>Ga0308160_10000427_pt1 | contig 82617 bp, 69 predicted proteins | sample PhyFR1_FD_201036 | JGI IMG/M metagenome (GOLD analysis project Ga0308160, IMG submission 201036) | Phyllosphere microbial communities from UC Gill Tract Community Farm, Albany, California, United States - DLSLF.R1 | ecosystem: Host-associated > Plants > Phyllosphere > Unclassified | place: USA...
GGCCGTCGCGCAGCGTCTGCGCCAGCGCGGTGGCCGGCGGGTCGCCGGCGCGGCCGCCGGCGTACTGGGTCTGGCCGATGTGGATCTTGCCGGCCAGGAAGGTGCCGGCGGTCAGTACCACCGCCGCTGCCTCGAAGCGCAAGCCGGTCTGGGTGATGGCGCCGCGCACGCGCTCGCCTTCCACGATCAGCGCGTCCACCGCGGCCTGGAACAGGGTCAGGTTCGGCTGGGTCTCGACCAGGCGCCGGATCGCGCCGCGGTACAGGTTGCGGTCGGCCTGGCAGCGGGTGGCGCGCACCGCCGGGCCCTTGGACGCGTTGAGCGTGCGCCACTGGATGCCGGCCAGGTCGGCGGCATGCGCCATCGCCCCGCCCAGCGCATCGATTTCCTTGACCAGGTGGCCCTTGCCGATGCCGCCGATGGCCGGGTTGCAGCTCATCGCGCCCACAGTCTCCACGTTATGGGTCAGCAGCAGGGTGCGCGCGCCGGCGCGTGCGGCCGCCAGCGCGGCCTCGGTGCCGGCGTGGCCGCCGCCGATCACGATGACGTCGTAGCGGTAGAAGGAATCGCTCATCGGGTACTCGTCCGCCCGGTCGCAGGTACCGGGATGGGGGCGTTCGCGGGGCGGCGCACGCCGGAAAACGGAAATTTTGGAGTTCTCATCACAGTTTACGGATCCGCCCCTAAAGTTGGCACGTAGTCTGCAGATATCCCTACTGCACCCAACGTGGCATTGCGTCAGGGGCGTACGACTGGAATTGGAACAGGGGCCAGTCACGCGCACGTTGGGGGAGCTGGGGGCCGGTAGTCGGGGGACTGCCGGCCCTTTTTTATGCCTACGATTCGGGTCCGATGCCAGCAACAGCAAGGCCCGAACGCGAAAAGCCCCGGCGAACCGGGGCTTTTCGTTTTAGGCGCCGACGCCCGACAGGGCCGGAACAGGGGGGATCCAGATTTCCCTGTCGGACATCGACATAGACGGTGGGGCGATCCCTTCGGGTCATAAAGCGACGCAGGCGGTCACCCCGTACGACGTAGAGTGCGTCTTGTGCCTGCGTGAAATCAAGCCTTTTCTTAGGGCTCTAGTGTGCGCTTCGTCCCATTGCTACGACCCAGATTGCCAGGCCGGGGCGCGGCCGGACGCGGCTGGGCGGCCGGCCGCGGCGCGCTGGCCGGACGTGGCTGCATCGACTGCGGTCGCGGCTGCATCGACTGGGGGCGTGGGCCGGCGTTGGCGGCATCGGGACGGCGCAGCCGGTCCAGGTCGCGCCACGGCGCCTTGCCCCGGCCGCCGCCGCCACCGATGACCGGCGGCGGACGGTCCGGCGGGCGGCCGTTGTCGTCGGGCCGCGGACGCGGCGGCGGACGGTGCCGCGGCGGACCATAGTAGTCGCGGTAGTAGTAAGGGCCGCCGTAGCCGTAGTAGCCATAGCCGTAATAGCCGGCGCCATAGCCGTAGGGCACCGCGCCGTACGGCGCGTAGTAACCGTCGGAGTAGCCATCCGGATAGCGGTATTCGACCGATGGGGCGCCGCGGTAATAACCGCCGCCGCCGTTGTCGGCGTAGTCGTAGGTGGCGCAGCCGCTCAGCGTGGCCAGCAATCCAGCGGCCCAGATCAGGCGCATGTTCATGGCGAATCCTCTCCCTGAGGCTGACCGACAGGTTCGGCGTGTTGCATTGAATGCCCCCTTAACTCGCTTCGTCGTTGATTGAACGCTTAAGTCGCGTGCAACCGCCGTGTTGCCCCGGCAGTCCGCGACACCGCGAACTTGGGACGATACGCTAACCTTTCACGCATGTTCTCATCTTCACTGCCCGTTTTCGCCGATGTGACCGCCGCCGCCGCGCGGATCGCGCCGCATGCCCAGGTCACCCCGGTCCTGCGCTCGCGGGCGCTGGACGCGGCGACCGGCGCGACGCTGTTTTTCAAGGCCGAGCACCTGCAGCGCGGCGGCGCGTTCAAGTTCCGTGGCGCCTGCAATGCGGTGTGGGCGCTGAGCGAGGCGCAGGCCGCGCGCGGCGTGGTCACCCATTCCTCGGGCAACCACGGCGCGGCGCTGGCGCAGGCCGCACGTAGCCGCGGCATCGGCTGCCACGTGGTGGTGCCGGAAGGCGCGGTGGCGGCCAAGCTGGCCAATATCGCCCGCGACGGCGCCACCCTGTGGCGCTGCGAAGCCGGCATCGCAGCGCGCGAGGCGATGTGCGCGCAGGTGCAGCAGCAGACCGGCGCGACCCTGGTGCACCCGTACACCGATCCGGCGGTGATCGCCGGTCAGGGCACCGCGACTCTGGAATTGCTCGGCGCCAGCGGCCCGCTCGACCTGCTGGTGGTGCCGGTCGGCGGCGGCGGCCTGGCCGCCGGCAGCCGCCTGGCGCTGTCGGCGCTGGCGCCGCAGGCGCGCCTGCTGCTGGCCGAGCCGGCCGGCGCCGCCGACACCGCGCGCTCGCTGGCCGCCGGCGCGCTGCGCGTGGACTTCGTTCCGGACACGATCTGCGATGGTCTGCGCGGCACCCTGGGCGCGCCCAACTTCGCGCTGCTGCACGGCCAGGCCGAGACGATCGTGGTCGAGGACGCCGCCACCGTGGCGGCGATGCGGCTGCTGTGGCAGGTGCTCAAGCAGGTGGTGGAACCCTCGTCGGCGATCGCGCTGGCGGCGGTGTTAGCGCAGCCCGAGCGCTTCGCCGGGCGCCGGGTCGGGCTGATCCTGTCCGGCGGCAACGTCGACCTCGACGCCCTGCCGTGGGGCGCGGCTTGAAGCCGCGGCGACGACGCGGCTGGCTGGGCTGGCTCGGTCGGCTGGCCGCGGTGCTGGGCCTGTGGCTGCTGGGCGTGGCGATCTACATCGTCTGGGTCGGCGACCGCGACCAGGCGGCGCCGGCCGACGCGATCATCGTGCTCGGTGCGGCCGCCTACGACGCCAAGCCCTCGCCGGTGTTCGAAGAGCGCATCCGCCACGGCCTGGACCTGTACCAGCGCGGCTATGCGCCGACCTTGATCTTCACCGGCGGCTTCGGCGGCAACGGCGCGCGCTTCGCCGAGTCGCAGGTGGCGCGCCGCTATGCGCTGCGCCACGACGTGCCGGCCGACGCGATCCTGATCGAGACCGTCTCGCGCACCACCCGCCAGAACCTGCTCGAGGCGCGCGGGCTGATGCGCAGCCATGGCCTGCACCGGGCGATCATCGTCAGCGATCCGCTGCACATGGCGCGGGCGCTGCGCCTGTGCCGCGAGCTGCAGATCGACGCGCTGGCGTCCTCGACGCCGAGCACCCGCTTCCGCAGCTTCCAGACCCGCTGGCGCTTCCTGCTGCAGGAGGTCTACTTCTTCCACCGCGACCTGCTGGTGCCGGGCGCCTGAGCGGGCCCGGCCGCCGTATCATGGGCGCCCGCATGGCATGAGGTGGTGGCGATGAAGATCGACGGAACCCGCGAGCAAGACCGCGCCATCGAACTGGTGCTGTCCTATTACGACGCGTTCAACCGCGGCGACTGGGCGGCGATGCTCGACAAGTTGACCGACGACGTGGCGCACGACCTCAACCAGGGCGCGCGCGAGACCGGCAAGGACACCTTCGCCGCGTTCCTGCAGCGGATGAACGCCAGCTACCGCGAACAGCTGCGCGACATCGTGGTGCTGGGCGGGCAGGACGGCCGCCGCGCCGCCGCCGAATACGTGGTGCACGGCGAATACCACCACACCGACGAAGGCCTGCCGCCAGCGCGTGGGCAGACCTACGTGCTGCCGGGCGGGGCGTTCTTCGACATCCGCGACGGCAAGATCGCCAGGGTCAGCAACTACTACAACCTGCAGGACTGGATCGACCAGGTGTCGGCCTGAGCGATCGCACGCAGGTGCGCGTGTACGGCCGCCTGGCTGTCGTGTAGGAGCGGCTTCAGCCGCGACAGGCGTTACCGGTAATGCCTGTCGCGGCTGAAGCCGCTCCTAAAGGTAATACGTCCCGTTCCGAGCTCTCACGAGTCCCGAGTCCCCGGCCTCGAGTACCGCAACGACGTGCGTTGCCTCAATCGCCGCGGCGGCGAATCGGGATCGCCGACACCGGCACTGCGGCGATCTCGCTGCCGCCCTCGCGGATCGGCGCGCCCGGCGGCGGCGCCCAGGCGTGCGCATAGATCACTTCCCAACTGCTCGGCAGCTTGTCGTCGGCGTTGCGCAGCGGCTCGTAGGCGGCGCTGGCGGCGGCGAAACGGCCGCGCCCGGTCAGCGTGTGGCGGCGCGCGTGCAGGGCGTTGGTCGCGCCGATCGCGCGCAGTTCGCGCATCAGCGCGGCCAGGTCGGGATAGGTGAGGGTGAACAGGTCGCGGTCCAGCACCGGGTCGCGGAAACCGGACAGCATCAAGGCATCGCCGAACTGCGCGATCGGCGCGAAGCGGCTCACGTGCGGCGCTTCGCGGTCGGCCTGGGCGAACGCCTCACGCAGTTCGACCAGCGTGTCCGGGCCGAAGCTGGAGCACAGCAGCAGGCCGCCGGGCTTGAGCACGCGGCGGAAGCCGGCGAACACCGCCGGCAGGTCTTCGACCCACTGCAGGCACAGGTTGCTGAAGATCACATCGACGCTGTGCTCGGCCAGCGGCAGCGCGCGCGCATCGGCGCAGACCCGGCCGAACGGTTTCCACCAGCCGGCCTGGCGCTTGGCCTGCTGCAGCATCGGCAGCGCCTGGTCGAGCGCGATCACCTGCGCGCGCGGCCAGCGCTTCTTCATCGTCGCGGCGGCGTGCGCCGGGCCGCTGCCCACGTCCAGCACCACCTGCGGCACGCGGTCGCCGAGGTAGTCCAGCGATTCCAGCAGGCGCTTCTCGACCTCGTGCTGCAGGGCGGCGGCGGCATCGTAGCTGGCGGCGGCGCGCGAGAACGCGCGGCGGATGTGGTGGGCGTCGAACGAAGAAGGATCCATCGGCGCATTATCGCCGGCCGCGACGCGTGGCGGCCAGCCGCGTTGCGCTGCGCCGATGCGCGGCCGTCGGTTGGTCGCCTGCGGGAAGCGATCCGTTCGCGCTGATTCGGGGAGCGCAGGGTGTCCGGGGTCAGGCAGGCGACTCAACCATCAGCGGCAGGATGCACCTGGATACGGATAGATGTCCTTGCTGGTGAGCGCCCCAGCGAGCGCGAGATCGCGTCGGCACTTCCAGCATCCGATCCCGCTGCGGCGGACCATCAGCGCTGAACTGCACTGCCACGACCCGCAGAGCAGCGCGTGCAATCCCGATTCCTGATTACCAATCCCCAATCCCCAATCCCGGCTCTTCAGAACGTCCCCGGATAAGCCCCGCCGTCGAGCAGCAGGTTCTGGCCGCTGAGGTAGCCGGCCTGCGCGCTGCACAGGAACGCGCAGGCCGCGCCGAATTCTTCCGCCGTGCCGAAACGCCCGGCCGGGATCCGCTCGCGTTTCTGCGCCGCCACGGTGTCCACGTCGGTGCCGCTGCGCTGCGCGGCATGGGCGAAGTTGCTGCGCAGCCGGTCGGTGTCGAATTGGCCGGGCAGCAGGTTGTTGATGGTGACGTTGTGCGCGACGGTGCGCCGCGCCAGCCCGGCGACGAAACCGGTCAGCCCGGCACGCGCGCCGTTGGACAGGCCCAGGCTGTCGATCGGCGCCTTCACCGCTGCCGAGGTGATGTTGACGATGCGGCCGAAGCCGCGCGCCTGCATCGCATCGACGGTGGCGCGGATCAGCGCGATCGGCGCCAGCATGTTGGCGTCCAGCGCGCGCAGCCAGTCCTCGCGCTCCCAGTCGCGGAAATCGCCCGGCGGCGGGCCGCCGGCGTTGTTGACCAGGATGTCGACCTGCGGGCAAGCCGCCAGTGCGGCGGCGCGCCCGGCCTCGGTCGTGATGTCGGCGGCGACCGCGATCACCGCGCCGGCGCCGGGTAGCGCGCGCAGGCCGTCCGCCGCCGCATCCAGCGCGGCCTGGCCGCGCGCCACGATCACCACGTTGACGCCTTCGCCGGCCAGCGCCCGCGCACACCCCAGGCCCAGGCCCTTGCTCGCGGCGCAGACCAGCGCCCATTTGCCGGCGATTCCAAGATCCATGCCTGCGTTCCGATCGATTGAAGGAATCGCGATGATCGGACATCGCCACGGCGGCGGCCAGCGCGATGCATTGATCCGGCCGGGGAATCCCGCTCCCTGTAGGAGGGCTTCAGCCCCGACCGGGCTTTACCGGTAGAGCTCGGTCGGGGCTGAAGCCCTCCTAGAGGCGGAAGCGCACCTCGCGGCGGGCGAGGAACTGGTGCATCGGATCGGCATGGCCGATGCAGGGTGCGTGGCTCCCATCGGCGATCTGAGCGGAGCATGTTCTTTGTGTGAGGGACTTCAGCCCCGACGCTTTACCGGTCAGGCGTCGATGGCGGAAGCCTTCTCGCAAGGGAAGCGCTATTCCAGGCCAGCGAGAAACCCGCGCAATGCATTTGCGACTTCATCGGCATGGCCAAGAAACGGCGCATGGCCGCCGCCGGCGATGCTCAGCGTCTGCGCATTCGGCGCCAGCGCCGCGGCATCGTGCATGCCGGCGGCGGAGACCAGTCGGTCGCGTTGGCCGCTGATCCACAGGCTGGGCACGCGCAGGCCCGGCAGTGCACGGCGCAGGTCGCTGCGCTCGAGCAGCGTCAGCCCATCCTGCAGCGCCTGCGCATCGGGTTCGCCGCGTGCGCTCAGGGTCTCGCGCAGCGTGCGCAATTCGGTGCGGGCATGCGCCGAACCCAGCGTGTCCAGCGCCAGGAAGCGGTCCAGCGTGCCGCGGTAGTCGTCGGCCAGGTCGCGGCCGAACTGTGCGAACACCTGCGGTTCCACCGCATGCGGCCAGTCGATGCCGCGCACGAACCGCGGCGTCGCCGCGAGCATCGCCAGGCCGCGCACCTGCGGCTGGGTCGCCGCGGCATGCAGCGCGAACAGCCCGCCCAGCGACCAGCCCAGCCATGCCGCCGGCGGCGTCGCCGCGGCGATCGCGCTGACCACGTGCGGCAGCGCCAGCGGGGTGTCGTCGCCGCGGCTGTGGCCATGTCCTGGCAGGTCCACCAGGTGCATGCGGAACTGCGCCGACAGGCGCTCGACCAAGGGCGCGAAGATGCCGCCGTGCAGCGCCCAGCCGTGGATCAGGACCAGATCGGGGCCGTGCCCCAGGGTTTCGATATGCATCGTCGATCGTGTGCCGAATGGAAAGGAAGAACCGGTGAGCGCCGCGCTCAACCTTGCGCGCGCAAGGCCAGCAGTCGCGGCAGCAGCAAGCGCCATTGTTCGCGCGGGTAGGCGCGGGTGCGCCAAGCTGGCCAGCGCTGCACGCCTTCGCCGCGCTGGATCGCCGCGCTCAGCCAGGCGTGGTCGAAGCCCTGCCAGACCCCGGTCACGCTCAGCAGGTTCGGCGCCAGGCGCGGATGCACGTCCTGCAGCAGCATGCGCCGCAGCGTCTCCGCTGCGTACGGCGAGGCCGCGAGCACGGCGGCGATATGCGCATGCCGCACGGCGACGTCGTCGTCCAGGTACAGCTCGGACAGCGCGGTCCATACCTCGCGGCGCGCCGCGAGGTCGCCGTTGTTCACGGCAGGCTGCTCACATCGGCCCGCTCACGCCGGCAGGCCGACCGGATGCGCGGCCAGGCGGTCGCGCGCCAGCGCCAGCGCGTCCAGCAGCGCCTGCACCTGCGCCGGCGTGTGCAACGCCGACAGCGTGACCCGCAGCCGCGACTTGCCTTCGGGCACGGTCGGCGGGCGGATCGCCGAGACCAGGAAACCGGCCTGCTCGAGCGCCGCCGACAGCGCCAGCGCGCTGGCCTCGTCGCCGCACAGCAGCGGCTGGATCGGCGTGTCCGAGGCCATCAGTTCCAGGCCATGGCGGCGCGCGCCGCCGCGGAACGCGGCGATGGTCTCGGCCAGGCGCTCGCGCCGCCACTGGTCGCGTCGCGCCAGTTTCACCGCAGCCAGCGAGGCGGCGGCTTGCGCCGGCGGCAGCGCGGTGGTGTACAGGTAGGGCCGCGCGGTTTCGGCCAGATGCCGGACCAGCGCCTCGTCGCCGACCACCAGCGCGCCGTAGCCGCCCAGCGCCTTGCCCAGGGTCACCAGCTGCAGCGGCACATCGTCCACGCCCAGCCCGGCCTCGGCCACGCAGCCGCGGCCATGCGGGCCGACCACGCCGACGCCGTGCGCGTCGTCCACGTACATCAGCGCCTGCTGCATGCGCGCCACCAGGGTCAGCGAGCGCAGCGGGGCGATGTCGCCATCCATGCTGAACACGCCATCGGTGGCCAGCATCGCCGCGCCGTCGGCGGCGTGCTTGAGCTGGCGCATCGCGCCTTCGGTATCCAGGTGCGGATAGCGGCGCAGGCGGCAGCCGGCCAGGCGGGTGGCGTCGAGCAGGCTGGCGTGGTTGAGCCGGTCCTGCACGCACACGTCGTCTTCTTCGCTCAGCAGCGCCTGCTGCACCGCCAGGTTGGCGAGGAAGCCGCTGCCGAACAGCAGCGCGCGCGGATAGCCGAGCCAGTCGGCGACCTCGCGTTCCAGGCTCTCGTGCAGCACGTGGTGGCCGCAGACCAGGTGCGAGGCGGTGGCGCCGACGCCCTCGCGCGCGGCCGCGTCCTGCAGCGCGGCGAGTACTTCGAATTGCTGCGCCAGGCCCAGGTAGTCGTTGCTGCAGAAGCCGGTCAGCCAGCGCCCGTCCAGCTCCAGGCGCACGCCATCGCGGCGGCCCACGCTGCGGCGCACACGGATGCGGCCCTGCGCCTCGCGCAGCTTGCGCAAGGACTGGATGCGGTCGTGCAGATCGGGACGGGCCATGGGCGGCGGGGCCTGGTTCGGTTGCCTAGCGTAGCGCGTCCCCGCCCGTGCCGGACGCCGCCGGCGATGGACGGCCGGATCGGCGGACGAGCGTGCGCAAGCGAGCGCTGTGGGGTGGCGTCAGACCAGCGCCGCGGCGATCGCCGGCCGGCCCGGCGTCGGTGCCGGCGCGGTGATGTCCGCATGCACGGTGCCGGGATGGTCGTGCGCGTCGGCGTCCACGTGCACTTGCATCGGCTTCAGCCCCAGGCGTGAAAACAGCGCCTGGTCGCGTTCGGTATCGGGGTTGCCGGTGGTCAGCAGTTTCTCGCCGTAGAAGATCGAGTTGGCGCCGGCGCAGAAGCACAGCGCCTGCAGTTCGTCGCTCATGCTCTCGCGGCCGGCCGACAGCCGCACCATCGCCTGCGGCATCGCGATGCGGGCCACGGCGATGGTGCGCACGAACTCGAACGGGTCCAGCTCAACCGTACCGTGCAGCGGAGTGCCGGCGACCTGTACCAGGCGATTGATCGGCACCGAGTCCGGATGCACCGGCAGGTTGGCCAGCGCCTGCAGCAGGCCGGCGCGCTGCTCGCGCGATTCGCCCATGCCGACGATGCCGCCGCAGCAGGTCTTCATGCCGGCATCGCGCACGTGCGCCAGCGTGTCCAGGCGGTCCTGGTACTGGCGGGTGTGGATGATCGTGTCGTAGAAGTCCGGCGCGGTATCCAGATTGTGGTTGTAGTAGTCCAGCCCGGCCGACTTCAGCGCCTGCGCCTGGCGCCCGTCGAGCATGCCCAGGGTGGCGCAGGTCTCCAGGCCCAGCGCCTTCACTTCGCGGATCATCGCGGCGACCTTGGGGATGTCGCGGTCCTTCGGCGAGCGCCACGCTGCGCCCATGCAGAACCGCGACGCGCCGGCGGCCTTGGCCTGGCGCGCCTTCTCCAGCACCGCCTCGGTGCTCATCAGCTTCTGCGCGTCCACCCCGGTGTCGTAGCGTTGCGCCTGCGGGCAGTACGCGCAGTCTTCCGGGCAACCGCCGGTCTTCACCGACAGCAGCGTGGAGACCTGTACCTGCGCCGGATCGAAGTGTTCGCGATGCACCGCGGCGGCGCGGTGCAGCAGCTCCGGGAACGGCAGATCGAACAGGGCGAGCAATTCCTGGCGTTGCCAGTCGTGTCGGACGACAGCGGACATGGGGGTTTCCTGACGGTAAGCGGCTGGGAAAGCGGGCAGTCTGGTGAGCATGGATATCCCTGTCAACTTCAATGCATCGGTTCGGGTTGACGGCTGCTGGCAGCGGCTGCAGCGCTGGCTGCTGCCGGAGCGCTGTCTGGTCTGTACCGAACCCGGCGCCGCCGGCCTGGACCTGTGCCCGGCCTGCCGCGACGCGCTGCCCTGGAATGCCAGTGCCTGCCAGGGGTGCGCGCTGCCATTGCCCGCGCTGGACGCGGACCAGTTGTGCGGTAGCTGCCAACGCAAACCGCCGCCGCTGGCCCTGGTCGCCAGCGCCTGCGTCTACGCTGCGCCGGTGGATGGCCTGTTGCGCCGCTTCAAGTTCCATCAGGACCTGGCCGCCGGGCGCCTGCTGGCGACGTTGCTGCAGGCGCGCTGCGCCGGCTTGCCGCGGCCGCAGGCGGTGCTGCCGGTGCCGCTGCATTCCGCGCGGCTGCGCCGGCGCGGCTACGACCAGGCGCTGGAACTGGCGCGGCCGCTGGCGCGCGCGCTGTGCCTGCCGCTGTGCGCCGGCCTGCAGCGCGTGCGCGCGACGGCGCCGCAGTCCGAACTCGATGCGCAGGCGCGGCGCCGCAACCTGCGCCATGCGTTCGCGGTGCAGGCGCCGCTGCCGCCGCACGTGGCGCTGATCGACGACGTGATGACCACCGGCGCGACCCTGCATGCCGCGGCACAGGCGCTGCGCCGCGCCGGCGTGGCGCGGGTCGATGCGTGGGTGGTAGCGCGGGTGCCGTGAGTGCGCTGGTGGCTTGCGTGCCGCGACGGCGATTGGCACTGCGACGGCAAAGATGTGGCAGGTCATGTGGAGATGCGTGTCTGCCGCTGGCCTTGGTCGCGTGATGGGGCATGCACGCAGGCAGAGCGGTCGTTGCTGTGGCTGCATGGACCAGGCAGTGGCAGCGAGGGCATGTCTGATCGGGGTCTGGCGAGCTTTACGCTTGATCCTGCCGCGCAGACGCCCCGACCCGACGCAATCGGTCGCTGGCGGACGGGTTCCGCAGCGCGGTGCACGGCATGTTCTTCTGCGTGACGCGGCTTGGGCAGCGGCCTGCGACAGGCCGCAAAGACTGGTTCTTCTATGATGTCGCCAAACGAACTGCGGGAGATGGCGATGCGCTTGAGAACTCTGGGACTGTCGTTGGCGTTGTGCGTGATCGGCGTCAGCGGGTGCAGCTACGCCCCGTCGCCTGATGGCGCCGACACGAGCGCGAGTGCGGTGAAGGCGAAGGTCGAATGGCGCCTGGCAAGCAATGCGCCGAGCACCGGCTATACCGAGGCCGCCTACCAGGGACGGCCGGTGTATCTGGCGCCGCAGCAGTTGTTGGCCGTCGATGGCGCCGCCACGGTGGCGCGCGTGGACGGCGACGATGGCAAGCCGGCACTCGATCTGCGTTTCTCAGGACAGGACGATCGCCTGACCCGGGCCACGGAGCAGAACATCGGCAAGCCGATCGCGCTGCTGGCCGATGGTCAGGTGCTCACCGTGGCGACGGTCATGGCGCCGCTCCCCGGCGACCGACTGCGCATCAGCGGTCTGCAGGATGCGCAGGAACAGCAGCGGGTGTTCGCGCTGCTGACGCATGCGCCGGCGGCGGACGCGAAGCCTTAGCGCTGGCTGGCACGATCGGGGTGGGCGTCGTGTTTGCCATGACGGGCTTGTGCCGCATCGCGCGCCTGTTCGAGCCGCGCACCGCTGTCTTGTGTCGGTAGCGTAGCGCGATGTCGCTGCTTCGAAGCGGAGTGCGCCGACGCTCTCCTCGATTGCGCCGTCGGGCCAGGTCGGGGACGGGGACATGCCGATCCAGCATGTGGGATGCGGATTTGCCGGTCATGCTTGTCGTGATCTAAGTCGTTCCCGCCACCGACGATGGGAAAGGCGTCGCGGCTGAAGCCGCTCCTACAGGAGCCGATCAACGGTTTTGTGGGAGGGACTTCAGTCCCGACGCTTTATCGGCAACGACCAGGCGAATCGTGCCCTGCGGCATTGCCGTCAGCGGCCAAACGCACCGACCCCGACGACATCCTTGTGCGCAGCCGCCACTGCGTGGGCTTCTCCGCTTCGGTCTACCCCGCGCGCAGCGCCAGCGCCGCGACGATGCCGGCGAAGATCGCCAGGCCGACCCAGTTGTTGTGCATGAAGGCACGGAAGCAGGGCGCGCGTTCGCGGGTTCGCGCGATGCGGAATTCATAGGCCACCAGCAGCGCGGCCACGCCCAGGCCCACCCAGTACCAGATCCCCAGCGCGCCGCGGGTGCCGACGAAGCCCAGCGCGACGAACATCAGCGCATACAGGATGCCCAGCGCGACCAGGTCCAGGTCGCCGAACAGGATCGCGGTGGACTTGGAGCCGGCGCGCAGGTCGTCCTCGCGGTCCACCATCGCGTACCAGGTGTCGTAGGCGGTGGCCCACAGGATGTTGGCCGCGTACAGCAGCCAGCCCAGCGCCGGCACCTCGCCGCGGATCGCCGCGAACGCCATCGGGATGCCCCAGCCGAAGGCCATGCCCAGATAGACCTGCGGCAGGTAGGTGTAGCGCTTCAGGTAGGGATAGCTGGCGGCCAGGAACAGCCCGACCACGCTCAGGCCGATGGTCAGCGCGTTCATCGTCAGCACCAGCGCGAAGGCGACGAGCATCAGCAGTGCGAACACCGCCAGCGCCTCGCGGCCGCTGACCGCGCCGGTGGCCAGCGGCCGGCCGCGGGTGCGCTCGACCTGCGGGTCCAGCCAGCGGTCGGCGTAGTCGTTGATCACGCAGCCGGCCGAGCGGGTCAGCCAGACCCCGGCGGTGAACACGAACAGCGTCCACAGCGGCGGTAGCCCATCGGCCGCCAGCCACAGCGCCCACCAGGTCGGCCACAGCAACAGCAGCGCACCGATCGGACGGTCGCCGCGCAGCAGTTTCCAGTACTGGCCCAGGCGCGCGCGCGGCGGCAGCGCGGCAGGCGTTTCGTAGCGTTCGTAACCCATCGCGCAAGGGTAGCAGCCGGGCTCGCTCGGCGGCAGCACGGCTCGGGCGGTGGCCGCTGCGATGGCGACGGCCTGTGCATCCGCGGCGGGTTACAGACCAGGCATAGGAGCCTGTTGTACGTACACGATGCGCCGTCGCCGAACCTCGGCCGCTCACGGAAGCCGCGCCGCTCCGGCACCGGGTACGGCGACCGCTGGGCCGGCCCTGGCGGCAATCGGGCATGGGGGAGACGCGGCGCGCGGTTTGCCGTTAGAATGCGCGTCCGTTGCGCCCGTAGCTCAGCCGGATAGAGTAGTGGCTTCCGAAGCCATTGGTCGGGGGTTCGAATCCCTCCGGGCGCACCAATTCGAGTTCCAGGCTTGTCCCAGGATGTCCAAAAACCCTCGAGAAATCGGGGGTTTTTTGTTATTGGTGTCCGCTGAGGTCCGGGCTGACCCATTGAAATCCAACGCTGTTGGGGGCATAGATGGGGGCATTCCACGTGCGCCGAAGTCGAGATGCCCCCATGCCCCTAAATGACCTCCTCATCCGCAAGGCGCAGCCAGCCAGCAAGCCCGTACGCTTGTTCGATGGCGGGGGGCTGTATCTGGAGATCGCGCCGAGCGGGGGCAAGCTGTGGCGCTGGAAGTATCGTTTCGCTGGGAAGGAAAAGCGGCTTGCCCTTGGGGTCTATCCGGAGATCAGTCTTGCCGAAGCCCGTAAGCTTCATGCGGAGTCGCGCCAGGCACTGAAGTCCGGGATTGATCCAGGTGAGCAGCGCAAGGTCCAGAAGCTAACGCGCCTCGATCGTGCCGATAGCAGCTTTGGAGCGATCGCACTGGAGCTGTTGACCATGCGCGCCAAGAAGAATGCCAAGTCCACCGCTGTGCGCAACACACGGATCGTGGAGAAGGATCTCAACCCCTACATCGGTGAACGGCCGATCACGGAAATCTCCGCACCAGAACTGCTGGCAGTCCTGCGCAAGATGGAAAAGCGCGGTGCCGTGGAGACGGCCCATCGCGCCCGTGGCATTGCCAGCATGGTCTTTCGCTATTCGATTGCTACCGGCAGGGCGAAACATAACCCGGCTCAAGACCTGCTCGGGGCATTGGAGCCCACCCAGACCGAGCATTTCGCCAGCCTCACGGAGCCAGCACAAGTAGCGCCGCTACTTCGCGCTATCTGGGGCTACGAGGGGAGCACTATCGTTCGAGCGGCTCTCAAGCTCGCCTCGCTCCTATTTGCACGCCCGGGAGAGCTTCGTGCAGCGAGATGGGCGGACATTGACCTAGAGGCTCGCGAATGGAGATACATCGCCACGAAGACCGGAACCGCCCACATCGTTCCATTGTCGAAGCAAGCCATCGAGATTCTGGAGGAACTGAAGCCCCTGACCAGGCGTGGCGAGTACGTCTTCCCCAGTCTGCAAGGCAAAGGGCGGCCCATGAGCGAGAACACCCTCAATTCCGCCATGCGTCGCATGGGCTTCGTCAAGGAGGAAATAGGCAAGGATGGCAAGGTGCGAACGTCATCCACCATGACCGCGCATGGCTTCCGCGCGATGGCTCGTACAGTGCTCGATGAAGTGCTGGGCTTCCGGCCCGACTATATCGAGCACCAGTTGGCTCACGCTGTGCGCGATCCTAATGGGCGCGCCTACAACCGTACGGCTCATCTGCCAGAGCGCAGGAAGATGATGCAGGCGTGGGCCGACTATCTCGACAAGTTGCGTGCTAAGAGAGATGTGGTGCCGATGTAGGGTGGAGCATGAGCCGCCAGTAACCAGCTGCATACTCCAATGGGGCGGCTCTGAAGAATCCCTCAGCGGGCTCCTGCCGCAACGACACCGCTGGTGATTTCCCAATTGGCAGCAGCATGATCGTCCTGGTCCAGGCACGCAAAAGCGCGATCCAACGCATCAGCCAGCGCAAATTGTAGCCGGCGGCACGGAGCACGGTGTTGCAGGCATCGCCTTGCGCGCCCTTGAGCCAGTAGCGCAGCGGTCCAGCCGGAGCTCCTGCTTCAGATGCCCGATTCCGGCCCCACCGCCTGCCGGCGCTTGAGTCAGCGCCATTGCCGGCGCGTCAGCGACTTGGTCATGCCCCGGTACAGGATCTGTATGCCCTCTACCTCCCGCCCCCGGTAGCCTAGGTCCGCGATCGTCACCTGCGGTCCTGCGGACACGTCCTGCATCAGCGTGCGCGTTCGGCCAGCATGTCGCCGTCATATGGATGCCCGGGAAGCTGCGCGCGCCCATGATCAATCCCTTCCTGGGGGTCACCGCAATGCCGGCCTTCACGCGGAATTCGTAGGGCTTGCGCACCTTGCCCTTGCCGAGATGCGCTCCACTTCCCGCGCGTGCACGGCATACAGCTTGTGCTTATCCTTGGGACGCTGCCGACGGATCCACTCGGCCCGTTCCAACCACACCGGCAGCTGTTGCCGGGCGTTGTCTCCAGGGACTCCAGCTTGCGTCTGATGCCCCGGATCACCTGGTCCAGTACCGTGCGCTGCCGACGCAGAACCTGCCACATCCGCTTGAAACTGGCACGCACGAACACAGCGTTTAGGCCCCGCTGCCCAGCTGGCTACCCTAGGGTAACGCTGATCGCGTGACGTGCACGAATCGCGCCCCGCAGACGCTGGGGCCGCCCTCATCCCTCCCTGCGCGTGATTTCCCTGATCATCATTCTCGTGCTGCTGGCGGGCATCGGCGGCGGCACCGTCTGGCAGAAACAGCGCGTCTCCACGGTGCGGAAGGAGCGCGATGTCTAGTGCGGCCGTATAGAGCCTTCAGTATTCAACAACAGGGCGCCATTTATTCTTCAAAACGCTCTCTACGTAGACCTTGAGGGACTCAATATCGCTAACGGTAAGCCGCCGACGGGCGATAAGATAAACAAGGTCACCTACTTCCAGGCCTGAAAAGTCATTAGTCAAAATTTTCTTGGCTAAGTCGAGTCCTGATGCAGAGGGGTCACAATCAACAAGGTTCGCCCACCAGTCTGCGAATGCCAAAACATAGCTCATCCCAATTCCAATGAATGGGAACTTATACTTATCGCTGAAAATTCGACCTTCACCCAACTCAGCAACGTCATCCTCCCAGTTGTCGATATTGCGAATCAAAAGATCGGGGCGAGAGCCCCCTCCTTTTTGCCTATTGAGTTCGGGTTTAATGAACTTTGCGGCAGTTCTAATGCTCTTATAACGGAATGTGTCTTTAGGGGAATTTCTATCAAGCCATTCTCTTATCGCCTTCTCCTTCAAATCAAGCGCCTTCAGTTCATTTGCTTCATGGGCGGCTTGGAACATCCAATAAATTCCAGGCATTGATTCAGCATGCCGAAATGGGAAGTTGGTACGCCCTGGTCGCTGATAGAACCTCTGGAAATCGCACGAATCGACAACCAAGTCACTCAGATCAGACTGAACATTAGCAAGCGAGAGCTGAATGACGTCCTCAATCGCCTTAGTCGGGGAACTCTCCTTGTTTTTAAGGTATGCGGCACAGTCCACGAGAACCACGGACTCGAAATATACGCGTTCAAGATCCTTCGATTCGGCCACCGACTGAAGCTCGGAATTTTGGTCAACATCTGGAGTGCGACCTGCAGTGTCAGGCCTTTTTAAACCCCATCCATCAAACTCTGGGCTACTAATTATCTTATCTGTGAGCAAAGAAAGCATGGTATCCCGACTCAACTTTAGATACAAAATCGATGTATGCAAAGCCTTGGTATAGAACACATCCTTTTGCTCATCGCGCTCTTCCAAGCGAACCGCCCATGAAGGCAATGCCAAGGACTCCGTGGCGGACAAGCAGATCCTCTTGATACAAAAGGTGCAATGTCGAGAAATAGCAACGCGATAATAGAGTGGAATATTCTCTTCATCCAAGAACTCAACGGCCGCTTTGCCATGTGGCACAAGCGCTCGCCATGGATCCTTTAAGTACGATTGCATTCTGGATGAGTCTTGATCTGAATTCATAAGCTCTAAAATATAAATTTATCTCAAGCATTCTGGCAATTAACTTTCCCATTTGCAACTGCAGCCTTGCAGACGCGCATATAGCACCCTGAAGTTCCAAGGTGTCGAGATCCAGAGATACCGTCCACGCATGCCATTGCCCAATCGGACGCCTTTGGACTTTGTCAAATTAACCCGTAGCGACTGGCTAAGGATGTCCCGCGCTGGACCAACTCAAGACGGACTGCGACCGGAAAGTTGGAACTTTCCGGCGGAAAGTTAACGGTCCTGAAGCAGATAGGTGCACGCTTATACCGTCCACAATGTCGTGGCGCCGTTCAGAACAAGTCAATGCATTTTTCCCCGAACGATTACTACCTGCGCCTGCGCGATGTCTGCCAGATCACCGGACTGAGCCGCTCGTGCATCTACAATTACGTTGCCGCGGGTCTGTTTCCCAAGCAACGCCAGATGGGCATCCGCGCTGTTCGTTGGCTCGCCAGCGAGGTCCATGCTTGGATGGAGGACCGCGCTCACGCCGTCTAAGACGAAACGCTAATTCGACCGAGGCCTGATCGGCTTCCTAAACCGATTACCCCTTACATCCATACCGCCACCGCACCTGGAGTGCGGTTATATGCCGCAAGATGGTTGCGGATATATATTCAATCTAAGCAGCGGGAAATATAATCTAAGCAGCAGGAAATATAAGCAGCACATCTAACAGCATAAGCAGCCCCCCAAGCATCACCTGATATATAGCACCATTAGACGCATCACAACGTCTCGCAACTCGACAGCTAACGATCGACCTGCGGGACGCGCGGATGCATACGCGCTAGCCCGTGGCTTCAATAGCCCCAACAACCCTTTTATATCAAACGAGGACTTTGTAGCTCGACGTACCGTCGTGCCTGCAATGGCAGATCATGTCCAACGACCCACGCCGCCCCAATAACATCCCGCCGCCTACTACACCCTCTAAAGCGCAAATATCCCTGCTTCATTCCCGAGAGCAGCTGCATGAAGAAATGTCCGATAGCGGGCTGCTCCAGTATCCGCGGCCGGCTGACAAAGCCGACCTGCTCAAGGAACGTGGGCTTAGCATCTTGTTGAAGAGCTTGTCCCGACTTCAGGCGGATATCGTCAGCTCCACGTCTTCCGCGGTCATTCCGACACGCAGCCGTATCGCAATGACGCATCCCGCTTATCGGCTGACCAAGCTGGGCGCCAGTATCCGTGGCTGCTGCAACTCGTTCCTCAACCAAGGGAATGATCAGCCCGACTGGGTCAATGACTACGCAGACCATCTGTTTAGCCCGGTCATTACCGTCATGCTCCGGGCCATGAAGCGCTGGGCCGCGGATATCAGCTTTTGGCCGGCAGAAGGTGATTTCACTCCGATCGACGAGCGTGATGCGGCTGCCCTTCGCGGGATCCAGCGGCTGCTCACATTTGTCCGTCGGGTCAGCGGCACCCAGAAGTTCAAGTTTGCCTGGCACGACTACACCCGTCAGGCCAACGAGAATTTCCGGAGTGCCTGCAAGTACGTCCAGCAACTGTTTACTAGCCGTACTACCCGGTTGCTGGTCCTGCGCGTGGATCTGTATTTGCGTCCGGGAAACCAGGCTTGGGGCTTTACTCAGGAAGCGGACCGCCATGTCGCCCGGCTCCAGCGCTTGCTGCGTGATGGCGGCATCGTTCCCGGTTTTTTGGGGAGCATCTCCAAGCGCGAGAACGGAATCCATCGTGGCATGCATTGGCATTGCATGTTCTTTCTGAATGGTCACCGCCATGACAGCGCCAACTTCTACAGCCAAGCCATCGGCGAGGCATGGGTGAAGCTGGTCGGAGGTGATCGGGCGAGCTATTTCAACTGTTACTCACGGCGCCACGAATACAAGTTCAACGGCTTGGGCATCGTGAATATCGATGACATCGCGAAGTTGATCGGGATTCGTGCCGCCCTGCACTACATGACCAAGCGCGACTGCGTGCTGAAAGCCACCAGCGGCAAGCAGCAGGACTTCCGGCGTAGCAAGCCGCGGGCCGACCTGATCCCCTCCGGCGGGGCGCCGCGCAAGGCCGCCGACAGTCTGCGCGCGGTGAAGCGTGCGCTCAGCGGCGCTCGTAGTCCCTACCCGGCTTGGCTCTCTGCCTGATCCATTACCCCTACTTTGGATGACCACCATGTTTACCAACTTCCGTTCCGCCTGCCCCATCGACGCACTACCCGACCTGCTTTACAACGCTGCCTGCGAGATCGGCCAGATCACCGAAGCCCCCGCCGAGGTGCTCCTCACCGATGCCATTGCGGTAGCGTGCCTGGCTGTCTCCCTTCGCCACGACGTGCGCAGCTTCGATGGTCGGACCATGCCGACCTCGATCTTTACCGCGGCGCTGGCCCGCTCGGGCATCGGCAAAGGCCAATCCCTGATCCAGTTCTTCAAGTGCTTCAAGGAGGACACCAAGGAGAAGCTCAAGCGGGAACTTACCACTGGTCAGCCGGCAGAGGCCGACGATGACCTTATCTTGGAGGAGATCACCCTCCCGGCGCTCATGGATCGTCTTCACGGCATCGGTAAGGGCTGCTCCATCCAGATCGAAGAAGGCCAACGCTTCATTCGGATGATGATCAAGCTTGACGAGGTTCTGTCCCAGCTTTGGAGCGGAGATCCTCCGGTCAAGCGCCGCGTGAAAGGTGTCAGCCGGACCGCACTGGATGCGCGTCTGGGCCTCAGCTTTCGGATCCAGCCATACCTCTTCTACAAGTACCTGATCAAGGATGATGGGAGGACATACGAGCAGGGCCTGTGGGCGCGCTTCCTCCTCGCCTGTTACGACACGGACCGCTTTCCGACCCCGCAACCTTCGATGAGGTTGCGTGGCGCCGGGACGGGTCACAACGATCACCTGCAGGCCGTCCTCAAGAAGCTGGTCGAGCAAGCGCAACGGTGTCCCGCTGGCGGCCCCCGCGTGGTGATCGACCTGAGCAAGGAAGCCAGCATGTACATGCGCATGCTGAAGGATCGCATCAAGCATTGGTGCCCTCCGCACTACAAGGCCATCATGCCGTCGGTGGACCGCGCCTGGGAGAACACGCTGCGTCTGGCTGCCGTCTTCCACGTCGTCTGCGAGGAGGGGGGCCAGATCAGCGAGGAGATGGTCGATCGTGCGTGGGCGATCGTGGAGTGGTCGCTCAGCCAGCACTACATGGTGTTTGTAGAGGCAGTTAGCTCTATTCCCAAGCAGAAGGCGGCTTCAGTGGACAGCGCGCGTGCGCCTCGCAAAGCGACCCGTGCTGATGATGCCAGGCGGGTTATGGAATCGGTATGGAATGCACGCCGGCTACGCTCCAGCGACGAGTCGTTCTTCGACGAGGTGGAACGCGTCGCTGATCTGCCGCCGTTGCGCTTCCTGCGGGCCGTGGACTGGTTGGTGCGCAGGAAGCAGGTCGAGGTCCATGGCGAAGGTCAGCTGCGCCGTGTTCGCTCCCTCATTTCGCGTCCGACGTACCTGGCGTATGGCCGCCTGTAGCAAAAAAAAGTGCAGTTCCGGAGTGCCAGGTGGAGGAAGCGAAGCTCCCCCCACCTGGACACCAAGGCGCATCAGGGGGACGGCTGCACCTGCAGCCACTTACTCCCATGGAGGACATACAGCGCCTGTTCCTCCATCGATGGGCAGCAGTCCGGATCGTCAGGTCCCGGCACAAGCAGCGTCACGTACGCTGTGCCATCCTCGACGTGCAGGCCCTGCGCCGCCACACCAAGGCCTGCAACCGATGTCGTGCTGACCAGGTGCAGCTGACCACTTTCCTCACGCTGGAACGCCGCCAGGTAGCTCCCGGCACCATTGCTGCCGCCCTGGCCTTCCAACGTGTACAGCAGCACCACCTCTGGCTTGCCGTCACCGGTCAAGTCAGCTTCGACGGACTTGCGGGCATCCTTGTACTCGCTCGCTCCGTCCGACTTTGCCACCTCAGCAGCCAGCGCCGACTCGATGACCTCGGCGTCCGGGACAGCGGGGGTGTTCGTAGGCTGCGTCGCGTCGCCTTCCTTTCCCTTATCTGCTCCTGGCTTGCCCTCCTCGCCACACTGGATGGCTTCAGCATCAGCGCGCTTGGTGCCAGCGGGGATCTCGCATCCAGCGAGGTTGACCTCCCCCACCTGTGTGACCTCGTTCCCTGCATTGCCACAGCCGGTCAGTGCCACACCGGTCAGCAGGACCAGAGCGGTCCTGTAGATCATCCTCATGTTCTTCTCCTATCGTGTTTTGCACTGTTGTGCGGCTTCGACGAGCTGGTTGCCGAAGTCCGGTGGTGGATATCCCTCGGACTCGATGGCGATCAGCCCCTTCTCTCCGTAGTGCGCCTGCAGCTTGTCGAAGGCGCACTCGCACATTTCCTCGTTTGCCCCATCGCTGGAGCAGCTATCGATGAACTGATCGCGAACCTTGTCGAGCTTGCTGCCACAGGCGCTCAGCAGTAACCCCGCCATCAGGGTGGCGGCTCGTATGTAGTTCTTCCCCATGTTCAGTGTGTCCGCCGTCCGAACAGGAGCACTGCTCCAATCACGCCCATCAGCACCAAGCCGCCAAGTGCTGCGCCAACCGATGGGAACACGATGGCCGGCCAGACGAAGGCACGGCCCAGGTTGTAGAAGAACCCCTTGTAGGCGTACTGCCCCCAGATATCGAAGCAAATCGCAGCTATAAGCACCGTTGCCACGTAGATTCCAACCAGATACTTCATCACCGCTCCTTTTGATGGCTTTTTGGTCAAGCAGATTCCTGCAGGTATCGGGTGACGGCCTCGAACAACGTTCTCAGATCGTCCCGGTTCGGTATGTTCAATTCGGCGTACCGTTCGCCGTTGATGTAGACGTACTTGCGTTCCGCCGAAATTTCCTTCAGGCATCCCAACAGCCGGGTATCAACCGGCTGGAACGCGCCCTTGAACCGGATCTCTGATTCCGTGATCAGGATTCCTTCCCTTGCGCCGCCAAACAGCGTGTCGTCGATCAGGGCCACGACGTCTTTGGGACGAATCCCTTCGCCATAACTATCGATCGCACCACCGAGCTTCTTTCTTGGGATGTGCGGGGACACGAACACCCTTTCGAAGGGTTCATCGTCGAACACCAGGTGTCCCAGAGCCTCTTTTAGGCTTGGGGCAGGCGCGGCGTCCGGACGCCGCGGATGTGCTGCGGATCCGGAGGCATGGGACTGCCGGACATGGTCGAACAGAGCGCGCTCCGCCGGATCCTTGAGTACCGCGTAAGCCCCGTTGACCTCCTGCATTCTGCTGGTGGCCCAGGCCTGGGTTTCCCCATCTGCATTGGCGTAGCGGTCCGGGTGGTACTGGCTGCGCCGCCCCCGGTAGGCCAGCTCGATCTCTTCCGGCCCGGCATTGGGACGGATCCCGAGTACTTCGTAGTAGTCCTTCCCCAATTTAGATCTCCTGCTTCTCTTCGATTTGAGCGTGCCAATGTGCGCAAGCCCGGGGCGTCCGCCACCCACCGCCCCCGTCCAGGAAGGCAGGCGTCGGCATCACGCGGGCAGGAGCCGCTTTTTTCATTCATCCCCCTTGCTTTTGATCTGCTACCCAGATGGCCTGGCACTGCCAAAGCCGGCTCCAGCGCGAACTTGTGCTAATCGTAGTATGTCGAATAGTAGTATTCAAACCGAGACCATCCCGCGATGGCTCGGGCAGCTCACGAAACTCGGTTGGTCACCGTCTTCGCCGGCAACGTCCGGCGATTGAGGAAGGAGCGTGGGCTGTCGCAGGAAGAGCTTGCCGAGGCAGCAGGCGTCCACAGGACCTACATCGGCATGCTCGAGCGTGGCGAAAAGAATGTGACGATCTACAACATCGAGCGCATCGCACTGGCGCTCCGGGTTCGCCCCGGGTCACTTCTCGACTGACGTCAATCCTGTGGCCGGCCCCTTGGGGCTCGGCCACTGCTCATGAAACAGGACGAGTCGATGCCCGGCCTTTGCCGGGTGCACCATGCCGAGACCGCCCCCCAAAGCGGATGCCAGCCCTACAGCAATCCCCGGGCAGCCATCGAGACCGCCTGATCGGCGGTGACCACGAAGTGATCCAGCAACCGGATATCCACCAGCAGCAGGACGTTCTTCAACCGGGCTGTGACCGCTCGATCAGCTGCGGAGACCTCGGCATGTCCGCTGGGATGGTTGTGAGCCACCATGGCGGCTGCTGCGTTCAAGGCCAGCGCGCGCTGGACCACGATGCGTGGATGCACCTCCGCCCCGTCCACGGAGCCGGAGAACAGCCGCTCCACTGAGATGAGCCGGTGCCGGGTGTCAAGGAAGGCCACCTCAAAATGCTCCCGAGCCTCGTTGCCCAGCCGCAATCGGAAGAACCGCCCGCACGTGCCAGGATCGCTCATCAGCACATCGGACTTGCCGGCCCGTCTCTCAAGGATGCGCAGCGCGTGAGCGATTACCTTGTCTTGGCGAACACGGTCTGGTTCATCGCCTGACGTGCCGGCCGATGGCGCTTGATCCATTGGTGTCGTCATCAGGCCACCAGCGTCATCACTTCGTCCCAGGCCCGTTGCTTGATCGCCGCCCCTTGACCGAACCAGGCCGCGTCGCGGCGGTGATCGTCGCTGCGCGCGCGGCGATGGTGATCGATGAACTCGGTCACGCTGTTGAGCAAGCCCCAAGCCGTACCGCGACTTGAGGCCATCAGTGCACCGCGCCCACCGCCCTCGTACAGAGAGCGCACGTTGGCCAACGCTTGCTCGTTCACTACCGCGGCCTTGCCGTCAGGCGCGGCGTAGGTCAGCACCCGGCGCAGCAGCACCTCCACCGAGTCCGGATCCACCGGTCTCTCCACCAGTGCCTTCATCCGGGCAACGAACCCATCCCAGGACGAGACGGTGATGCCCAACTGGCGCTTCACCACGTCCGGATCGAACTGGCTGCGGTGCGGCACCTTGATGGCTCCGGAGGCGTTGCCCAATGCGATGGACAGGGTGTTGTTGCAGACCACCCGGACCGACGTGAACTGCGCCGTGGTCGCCAACGTGCCGTCGCAGGCGGTAGCCAGCAGCAGGTAGCCATTTACCTTGTCCCGTCCTTTCAGCGTCGCACTCTGTCCAGTCCGGGCCAGCGCCCAGAACTTGCGGCCCTCGCGCAGCACCCCGGCCGTTTCCAGTTCGAAGCCGTTGCTGGAGGTCAGGTCCCGATAAAACTCCAGGATCTGGCCCGGCTGCACGACCTGGAAGCGCTTGGACACCACCGACAGGGGTAAACGCGTATCCGAGCGGTAAAGCACCTTCTGCTCCGGGAAGGCATGGATCACGCCAAGGTTGTGGCTACCCGCAACGTAGCGCACCTCCGCCTCCTCTATCTTCCAGTCCATGCCCGCCTGCCGCTTCCATACGTCGATGGGCTGCCGCGGTGCCAGCCGGTTACCCAAGCCGTGCCAGGGTATCTCTCCGGCGTAGGCCATCGTTTCGATCAAGTGCATTTCTGTCTCCTCGTTGTTGACGGCACAAACGCACAAGGCCCGGACGATGCCGGGCCTTGTGCGAGGTGCCAAGGTGGGTTGGGGATCAGTCGAACGAATCGACGAGGTCACCACATCTGCTGCAGGCAGCGCTCGCCGTGCATTTCATGACACCAGCAAGAACAGCCGTAGCCACGACCATCACGCAATAGATAAGCTCGACCTTGCTCCTCATGCTCATTTGCTCCTGCAAGGACGCTACCGGCGCAGCGTCATACGCAAAGCCGGTATCAACCAGCTTCAAGGAGGTGATATGGGTTTGAAATTTCGTCGAATCGCGATCTACGCAGGATCACCAAGTAGATTTGAGAGCGGGCATGCGCACGGTCCTTGTTCAGCGAGAAATCGCCCACTGTTCCCTCTTGATGCTTAGCCCAACGAGCAAGCGGAACAGCAGGCCCTGCTCGACCAGCAGTGACTCACCGCACGCTTGGAGCGGTACTGGGCCACCACCGTTCATATCAGCCTCCTACATCGCGTAGGAATTGGCTTCCGGCTTGGCCGGCGAATCGTTGACCCACAGTCCGGTCACATGCACGGCATAGGTGCTCCTCACCTGAGCCACGATCGTAGACGGCGCGCGATCCAGGTGAGCCAGTGCCAACCTGGCGCATCTGGCCAACGGACCGCCACAACACTTCATCGAGAAGTGGGGACTCACGATGTTGCGCCAGAGCAAGTGGACCGTCAGAATTTCCCTACTGCACGGCGCGGCCTGGACTGGCATCCTAGGCGCGCCTAACCTGCGCAGTCCATCCACGTGCCGCTCTATATCCCGCACGCCTAAAATTCTTATTTCCAGATAGATAGTGGAATTGTTTGGATGGCATGCGCTTGACAAGTGGACCTTGGAGGAAGATGTCGTGACCACAATGAAAGACGATGCTCTATTTGACCTGCAGCTGATCATTGATCCTGTAATTCGCGATCAGAGTGCGCTGCTGCGCCATCTTGAGGGTAGAGGGTTGTTTGAGATAGATGCTGCGATTAACAGGCTTTACCTGCCAATCGATCAAGAATTCGCCACAAAGCTGGGATGCTCGCGCTACAGCAGCGATCCGCTTCCGTCCTATAGGGAGGGCATGCTGCAGGAACTGCTGAAGATCGAACTTTCGCCAGACGGGCAGTCAACGATGCATGGTGATGCATCTGCTACCCCGCGTGTTGTTGAAGCGGTGTGGCAACTGCAGGCTACGATAAAAGTAGCGTTGACCAATGGAGACTTGATACTGGCGTGATCAGTTCGGCAGGGCATTTTCTGTCGCCGATCAAAGCGCCGACATGCTTACTTAAATTGCCGCACTCACATTTAATAAAAAAGTTATGAGGCAAAATCGTTTATGAACGAAAAAGAAAAAATCGAGCCTCAAAACAAGCCGAAGAAAGGCGATTTCTACATACTAGAGCCTGATATGCGCGGTGGGCGCGGCCCTGGTGTCGAGTTCGAAAATGAGGACGCCATCCCGCTTCCGCTCTACATGTGCGAGCCATCGGAAGCTGGTGGGCTTTCACAAGCAAAGGAAACTCCGCGCCTCCGTTACGACAGTCGTATCGGCGATATGCCAAATGACCTTGAGAGTGGGTTTAAGTGCTACTGGCTTGTGTCAGAGCCACTCAAGCGAGTATTTGAGTTAGTGGATCCGCATGGGTTTGCTTTTTTGCGATGTTCACTCCTCCTGGAAGATGGCATGGAGGCACCTCCGCACTATCTGTGTGAAGTAGTAAGAATCCTGGATGCGATCGATGAGTCCGCGTCGACTGTCAACGTGTTCACTGGGTATCCGAACGGCAAGTACTACAGCATCGCCGGCGGGGCAATCCTTGCATTCAATAAGGAAGCCATTGGATCGGCACACGTTTTCCGAACGCCGTATACCGCGGATGCATTCTGTGATCGCGCTATGCGGGATGCATTGCTTGAGCATGGCTTTGGCAAATCGCAGAGAACACTAGGTGTTCGACTTATCGATGCCGTGGGCTGCTAGATCTTGGTGCTGGCTACTACTGGAGTAGATGGACATGCCGCCAAACAACGCCATTCTTCCAAGCCATCACGTCATCGAGCAAAGTACCTTTCTGCGAGACCCTTTGCTCAAAGAGTTGGTCAAGCATGGTTTGATCGACAAGGACGCATCAAGCAATCGCCTCTATCTCCCTTCGGACGGCGATCTGGCGGGAGAGCTTGAAGTTTCGCCGCATCGTGGCCGGACCCGTAGTTCCTATACGGAAGGGGTCTCCCGTGTACTGAAGGACATCCTTAACTCGCCCGATGGCCGCGCGGCACTGAACAAAGACGCCGCTGCCCTCAAGCGCGTCGCAGGCCAGGTCCGCGACCTGCAAGATACGCTCAAGGTCGCGCTGGACAATGGCGACTTGTATGCGACCACACCGAACCATCTGACCGACGAGCAGGCTAACGCCCAGAACAACAAGACATTCTCCAAGTACAACCAGTACCGCGTCGAGCATGCACAGCAACTGCAAGCCCTGCGGTCCATGAACGACGTCGAGTCCGAATGGTTCGCCATCACCCGCTCCGAGCAGCGCATCGTCGCAGTGGCAGAAGTCAAACAGGGCACGTCGGCCAATCTAGTCCGAGGGCCCAGTTTGCGCGACCCAGCCGCGAAAGAAGCGGCCGGACGTGCTGAGTTCCGCATGGCCATCGCCCACGCAGAGCAATCCGGGCGCGTGCAGCTATCCGAGCACAATGCGGAGCTGATCACGCAGGTCATTGGCGACGAACTGCCAGCGACCGGTCGCGCCGGCGGCGCACTGCCCGCGTACAAACCTCTGTCGCAACGCGGCTTCGTCACCGCCGAGCTTCTCGCCGGCGACCACTCTGCCGGCCAGCTGTTGCGCGGCGCAGGCCTGCTCGCCAGCGCCACCGATACCGCCCTCACTGCGCGCCGTGCCGGGGAACTGTACAGCCAGGACAACCCACTTGCCGCCCAGTCGGAGCTGACCCACTTCGCCGGTCGCAATCTTGGCGGTTGGGCCGGCGGCAGTACGGCCGCCTATGCCCTGGGCACCTCCGGCGCCGGCCCCATGGTGCTGGTCGCGGCCGATGCGTACTTCATGAGCAAGGCCGGGGAGAAGCTGGCCGATCTGTACGACAACCGCCAGATCTACCAGCAGACCGACCGCGATGGCACGCAGTGGTCCTTCAACGGCTACGCCTGGTCGCGCCAGGGCATGGTCGATGGCACGAACGATGGCGCGAACAATCCTGTCCCCATGCCGGTCGTCGCCAGCTACGACAAGGCGCGCGAACTGAACTATGCCGCCACCAACGTCGCGGCGGCACTGGCGCTGAAGGATGCGCCGAAGCCGGACGATCCCTGCATCCTGCCGGCCAACGACAGCGACCGCCCAAGCCTGGCCCCGGCGGACTGGAGGCGCGACCCCAACGACGGCCAATGGCATCGCCTCGTCAAGACCGGCGTGTCCGGGGAAAACAATCGCGGCAGCTACGCGCAAGAGACCGCATTGCCACCCCGCGCGGCGGAACTGGAAGCGCAGGCCGCCGCGGTTGTTGCACGCAACCTCGCCAACAGCCCCGGCGCCATCGCCGCGCGCTACGAACTGGCCTACCACCGCAGCGGCTGGGCGGCAGATGGCTGGCCGATGTCGGAGGCCGTGCGAGCTGCGCTGCCCGATCCGGATACCTTGACCGCCTCCAACGGTCAACAGTACCGCCGCGACGCAGAGGGTCAGTGGACCAGTTATGGCGTCCCCGCCGACAGCAACCGCGCACTGGAGCTGAACACCGCGCGCACCCTGCTGCAACCGGCGCTGGCCGAGCATGCCCAGGCCATTGCCGCGATCCCGCAATCACCCCCATCGCCGCAGGACCTGCAACGCGAGCAGACGCTCTATCGCTACCGTATCGTCGGAACCGAGTTGAGGCCCGAGTGGCGCGAGGCGATTGACCTAGCCACCCAGCGCACGCGCGAGGCGCAAGGGCTCTCCGGCGATGGCGCGCTGCAGCTGCAGCGCAGCCCCGGTGGAGTGTTCGGTGCCGACAGCCCGATCGCCCACCTCCAGCGCGGCGCCGACGGGGTGGATCGCATCGCGGCCGTCACCAGCACCGAGGATATCCGGCAGGCGCTGCAGGAGGTGCAGGCGCACCAGCAAGCCCAGCCGTCCCACGACATGCCGACGCCGCGGCTGGCATCGACGGCGCGCGCCTCCGACGGGTCGGCCGACTCGGACGGCGCGTCCTCCAACCCGTCTTCTAGCCCGCAGCATGCGCTCGACATGCAGGCGCAGACCCAGGCGGCCAGCACCGCGCAGCAACGACAGGAGCGCGAACAGCAGGAGCGCCAGGCCCAAGAGCAGCAGGCCGTGCAGGCGCGCGAGCACGCGCTGGCGCAGGCGTCCCACGACGAGCAGGCGCATGCAGCCCAGGCGCTGGAGGCGCATGCCACGCTCGACCATCAAAGCCAGGACCTGCAGCAGCGCGAACAGCAAGAACGCCAGACCCACGAAATCCAGCAGCGCGAGCGGGAACAGCGCCAAGCGCAGGAGACCCAGCAGCGCGAGCATGAGCAGCGCGAGGCCCAGGACACGCAACAGCGCGAACGGGAGCAGCGCCAGGCCGAGACCGACCAACAGCGTGAGCAGGAACAGCGCCCCACCCAGGATGCGTTGCCGCGCGAGCAGGAAAAACGCCAGGCCGAGGATGCCGCGCCGTCAGCGCAGGAGCAGCGACAGGCCCAGGAAACCTTTCCGCACGGGCAGGCGCCGCGCCCATCGCAGGACGCCGTGTTGCTGCCGCACGGGGCGGAGCGGCGCCAGGCCGATGACGCGCTCCCGTCCGGACAGGAACAGCGACACGTCCAGGACGCCCGGCCGCGCACTCAGGAGCCACATGGCGCACAGGAACGCTACGCGCAAGACACCGGCGAGCAGTTGGTGCCGTCTCGGCACCCCCAAGAGGTCGAGGCATTTCAGCAGACGACGCATGAACACCAGGTCCAGGACGGCCGCGCACAAGATGCGGAGCATCCGGCAGCGCCAGCAAGCACGCACGCATCAGCCACGCAAACCACCGATGCGCAGGCGTCGGCCGTGCGCGAGGACCCGTTACTGCAACGGCGCGAAGCGTCTTTGGAAGCTCAAGTGCAGGAGAGACACGCCCAGGTCACGGATGCTGCCTTGGATGCGTCGGTGGTCCTGCCGCTCGCTGCGGAGCGCACCGAAGACCAGCGCACGCCGACGCCCTCGATGCGCCCATCGGACGCGCCAGTGGCCGACCATGGACTCGCACTCACGTCCTCATCGGGAACTCGCGGTGCCGACCGCGCCAGCGACGAGATCGGAGGCGACGAAACGGCGCGCGAGCAGCGCCGCGATGCGCCGGCGGATGGGCAGGACGCCCGCGCCGCTCCTGCGCCGCAGAGAGCCGAAACCTGGGAGGAGACGCTGCAAACGATGCGCGCACTCCGCATACAGCTCGAAAAAGACCTCCAGCAGGAAGAACGCCTGGAGCAGGAAAGGCAGCAGCGGCGAGCGCGCGGAGACGACGATCCCCTCGCAGACCTCGAGGTCCGCCGTCAGCAGGATGCCCGCGCGCCTGCGCCATCGGAACAAGCAGCGTTCGAGCCGCAGCCGGCCACGGCGCACCGCGATGCCGCCCCTGCCGCTGCGCAAAGGCCCGGCGAGCCGGACGATCCCCACTTGCCCCAGCGCAAGGAGATCACTGGCGACCGCGACGTGGACGATCTGCTGCACGCCATCGATTCCAAGAACGACGCGGCCATCGAGCAGGCCTTGAACCGGATCTCCAACAGTCCCCTCACCCATGCCCTGCTGCAACAGGGCCATGAACACCTGGAGGCCAAGGCCATGCAGGAAGCGACGGAACAGGTCACGGCGATGCAGTCGCTGGGATTGGATACGTCGGCCGAAGTGCAGACCAGCCGTGGTCCGGTGATGGTGATGACCCTGCCGCAGTTCGCCAGCGGGCCGATGATGCAAGGTGGCGCACCGGGAGGGGGGGGTGGTGGCGGTGATGGAGGGGGCGGTGGTGGAGGCAGTGGCGGCGGTGGTGGGGGAGGAGGCGGTGGAGGAGGCGGGTAATCGCAGCCCGATCCTGCGGTGAGTGGAATTTTCAAGAGGGACACGATGGATACGCCAAGCACGCCCGCGCTACCGGAAAGCGGAACTTCCAACGAGGCGCTGCAAGAAACGATCAAGGCCATGGCGGCATTGATCGCAACGATGCAAAAGCGGGAGCAAAGCCTGCAAGACCAGATCTCCCGGCAACTGCAGGTGCTCCATGGCGCGGTCGGCAACGCCGACCGGAGCGTCAATCGCGTGGTGGAGAACGCGCTGCCGCGGCTGACGCAATTGACGCAACAGGCGCTCTCGGTGGCACTGGATCCGGCGGCCGAGCGATTCGATCGCACGCTGACCGCTGCGAACCAGACGCTGCAGCAAGCCACCCAGCGCTATGCGCAAGCGCAGCAATCCCTCGAAGCCACGGCCATGCGCCGCATGTGGATGGGGTCCATTGCCATGCTGGCGGCGGCCATCATGGGATTGTGCGGCGTGGGGTACATGCTCTACAGCGCCAAGGCCACGCTGGCCGAGGCCGAACAGCGCCGGGCGGAAATCGCGTACCTGGATCGCGTTGCACGGGCCGACCTGGTGCCCTGCGGTGAAGACAGACTCTGTGCCGACTTCGAGAAGAAGGGGCAGCGCTACGGCGACCATGGCCAATATCGGGTCATCACCCTGCGCCAATCCAATTCACACTGAGCCACTGCGCTTGTCAACCGCGCCAAAGCGCGGACCACGTACCGTGGTCGTGCCTGAACTGCAGGCGGACATTCCCCAGCAGGGGAAAAGGAACAGTGTGATGGAGATGAAAGCGAAGGCCCTGGCATTGGTCGTCGTCGCAGGGGTGGCCCTGTCCTTCCAGGCCCATGCGCAATCGTGCTGCCCCTCGGGTGGGCATGGCGTTCCGGCGGCCACCGGACTGGGTGAAAGCGCCCCCCGCGCGGCCAACCTCGCCACCGATTCGGCGTGGCGTATCTACGAGTTCCAACGCGACGGCGTGACCTATCTGCAGATCAACGACGCCTCCGGCGTGGTCCGGGCCGCGGTCGGGCGCATCAACGAGACGTTGTGGGTGCTTCCCATGGGCAAGGACGTTGCCCGCGTGTCGCTGTCGGCCACGCCTGCCTCCCCGGGTCGCGTGGTTTACCAGACCGAGGATTTCGTGGTCTGGTTGCGATCGGATGCGAAGGGCGATGCCTGGGTGGTCACTTCGCGAGATTGATCCCGACGCCCACGCGCTCGGAGACGAGAAAGCTCAAGGCCAACGCATGGCGGCGCCGGCAGGTGCCGCCATGCGTCTTGAGCCGGACCGACAGTTCCCGATCGGACTCGGGATGATCGCGACGGACGGCGTTGAGCACGGACGCATCGGCGGTGATGCGCACGACGATCCCCTGCATGCCCCGCACCCGCCATAGCCGCGCCTGGATCAGGTGGGTTCGTGCAACGGGCAAGGTTTCCACGGCGTTGAGCACGCAGCGATAGGCCACCAGCTGCAGTCCCAGCGAAAGCTGCCGGGGATCGCCGCGCATCCGCCAGCGGAACTCCGTGTTGCACAGATTGGCGAAGCTGACCGAGCGCAACGTGTGGTACAGGCCATGCGTTTCGATGCCCAGCGGATAGAGGGCCGTGACGTACTCATCGAGCAGTTGCGCCTGGATCACCCCGGTGCGCGTCATCTGCATCGCCGCCGCGTGGTGCCCCTGGGAGCGCAGGTACTCCACGACATCCCTGCGCATCCGATTGATCTGCACGGTGAGATCGGTGTAGTCGACCACCCGTTTGCGTAACGTGCGCTCGGCAGACAGGTAGCCGGCCTGTGCGAATTCCAGTGCCTGCTCCCGCACCCGTGCGAAGTCGCGCACTTGCCGGTAGGCCGCAGAGATGCGCGAGCCGAACGCAAACAGGCCGGTGGCGGTGACCGCCAGCAGGATCTGCACGGCGAAAGCCTGTGCGTCGAATATGCCGGCTTCGACGGTCTTGGGCAGCGACAGGGCCACCGCGACGTTGGCCAGTACCACGCCCAGTGCCGCACCGCGCCATCCATGGCGCAGGGTGAGCGCGATGGCGGGCACGACCAGCAACACCCTGAGGAGTTGCCGCAGCACGGTGTCGCCGATGAGGGTGATAGCGACGAACAAAAGCGCCACCACCGCGACGGACGCCAGGCCTTCGTGCAGCAGATGGGACGGCCGGCGCAAGGCTTCGTCGCGCCGCAGCCAAAGGAGCGCCGGCAGGACGAACATCAATGTGCCCAGGTAGTCGCCCAGCCAATACCGGATCAGCGTGTCGATCGGCGCCGGCCCCGATGGGCCACCCAGCGCGGCATTGAGCGCCATGTTGCACAGCGTGCTCCAAAGCGCGGTCACCAGCGCAAGCGGCAACAGCCAGTGGTCCTTGCGCGTCAAATCGGGAATATGAAAGCGTGCCGTGACGGGAAGCAGCGAGATCGCGGGCATCAAGAGGAACGGACTCAGGTAGGCCCAGGTGGTGCTGGCACCCCAGTCCTCGACCCTCGGCACGCGCAACACCAGTAGCGCCGCAGCGTCACCCGCCAGCAACCATGGCCATCGCCGCGCAGGCAGGAACAGCAGGCTGGCAACGCGCAATCCCGCCGGCAGGTACCACTGGTCCACGGAGCATCGCCAAGCCAGCAAGAACGCGGCGCAGTAGCCAACGCTCAGCAAAGCTCCCTTGGCAATGTCTTTTCCAGCGGTCATTCGACCATCCGTGGCGTGTCAGAACCACTGTACAAGTCGTGCGCGCTGCAGGAGTAGACATTTGACAGTTACCCAAGGCCATCCGGTGGATCCCAGCTTGCAGGAGGTGGCCTCCACGGAACCAGGGGCGGTTCACTAGACTCTTGGATAGGTTCTTGCGGAAGCTGGCTGAGGCGCACATGGCTCCATTGGTTCTCAGCGTGTCTACAGAATAGGATTGGAGACTGGTCGCCACGTTGAGCCTCCATGGCACAATTGATTCGGAGATGGGGCAGTCAGGGAATTGGCAGGGGGCGAAGCGAGTGACTACCGTAACCAGCGAAGTTGGTTCAGCTGAAAAATTTTCTTTTCCTACAAGTGCGTGGGTGCGCTTGCTGAGGAGTTATGGGCCAACCTCGAGCAATCTTACGATGTTCGATGAGTACGTGATTGGCGCGATCGGGCGAGCGAAAGTCCAGCCGATCCGTCTTTCCACGCCGCTGCTCGACGACATGATTCGGCATATTGAGTCGAAGGTGGAGGGTTCGCTCTTGATCGCCGGCACCGCGGGCGATGGCAAGACCTACCACTGCCGGGCACTGTGGAACCGCATCGGCGGCGACCCCAAAGTCTGGGCGGGCAAAGAGAACGTGAAGGAACATCGCCTAGCCGATGGTCGCCTAGCGGTGTTCATCAAGGATCTTTCCGAATTCAATGGCCAGGAGAGCGACCTGCCGCTGCAGCGCCTCGAAAGGTCGGTTCTGGGAGGCGACGACTCCGAAGTCGTAATCCTGGCGGCCAACCATGGCCAACTGCTCGATCGCCTGCGCGACCTAGGTAAACGGCAGGATCGCATCCATCCGCTCCGCAAGCCCTTGCAGGAGAGCTTCCTGCAAGCAGGGGCGGCGCCCGACCGCTTGGCTGTATTCGACCTCAGCCGCTCCACTAGCCGCAAGACGCTCGACGAAGTCGCCAAGGCAGTTGCCGGACATCCCGAATGGGCAAACTGCTCTCGCTGCTCCTTGAGGGCAGGTGGGAATGTCTGCCCGATCGACGAGAACCGCCGCCGCCTTCTCGGAGAAGCCGATAGCGGGCAGCTCGCGCGCCGGCTCGGCGACTTGGTCGAGATCGCCAGACTCAATGGGCTACATCTTCCGGTGCGCGATCTGCTGGCACTGTGCTCCAACATGGTCCTCGGCTACGCAGATGCCAAGTTGGCAAAAGAGAACCTGATGACTTGCGCGGACGTGGCCAAGATTCAAGAGGGCAGCCACATCGGCAAGGCCAGCATCTACGCCAACGCATTCGGGGCCAACCTGCCTAAGCGACGGGCCTCTGATCGCCCCGTATTCAAGGCTATGGCGAGTTTCGGTGTGGGTGAGGAGACGACCAACGCGACCGATGGTTTGCTGGTCTACGGTAAGGACGATTCGCGGTTGCAGGCCGACTTCGCGCGTCTAGTGGCCGTTGACCCGGTCTATGGCGCGACGGCGGACTTTCGCGCGGCTCAGGACGCCTACTTGGAAGGCTATGAAGGCGCGCGCTTGGATGGCGGCTCCGCTGAGTTCATGGAGATGCTTGAGTACCAGCGTCGCCGGCTCTACTTCACGCTGCCCGAATCCGAGCCCGGCTACCCCCGCTGGTCAATGACGGCCTTTCGCTTCGCTGGCGAGTACTTGGACATCATCGAGTCGCTCAAGGCCAAGAAGGCGGTGAACGACACCACTCGCGGGCGTATTGCCCGTGGCCTTAACCGGGTCATGACGGGCCTGCTCTTGGAGAACGTTGACCGCATCTTCATTGCCAGTTCCGGCGGATTCACGCAAAGCCGCGTGAGTGTGCTCTGCGATCATGAGACGCCATCGCGCAGGCAGGGTGGCGTAGGCATGGCCATCAAGTACGACGAGGAGGCTGGCCGTCTTCAGCTCGACGTATCGCTCTCGCCAAGCCCCGGCAACTCAGTCGCCTTCGACCTCACGCCTATTCGGCATGAGTTCCTCGCGCGTGTGGCCGAGGGCGCGCTGCCAGCAAGCTTTTCCAACGAGTGCCTTGAAGACCTTCTAGCCTTCAAGACCAAGCTGCTGCGCAAGGCCGAGATCGTCCGTAAGGCTGGCTTTGCCGGCGACGACGACGAGGTCGGCGGGGAAGCCTCCGCCTTGACGCTGAATTTCATCGACATCGAACCGGGAGGCCGCGGGTTCGCCCGCCCCGTAACTGTAAGGACTCCGGAATGAGCGAGATCCTTAAACGTCCCGAGATCAAAAGCGTCGATTTTTGCGTCGACGAGAACATCTGGGGGCACCGTCTCTACGACGAGCAACTCCCTCATTTGACGGTGCTCGAATTCCTCGGCGCACTGGGCTCTAACCTCGACAAGCCGCTTCGTCCCCATGAGGGCCTTGGTGGTGCCTTCAAATTTCAGCCCCAGCGCCAAATCCGCCTCCGCGGCCTGCTCTTCAACAACCCCTACGTCGAGTCCATCTCCGAGAGCGCACAACCGGATGAGGAGAAATGGCGGCAGTGGTTCGAGCGCTTCGCCCACGGGGCAACGGGCAACGGTGACGGCGTTGACGACATGGCCTACCTGCGCAATTCGTTCGCGAGCTTCGACGATTTCGCCAAGGCCGTGGAGCTGCTGCGTTCCTCTTCCTTCGAGTCGCGCAGCAACAAGCGCTGGAGTTCCAAATTTGTCTTTCCCTTCGGCCCAGACGCCCTCTACGAGGACTTGGAGATCGACTCCAAGGGCAAGATGAGTAACGATCGGCGATTCTTCGCGCGCACTGGCGAGCTGCTCTACATGATGCTCACCCGGTCGAAGCGCGGCGCCGAGCTGGGCGACCTGCTGGCCAAGCGCCTGTTCGACCGCGAGGCGCCGATGAACCGGCTCGCGCGAGCAATGCAAGGTACGTCACAGCGCGCGGATGAAGCCCGGCAGTCTGGCTATCTGCCTGAAGCCGCTAACCCGCGTTTTGATCAAATTTGCGATGACTGGCTGTCGATTCTGGCCAGAGATATGCCGATCTATGACGCCTTGGAGCACCTGATCGTCATCTCCGGGCTCAACATGCTGCTCTACTTCCTTGAGCGGGCGAAGCGCGTAGCTGGCGACGATGATCCGATCGAGATCATCTGCGAGATTGTTTCCAAAGAACGCACGAAGGTTCGCACACTTTCCGGCGACAGCTACCAGCTCAACCAAGGCCTGCCCGCCAAGGCGGTGCGCGCCCATGTCGAGTCGATCCGCATGGATGCCGGCTGGACCGAGGCCGCCTCCAGCGAGTTCCCGGAAGCTGAGCGGGTGGGGCTCATGCGCGAGCGCTTCCAGTGGCCATCAGCCGATGGGGGCGACGACGAGGACTACTCGGGCGAGAGCCCCGACGCCTTAGTCGACAAGCTCACCGAGCTTGCCCTCGCGCGGCATCAGCAGCACGTCGGGAAGATTCACGCGTCCTGGTCGCGGGCGATTGGCCTCAGCTCCCGCCGCCTCTCGCGGCGCACCCGCTACGCCCCCAACGATAGGCTTCTAAAGTCGATCGTGGTGGCCATCGTCGACGACCCTATGCAGTTCGACGAGTTCCTGACTGAGGCTAAGAAGCGCTATGGCCTCATCCTCGGCGACGCCGAAGGCGCGCGCTTGGTCGACGCGAAACTTGTAGACCAAGAGGAGCTCAGTGAGAACCGGGACAACCTTGAAGCCCGGCTTGTGGGATTGGGCCTGGTCCGCAGGCTCTCCGATTCCTGCTCGTTTGTCGAAAATCCGTTCGCGAAGGAAGGGGCCGCATGCTGACCGACCGCATTATTGGCCGCGTCGGCGCGGACATCTTAGCCAAGCGGGTTTCCAATCCCGGCCAGTCCGGCGATTCTGCCGCGCTGTTCCGGCTCGACAAGCTCTCGTCCAGCCAGATTGCGGCTGTGGCGCGGGCGATCCTCGCTAATCCTGACCTGCTGGCTCGCGTGGATCTCATGATCCCCGAGGCCTTGGTTGATGGCCAAAGCCTGCCGCCTGAGATCCTCATCCCGCATAACGCCGGCTACGTCCGCAACAACGCTGCGACCGTCAAGGCTGCAATCCTGACTGCTAACGGCAACGAGCACAACTTGGCCGACACGCTCGGCCACGTCATGGCCATCGGCGCCAAGGAGATGCGTGCCGACCCTGAATCCTGGGTCGAGGCTGCCTTGCACGCGGGTGGGCTCGCGCCGGTGCCGGATGACCGCTCGGTGTTCCATGCGGCCTTGGGCGGATTGCTCGCGTCCTCTGAGCTCTCACTCGTCCAGCTTGGCGAGTTCTGCTCCGAGATTGTCGAGGCCATGTCCATCCGCGGACTTGCCATCCGCGATGCCGTGGGCTTTGCAATGCCGCGTGCTGGTTTGCCCCGCGACACAGGGTTCTTCTCCAATGCAAAGAGCTTCGGACCGCTTCGCAAGCCCTGGCAGAAGGCCTTCGCCAAGCTCTTCACGCAGCGCGCGCCGCTGCTAAAGAAACTTCGCCAGAACGGCCAGCCGCTGGATTCCGACGAGCTAATTGAGCGCATTGAGACCAATGCGGCTGAGATCACGGATGCCGCGCGCCTTGCGCTTGTTGCTTTCGTCACTGCTCCCGCGGGAGATCAGGAGGTGTCTTCCGCTCTGGCTCAGTTCGAGTGGGAAGCCGACGGCGTCTACCTCGCCTTCGACAAGCCCAAGGAGAAACAATTCGGATTGGCTGACTCGACCATCCGCTTCCTCGACCACGAATGCGACCAAGAGAATTCGCTCGACCTCGAGGGCCGCCAGCTCTTGGAGGATTTGAAGTCGCGCGAGCGACGCTCCGACTTTACCGAAGACGATGAGGAGTTCTTCGTCAAGTACCGCCGGCTGCTTGAGCAAGATGCCAAGCTATGCGCGCGCTGGGAGAAGGCTCTCTATGGCAAGCCCATCGAATGCAACGACTTTTTCGATGGGTTCGCGCGCGTAGTGAACAGCCTACATGCGGGACTGCGCGACACCGAAGGCGAGCGCATTTTGCGCTTCACCGTGACCAAGGGGCGCAAGGAGTGGCGTGAGCGCTTCAATTACGACGCCGGCAGCTACTTCTCGGCGATGTATCGTGGCTTGAAGGAGCTCATGGGTTCCAAGGCCGATTGGAAGGTTGAGCGTCTCGGCAATGCGAGCCTCCCCGATCCGCTTTTCGATTATGAGGCCTTCTTTGCCAAGGAGAAGGAGCTCCGCAGCGACAAAAAAAACAAGATGCGGCCGAATTCATCGCTCTCGCGCATGGCCTTGCAGATCAAGTTCGATGTGGCGCTAATCCAATTCTCCAATGGCAAAGAGAATGTGCTCGCCAAGACCCAGCTCTTGTGGAGCTACAAACCCACCTCTATTGGTCTGTCGATGGTCGCAGATATGCGTCGCCTTTTGGAGAAGGGGGCGGCCGGTTGCACAGAAGTCCCGCGCCGCCTAGTAAGCAAGAAGGGTGGGGTGCAAAATGTCTCGCTGCTCGACACCGGCACGTTGGAGGCCACCTATTCCACCGACGCGGGTTCCTTGGTCCCAGCGGCCAGCAGGCTCCGCAGCCTGCGCCACGAGATAAAGGGCCGGATCAAGGATCTCGCGGAAGGCGGCTATCTAACTCCGCCGCAGCGCGACGAGCTCAAGGCATCCTGGGACAAGTTCGAGGAGGACTACATCAAGGCGATGGAGGACTTCGTCTCTATCGGCCTTCATGGCGAGGCCGTCATGCGCCAGGCGGAATCCTTCGGCGCCCTGATGGCGACCCTTATGTCCCAAGCGCGCGGCGACGTGTGCCGCTCGCGCCTGGTCTCCGAGATTCTTTCGGTAGGCACGGCCCGCGTGGCTGGCGACAACCCTGCGCTGATCATCCCGCCATGGCACCCGGAGCGCATGAAGGCGTTGGCAGTGAAGTCCCGACGTGTCGCCGGATTTGCCACCCACTTGCTCTCCAGCGGCAACATCCTCTATGGAGACCGCGAAATCTTCATGCGCGAGTTCTCCGACGAGATCGCCCATCCGTTCTATCCGGAAATCGCTGTCCTCAACCGGGCCGGCGCGCCGACGCTGGTGTCTGAGAGCAGCACAGTCAACGGCTATAGCCTCTTGGAATCGCCCACGCGGGGCAATCAGGATGCAATGACCGACGTGGACCCAGCTGCCGCTGCCAAGCAAGCACGAGAGCTCTTGGAGCGCTACGTTGGCTTGCAGCCTCATGAGGCATCGAACCTGAGCGTCGTACTTTACAACGCCGATGCGGCCGAGCTGCCGCTGGCTACTGTGCGGGAGCTCTCGTCGATTCAGGAGGACGGGAAGCTTCAATGCAGCGTGTCGGTGCGTCACTCGGATCCGGCAAAGCTGCGCAGCGTCTACGGTGAGCTGGTCAACAAGGCCGGAGACGATCCGGACTTGCCCGTAGTCAGTGAGACCAGCGACAACTTCATCTCCAGGTTACGCATTTCGGTAACGCCGATCTCGGCCACGCCTAGTGAGAGCGCACAGGGCTTCAAGGCCTTCGATGTAGCTTTCCTGCATGACGTGGTCTCGCGGGCGGCGCAGTCCGAATGGCTCTCTGTCGCCTGGACGAACGATCGGCCAAGTTTGGAGCACGCTCCCTCGCGCTGGTCTTACCGCAGCGTCTCGGGCGAGAACGAATTGAAATCCACCACCTTCTTGGCCTGTCCTTGGCAGACGGCCTCGGGCTGGGCCTATGTGTCCGCAGTGGCCGCCGTTTGCCGCCAGCTTGATGCATTACCCGGCGAACGCTTCCTGCCAGCTCGGCGTATCTCGCTGCAAAGCCCCGCGCTGGCCGGCATGATCAAGGACGCCCATGACTTGGCCGAGTGGGTCGCCACTTATGACGAGTTGCTCGACAAGCGCCAACTTCAGCACAACGACATCACCGTCGTCCGCTATCGCCGTGGCTCCACTAACGGTCGCAACATGATCGTGAGCTCGACCTCCGAACTGCGTCTGCTAGGCGTACTAGTGCGCCGCCGCTTGGACGAGCTGAATTTGCAACTCGATGCTTCCGAGGTCCAGGCCGCCGCGGACAAGGCCAAGCGCGATGCGCTATCGGTCTCCGGCGATATCGTTTTGCGCGCAGCCAAGCGCGGCGTATCCGCAGGCGAAATGATCGGCCTGGTGCTTAGCCGCTATTTGCTCGCAGAGGAGTTTAGAGCCGCCGCTGGCGGGGGGCAGATATTGACGGCGTACTTCCTGCTCGACGACTACGCAAGCTGGCTCTCGCAGCCAGAGAGCCGCATCGCCGACATCCTCGCGCTCAATGTTGAGGAGCGAGAGGAGGGCGTTCGCGTGGTGATTTCAATCGTCGAATCCAAATACGTCTCCGCCGACGGCTTAGCCAAAGCGCGCCGCGATTCCAAGGACCAACTCCTGACGACCCTCGGGATGTTCCGCGAGGCGCTTTTCGGCGACCCCGGCCGGCTGGACCGGGACGTGTGGTTAGCCCGTCTGGCCGACATGCTCATCGACGCCGACATCCAGCCAGGCATGACGGGTCTTATGGAGCGCGCGCGCTCGAAGCTTCGCGAGGGCGATGTAGTTATCTCGCTGCGAGGTTACTCGCACGTCTACGTCCACACCTCGGACGCCGGTTCGGTTTCCGCCTCCGACCAGGAGCTTTTGGAAGATTCCGACGGCGTGAAATCCTGGCAAGAGGTCTTCGATCGGTCCGATCTGCGAAAGCTCGCCGAGGCCTATGCCAAAAGCGCCGGTGGACTCGACGCCCGCGCTGCGCTGGGACCCCACCAGCCCTGGGATGGGCATGGTTTCAAAAGGCCTGCCCCGCGCGTGCCATGGCTCGCCGCCATGGGCCAACTCGCTAGCGGGGTCGGTGTGCTGCTGGAAGAGGCTCCAGGGGAAGATGAAGCCGCCGCCGCGGCTCCGGGCACTAGCCTGGCGCAAGAGCCTTCGCAGCCTGCGCAAATCCTGGCCAAAGCCGATACCGTGCCGCCGGCTTCGGCTCTAAGCCCTGCGCTGGCCGCCAATCTTGGCGCCGCTTTCTCAGAGCTGGTTGCCTCCAAGTTCGCGGGCGGCGCGCAGTCCGACGTTGAGCGGGAGGACTGGGCTCAGGAAGTCACCAAGAAGCTCAAGGCCGCGCTTAACAGTTACGGGCTACAGGCGGCCATTTTGGGGACGCGTCTGACCCCCAATGGTTGCTTGGTGCGCCTGGCTGGTTCCGACCGGCTGCGCGTGGAAGACATCGAGAACAAGCGCACCCAGCTCCTGACCACGCACGCGATCAATCTCGTCACCGTCCAGCCCAAGCCCGGCGAGATCGTGGTGACGGTCGCCGGCTCCAAACGCCAGTCCGTGTCGCTCTGGGAGCTGTGGTCGCGACGCGAGCTCAATCGTAACGTCGCCGGTATCAACACGTCATTCCTCTTGGGCCTCCAGGAGATCAACGGTGCACTGCTGTATCTGAACCTCGGCGCGGAATTTGGCGGGCTCTCGTCCCATGAGCCGCATTCGTTGGTGGCGGGTGCCACCGGCAGCGGCAAATCAGTGCTGATTCAGGCGCTGATCTTGGACATCGCCGCAACTAACCCGAAGGACTTGGCGCAGCTTATCTTGATAGATCCCAAGATGGGCGTCGACTACGCGTCCTTGGCGGACTTGCCGCACATGCGCGACGAGATCGTGACGACAAAGGAGAAAGCGGCGGAAGTTCTCAAGGCTTTAGTGCAGGAGATGGAAGAACGTTATCGCTTATTCGCCAAGGCTCGTGCACGTGACTTGCCGACCTACAATGCGAAAGTCTCGGCCGACGAACGTTTGCCCATGGTCTTCCTGATCCATGACGAGTTCGCGGACTGGATGCTCGACGATGGGTACAAGTCTGCAGTGGGCGCTGCTGTACAGCGACTCGGCGTCAAAGCCCGCGCTGCGGGGATCCACTTAATCTTTGCAGCGCAGCGCCCCGACAAGGATGTCATGCCAATGCAGTTGCGCGAAAACCTCGGCAACCGCCTTATTCTCAAGGTTTCTAGCGAGGCCACCTCCAAGATCGCGCTGGATCGACCAGGCGCTGAACTCCTTCTCGGCCGTGGACACCTGGCTGCCAAGCTTAATGGCGAGCAGGGCCTGGTCTACGCACAAGCTCCCTTTCTGTCCGACGACGAGATCACCGCGGCTGTGATGGCGATTTCGCTCGACAACTCGCCAAGATTAGCGCATGGCACCATCTGATACTCAAGAGGCACCGTCGATCCCTGGATCTTCGCAAGGGGCTGCGACGACGCGGCTCGTTGAACACTTGGCTAGAAACGAGGCATCTGCGCTCACCGCCCTCGTAGGTCCCTCGACCATGGCGTTGCTAGGCAAGCTGGGCGCAGATGTGACTAGCCCAATGAGTCTGGCTTACTTCATCGCTAACGTGAACGGTGAACGTGGTGCCATACGAAGGCGAGACATTCGAAGCCTTTTAGTCTCCAAGCTGAATCAGCAAGAGGCCACCGATCTGTGCAATTTGCTTCAGTTGCCGGTGATCTCCCCTCACCGGACACTGGGGGGTATCGACTTCGACGCACCGCGAAATCTGGAGCTTCTGGACACATGGTACGGTGTTGCGAATGATGAGCGTGAGGAAACTCTTCAACCATCCGAGGGATCCCACAAAGCCGTTGCTTCCCACAAGCTCTACGCGCATCAACTGAACGCATTTCGCGAACTTCGACGAGCGATCGCGTACCCGTCGGCGTCCATTCTTGTCCACATGCCGTTTGGTGCTGGAAAGCTCCGGCTCGTCGCCACTGCTGTGCTCGATCTCTTTCGCTCGGAAGCTGACGACAGGTCCGTTGTCTGGTTGGCACCGGGCGCGGCCATGTGTGAAGAAGCCTTCCTTGAGCTGCAGGAGGTATGGAAGCAATTGGGATCGCGCGATACCACCCTTCTCCAACTTTATGGCAACCACCCGGCGCGAGACTTGGATCAACTTGGGGGAGCGATTGCGGTCATTGACATCCTCCGACTCAGCAAAGATGACGCAGCCCTGGAGAAGCTCGGTGCCGTCACCTCGGTGGCAGTTCTTGCAGACGCGGAGAACCTTGTCCACCCCGCTGGCGCGGAGATCGTACGAAGAATGTCAGCGGGCGGACCATTTAGCCTAGTGGGGATCTTAGCCTCGTCAGGAGCTTCCATTCCGCCCGGACCTGCGCGCAGCGCCTTGCAGTCAGCCTTCACGGGAGCTTGCATTACGGTCACGGCAGACGACGAATTGCAGGCGCTTCGCAATGCGGGCGACTTCGTGGACATCGCAGGCTCGATCGTCGACCTCACAAGTACATCGTCTGCAACTGCTTCAACAGATGCCTCGCCCACCGCAAGTAACGAGAACTCACTTGACTTCGATCAAGCCTATGTATGCGAGCTCAGTAAAAACGTTGAACGCAACGAGCGTCTCCTAACACTGCTTGGTGAGGAATCTAAGAAAGGGGGGCGGATCATTTTTTACGCGACAACGCCGGCTAGTGCGAGACTTTTTGCCTGCCTGCTACCCGTTCTAGGGGTTCCGGCAAGATCGATTACTTCAGAGGACTCTCCAGCAGCACGCACTCTTGCCCTTCAGAAATTTGTCGCCAGAGAAGAAAAGGTCTTGTGCGTCCACGGTTTCCTGCTTGCCGGAAGAGCTATCCCAGATATTACTTTGTGCGTGATGGCGTCGCCTGGTAAGTCTAAGGCATCGTTTCTTTCAACTATCGGGCGACTCGTGCAGGCTCGAGACGCCAATCTTCCGACGCTCAGACTCATTGTGGCAGCCGACTCACAAGCCGACGCTGGTTTGGTGGCGTCGTTGGGCACTTGGTCAACGCTGAAATTCTAGGAGATCATATGTCCTTCCCCATCATTCCCCAGAACCTATCGATCTCCGCGATGCGAAGCTCGGGCTATCGTGATACCGCCCATGCACTTGCAGAGCTCATTGACAACGCCATCCAAGCAGGAGAAGACACCGCATCCCGTACCGAGGTCGAGGTCATCTGTATTGACGAGGCTCCTACTGGCGGGCGACGTCAGATCTCCCGACTTGCGGTCTATGACAATGCCTGTGGCATGAATCCCTCGCTGTTGAGAAAAGCCCTGCAGTTCGGCAACGGGTCGCGCCTCGAAAAAGCTCAACAAAAAGGGATCGGTAAGTTTGGGATGGGATTGCCGAACTCCTCTATTTCTCAATGCAAAAGGGTGGACGTTTGGACATGGCAAAAAGGTTCGGTTTATCACGCGTATTTAGATGTGCAGGAAATTCAAGATGGCAAGATGACAGAGGTTCCAGAACCGCGATCTTCTGAACTCCCCTCCGAGTGGCGATCATTGATCGCAGGTAACCTCGAAGAGCACGGTACACTGGTCGTTTGGAGCAAGCTGGACCGGATCTCCTGGAAGCAAAGTACAACTTTACTTCGACACACGGAATTTATCAGCGGGCGCGTGTACCGACACTTCATCAATGAAAAGTCCGTTCGAATTCGCCTTGCCGCTTATGAGAGCAAGACCAAATCGACCGTCTTCGAAAGCTTCGTCCGGCCAAATGATCCGCTCTACCTGATGTCCGGAACAAATGCCCCCTTCCCCTTCAATCAAAAGCCGGCCTTCGTGACGTTCGGACAGCCGCTGGTACTCACGGTGGCTCACTGCGGGGTAGAACACCTCGTGACCATCATTGCGTCGATCTGTAAGCCGGAGACACGGCGTGAAGGAGGAACCAAGCCGATTGGTCAGCACGCGCAAAAAAACCAGGGCATCTCCGTCGTGAGATCAGGGCGGGAGTTGGAGCTCAATCACAGCTTCACGAACTCCTATGACACGCGCGAGAGATGGTGGGGGGTCGAAGTGCAGTTCGATCCAGGCTTGGATGACGTTTTTGGCGTCACTAACAACAAGCAGTCCGCCACGGGATTTACACGTCTAAGTATCGAGGAAGACGCGTTCGAAGAGGGCCTCGCCGTGAAGGATTACCAGGAGGAACTCGAGCAGGATCGGGATCCGCGGCTTGCCATGTATCGCATCAGCCGCGAAATCGAGAAGTTATTGAATTCCATGCGTATTCAAGTGGCCAAGATGCGAGAAGGCGAACGTATCTACGCCACGAAGGAGCGGGCCGAAAGCAAGGCCGAGAAAGCAGCGACGGACTCGGTGGCAAGACGCAGAGAGCGAGTGGGGGACACAGGTAGGAGCGATAAAGAGGAGCATGCTTCCACCAGCGAACGTGCATTGGCGCTGACAGCCGATATCGTGCAAGACGGCGTGGAGGAGACGAGGGCTCATGACCTAGCCGTGGATTATGTCACCAAGAAGATCAAGTTTCGCTTTAGGCATTCTGATCTGACGGGCTTCAATATCTTCGATATCTCCACGGCTGGAGGTGTCATCTTGATCACACTCAACAGTCGTCACCCGGTGCACGCGCGCATCTTCGAGGCGCTTCAAGGGGAGGGTGGACCGGAGGTCCAGTACGCTAGAGAGGTTCTGTCGCTCATCGCCGCCTGGGCTCGAATGGAGGATGAAGCGCCCAGCGAGAAAGTGCGAGTGGGCATCGAAGACATTCGCTTGCTGTGGGGGCGGATGGCCATGGACTTCTTTGAGCTCGAGAACTAGCCATGAGCGGGCGCGAAGCGATCCGTGGATTTGCGGTCCAGACCCTCATCTGCCTTCTCGACTCGTTTTGGGCTGGCGAACAGTGGAATGCTGTCACGCTCGAGCCTGATTCCGAAAATGACAAGGTGGACATTCATTGGGAATATGCCGATGGTTCGACCTGTGCTCAACAGGTCAAATCCTCAAAGAATCAGATTGGAAAAGGCGACGTGGTGGCCTGGTGCAGGGAACTAAAGGCGTCCAATTCTGCAAATAGGTACCAGCTGATGCTGGCCGGGCCGATCGCAGCCGCCGTGCTGGAAGCCGCGCCCTTTGACGGCGTTGATGTGCCAACGCCCACGTCGATGGATACGCTGGCCCTACTCGACCAAGCCATAACGAAAGTGGATCGCTACCTTACCGCGAAGTCCATCAGTCCACTTCCACTTCCACTTCGCGAATCGCTGATCTACGAACTCGTTGCTCGCATGATGCAGGCGGCTATACACGGAAAACGTATGTTGCATGAGGAGTTTGACGGCTGGTTGCTGAGCGGGATCACTGCTTCTTATCCACAAGCGGTCAGCCAGCGACTGACCGCAAACTGCGCTGTCCTGTGGAGTGTTCTCGAGATTGCCGGGCCGATCGTGGTCTCGACGAGAGCTTTCGAACTGATACTTCCGCTCACAGTCGTCAACGGCGGTGCTTCCACGGCCATCGTTGAGATGTTTCTGCTACGTGTGTGGTCGACTGCGCTGGGGCGTGAGATGCGCTATCGTCCCGAAAGCATCGTTTCTGAGGGGACAGAGAGGGGGTACGACATTCGACGGCGGAGCGGGTATCCATTCGGAGATTTCGCGATCTCTCCCCAGTCCTCGGTCAAAAAGTCCGTACTGTTCGTTCCTGTTCAACGACCTGGATATGATGTGGATCAGTGGCCTCTTGGTGATTATCAGGTCGAATTGTTCGTCAAGTATGCGGCTCAAGCAGCCTTGTGCTCGGTCAAGAAGACAGTGATAACGATCGGGATGGACGCGTTCTCTGTCCTAACGTCGGGCCAGACCCGATTTATCTCCGTCTCCAATCTAGACAGGTATCTGAGCGAAATACTCATGGTGCAGTGCGAAGGCGACGTGCGCTCGTCCTCATTATAGAAATCATCGGTGCCAACAGGATTTTACTCTTTAGGCAGGTTGGGGTACGGATCTACGTAAGTGTCTCGCCGAAACCTGTGTGCCGTGTCGGTCCGATGTCTGGCTGCGATGACTGTCTCCGAGGGGCGGCTCATCCGGGACTTGCTATCCAAGCCTTCTTCAAATGCTAATCATCATTTAGATTGTAGTCGTAGATGTCCTTATGGAGGGCGAAATCGCAGTTTACATGTAAATTATGTATGTATTCGAGTGTGCAATTTTCTATGAAGTGATCGAATTCTTTGCCATTACCACCTTCGATAGCACGATATTCATAGGATTCAAATCCTACGCTGAACCATCTAAGGATGATCTGCAGGTATAGGGCCGACACTCTGCACGCATGCCTGAGCATCAGCACAAGCTCTTCGCTGTCCTCGTGGCCTCCGTATTCGGCCGGCGGGCCCAAAGGGAAAGTTCCATGTGCGACATGGTTTCGAAGGTTGCGTACGAGCTGCAGCGCAAAAGTCAATCGACCCTCCGCGTGCACGCCCATCCCACCCAAAGCGGCAGCGTGGCTAGCTTTGTATCGATCGAACAGCATGATGAAGTTGTTGCAGTGATGCCTAAAGTCCTGAGGCACAGCTGATACCCCTTCGCTCTCGAAGAGATCATCTAAGAGAGCCACCGCCCGCAGGCTACTTGTTCTCTTCAGCAGGCCCTTAGCTATGCCTTTACGAGCCGATAATGGTCCATAGAGGTGATCAATGAAACGATAGGCTTCCTCCAGGCCATTGCAGACAAACATGAAGCGCGTGAGCGCGGTAGCGTGAGTCGTGTAGTGCTTCGCGTGGGCATCGATGTTATCGCCAATACTTCCGCAGTAAAGTCCGTCCGAGGATTCGAACTTCCAGGTATCGACTTCGACCTTTTCAAGCTGAGCGGCTAACCTGAGCCAATCTCCAATCGTCTCGGTCCGAATCTTGGTTGTGCCGTGCTCGCTCAAGTAGGACGACGTGTTTCCAAGGAAGTGCGCAGCAAAACTAACTTCGATTAAATGTTCAGCGAGCCCACGGGTCCCTGAACAAGTAGGACAGAAATGCGCAACGCCAGGTTCAGGATCGTCGGCGCTCATGCCTTATTTTCCTCAGTTCACTTATGACAAACCGCGCACGAACCGTTGCCTTCATCCACCCCGTAAATTTCGTCGATTTCGTCGGGGCAGGCTTTCACAGGCCGCAGTGGGTTGATCGGGATGGCTTTGCGCATGCGAGCTCGGCGAAGCTCGTATTCCGCTTCGATCTCCGCAATGCGTTCAGGCTGCTCCATATCGACCAGCGACTCGCCCTTCGACCAGGTGAAGGGGGAGCCGTGCTCCAGCGCATCCTTCTCCAACGCCTTGGCATCTTCATATGCCTGCGGATGGCGCTCTCTCAGGCGCACCCACTCGATCTTCTGCTGGAAGAAGCAGAAGGTGCAGCCGCTGCGCGATCGCCACTCGTAATACTTGGGATAGCCGACGCCGGAGTTCTCCAAGATGTCTATGACGCCTGCCTTATCGATGCCCGCTTCGCGGAAGGGGAGCTTCACGAACAGGTTGTCGGCCTTGGTCGAGTAGCCCTCGCGGTAGTCCTCATCGGCGCGGATGGCCACATAGGACGTGACCTTGTCGCCGTTCGCGAGCATCGGCCTGACCCAGTTCTCGAACGGGGCCAGCTTCAGCTTGCGGGTGCACCAGCGGGTGTTGGGGTTGGGCAGGAAGTGGTTGTATTGGCGAAGCCAGAAGCTGAAATCGCGGTCAGGGTTCAACCGAAGGATCGTCTTGCCAAGCTTTCCCTCGAGCTTACCCAGGAACTCGTAGACCTCGGGCAGCTCTTCGCCTGTGTCTGTGTAGAAGTATTCGATGTTGAGCTCGGGATGGCGCTCGCGCATATAGACGGCCAGAGCCGCGCTGTCCTTGCCTCCAGAGATCCCCAGGACGTGCCGCTCAGCCATTGGCTGCCTCCTTGTCGATGGACGCCAGTTTCATTCCGGCCTTGGCCAGGATCGCCAACAAGACCTCTGTTCCCAAACCTTGGCCTTCCAGCATGGAGACGACCTCGAGGGCCTTGGCCTCCACGGTCTTGCGATGGCGGTCGGAAATAGCGAACGAGCGCGAGATCATCTTGGTGTCTGCGCCCGCGCCGATGACCACGGCGATGGCTTCGCTGTGCGCCTTGCGCCCTTGCACGGCGGCGAAGGCCTCGGATTCGCGGAAGCGGCGCGCTAACTTTGCCAGCTCTAAGATCGCGGCGTCGATGTGCCGATCCACCCAGTCGCGGGGTGGCTTCTCCGCCGCCAGGCTCAGGATGCCTTCGAGCGATGCTCTCGACCCGTCGTAGTTGACCAAGCGCGTAGCGAAGCCATCAATTTGGAAGTCTCCCGAGATGCCGGAGACGGACTTTGCCCGCTCGCGCAAGTTTTCCAAATCGTCGCGGCTCGCATCTAAAGCGGCGAGCATCTTGGCTTCGACCTCAGCGAGCATCTTCCCGTAGGCGCCGGCGAGTTCTTGCAGCGGTGCGCGCAGCGCCTTCACATAAGCCTTGCCGTCGGATGCGCCCAAGAGCGATGCCAGATCGACGAACAGCACCTTGTGCGGGTCGCTGGCCTTCAAAAGCATGTCGCGCATGTCACGGGCTGTTTGCCCAAGCCGCGAGGTCCGCCGGGCCCACTCGGGCAGGTTGAAGACCATAGCCACCAGGCCGCGGGCGGCCTCTAGCGGGTCGGCTGCGCCGGCGTTCTCGCCGATTTCGGCCAACAGCTTGGAGATGCCTTTGAGGATGCGGTTCTTGTCTTCGTCGATGGCCACCCAGCGCAGCGAAAAGCGGTCGGGGTCTTGCAGGCACTCGTCGATGTCGAAGTCGGTGAGCCGGGGCACGAACATCCCGTCCTTGTAGACGGCGACGTTGGCCTTGTGGGCTAACAGGAAGGTGGTGAGGATCACGGGCTGGATGCCCAACTTCATGCCGAACGGCGGCGCGCTCCACAGCTTGTAGATCTCGTGCGCGCCCACGCGGGCGTCGGCGTCCGAGAAGAGGGTTCGCGTGGCGCTCCAGAGGTTCTTGAAGCCTTCGGCGAACCCATCGCCAGGAGGCATGCAGCGCCAGGCGCCAGAGGCGTCTTGGCGATGAAGCCCCGTACGTTTGAGCAGCGTCTCATAGAGGCCGCGCTCGGCCGGGAAGCCCTCGAATCCCAATGCCTCTTGGCCTTCTGCGTTGATCATAGCGTGCAGCAAGTCGCGGCGCGCCTTCACGCTGTTGCTCGACACGCTGTCGCGGTTGACTAGCTCGCTCCACACCGGGGGCGAATCACCGAACATGTCTTCGGCCAGGCTCGACGCAACCGGTGAGAGCTTGGAGCCTGGCTCGACAATTTGCTCGGTTCCGTCGTGCCACTTTGCCAGCGACACCGCGGCTTGCAGTTGGTCCTCCAAGTCGGCGCGGGTGGCGGCCAGGCGCGCGTAGACTTCGCGGCGTGCGACGGCGTCGCCTGAGAGCTCGTGGCGATCTTTGACTTGCTCCAAGGCGACCAGTTCCGCCGAGAGTTCAGCGATGCGGGCGTGGTTCGCAGGGATGCCCACCATCACGGGCCATGGGCTTAACTTGGAGCACACCTGTGCTCGTACTCGCGCGTCCCTCGGCTTCATGCCTTTACTGGGTAGCGCGAGGATGAAGGTCCCGAACTCGCCCTTCTTGGGTTGGTAGTTCGCGGCGATCTTCTCAGCCTGCTCGATGCTGCATAGCGAGAGCTCCATCCATCGCATGGAGCCGGTCTCGTGGTAGTGCCGCTTGGCCACGACCGGATGCAGCCCCATGAGCTGCGCCAGGCGGCCGTAGTCGATGCCCGGAGAGGCGGCCAAGGTTTGGGCGATGGCCGCGTCGATGTCGAAGTCGCTGCCTTCGAAGACAGACCAGGCCCCGGTGTAATTCTTGTAGAGGGCGACTTTGAGATCGGAGAGCTTTTTGAGGGCAGCGTCCAGCTCCTCGCGCGTCTTGTCGTAGAAGAGCGCGCCGATCACCGCGGCGTCGGCCGCCAGGCCCGAGCCATTGCGGAACATGTCTATGACCGCGATGTTTTTGATCAGCGAGACGAGCAACGCATCGCCCGTCTTGGCTTCGGCTCGCTCGACCGCCTCGACGGCTTGCGACCAGCGGTGGCCGTCCGGAGAGGCCAGGATCGCCGGCTCCAAGTTCGAGCGCAGGTAGTCCCAGTAGTCGCTTGGACGATACCAACTCGCGTCCTCGCGAAGTGTCGAGTTCAGATAAGAGCGGAAACCATGCGGCTCCACCGACGAGAGGAAACCGAAGGTGCTGCGCTCGTTCTGGCCGAACTGCCGCTTTGAGATCGGGCCCAGGAGCGCAGCCATCGCTGGATGCAGCGGCCAACAGGCTTCCAAGGACTTGGCGAAGTCTTTCCCCACGGCAGGGCGGCGGGAGCGGATCGCTTCGGCGATGGCCTTGGACGCCTCGGTTATCCAGGGAGGGCTATCCTTTGCTTCGATCGCGCGGCCGATGAGCTCGACGACCTCGTCGCTCGCGGCCACAAAGGGCAAGTCGATGTAGCGGCCTTGCACTTTGGCCCAATCGTCGCGGGTATCGATGCCTAAGCGGGCTGAATATTGCGCAAAGGACTGATGCAGCACGCCCACGACCACTAGGCGACCCTCGGAGCGCGCGGCGGCTTCGGCTAGCTCTTGGAAGAAGTAGACGTCGTCCCCGGAGCCTAGTGCGGAAGCCTCGAGGAACTTGCCCATCTCGTCGATAATGACCAGCGCGCCGTCATGCGGGCGACTTTTGGCCTCTTCGAGAAGCTCGGCAATCAGCGATTGCGCGTTGGGCTTGCTGCGACCATCGATATTGCGACCTTGTGCTCGCCGCAGAGACGCATGCAGCTCTGCTACTACGCTTCCGCGCCGGCCCACGGCCGGCACGAGCAGCCATCCCTTACGCACGGGGAAGGCCTTGTCAAAGGCAGGCTTGGAGTCCAGTCGCAATGCCTTGCGCGCCTTGGTCCGCAGATTCTTGTCTGGGTGCAGCGCGCTCGCCAAGGCTACGGCAAGCGAACTCTTGCCACCGCCGAAGGGGCCAGTCCAGGTGAAGCAACGTTGGTTGGTGCCCGAGAGTTGCTTGCACATGCCATCGACCACAGCAGACGCGGTCGCGTGGCAGATGTAGCCGGAAAGGGCGTCGGCGCGGCCGATATCGGCATCGACGCGGATGGAGCGCTGGTACTGGCGCGATATTTGGACGATGTCCGACAGAGCCAGTTGCTTCTTGTCAGTCATAAGCGCGCCTGATCATGTTTTTTATGTCTTCCTTGGACAGATCCTTCCGGTGGACCTGTCGTAAACCGGCGGAGTCGGTCCACTCAAGCTTGCGCCTTGTGAAGTCCGAGAGAGCAATCAGCCGTTGGGCGATCGACTCCTCGTCTAGCTTGAAAACACGGCCAGGTGAACCTTCCGCGTAGGCGACGGTTTCGAAGGCCAGCGAGCTTTGGCCATCGGCCTCGCGGTTCCAGAAGTCGACGAGGGCATACGCGAAGATGCCATCATGCAGCGAAGCCTTCGGGCCACGGCGGAAGGCGTATTGTCCTTTATGGACTTCTTGCAGTAGGCCTAACTCGCCAAGCAGCGGCTCGGCGAAGTCCTCGGGCGAGCCGCCGACCACACGGGGGGCATAGCTGCGCAGGCACGTCTCCAAGTCTCGGGAGATCGTCGAGACTGAGAGGCGGTGCTTCGGATCGAGTTCGCGAGCGTATCGCTCCAGAGGCTCTTCGAGCTCTTGGCGGGTGAAGGTCGGCGCCGTCACATTGTTGAACAACCAATACCACGTCGTCGAACGGAAGCAGCGGCCAGCAAGCTGCCAATGGGCAAGCCATGCCGTGGATGGACTCTCTGCATAGGGATCAAGTCCGCCATCCTGCAGGATCTCACTAGCAAGCTTCCCAATACGAAAGTTGCCCTGGTCTTCATACAGGACGCCACAGGCTAGAGCCCAATGCCGAATGGAGGCAACCATGTTCTTGCCTACCCCAAAAGTAGCAATGGCATCGTCGCCCGTAAACGTCGCTTTCGGGATACTGCCGCCTGCAACTGCTTGATCGTAGGCCTTTTTTAGCCACATCTGGCGCAGGGGGAAGGTCTCGTGCCCCGAGAAATGGGCAGGAATCGAGGCTGATGTTGCGCGGTGGCGAGTCATGGGCACATTCTATGCCCGACTGGGGGAGTTCACCAGTCCAAAACCGACCTCGCGGGTGGTAGAGACGTGCGCCCTATCCAAGCCTACTCATACAGGCTGCAGCGTCAGCCAATATTCGTGCCGCTTCGTAGGCCTCAGACGTGGTCGATTGGCGGCCAAACCCGATGCGAACGACTTCCCGGGCCTCGTCGTCGGAGAACCCCGAGGCTTGCAGAACGTGTGAGCGATGAATGGAGCCCGATGTGCAGGCAGAGCCGCTTGAAATGCTCAACTTGGGACTTGCGCGCATGACGAGGTCATCAGCATCGGCTCCTATGAAGCGAATGCTTCTCAAGCCAGGAAGATTTGGGCCGCCGCAATCGAACGTTTTGAAATTAGCCCCGAACTCGCTGAGAAAATTACAAAACGAATCCGCAAGGACTTCGGTGTGCAGCGCATCGCGCTCCATGCTGTTTGCGACTATTTCGCATGCTTTTCCGAAGCCGGCTATCAGAAACACAGGTAGAGTTCCTGGGCGAAGGCCAGATTGCTGGCCTCCCCCAAAAAATAGAGGTTGCATCAATTTCCTGACTCGTGGCGAGATATAGAGGGCTCCAATTCCGGAGGGGCCATACATTTTGTGGGATGAAAGGCTTAATAAATCGATTCCCATTGCGGCAACGTCAATCCTTAGTCTTCCCGCCGTCTGCGCAGCATCGACATGCAAAATTCCACTTTTTGATCTCAATAAATTTGAAATTTCCTCAATTGGTTGTATGGTCCCTATCTCGTTGTTGGCATGCATGACGGAAGCTAAGTTAAGATCAAAGCGGCCAGACTCAATTATCTTCGTTGCAGCCTCTACTTCGACGCGGCCGTGCCTGTCGACAGGAATGGTCTCCACTGAAACGCCGCGTGCGCTTAGATGCGTGCCTACCTCAATAACGGCCTTGTGTTCAATTGAGGAATGCAAAAGTCTTGAGCCATTCGGATTCTGAGAAAGTACGCCTTGTAACGCAAGGTTGTTCGACTCTGTAGCTCCTGACGTGATAACTAGCTCACTCGGCGATGCTCCAATCAGGCTCGCGATAGACTGCAGAGCAGTGTCGACCGCCTTGGCGGCTCGCTGGCCAGCCAGGTGCCCGGCATGAGGATTGGCATGGGTAGCTCCAAGCCAGGGGAACATGGCTTCGACAACCTCGGGATCGGGTTGCGTTGAGGCATTACAGTCCAAGTAAATCGGGGGCTTCATTGCGGACCTGGCAAACGATAGGGAAGAGACGAACTTCGCACGCGATACCTTGCCACATTTTGTATAGGCCGTTGCGATGAGGGCCGTCAGTCCTGCCATTAGGGTATAGGTAAACTTGCCGGTCAGTTCGTTCTGAACATCTTGTCTGGCCTGACTTTGGCATTCTGAGCTACTCCGTCTACGGTTAGTGTCGCGCACGCTTCGCGTTCAAATGCACTGCATCTAGCCATGGCGCAAGGGGTATCATGGCTCGCACTTGATTCCGGCAGGCTTGCTGACGGGCTATCTGCAGTGTGAAGTCGATGCCGACATCACGGACAGGGGCTGGGATTTCGCTGCTTACGTGCTTGTTCAGCTTTTATTTAGGCTTCTGCTGGCTATCCAATGATGCCCATGAACGTCCACAGAATTTGGGGGCATTAATGGGGCATTTTCATGGTTTGCTTGATATTAATTGCTTTTAGAACATTGACTTGTGTTGCAAATTTGAATCCATTCGGCCCATGGCTGGGTCAACGCATCGACGTTGTCCTTTAACAGATCGGTTTTCAGTAGGCTGCGGCCATCCTCGCGCTGGAGTGTCAGGGTCATGCTGTGGCCGTGCGCTCACCGTCTGGCGCCTCGCAATCGAAGCCGCAGTGGACCACAGCGCCGGCGGCGGCGAGGGCATCTGTCAGCGCGCAGACTGCCGGGATCTTCTTGTCCTGGATGGCATGCAGGACAGCCGACCGCAACGACTCGGGCAATGCGTCGATCGGACAGGTGGGCTGGTGGTTCGGGTACGGGGGCGGTGCGGTGGATAACAAGGTGACTCCGCGATGGACCTTTCTCTGTACCTCGAGCCTAGGCGATGGAGGTGCTGTTGGAACAGTCCCCTGTTGGACGCCCGCCTTGGAGCGGACCTGCCCAGGCCGGATCGTTGGACGTTATCGGATGCGTCGAGTTAACTCCGTAGAGCCGTATACGTTGCCGGCAACGGCGCGTTTGCGATGACGGTGCAGTGCGTCGACGGAGACAACGCCCGGGCGGAGGCTGGCCTAGGCCGAATCGACATTCAAGGCCACCATAGCGGGATCGAGGCGAGGTAGAGGAATGCCAGAAAGTGCGCGGGTTTTCGATCGAATCGGGTTGCAATGCGGCGGAACTGCTTGAGCCTGGCGAAGCAGCGCTCAATGCAATTGCGTCGACGGTAACGTGTGCGGCCGTAAAGCCGTGGCTGCTGGCAGCTGCGCGGTTGAATGACCGCTTCTGCGCCTTGTGCCCGGATCACCTCCACTAGTTCCCGACTGTCATAGCCCTTGTCCGCCAGCACATACCGCGGGCTGAAACCGGCCAGCAATACCCTGGCCTGCGTGATCTCGTTACGCTGCCCGCCGGTCAGCACGAAACGCAGCGGCCGGCCCTGACCATCCGCCGCCAAGTGAATCTTGGTACTCAGACCTCCTCGGGAGCGCCCCAGAGCCGAGTCCAGCGCGCCCTTTTTTCCGGTCGCCGCCTGTGCGTGCGCCCGGACGATGCTGTTGTCGATCATCAGGTACTCGTTGCTTCGATCCCGGATCAATGCCTGGAAGACCTGTTCCCACACGCCGTTGGCGGCCCAGCGCGTAAACCGCTTATGCACGCTTTTGTAGGCGCCGTAGCGCGGTGGCAGATCGCTCCAGCGTGCGCCGGAGCGCAATACCCATAGCACCGCATTGACGAACAAGCGATTGTCGCGCGCCGTACGGCCCGGATCGCCCGCTTTGCCCGGGAGCAGATCTTCGATCCGCTCCCATTGGGTTCGACTCAATTCGTAGCGGCTGGGACGCCGCGCCTGCTGCTTCTTCTCCATCCATAAAATGTAACGGATGAATGTCGATTCGGCCTAGGGCGGTAAAGCGGGTCCAACTGGTGGAGGCGCTGATGTGGGCCGATCCTGATGCCCGCATTCTCGTCTACACCGCGGATGAAAGTGCGTTTCTTGCCAAGGCTGTCATTGATGCCGGTGCCATGGGGTATGTTGCCAAGACCAGCCCGGCCACGGACCGCATGGAGGTCATCATTGTGGTTTGCGGCGGTCAACACCATTTGGATGGTTGAGATCTACATCGTAGGCTTGTCAAACGCAAACGCCTCGGCCCGTACCATTCGACGCCTTCGCAGCCTCTGCGATTTGTTGGGCTAGTGTGCTCAGCACTTGCTGGTAGGCCTTGACCAGCGCTTCGCTATCGTTCGCTGGCGTGGGCTTACTTATATTGCTGTGACAGACCGAGCGCCGCTGCGGCGATTCAGCGAATCCCAGGCTCCAGTCCGCGTCTAGGTTGACTTGCTGGCCGAGCCAGGCATCCAGGCGACGGATCTCGACTTTGATCCGCAAGATGGGCTGGTCAGGTGCTCGCGCCAAGCCGGTCACGTCCTGCGCGCCCAGGCGCGCAGCGAGTTGTAACGACAGAGCGCGGCGCACCTCCTCGTCCAGGGGGGCAACCCAACGCTCGCGGTCGAGAACCACGATTCCCGCCTCGCCCTGGCGCACGACCAGCGCCTGCCGATCCAGCGCCTCAGGAATGCCGACCGGGAGCAGCTCGATCTGATAGGGAGCTGTTGCCGAGCTTGTATCGGCGACCGGTGCCATCAGCGTGTAATAGCGCACGGGGGCAGATGCGCAGCCAGTCAGCCCAAACGCTGCAGCAAGCAGGAAGGGAAGCCACGCGATCTTGCTCGTCATTGGGATTCCTTGGAGTTCTTTGAGGGAATGGGCGCTGGCGTGATCGCAGGCGCGTCGTCGGCCCGCCGTCCGCGCAAAAGCGCTTCCGGATGCTCGCCCAGCAAGTCGGTCAGCGTGCGCAACGAACGCGCACTGCGCTGCAGTTCTTGTAAGGTTTGTCCAATGTTCTGCTGTAGCGGGGCATCCTCGGACAGCACGCCCTGCGCCGCGCCGAACGTCTGGCTGGCCTGCTTCAGCGTCTGTGTGGTCTGCGGCAGCACCTGCCCGTTGACCTGCTTGAGCGTGCGGTCCAACTCGGCCAGGGTCGCGTCAAGGTTGTGGCCGATCGACTCCAACGGGATCTTGTCGATCTTGCCGACAATGCTTGCCATTTGCTCCTGCAAGCGGTCGAAGCTTCCACCGACGGTCGGAAGCGTCAGTGGGTTCGATTTGGAATCGAAGATCACCTTCGGAGCGTTGCGCACGAAATCCAGCGAAATGTAGAGCTGCCCGGTCAGCAGATTGCCCGAACGTGCCTGTGCGCGAAGGCCGTTCTCGACCAAACCGCTTAAGAGCTGTTCGGTTTGCTCCCGTGAACTACCATCCATTTTCGGAAGACGCTCCAGCACACGGCCCAGTCGGTTGGGGTACACGGCTATCCCCACCTCAGTCGGGAAGGCGTGCTTGACAGGATCGTAGTCCAGTTCCATCGACACCACACGCCCGAAGTCCACGCCAGAGAACTGCACAGGGGCGCCTACCACCAAGCCGCGCAGTGACTGGTCGAAACGCAGCCGAATATATTGCGCTGGGCCATCGGGTGGTGCCAGGGCGGTCTGTTCGTCCTTGGCCAACGGGAACCCGGTATTTTGCGGGGCCGGCTCGGCTTGGCTGTGCGAGGGTGCGCCGAAGGCGATTCCGCCGGAGATGATCGTGGCCACCGACTGGGTCTTGAGCTTGAGACCGTCCGCCCCCAGCGAGACGTCCACGCCGCTGGCGTTCCAGAAGCGCGTATCCGTAGTGACGAAACGGTCGTAAGGCGTTTTGACAAACACTTGCACGCGAACAGTCTTGCCGTCGTCAGCGAGCTGGTAGCCAGCCACCTGTCCTACCTGGATGCGACGATAGTACAGAGGCGAACCTATGCTCAGCGATCCCAGGTCTTCGGTGTGCAGTACGAAGGATTTGCCAGGTGTATCACTGACAAACGTAGGCGGCGTCTCCAGACCAACGAAGGCTTTGGCGGTCTCGGCCTCCCGGCCCGCGTCGGCGGCGATATAGGCGCCTGACAGCAATGTGTCGAAACCGGAGATGCCGCTCGCACCGATGCGCGGTCGAACGACCCAGAAACGTGTGTTCTTGTGGGTAAGCCGGGCGGCACTCTTGTCCAGCGCGACTGTAGCGACGACATGCGAACCGTCATCGCTCAACGTGATCGCGGTGACGGCCCCGACCGTCACATCCTTGTACTTGACCGGGGTCTTGCCGGGCTCCAGGCCTGCGGCGGTATCGAAGCGAACGGTGATTTCTGGGCCGGCCGATATCCAGGCATGCACCAGCATCGACAGGCCGATCATCGCGGCTATCACTGGCACCAGCCAAACCAGCGATACCGACCAGCGCCGACGGGCCACCGCCGGATCCCCCGGTGGTGGGGTATATGAGATATCGTTCATTGGTCACCATCCCAGATCAGACGTGGGTCGAAGCTCATTGCCGAAAGCATGGTCAGGATCACCACCACGCCGAAGAATAAAATGCCCACGCGTGGCTCGATGTCGCTCAGCGCCTGGAACTTGACCAACGCCGCCACCACCGCCACCACCAGCACGTCGAGCATCGACCAGTAGCCGACCACTTCGACCAGCCGGAACAGTCGCGCGCGCTCGCGCTGCTTCCAGCGGCTGCGCCGCTGCGAGGTCCACAGCAGCATCGCCATGACCAGGAACTTGGTGCACGGCACGGCCACGCTGGCGATGAAGATCACCAGAGCGATGCCGTAGGAGCCGCCCTGCCAGAACTGGATCACGCCGCTCATGATCGTGCTCTGGTGGCCGCTGCCGAGCAACTCCGTGTACATCACCGGAAGGACGTTAGCCGGGATGTAGAAGATGATGCTGGCAATCAGCAACGCCCAGGCACGGGCGATGCTGTCAGGGCGTCTCCTGTACAAACCCGCGCCGCATCGCGGGCAGCGCCTTTGGCCGCGACCGTCCAGGACGTCTTGACAGACTAAGCCGCAACCATGGCAAGCGACGACATTCAGTTGTTGCGCGCGCGGGGGCACGGTCATGAATGTTCCGTGTCATCCGCTGATGGCGTACTGGTGAGATCCCATAGCCAATGTACATCCCGGCTGGCGATCATGGTGATTAAGACCATCAGAGAGGCCATTGCCCAGATGCCCGCTCCTGGGGCGACCTGCACCAGGCTCGACAATTTGATCACCGCTACCAGAATGCCGAGCAGGCAGACCTCGATCATGCTCCACGGCCGCAACGCAACCAGCATGCGCATCACCTGAGCGAAACCTGGCGAGCGCCGTCCACTGCGGGCATAGGCCAGGACCCAGCCAAGTAGAACAATCTGCAGAAAGGGAATGATGATCACTGACGCCGCAGCGGGCAGCGCGATCGGGGCAGCTGCGCCATGCGCCAAAGCGGCCGCCGCCTGCCAAAGTGTGGATTCGTTATGCAGCCCTTGCAGGTTGACGCGGATGATCGGACAGACGTTGGCGATCACGAACACGATTGCTGCGGCAACGGTCAATGCCTGCCAGCGATCCACATCCAGCCGGCTGGCACGATAAAGCACCGCGGCACACCGCTCGCAACGGGCAAGCTCGCTATCGCCTAGCGGGCGCCGCCGGTACACGCTGTCGCAATGTTCGCAGACCACGAGGTCAGGAAAGACTTTCATTTTATGAAGGCGCCCGATTAGGTTCGCCGTGTCAGCGGCGAACCGGAAATCTGTACTAGGGGACTCATTATCCGTAAAATAGACAAGCTTGTCTAATTTCGATTTTCGCTGCCCAACCGGAGGGGAGGGGCAATTGCCTCCACAGCCATGACCAGCACACAGACGCCCCGGGCTTCCCGCCAAGCGCGAGGACAGGTCCGTATTGAGGCCATTCTCAATGCCGCCGCGGCGATAGCCGTTGAAGGCGGAGTCGCCACCGTGACGATGCATCTGGTAGCCAAGCGTGCCCAGACCTCGGTGGGCTCGATGTATCACTTCTTCCGCGACCGCGAGAGCCTGCTGCAAATGCTGGTCGAGCGGCACACGTCCGCCGTGCATCAGATCAATGAGCAGATCAGTGCCGTGCCGGCCGAAGTCTGGCGGAAGTTGTCCCCCACAGGCACGATCGAATATTTGGTGACGCCGTTTATCGAGTACATCAACCGGCATCCGGACTTCATGGCCGTGATGCACGGACGCAACACCGCCGAGGACGACGCGGACTTCATGCGCACATTTCGACATGTCCTCTCCACCCGTCTGCCCAAGGTCAACGCGAAAGTGCGCGAGGAGTACGTCGCTGTCATGCACGCCGTTGCCGCTGGCGGTATGCATATGGGCTTTCAGTCCAACCCGGGCGGTGCGGATCTTTATCTGCGAGAGGTGCCACGTGTCCTCGCAGCGTATCTAGCTCAAATCGAAGAAGACCATGGGAATGTTCGCTAGTAATTCCGGATTTAGGCACGAAGGGCTGGCGGCATTTGCGCGAGGGCGCTAGACAAATCTCATCTGCGCCGATGGTCTAGGCCGAATCGACATTCAAGGCCGCCATGGCGGGATCGAGGCGAGGTAGATGGATGAATGCCAGAAAGTGCGTGGGTTTGCGATCGAAACGTGTTGCGATGCGGCGGAACCGCTTGAGCTTGGCGAAGCAGCGCTCAATGCAATTGCGTCGACGGTAACGTGCGCGGCCGTAAAGCCGTGGCTGCTGGCTGCTGGCAGCTGAGCGGTGGAATGACCGCTTCTGCGCCTTGTGCCCGGATCACCTCCACCAGTTCCCGACTGTCGTAGCCTTTGTAGGCCTTGCGAAGCCGCCAATCATGCGCGAACACCGCATCGTCTGGCCCCACTTCGCTGGGAGCTGTCACGGCTTATAGGGTCTTGCGCAGCGCCTCGTGTGGCGCAATGTCGACGTCGCACACTGACTGCATCACACGCATGAAGATGCGGTTGCAGCCCTAGGTGGATCGAGCAACACATCTTCGTTGACCAGTCGCCCGACGGGACAAGCCGCCAGATCCAGGCATTCCGGGTGCGCTTCGCGAGTGGGTTCCGCATCACCGCGTTGTCGTCGCGCCCCGAGAACATCCGCGGTCTGCAGGGCCTGGTGAATCTCGACGAGGCGGCCCTGCACAAGAACGTAGCGAAGGTGTTGAAATCCGCCACCGCGCTCCTGATCTGGGGTGGCCGCATTCGGGTGTGGTCTACTCACCGTGGCAAGAAGAACGCCTTCAACCAGCTGGTCCAAGACGTGCGCGCGGGCCGCTAGGGCAAGCACGCCGGCGTCATCCGGATCTCGTTCGACGATGCCGTCACCAACGGTCTGTACGAGCGTGTGTGCATGATGCGAGGCATCGAGGCAATCCAATGCAGTATGCAGAGGCGAACCGCTACGCGAATTGGCCTTCGCCAGCTATGCGTTTGCCGAACCTGCTGTCGTAGTCTTTTGCTGCCGCGCATCTGCTGGATAGGACTCATTACGTGTCTAGCCCGGTCCAGGGGATACAACTCAAGCCATTCGCGCCGGAGCTGAGTAAGCTCATGCGGCAAGCGAAATATACGGCCAGTCAATAAGCAATGCATTTTGTATTTTGTTGCAAAAACGACCTTGAAGCCCCTATGCAAATATTAAACAATTCACAAATACTGCCTGACGTTAAAAATCAATTAAATTCATTGGTGTTGCTTCAATCAATTTTGTTGGCTACTTTTTGCAAAAATATGTGACTGCCATCTTCGACCTAAATATTGCATTTGCTCGTTTCGACTTCTGCGAAGAACATTGCGGATTAAATTAGCCGACGCAGCAACATCGTACTGACAAAATAAATAAATCTACCGCATCGACGCATTAAGTGCTGTCTTTTAGGTGTAACTATTTACTTCAAAATCCCGTAGTTATAAAATTTTTCAACGACCCGGAAAGTTCCCTCAAGCTGATCGTTATCTACTCTAGATGCGACCAGTGATGAAAAGAAAAACGGCATCTGCCCTTGTCGGGCAGATACCGCGCGTCACGCGATCAGTTCATGATGCGTGCCTCATCGGCCCTTGACCCGTCGCGAACGGCCTGCGCGAGCGCATCGGCGCCACGTTCGGCAATGATGACATTGTTGGCAGCAACCATGGCGATGAGAGAGCTACGATCGTCACGCGTATCGTTGCCGAAATAGCGTGAACTATCCATGCGCGCTTCCAGAGGTGTGCAGCAATGACCTTCGACCGTGTAATAGCCGGTGCCTGGCTCGCCGTTCCGGGCATAATGTTCGACCTGCGGCGAGAAGCCGCCAACCGGTATACGGGCAGTAACCAGGTTCTTGATGAGGAAGACGAGCGGCCCTTCGATGGGCATGCCATTCATGATGTAGTCCGACGAGCTGCCGCCGTACATCTTGTTGCGGATTTCGAAATACAGGAACCCCGAGGCGTGGCTATAGTCCCAGACATACGCATTTACCCGGCCCTGACTATTATTTTTTTCGAGGTGGTTGTTGTCGACGATAGAGTCCAGGCTACCGGTGCCGATCACGGGCACGAACCGCACCCCTTGCGTCAGCCGACTGACCGCGGCAGGCGTCGTCAAGTTGCCGTTGAATTTCAGGACCGAACGGTCTTCGATCCGAAGCTTACGGACCATCGCCGCCGTTTTCTGGATCGCACTCGCCGTCTTGATGTCGAAAATGTAGACGAGGTTGTTATTGCTCTGGTGCGCGTACCGCATCAAGGTTTCAAGCGGCACGAACGAGAAGCGTGTGACGACCCCCAACGGATCGCGCAGCTTGAGCTTTTGCAGGGCGGCATCGTTCATCAGCGCGATCGAAGGATTGTTGCTCTCGTTTGCGGTCGAAACCTCATACGGATTGAACAACTTGCCATTGAAGCTATAGTTGGTGACGCGGCCGATCTTGGTGTCGTGGATCGGCCACAAGGTGCCGTTGGACGATTCCCGGACATCGATCTCGACCGCTTCGACGCCCTCATGCGCTGTCGCGTTGATCGAACAGTTCGAGTTTTCCGGGCAATCCTGATGGAAGGCGCCGCGGTGCTCGACAATAATATGCAGCCGGTTGTTTGCCACGCCCATTGCATTGATGACTTTGCTGGGCGAATAGTTCTTGGCCATGACAGGCGAGGACAGGCTAGCCGCCGCAACAAGTGCAGCCATTAAGATCCTGGGTAGTAATCGCATGATCGTTATCCTTTGTGAGTGGTGAGGGGAGCGAGCGCGTCAGAATGGACGCGCAATGTACTGGGTGACGGACAGGTTGCCGACGTCGTCGGCATTGATCGTGGCCGTTCCCAATTTCGTCAGGCCGATCTCGACGTAGCTGCGGTCGAGAGGTCCCTTGATAAGCAGCGCGATGGCGGCCGGCCGATCGTGGATGACGGATGCGGCGAGCTGCGCCTCGACCGCGCAAACTCCGTCGGTACAGGTCACCGCCGTAATCGTCAGCCCGTCAACCACCCCATCCAGCCGCAGACGCAGCGCGGATTCGGTCGCGCTCGCCCATGATTCGTCGCGGCGACTGCCGTTCAGGAGGTCCAAAATGTCCTGGCGCTCCGGATCGGACAGCGTGTCGGGATCAGGCGGGGGTGCCACCGTCCACGGCGCGACGGCGCGCAGCGAACGCGAGCGCGGCGCCGATGTCGGTACCGGATTCGGCGTCGGCGTCGGTGCCGGCGCTATCGATGCAACACGGACCGCCGTCGGGCTTGCCAACTGGGACGCGGCAACTCGCATTCCCACGGCCACGATCGCACCCGACAGCAGGAGGGCGACCGGGACGGCCGGCAAGGCGTGGCGCATCCAGGAACAGGCGGTCTGGCGCATGATCGGCTCCAGGGATCAATCGGTGGGTAGGGCGGACGGAGCCGCCGGCGGGGCGACCACGGATGATGGCGAGATGGCGGCGATCCGACGGCGGACCTCGATATCGAGGTCCGGCAGGCCGGCATCGTCACGGGCCACGGCGCCCGCATCGGCACGCGCCGCCTGTTTGTCAGGCGTCGCGCACGAAATGCTGCTCGCAAGCAAGGCATTGGTCCATGCTGCGCTGGACGTGAACATGGGAACCATTGAAACCTCGGAAATTGATTACATACTGTACGAAAATAAAGTGACAATTTTAAGATGCCAGCAGGAAGGCGTGGCCCGCATTTCGCCAGGGCAAAGACGATCACGTGCGCGACGCTGATACGCGCGCGGCTACCGTCAGGACGTCGCTCTGGGGCGGTGTCATGCGAGATGCTGATGCGCCATGCCGGGTTTTCGGCACCACCGTGGTGCGCGGGCCGAGGTCGAATCCAGCGCGCCGCGCGCCGGCATCACTACCGGCTCTGGTGTGCTGCGGCGAGCGCTGCGTTCGCCCTGCCACACCCGGTGGCAATCGCTCATCCAGATGTCATGGTCTGCCGCGATACTCCATTGCAAGTGCGCGCTGCAGCCGCGCGCAAGTCCGATGCGCGCCGGGGAGCAAGCTAGGGATGCACATCTTGGGAGCGGCCTATCTGGGCGCGCATTTCGGCAAATGCCTCATGTGGCACGCCAGTGTCGTCCTGTTCGCGTTCTTCCTGACAGAAACATGCCATCTGACTCCGGCAGCGACAGGCGTTCTGTTGGCCTCCACACTCGCATTGAATGGCGTACTGGACCTGCTGCTGGGCCGTTGGCAGCATGCGCGCCTCGGCTCGGCGATGGACGCGGCACGTTTCCAGGCCGTCGGCGCGGCGATCGCAGCGGTGTTCTTTGCCCTCTTCTGCGCGTCCTCGCTGGTGCCCGAAGGGATACGGCCGGCCTGGGCGTTGACTACCCTGATCGGCTTTCGCTGCGTGTATCCGCTAGTGGATGTCGCCCAAAATGCGTTGATCGTGCTGGGTTCGAATACGCTGATCGAGCGCGAAGAAATCACCGTGCGCCGGATCTTTTTTTCCGCGCTGGCCCACGTCACGGTGTGCCTGGGCGTGGCGCCGCTACTGCTACACCTGTCGAAACACAGTGGTGCCGAGTTTGCTCTGGCCGGCATCGTGATCGCGCTGATCGTATTGGTCAGCGCCATGAGGCTGGGACGCTGCAGGGCCGAGGCCACCGCGACGCTACCGCCATCATGGCCGGATCGGCGGTCGAACGCGGCTCCCGAACTGCGCTTGCGGTTCTCGTCGATCATTGTGTTGACGGTTGTCGTCGGCTTCCTGGTCGCGGGCTTCCGCAAACTGGAACCGTACATCTCCGCCTACGCGCAAGCTCCCGGAACGGCAGTGAATCTGTCCGCGGCGGTGGCGCTGGGCGTCCTTTTGGTGCAGCCGCTCTGGCGGGTCCTACTGCGCTTATTGGGCGAACGCGGCGTTTTTGCCGTGGCCGGCGGCGCACTGCTTTGCGCTGGCGTATTGCTGCACAACCTGGCTGGCGGTAGCGCGTATGTCACCTATGCCGCAGGATTGCTGTCCGGTATCGGCTTCAGCGGCGTCGGCACAGCGCTATGGCTCGGTGCCGCTGCAAAAACCAGCAAACGCACGGCTACCATGGATTACGGCGCGCTCACTTGCGCTTCTAAAACCGCGCAGGCGGCAGGCACTCTGGCGGTATGCCTTTTCCTTGAACAGTCCGATTACCGCAGCACATTGGCCGTTCCGGACTCGGCCGCTGCGCTACTGGTACCGGCGATTCCATTGACCGTAGGGCTGCTGTGCGCAGCGGCGACCATTCCGCGGCTACGCGGACAGCAGATCGCTGAACAACAGCGTAGCCGCCCCTACTGGCGCCGTCGTCTCCGGAGGCAAGCGGGAAGCACATAGGACCGGCGCGGGCGGCGCACGCAAGCGCCGCGGGACGACCAACTGTTCGTGCCAGCGAACCGTAGCAATGATACGTTCGGCAAGCGCGGCAGGCATCAGGCCGCCGAGCACGATCGCATCCACGTCCAGCGTATGGCGCAACGCCGAGAACAGGAACTGAAACGTGGGCGCATGTGCATGCAGCCAGTCTTGCACTCCCGGCTGATCCGGATCGAAGGCGCCCAGCATCTCCTTCAGCGAGGTAAACGCCGCGCCGCGCCGATTCACCGAGTGCAGCAGGCCGGCCAAATGCGGCACCGGCAAGCCGGCCGCATTGATCAGCCCCGCCAGTTCGCCGGCATTACCGAAGCGGCCGCGCAGCAACTGGCCGTCAATGACGATGCCGCCACCGAAACCCATTGAAAAATTGAGATAGCAAAAGCTGGGATGCTCATTGCCGAGGCCGAGCAGGTACTCGCCCATCGCGGCGGCACTGGCTACGTTTTCGATCTTCACCGGCGCGCGAAACCGTTGCTGGAACTCCGGACCGAAATCGCGTAACGCCCAATCTTCCAGTTCCGGGCTCGGATTGACCGTGCCGTCGTCGACGAAGTATCCCGCGATAGCCACTCCAACACCGGCCAAGCGCTGCAGCGGGGCGTCCTGCGCGGCCAACGCACGCAGCGCAAACCCATAGCAGCGTTCCAGAACCTGCACGCGGCCCAGACCGGCTACCGAAACGTCCGCACACGCGCGAATCTGCCCGGACAGGTCCACCAATACCGCCTCTGCGCGGTCGGCCATCACCGACAAGCCCACGCTGAACACAGCGTCCGGCAGCAAATGGATCATCGCGCTTGGATGCCCGCGCCCCTCCGCCATAGCTTCGCCGACGCGGATGAGCCCCTCCTTTTCCAGTTCCTCGGTGGCGCGGAACACCGCCGTGCCGGAGAGCCCTGTGTCGCGGATCAGCGTCGCGCGGGAAACCACCCAGCGCCGGCGGATGATTCCCAAAACCTGCCGCGCACGCAATGTGAGCGCTTTCTTGACCATCCAGCTGCATTCCTCGACGCATCAACTCGATGCGCAGCATGATCGAAGAGGTGGATTGTTGTCAAATTAATTTCATACGGAATGTAATATATTTGCAGACCCTAGCTCAAGGCGTTCCTATGTTTCCTCTCTCTCGTTTGGTCCAGCCGCGACCCACCGGCATCGCATCGGCTTTGCTGCCCCTGCTTGTCGCGATGAGTCAAGCGTATGCCTCCCCGCTTCCCCCCAATGCGGCCACGGCAAACGAAGCTGCTGCCGAAACTTCGCCACCGCCAGTGAACCTGGAGCAAATCCAGGTAACCGGTTTCCGCGCCGCGACCACCGCAGCGATGGATGCGAAGCGCGATAGCACCGTGGTGCTTGACGCGGTCAGCGACGACGACATAGGCAGCCTGCCCGACCTAAGCATCGTCGAATCGGCGCGCCGAATCGTCGGCCTCTCGACGGTGGCCGGCATGGATCCGACTCGCAACCGCGATCTGTACGAACGGGTGACCATCCGCGGCCTCGATCCGAAGTACAACCTGATCACCATCGACGGCGTACCGATGGCCAGCAGCGAAGTCGATGTGCGTGGCGCGCGCCTAGACCAATTGCCTTCGCCGATGGTCTCGCGCATCGAAGCGGTGAAGACCCTGACCGCACAGTACGATCCACACGGCCTCGGCGGCCAGGTGAATCTGGTAACCCGCAGTGCCTTCGATAAGCCCGACGGCTTCATCGTGGTCAACGGCGCGTTGGGCCGCAATTCCAGCGCCGGCGAGTTCGTGCAGGACGATCATCCACTGCAGAAAGCCAATGCCACCGCCTCCAGGGTGTTCGGCGACCGTGGCCAGCTCGGCGTGCTGGTTTCCGTAGATTGGCAGAAGCTCTGGTCGACTTCACACAGTCAACTGCCTGGCGATACCGCGGGCGCGGGCTGGGTGTACTACACCCCATCCGGGGCGGCCACGCCGTTCTCCAACCTGTCGCGCGACGGCGTGCTGTATCCGGTTCGTCCGCAGGGCTATTGGTTCGACGACGCGCGCAGCCGCAAGGGCATCAACGCGAAGCTGGAGTACCTGTTCGAGAACGGCGGGGAGATTTCCCTGTTCGGTGGCCACTACGAAGCTATCGATGCGGAACTGCGCGCCGAACAGCTGGCCATACCCAGCACCGCGCCGAGCTACGTGAATGCCGAAAGCGGCAGCTATGCTGCCGCGCAATTCCAACAGGGCATCGTCTGGCAGCCGCAGACACGCAACACCGACATCGCCACGTTGAAAGGCATTTTCCGGCCTACCGACGACATCAGTTGGGACGCCACCGCGTCGTGGTCCCGCGCCACCAGCGACATCAAACGGGACATGTACAAGTGGGCATCGGACGTGCGCCCCGGCTCCACCACGACGTTGAATTCGGCGGACTACCGTTTCGACTACACCGTCCACGACGGCAAGGTGCTCGCCACCTTTCCCAATCCGCGGCGCGCCACCGATCCGTCGTCCTATGACCTGCTGTATCTGCGCAACATCGAGCGCACCTCCGCTTCCACGGTCGGCTACGTTGGCGCAAACCTGACGATCAATGCCGACGCGGACGACCAGGGCCTGGGCGCACGAACCGGGTTCGCCTACACAGACAGCAAAGTGAGCAACGACCAGTCCTACCGGGAATGGTTTGCAAAGAATGCTGCCGGGCAGGCCGCGATCGGTGGCCTGTCGGGCTACACCTACCCCACCTCCTGGCCCAGCGACTTCATCAGCGGGGTGCCGTTCTATGTCATCGACCAGAGCAAAGGAGCAGCGCTGATCGCCGGCCGCCCACAGTTGCTGACCGAGTCCAACCGGGCCGCCGACAACTACACCAGCGACTTCGACGACCGGGAGAAGGTAAAGGGCATCTACGCCGAGGGCGTGTTTCGCTCAGATCGCTTTTACGCTGTGGCTGGCGTGCGTTACGACGATACCAAGGTGGACGTCACCACGTGGCAAGTTCCTGACGCGTCCATGCCTTCCGTTTACGCACCGGCCCTACGCAAGGGCGGCTACGCCTATCTGCTGCCATCGGCGCTGGCCACCTGGAAGATCGGCGACGGCTCGCGCCTGACCGCGTCCGTGGGCAAGACGATCGGCCGCCCTGACTATATGCAATATGCTGCCACCACCACGTTCGGCATCACCAGCAGCGGCGGCCTGGCCATCAGCCGCGGCAATCCCGCACTGAAGCCTCGCCAATCCACCAATCTCGATCTTTCGTACGAATGGTTCATGGACGATGGCGGGCTGTTCTCGACAGCCGTGTTCGAAAAGCGGATCCGCGACGAGATCTTCACCTCCGTTCGCAGTCTTGGCCCGACCCAATACAACGGCATTGTCTATGACGATGTCAGCGAAAGCACTCCGTTGAACTCCGGGCGCGGCAAGGTGCGTGGCCTGGAATTGAATTACGTCTCTGGCGAACTGGCATTCCTGCCTGACTCGCTGCGCGGGCTGGGCCTGAGCACCAACCTGACCGTGCTGGACGGCGAATTCGATATCCCTTTCAGCCCGGCGGCTATTGCCAACGGCGCTGCCGCCAGTCGGCGCAGCAGCGGGTTGATGCAGCAGCCCGATTACATTGCCAATGCCACACTCTTCTATCGACGCGGCGGCTTCGAGGCGCGCGCCTCTTGGAACCGCATCGGCGAGGCATTGCAGTTGGTCAGCAGCGACACCGCCGAACGCGATCTGTATGCGCAGCCGCGCAGCCAGCTCGACGTGCAGATCAGCTATGAGATCGGCACGGCCTGGGACGTGATGCTGCAGGCGCAGAACCTCACCCGTGCACCCTTCGTCGTTCGCCAGGGACCGGGACAGACATTGGTCAATAACTACTTCCCGGTGGGTTCGACGCTATGGCTGGGCTTCAGCTGGCACCCGAAGGGAGGCACGCGATGATCCGGCGGGGCTTGCACAGCCGCACGGCATCGCCACGCAACGCGTGGCGACGTCCGATCGCCGTCGCGTTGTGCCTGGGCCTATCGTTGAGCGCCGCGCATGCGGCAAACGACGATGCTGGCATTGCAGTGGTGGTGAAACTGGTCAAGGCCGATGGGCATGCCATGGCAAGAATCGCATTCGATGCGGCGTCCTGCGCTGCCTGCACTCCGATCACAGCCGATGGTTACAACGCCGACAATGCCAGGGAAACCGTGGTGGCACTGCGTGTCCCGCGCATGCGCATGCTGGAACTGAAATTCTTCGGCGAAGCGGACGCGGTCAAACGGGTGCGGGTGGAAGGCGGCGACGTGCCTTTTCACTACGCGCAGGGCCAGTGGGTGGTGCAACTTGCGCCGTTGGACGGTGACGCGATCACCGCCGCTGAATACGCGATGCACATCGTCGAACCCGGCATGGTCCTTCGGCTCGAGCACGCGGACCCATCGCGCCGTGCCGGCGCTTACCGGAGCGGCGAATTCCCCATCCGCCAGCGCCGCGCCGCGGACACACTGGAATTCGCACAGCGCGAAGTGGTGCGTGTTCTGGGACTCGGCGAACAGGTCGCACGCGACAACCTCGGCACGATCCAGATCATGGGCTTCGACACCAATGATCCGCATGGGCACCTGGACAACCCACCGCATATGCACATGCATCTGCGGTGGCCACAGGACACCGGCACCCAGATCGGACACTTCTATCTGGATGCGGACGGCTTGTTGACCCGCAACGACATGGGCATCAAGGGCATCAATCGTCCAGCGCGCACCTATGGCAAAGGGGAGACCGCCACCACCATCGGACCGGACGGACGCGAAGTGTACGCGCACACCATCACCGCGCAGGGCTGGCTGCAACTGGGCCGGCCGAAGCAAGCGCCATGCCTGATCCAACCACTCGGCGAAGGCGGATTCGACAGCGGCGCACGCATCGTTTGCCCGGGCATGCAGCCGATCTCGCTGACGGTGCAGAACGATCTTGTCGAAGGTAAGGTCACGGTGCGTACAGGAGACATCGAAGAGACCTATCGCTATGACGTGGACACAGGAGCGATGACGTCGCCGCAGCAGGTTCCGATGCCGGGACCGTCGGTGGAGACGCCAAGGCAGGGCGGCGCTAGATAGCCCAGGTTCCTGGCGCGGTTGGTGTCCGGATGCGAAAGCGCAATCCTTCCAGGCACCAACGCGCAGTAGCATGGACGAGAGACAGTGATTGCAGGATTCTCTCGAGCAAGGCAACCAGTGGCACTTCGGGATTAAGGCGCACATCCGAGTGGACGAGGACACGGATCTGTTGCATCACGTGGTGAGCATGGCAGTGAACGTGACTGACGCTACCCAGATGGCACATCTGCTGCATGGCAACGAACGGCATTCGTTGGCGGATTCTGGTTATGCCGGCGCTGCCAATGCGCACCGGCCGACGGACGCATGTTCTGGATTGCCGACAAGCGCAGCAAGGTGAAGGAGACCGAGCCCACGGCGCTGCGGGCGATCACAGAAGATCTGGAAAATGCCAAGGCCCCGATCGGGCAGCGGTGTAACATCCGTTCCGGGTGCTGAAGCGGCAGTTTGGCTACGTCGCGGTGCGGTACAAGGGCCTGGCCAAGAACGCGGCGCAGGTGACCACGTTGTTCGCGTTGGTCAATCTGTGGATGGCATGCAGGAGGTTGTTGGCGATGACGTAGGAGAGATGCGCCTGCAAACCGCCAAATGGCGGCATACGGGGCGCAAATGCGGGCGAATCGGCCAGGAAACTACGGATTTTGCCCGGCATCGGCCTTGCGAGCAGCGCAGCGCCGGCTACGGTTGGTTGATTGGCATTCCCTAAGGGTTAGAACTTGGTAAGTTCGCCCGGGCATCAGCGATCCGCGCGTGTTGGACACTTCCGTGCTTGTTGGGGCGCCCCCTAGACTTTGCCCACGTTCTATAGCCAGCTGAGAACCTGCCTAGGTACTACTCTGATTAGAATAGTTGCAGCTGAAGGTCCTCTAGACGAGGTGGGCTGAACAGGCTCGTGTCCAGCTTCGGCATGCGTCCAAATCCAAGTCGACGAAATCGTTGCGCTATGAGTTCCGCAAATGGGCCTTCGCCGACCATGCATTTGCCGAATTTGCTGTCGTAGTCATTGCCATCGCGCATTTTCTGGATGAGGCTCATGACGTGCTTGGCTCTGTCCAGGAAGTGCAACTCAAACCATTCGCGCCAGATCTGAGTAAGCTCGTGCGGCAAGCGCAGCAAAACATATCCAGCCGAGCGCGCGCCGTGCGCCCGGGCTGCTTCCAAGATATGCTCAAGCTCCCTGTCGTTGATCATTGGAATTATTGGCGCAACCAAGACGCCCACGGGAATGCTGGCCTCATGCAGCGTCTGCATCGCGCGCAGCCGGGCATGCGGCGCGGCCGCACGCGGTTCCATCTTCGCCGCCAAGCGATTGTCCAGAGTCGTCACCGAGAAGTGCACGGATACCAGATTGTGCTTCACCATCGTGGCCAGCATGTCGGTGTCGCGCTCGATTAGCGCCGCCTTCGTGACAAAGCTAACCGGGCGCCGCGCGTCAGCTAGGACTTCCAGACAAGCCCGCGAAATGCCATGACGCCGCTCGGCGGGCTGATAAGCGTCGGTGTTGATGCCAAGCGCAATAGGAGAGCATACATAGGAGGGGCGAGCGATCTCTGCGCGAAGCAATGCCGCGGCGTTAGACTTGGAGAAGATCCGCGTTTCGAAATCCAAGCCAGGCGACAGATCCAGATAGGCATGCGATGGCCGGGCGAAGCAGTAAACACACCCGTGCTCACAGCCCCTGTACGGGTTCACCGATTGTGAGAATCCTACGTCCGGCGAGCTGTTGCGACTGATGATGCTTCTCGCGGTCTCCTCCGTCACTATTGTTTTAGGTCGGGCGGGGATTCGGCATCGGTTTCTGATGAACCCCAGCCGTCATCGATCTCGACTGAAGTGGTAACTGCGAATCGACCATGTGCGTACAACGTCGTACCTCGGCCTTTGATGGCTGTCCGCGAGCTTCTGACATCTCGATCAGCCAGATCATCGGTCTCTTTTACAGAGTAGCTCTTCTTCCTCATTCCATTAGTATTAATGCTAATGGCGCCTGTTGCAATCGCTCTCAGTGAAGCTGAACAGCCAGCAGACCACTTGAAGATCATCCACCGGTTCGTGTGCTGCGGCGCAAACCGCTAGCTAGACAGCTAGTTTTGACCATTTCGACTGGGTTGCCCATTGGTGGTAGGCCGCAAAACCCACTTACGGCTGAATTTGGCGGCCTCTAAGATCCGGATAGACAGTGGTCGAAAGCCAAAAATGAACACTTCCCCTGCTCATAAAGCACGGTTAGAAGCACTATTTCAACGACAATGCGTAACTGGATTGCCTTGGGCTGTGCCCGGTTGAAGGGGCCACGTTTGCCACGGATCGGTGTTCGGTCATTGCCATAACTGCAGGCCATGTCACACTTTGCTTGCCCGCTCCGGTTAAGAAAGCCTGACCTCAGACTGTGCGCCTCAAAGTCTCCCTCCAAACCTGCTAAGCGTGCCCGACGTTTCACGACCGCAGCCACTGAGCCCGGCGCAGAGCGGGCCGACACGTCCCTCCAGATCCGCCGAAAACCGCCCGCTCATGGATTCCGCCGCTCTATCCAGACTGCCAGCGCTTCAGGGCTGCGGCCCAGGATTGGCATGTCCATTGAGTCCGCCGTTACCCCCGGCTTGTTGGTCTTGGCGTACCCCAGTTGGTAAATGTAGCCGTCCTCGCCGATCTTGCGTGGGTCGCGCAGGCCGGTGGCGGCGATCTCGCTGCGTCGGCGTCCACGGCTGGCGAACCCAAAGCAGGGCAGGGCACGGTCAGGGACGCCGTCCAAGCTATCGTTGTAGGTGGTCCGCATGGCCTCGAGTTTGGGCAGGGTGATGGCGGTCTTCTTGCGTGGGCGTTCGCCGCGCTCGACCGCTGCCCGCGCCGCACGGCTGAGCACGGCCCAAATAGCCGGCTGTTCTCAGGGATTGGCGGCCTGTTGAGCTGGTGCGCGGTGGACAGCACGATGGCCCCATGCAGTACGGTGGGCAAGGTCCACGGGATCGACGGCGGACGGCTCCCAAGCCAGCTATCCTGGTACTGCAGCGGAAGATTCCATCGTCTGCATATACATTCAGCTTTTGTTTAGACTCATGTTGGCTGTCCAGCCGCGTCCATGCAAGTCCACAGAATTGGGGGGCATTAATGGGGGCTTTTCTTGGGTGGAATTTGCATTAATTTCTTATAAAACATTGACTTGATATCGAAATTTGAATCCCTCCGGGCGCACCACATCATCCCCAGCCTGCATGGCCTCTTCGACCGCGAATCCTGCCGGTGGTGGACACCGCCTTCGGCGCTGCGGCGATCGACGGCCTGTGGCGCATGACGCCGCTGCTCCTACGCGTACTGCTCGGGATGCCGCGCTGGCACCTTCTGCGTTGAAAGGCTGGCGGGTACCGCGTGTCTCCCCGCGTGCACCACGTCATCGTCCATCGTGCCTGGAATTCCTTCCGCCGCCGGCCTGCATTGCCTTTGGCGTTTCGCCGACGACCGGCGGTCTGGGGCGCGTGACGCCGCCGTTCCCTGGGATGCCGCGCTGGATTTCGTTGGGCTGCATCGTCGGCGCGTACGGCGCGTACGGCGCGCATGGCAAGGCGGCCTCCGACATTCTCGCGCCGCCGCTGGGACGCTCGATGCCGCGGTTTCTGCGTTCGCGGCGGTCCAGTGCCGGGCAACTCCTTTCGCATCCTCTCCGGTGTCGTGTCAGCGCGGTCGCTGTGAATGGCGTGGTGCCAGCTCCGTTGCGGCGCCTTGCCGGAGGCCGCCGGTGATCGGTCCGCGCACCCCGCTCGGCAAGCCCGCAGTTCACTTGCTGGGCGACGACGATGCGCTGGCCTATCTGCGGCTCGGCGACGGCGCCCCGGTGGTGTTGGTGCACGGGGCGCTGTGCGACTACCGCTATTGGGCGCCGCAACTGCGCGGCCTGTCCGAGCGCTTCGAGGTCGCCGCGCTGAGCCTGGGCCAGTATTTCCCGCAACTGCCATCGTCGCTGCGGCATCGCTTCGGCTGGCGTTGGCATGCGCAGCAGGTGGCCGGGTTCCTCGCCAGCTACGGGCAACCGGTGCACTTGGTCGGCCACTCGCGCGGCGCCGCGGTGGCCTGGCAGGTCGCGCTGCAGCAGCCTGCCGCGATCGCCAGCCTGAGCCTGTTCGATCCAGGTGGGCCGCAGCCGCAGGGCCTGCCTGACGATGTGGTGGCGATCCGCGCGCGGGCGATCGAATTGCTGCGCGACGGACAGGTCGAGGCTGGCCTGGAGTGCTTCGTCGATTCGGTCAGCCAGCCCGGCGCCTGGGCGCGCAGCAGCGCGACGTTCCGGCAGATGGTGCGCGACAACGCGCAGACCCTGGTGCCGCAGATCGGCGATGCGCTGCCGGCCTATGACCGCGAGCAGGCCGCGGCGCTGGCGGTACCGGTGCTGCTGGTCAGCGGCGAGCTGAGTCCGGCGCAGTATCGCGACAACGCCTCCGCGCTGGCCAAGTGGTTGCCCGATGCGCGCCACCACGTGCTCGCTGGCGCCTCGCACGGGATGACCTTCACCCATGCGCGGCGCTGCAATGCGTTGCTGGCCGAGTTCGTGACGTCGGTGCCAGTGGGTTGAAGCCACGCGTGCATTCGCGGTGGTGGGAGCGTCGCTCGTCGCGCGGGGATGGATGATCCGGTAGGGGTGCTGGCCGGCATTGCCGCGATGTGCGGCCGGCAACCGGTGTCCGTGGCGGATGGTGGTGATGCCTCTATCGCATTGCGCCAAGCGCGCCGTCGTCACCGTATCCGCGTGCGGTGGGCGAGGCCGCCGCGCGGTTCCGTGCGATGCGCGCATGCACACCAGTAGTCCCACTTCTGCTTGCCGTATTCGCCGACCACGGCCAGGTCCGCGTCGCCGCCGGGCAGCGCGAACAGCTTGGCTTTAGGCTGTGCTGCCGCGCCGGCGCGGTTAGCGCACTATCGCACCGCGTGCCGCGCTGCGCCTGCGCGCGCAAAGGCGTCCGCTTGCGGCGATGCGGACTCGCCACGATCCAGTTGCCGGTAGCCGATCGCCTCGGTCAGGTGCGCGGTGGCGATCGCATCGTTTCCGGCCAGGTCGGCGATGGTGCGCGCCACGCGCAGGATGCGGTGCAAGGAGCGCGCCGACAGGCGCAGGCGGTCGATGGCGTGTTCCAGCAGCGCTTCGTCGCGCGGCTGCAGGCGGCAGTCGCGCAGGGTCTCGCTGTGACCGAGCTGGCCGTTGGGGCAGCCGGCGCGCGCCAGCTGGCGTTGCCGCGCCAGCTCCACCCGCGCACGCACGGTGGCGCTGCTTTCGCCGGGTGCGGCATCGGCGCGCAGCGCCTGCGGCGGCAGTCGCGGCACGTCCACGTGCAGGTCGATGCGGTCCAGCAACGGACCGGATATGCGCGCGCGGTAGCGGCGGATGCTGTCTTCGCTGCAGCGGCAACGGCCGCTGGCGTCGCCGGCCCAGCCGCAGGGGCAGGGGTTCATCGCTGCGACCAGTTGGAAGCGGGCCGGGAACTCGGCGCTGCGCGCGGCCCGCGACACCGTGACCGTGCCCGATTCCAGCGGCTCGCGCAGCACTTCCAGCGCGTGCCGGTTCCACTCGGGCAATTCGTCTAGGAACAGCACGCCGCGATGGGCCAGCGAGATCTCGCCCGGGCGCGGATGGGTGCCGCCGCCGACCAGCGACACCGCGCTGGCGGTGTGGTGCGGGGATCGGTAGGGGCGTTGCCGCCAGCGCGATGGATCCAGCCCGCGGCCGCTGACCGAGGCGATCGCCGCCGCCTCCAGCGCCTCGGCCTCGCTGGCCTCGGGCAGGATGCCGGGCAGACGCGAGGCCAGCAGGGTCTTGCCGCAGCCCGGGCTGCCGATCAACAACAGATGGTGATGACCGGCCGCCGCGATCTCCAGCGCCCGCCGCGCCTGGGCTTGCCCGCGCACGTCGCTCAGGTCGGGAAACGGGGTGGCTGCGGCCGGCAGGGCTTCGGCAGCGGGCAGGGTCTTGGTGCCGTTCAACAGCGCGCAGACTTCGAGCAGGGTGCGCGCGGTGAACGCCTGCACGTGCTGCGCCAGCGCCGCTTCGGGACCGTTGCCGGCAGGCACGATCAGCGTGCGCCCGGCTTGCGCGGCGGCCAGCGCCGCCGGCAGCACCCCGTCCACGGCACGCAACTCGCCGGTCAAGGCCAGCTCGCCGAGGAATTCGTAGTTGCCCAGCGTCTGCGGGTCGAGTTGCCCTGCGGCGGCAAGGATGCCCAGCGCGATCGGCAGGTCGAAGCGGCCGCCTTCCTTGGGCAGGTCGGCCGGGGCCAGGTTGACGGTGATGCGCCGCGCCGGGAACTCGTATTGCGCGCACAGGATGGCGGCGCGCACGCGATCGCGCGATTCGCGCACCGCGGCCTCGGGCAGGCCGACGATCTGCGTCGCCGGCAGTCCGCCGGACAGATGGACCTCGACCCGAACCGGAGGCGCAAGCACCCCCGCGCGGGCACGGCTGTGCACCAGCGCCAGGCTCATGGCGGCGGATGGATCAGGCTTGCGCGGACGGCGCGTCGCCGCTGCGCGCGGTTTCCAGCGCGGCGACGCTGCGTTCCAGCGCTTCCAGCTTCTCGCGGGTGCGCAGCAGTACCGCGCGCTGCACGTCGAATTCCTCGCGGGTGACCAGGTCGAGCTTGCCCAGGCCGGCCTGCAGCGCGCTCTTGAAGGTGCTCTGCAGTTCGTCGCGGGATTCGCGCAGGCCTGGCGGTACCAGGTCGCTGAGGCGGCGGGCGAGGTCGTCGAGGTGATTGAGGTCGATCATGGCGATGCTCCGGCAGGGAGCGCCAGACTGCGGCACCCTGCGGTTCGGGGCCATCGGTATCGGGCGCGGCGCGCTGTCGGAAAATTCCGGCGATGGGGCGCGCGATCATTTGAACCCGGCGGCCGGGCATCGCGCAACCGCGCTATCCTGACGCCATTGTGATTGGAGAAAGCCGCATGAAGATGATCATGGCCGTCATCAAGCCGTTCAAGCTCGACGACGTGCGCGAAGCGCTCGCCGCGCAGGGCGTGGCCGGCATCACCGTCACCGAGGTCAAGGGCTTCGGCCGGCAGAAGGGCCACACCGAGCTGTACCGCGGCGCCGAGTACGTGGTCGATTTCCTGCCCAAGGTGAAGCTGGAAGTGGCAGTCACCGAGGACCAGGTCGAACGCGTGCTCGAGGCGATCGTCAAGTCGGCCGGCACCGGCAAGATCGGCGACGGCAAGGTGTTCGTGTACGACCTGGGCACGGTGGTGCGGATCCGCACCGGCGAACTGGATGCGGACGCGCTGTAAGGGCTAGGCGCGCGCTGCGCTTCCGGCGGCAGGGCGGCATCATGAGAATTCCAGCGGTGATGTGCGTGGCAGCGCGATCGCATCGCGGATTGAGGCGCGTGTAGTCGGTGTTTCGACGTCGCACTGCATCGCCCGGCACGTCGCCGCTCTACATAGACAAAGCTCTCGGTAGAACTCGGCCCATGCTGTCCTCTGCGCCGCGATAGAACTGCTTTCACTCCGTAACATTCGTCCGGTGCAGCACCGTTGCACCTGCGCGCAACGCCGATGGGTGCCTTACCGCTGCCGCACTGGTTTCGCTGGCCGAATACTCCTCCACCTTGTCGCGCTCCACGCCGTTGAACAAACGGAGCCCGGAATTGCACCGGCTTCGGCGAATGTCGTGCTGAAGCCACTCCTACAGTGCACCAGGCGAGCATCCGCAGCTCCCTGTGGGAGCGAGTTCAGTCGCGACGCGCGAAGCGGTGGATTTGATGCAGTCGGGACTGAAGTCCCTCCCACAGTGCAACCCAGCGGTTGCCGCAAGCGCTTTGTAGGAGCAGCTTCAGCCGCGACGAACGGAGCCCGGAACTGCGCCGGCTTCGGCGAACGTTGGGGCCGAAGCCCTACTCGGTCTCCCACCGGGCAGTGATTGGCCGGGGCGACTTGCTCATCTTGTCGCTCATACCATTTAAATACCGAATTGGGTGCGGACCGACTCCGCCCTTTGGCCTGACGCGAGCCAAGCCGAAATTCGACACTGCACATCAGCCCACTCCCGGCCGCGGCCGCACAACTTGTCGCAGCCCAGCGACTTGCCTACTCTGTGCCGTAATACCATTCCAATACCGGAGATTCGGAATGACGCGACGCGCTACACGGGCGGGCCTGAGTCTGCTCTCGATGACGGTGGCGCTGGGTCTCGCGCTGGCGGTCCCGGCCGCGGCGCAACCGGTCACGCGGCCGGCGCTGTTTCCGAGTCCGGTCTCGATCCGGCTCGAGGCCGGCACCGTCGCGTTCGGCCGGAAGGTCGTGCTGGTCGCCGCACCGGGCGCGGACCCGGCATCGGTCGCGCTGGTTTGCCGCATCCTGGTCTCCGCGGGGGTCGAGCACATCGCCACCACGTCGCGCCTGCCGGCCACGTTCGAGCAAACGTACATCGTCGTCGGTACCGGCGAGTCGGCGGTCGTCCGCGATGCGCTGACGCGCAGCAAGGCCGTGCAGGAGACGCGCAAGGAGGGCTACACCCTCGCCAGCATCACCACCGGCAAGGGCAGCCTGATCACGCTCGCCGGCCACGACGCCGACGGCCTGTTCCATGCCGCGCAGACCTTGCGTCAGCTTGCCGAGCGCCCGGCCATCCCGACGCTGATCATCCAGGATTATCCCGCGATGGCCATCCGCGGCACGATCGAGGGCTTCTACGGGGCGCCATGGTCGATGGCCGATCGCGCCAAGCACATCGATTTCCTCGCCCGCGCCAAGGCCAACACCTACATCTACAGCCCGAAGGACGATCCCTATGCGCGCGATCGCTGGCGCGAGTCCTATCCGGCAGTCACGCTGAAAGCGCTGGGCAACTTGGCGGCGACCGCCAGGCGCAACCATGTCGATTTCGTCTACGCGATCTCGCCGGGGCCGTCGGTCTGCTTCTCCGATCCGGCCGATGCCAAGGCGCTGCTCCGCAAGTTCGATGCGTTTCGTGCGCTGGGCGTGCGCAGCTTCTACGTCGCGCTAGACGATATCGAATACACCAAGTGGAATTGCGATCGCGACAAGACCGCCTTCGGCCCGTCGGGTGCGGAAGCGGCGGGCGTCGCGCAGTCGCACCTGCTCAACCTGGTGCAGGCGGACCTGGTCGCCCGGCACGATGCGGCGTCGGAACTGATCATGGTGCCGACCGAGTATTACGACGCCAAGGAAAGCCCGTACAAGGCCGCGTTGCGCCAGCATCTGGATCCGAAGATCGTCGTGCAATGGACCGGCACCGACGTCGTGCCGCCGGCCATTTCCATCCCCGATGCGCGCGCGGCGACCAAGGCGTTCGGGCGCAAGACGCTGCTGTGGGACAACTACCCGGTCAACGACTACGAAACCTCGGCCGGCCGTTTGTTGCTGGCGCCATACACGCGGCGCGAGGCCGGCCTGTCCGCCGAGTTGGCCGGCATCGTCGCCAACCCGATGAACCAGGAAGTGCCGAGCCGTGTCGCGGTGATGGGGCTGACCGCGTTCGCATGGAACGACAAGGACTACGACGCCGAGCGGACCTGGCATGCGGCGGCGCGCGAGCTGGCGGCGGGCGATGCGCGGGTGACCGCGGCGCTGCTCGCCTTCTTCGATACCCAGCATCTGGCGCCGACCTTCGGCAGCCAGCCGTGGCAGGAACAGGCGCCGCGGCTGAAGGCCGTGCTCGACCGGGTCCGCGAAGCGCTGGCCGGTGGCGACGCCGACGCGCGCGGCCAGGCGCTCGCCGAGCTTGCGCGCAGCGCAGACGAGGTCGCGGCGGCGCCCGGCATCATCCGCGCGGGGGTGGCCGATCCCGGGTTCGCCGAACAGTCGCGCCCCTGGCTGGATGCGATGCAGGGTTGGGGGCGTGCGCTGCAGGCGACGGCAGCCGGTCTGCAGGCCGCCAACCGAGGCGACGCCGCGGCGTCGGGCTTGTTCGCCGATGCGACCCGGCTCGCCGCCGAGGCCGCGGCGATCCAGTCGATCCCCGGCGCGACGCGCTTCGGCGGGCCGGTCAAGATCGCCGATGGCGTGCTCGATCGCTTCGTGGCGGACGCGCCGACGCTGATCGCGCTCGGCGTACCCGCGGACTCCGCTCCGACAGCCGCGCGCTGAAGGCCCTGCGCGCGCCTGCATGGCGCGCGCAGCCCTGCGTTGGCGATACGGCCGCTTTCAACGTGGCGTAAACGTCTTGTTGAACAGACCTTCGGCTGGAGGATCGGCGCCCAGCAAGCGCCGACGCAAGCATGCTGACCCTGCCAGTCAGGCCACGCATTGTCGTCGGCATACGCGACCTCGACCAGGCGTTCTCAAACCGCGGTATAGCCGCGTCCAAGGGTCAGCCAGAAGGCGAGCACGACGATCGCGCCGGCGAGCAAGACGGTCCGGCTGGATGGCGGCGGCAGGACTCGGGACGGGCGCCGGGAGAACGCGACGAAGAGCAGGCCAAGCGGCGCGAGCAGGCTTTCTTGCGCCGCTTCCTTGAGAGCGGGCAACACCTCGCCTGGATAGAACAGCACGCTGATGCAAGCCACGCCGCCGGCCACGCAATACGCGGCGAGCAGTGGCATGCCGTTCGGCAGGCAGGGGGCGACGTTGCGCACGACGAGGCGGTAGAGCCACAGGCCGGCCAGCCCCATGCCCAGGCGCCATGCCCAGGCTGGCTGCAGGGCGAGATCGCGTACGACGAAGGCGAGGTCGCCGGTGTCGGTGACCGCGGAGAAGATCAGGTAGCCCGCGCCCCACAGGCCGTTGAACGCGGCGACCAGCGCGCACGCGGTGCGCGCGGTGACGTGCCGGCTGCGGCGCGCGGCGAGGGCGAACACCGCGGCGACGCAGAGATTGCTCAGCGGCCCGGCGGCATCGACCAGCGGATGGCCCGGCCGGCAGTGGAAGTACACGGAGCTGAGCAAGCTGACGGTGCCGCCCGTGCCCAGGCAGGTCAGGCCGTGGCCGACCGCCTCGTGCGCGATGCACGCGGCGACGAAGGCCATCGCCGCCAACGCGCACAGGGTCCAGAGGCGGGAGAGATCGGCAGGCATGCGCGACGCTGCAACGGAGCGGGCGGACAGTATGCCGGCGTCGCGGCTTGCCGCCAGACCGTACGGCAATGCCGCGGCCGGCGGCGTGCGCCGCCGTTGCCGAGCGGCCACAACGCCCCTGGTCCGCGGGGCGTGGCCGGCGCCAACCTCGTCGGCGCCGGCCTGGCGCTTAGCCGCCCAGCGCCTCGGCCACGAACGGCGGCAGCACCTGGGTGCCGGTGTGCAGGTGCGCGCTGTAGTAGCGGGTGACGAACGGCTTGGCCGCCGCGTCGGCTTCGCGGAAGTCGAAGCCGCCGGACTTGCGCGCCAGGGTCACGCTCCACCAGCCGGTCGGGTAGCACGGCTGCGGGAACGGCACGGTGTGGAAGCTGGCGAA
>Ga0308160_10000429_pt1 | contig 82495 bp, 99 predicted proteins | sample PhyFR1_FD_201036 | JGI IMG/M metagenome (GOLD analysis project Ga0308160, IMG submission 201036) | Phyllosphere microbial communities from UC Gill Tract Community Farm, Albany, California, United States - DLSLF.R1 | ecosystem: Host-associated > Plants > Phyllosphere > Unclassified | place: USA...
CGTTCTCGCAACTGATCGGCATCCGCAACAACGACGGCATCATGCACATGATGGTGGTCGACATCGTCGAGCAATTATTTGCCCAGGGCCGCGCCCGCTACCTGATGTACGACACCTTCTTCGGCGCTCAGCCAGGTCTACAGACATTCAAGAAGATCCTTGGTTTTCGTCCTTATCGTGCCAGGTACAAATTGCAATGATCAGTCTTTTGAATCGGCTGTATGCCGACTATTTCATGCCGACCAGGCTGGGCGAATACGGCGCCCTGCTGCGCGAGGCGCACGACCGCGGTTATGTACAAATGACCGTGCGTAGCTTTTTCCGCCAGCTGGTGGCCGGGGACGGCGCAGCGTCGGAGCCGGCGGCGGCGCCAGCCAGGATCCTGGTACATCGGCACGACATCGACAGCGATGTGCGAACGGCGCGCAAGATGTTTGAGCTGGAAACCCGGCATGGCGTCAGCGCCAGCTATTACTTCCGGCTCAGTACGCTCGATTTCGGCTTCATGCGCGAAATCGAGGCCGCCGGCGGCGAAGCCAGCTACCACTACGAGGAAGTGGCGGACTTCGCCAAGCGCCACCGCATCCGCTGCGCCAAGCTGATCCGCCAGCGCTTCCCCGAGATCCGCGAACTGTTCGTGCGCAACTTCAACAGCATCGGCGAGCGGCTCGGCCTGCAGATGGTTACCGTCGCCAGCCACGGCGATTTCGCCAACCGGCGCCTGAACGTCATCAACCACGAACTGCTGCGCGACCCCGACCTGCGGCGCCGTTGCGGCATCGAGTGCGAATCCTACGACAACGAATTGCTGCGCCATTTCAACATGTACATCAGCGACCGCTCCTATCCGCACTTCTACCACCCGATGTCGCCCTTCGACGCCATCGAGCGGCACGAGCGCATTTGCTTCCTGACCCACCCGGTGCAATGGGAAACCAACTGGATCGAGAACACCCGCTGCAACGTCCGCCGACTGGCAGAGGAGATCGCATGGCGCGCCTGAACATCCTGCTGATCAACCATTACGCTGGCTCGGTACGCCACGGCATGGAATACCGCCCCTATTATTTGGCACGCGAATGGGTGCGGCTCGGGCACCGCGTGCGCATCGTCGCATCCTCGACTTCGCACATCCGCGCCCAGGCGCCGGAGATGGACGGCCGCGCGCGCGTCGACCAGACCATCGACGGCGTCGACTACACCTGGTTCGCCACCCCTTCCTACCAGGGCAACGGCGCGGCGCGGGTGCGCAACATGGCCAGTTTCGTCTGGCGCCTGCTGCGCGAAGGTCGCGCCCTCGCACGCGAGGTGCAGCCCGACATCGTCATCGCCTCCAGCACCTATCCGCTCGACATCTGGCCGGCGCGCCGCATCGCCCGCCTGGCCGGCGCGCGCCTGCTGTTCGAGCTGCACGACCTGTGGCCGCTGTCGCCGATGGAACTGGGCGGCTACTCGCGCTGGCATCCCTTCATCATGCTGCTGCAGGCGGCCGAGAACTACGCCTGCCGCCATGCCGACGCCATTGTCTCGATCCTGCCCAAGGTGCGCGAACACCTGGAAGCGCACGGCATGGCGCCGCACAAATTGCACATCGTGCCGAACGGCGCCGATCCGGCCGAATGGCTGGCGGGCAGCGATTCCCTGGCGCCCGAAACCGAGCGGCGGCTGGCGGCGCTGCGCGCCTCGAACGATTGCATCGTCGGCTATGCCGGCACCCACGGCATCGCCAACGCCCTCGATACCCTGGTCGAAGCCGCCTCGCTGCTGCGCCACCGGCGCGTCGCCTTCGTGCTGGCCGGCGGCGGCCCCGAGAAGCAGCGCCTGCGCCTGCGCGCCCGTACCCTGGCGCTCGACAACATCCATTTCCTCGACCCGGTGCCGAAGCAGCAGGTGCCGGCCCTGCTGCACCGCTTCGACCTCGCCTACATCGGCTGGAAGCGCCAGCCCCTGTACCGCTTCGGCATCGCACCGAACAAGCTGATCGACTACATGATGGCGGCGCGCCCGGTGGTGCACGCGGTCGAAGCCGGCAACGACCCGGTGGCCGAAGCCGGCTGCGGGGTCACGGTCGCGCCCGAAGACCCGCAGGCCCTGGCCGCCGCCATCGAGGCGCTGATGGCAACCGCCCCCGCCGAGCGCGAAGCCATGGGCCTGCGCGGCCAGCGCCATGCCCTCACCCACCTTACCTATCCCGTCCTCGGACAACGCTTCTTGACCGCCTGCGCAGGAGACCCACAACATGGATGACCACCAGCTTGCCGGCAACGGCACACCCGACGCCGCGAGCACGCCGCCGCCGCCCTTCCTCCCGTTTGCCCTGCCCGACATCGGCGACGAGGAAATCGCGGCCGTGGTCGAGTGCCTGCGCTCCGGCTGGGTCACGACCGGCCCGGCGACGCGCCGCTTCGAGGCGGCGTTTGCCGCCTATCTGGGCGACGGCGTCCAGGCCATTTCCGTCAACTCGGCCACCGCCGGCCTGCACCTGGCGCTGGAAGCGCTGGGCATCGGTCCGGGCGACGAAGTCATCGTGCCGACCCTCACCTTCACCGCCACCGCCGAGGTGGTGCGCTACCTGGGGGCGCAGCCGGTGCTGGTCGATGCCGATCCGGCGACCCTGAACCTGTGCCCGCAGGCCGTCGAGGCGGCGATCACGCCGCGCACGCGCGCCATCGTCCCGGTCCACTATGCCGGCATGGCCTGCGCCATGGACGAACTGCTGGCCATTGCACGCACCCACGGCCTGCGCGTGGTCGAGGACGCGGCCCACGCCTTCCCGACCCGTTACCGCGGCCGCCTGGTCGGCACCCTGGACAGCGACATCACCGTCTTCAGCTTCTACGCCAACAAGACCATGACCACCGGCGAAGGCGGCATGGTGGTCGTGCGCGATCCCGGCCTGGCGCGCCGCATCCGGCTGATGCGCCTGCACGGCATCAGCCAGGATGCTTTCGACCGCTACGTCTCCAAGACCCCGGCCTGGTTCTACGAAGTCGTTGCCGCCGGCTTCAAGTACAACCTGACCGACATCGCCTCGGCCATCGGCCTGGAACAGCTGCGCAAGATCGACCGCTTCCTGGCGCGGCGCCAGCAGCTGGCGGCGCGCTACGACGCGGCCCTGGCCAGCCTGCCGCTGCTCCTGCCGCCGCGCCCGACCGGCGACAGCACCCATGCCTGGCACCTGTACGTGGTGCGCCTGCGCGCCGAGGCGCCGCTGGGGCGCGACGAACTCATCCTGCGGCTGTCGCAACTGGGCATCGGCACCAGCGTGCACTTCATTCCGCTGCACCGCCAGCCCTACTGGCGCGAGAACTGCGCCTCGGACCCGGCCCGCTTCCCGGCCGCCGAGGCCGCTTATGGCGCCATGCTCACGCTGCCGCTGTACACGCGCATGCAAGATGCCGACCAGGACCGCGTCGTCGCAGCGCTGCAGAAGCTGCTGTCATGATGAAACGCGCCTTCGACCTGACGGCCGCAGCGCTGGGCGTGGTGCTGCTGCTGCCGCTGCTGGCCGCGATCGCGCTGTGGGTGAAGCTCGATTCGCCCGGGCCGGTGCTGTTTCGCCAATTGCGCGTCGGACGCGGCGGCCAGCTGTTCGAGATCCTGAAGTTCCGTACCATGGCCGCCGCAAGCGACCCGCAGCGCCAGCTCACCGTCGGGCGCGATCCGCGCATCACGCGCGCCGGCCAGCTGCTGCGCAAGTACAAGCTCGACGAGCTGCCGCAACTGTTGAATGTCGTCGGCGGGTCGATGAGCCTGGTCGGCCCGCGTCCGGAAGTGCCGCGCTACGTCGCCTGCTATCCGCCGGCCCTGCGCGACCTGGTCCTGTCGGTCCAGCCCGGCGTGACCGACCTTGCCGCCATCCTGTACAAGGACGAGAGCAGTATCCTCGGCCAGGCGGCCGACCCCGAGCGCGCCTACATCGAGACCATCCTGCCGACCAAGCTCGAGTATTACGCCCGCTACGTCCGCGAACGCAGCTTCTGGGGCGACGTGCGCATCATCTTCCGTACGCTGGGCGCGCTTGCACATTGACAGGTGCGCAATGTCCTGGCCTCCCCTTTTCGAACTTGGCGACCTGACGCTGACCTTGCCGCTGGCCGCCGCCATGGCGGCCGGGCTGCTCGGCGCACGCGAGTGGCGCGCCGGCATTGCCTGGGCCTGCCTGTTCGCGCTCGCACTGGGCACGGTCGGCGCTGCCAAGCTGGCCTTCCTCGGCTGGGGCACCGGCGTGCCGGCAATCGATTTCAAGGCGCCGAGCGGCCATGCGGCCGGCGTCAGCGTGGTGTTCCCGACCCTGTTCTACCTGCTGCTGCGGCAGGCGGGTGCGCGGCTGCGCCGTGCCGGCGCCGCGGCCGGCATCGTGCTCGGCGCCGTGGCCGCAGGCCTGCTGGTGTTCGCCGGCGAGCACAGCCCGGCGGAAGCCTGGGCCGGCTGGCTGGTCGGCTGCGGCGCCAGCCTGGCCGCCATCCGGCTCGCCGGGCCGGCGCCGGCCGCACGCCCGGCCGCAGGACTCGTGTGCGCGCTGCTCGCCTTTGCCGGCGTGGCCTGGGCCATGCAAAGGGCGCAGGTCGGGTACTGGATGATCAAGGTCGCCCTCGCCCTGTCGGGCAATGCGCGCCCATTTCCCTGGGACAGCTGCAGCTGAGCCGTTCCTGTCTTGCGCCGCACTTTTGAGCCGTACTTTTATCGAGGAGAATGATCATGTCCATTGCAAGCTTTCACTGTCTGCGACAGAGCCAGCTGAACGAAAACGCGATGCAGTCACTGTTGATGAACCTGCTGCGCGGCCTCGCCTCGCTGCAGGTTGCCGCAGCCCACCTGCGCGCCGAGATCTACCCCGGCCTGCGCGGGCTGGAAGAGCCCGGCCTGGCCTACATGGGCCTGGCCTTCTTCACCGGCTTCGCGCACCAGGCGGTGATGGTCTTCTTCCTGATCAGCGGCTGGCTGGTGGGCGGCAGCCTGCTCGACAAGATCGGCAAGCCCCAGGCCCTGCGCTCGTACGCGATCGACCGCGTGACGCGCCTGTGGACCGTCCTGCTGCCGATGCTGGTTATGATGCTCGGCATCGGCCTGGTGATCGGCAGCATCGCGCCCGAGCCGTCCGGGCTGGGCGCGTCCGACGAATTCTCGGCCGCCGCCTTCGCCGGTAACCTGCTGGGACTGCAGACCATCCTGGTGGACAAGTTCGGCGGCAATTATCCGCTCTGGAGCCTGGCCAACGAAACCTGGTACTACATCCAGTTTCCGTTGCTGGTGCTGGTGTTTACCGCCCGCGGCATCCTGCGTCCGCTTGCCGCAGCCGCCGCGCTGGCGCTCACCGTGGCCTTCCTGCCCTACGTGATGACCCTCTACTTCGGCATCTGGCTGCTGGGCGCCGCCTTCTCGCGCATCCGCATCGACTGCGGCTTCTGGACCCGCATCGCCGTGCTCGCGGTAGCCATGGCGGTGTCGGTGTACTACCGGCTCACCGGGGTCAACGACGACATCCTGCCCGAGTCCTTCGGCCAGGACCTGATCTGCACGATCCCGATCGTGCTCCTGCTGGCCGCGATGCACGCGCCGATCGACCGCAATTCGGTTTTCCTGCGCCGCCTCGGCGCCATCGGCAAGCACTTGTCCGAGTTCTCCTTCACCCTGTACGTGCTGCACGTGCCGGTGATCGACCTCATCCAGCATATCGGCCTGACGCAATTCGGCCGCGAAAAGCTCGACCCGAGTAGCGCCACAGACTTTGCGATCTATTTCGGTGTACTCGGCATCCTGATGCTGTCGGCCTGGCTCTCCTATCTGGTGTTCGAGCGCAACACCTATCGGGTACGTCGCCTGGTCAAGCGCCTGCTGCTGCAGCCGCAAGGCAAGCCGGTGGCCAAGCCCATGCTCTTCCCTAAGTAAGCGACAGTTGGCCGGTGCGCCGTTTCCAGGGGCTGGCGCACCGGTCATGTTTTCGCATTCTCTAACTGGGATTAGCGCAGCTGGATGCATCGGCCAGCCCGGCCGGCATGGCTTGCCGCTCGGCTGGCTGCATCAGCCAGCCGCTCCAACTCGTCCATTCCCCCCTTGTCCGGCCAGCGCCATCTTCGCCTCTTTCCTCTCCAAGTCCCTCATCCGGCAAACAAGCGCCGGCGTGCCGGAGGCGGTCCGCAAGCCCGGCACGCAAGGCGATGCCGCGATTCGGGTTGCGTGAAGCGCGCTACCGTGCGCATGGGCCACGGTAAGGATCGTGCAAGACAGAGAGATGGGCCGCGTTATCGCAGCCTGGGTCAAATGGCGACCGGTGCGGCTACCCTGTGCGCGGCACCTGACATCTGGCGTTGGCATCTAACTGGCATCGCGAGGCGCCGGATGGGACCGGACGGACGATGCGCCGCCATGCCGCCCTGCCCGCAGAGAACCGTGACAAGGCATGGCGGCGCCGGCAAACGCCGCATGCAAGCAGTGATCGATACAAGCGGTGGCCGATACGCCTGGAACGCCGTAATGCGGCGCCTGGCGCGCCCCACGCAGGGGCGCGGGCACTGCTCCCTTCCGGTCAGGCCACCCGGTCGCTCATGCCACGTAGCCGATCTGCGCCGTCGCCGCGCCATACTGGGCGGCGCTGGCGCCCAGGCGCAGGGCCATGTCGTTGAACAGCACCCCTTGCGGCGAAATCCCTGCGTGGTTCAGGCGCTTGACCGACTCGTTGATCTGCCCTTCGGTGGTGATGCCGGAGCGCGCAACGATGAACACGGCGCCCGCATGCGCACCGATGATCAGGGCGTCGGCCACGGCCAGCAGCGGCGGCGGATCGAGCAGCACCAGGTCGTATTGCTTGCTGACGGACTCGAGCATGGCGCCGAAGTTCAGGTGCAGCAGGAATTCCGAGCGGTTCGGCGGCAATTCCCCGGTCGGAATGAAGTCGAGGTTTTCCATGACGTCGTGGTGGATGATGTCCTCGACCGGCATGGAGCCGATGATCGAGCGCGACAGGCCGCGCTCGCGGGCGACGCCGAAATAGCGGTGCAGGTGGCCATTGCGCAGGTCGGCGTCGATCAGCAGCACGCGCTTGCCGCTGGCGGCCATCACGGCGGCGAAGTTGGCCGCGACAAAGGACTTGCCGATATCGCGCGTCGGCCCGGCGAACATCACGATGTTGTTCTTGAAGTGGGGCATGGCGAACAGCAGCGCGGCGCGGAAGCTGCGCAGGCTCTCGACCGCCGGATCTTCCGGCAGGATCTGGGCCAGCAGCGGCAAGGCCCCGCCATCGCCGCGCGCCTTGCGCAGCAGCTTGTCCTGGTTGCCGCTGTGCGGGATGGTGGCATACACGACGCGGGCATTGAGCAGCTGCTCGATTTTCTGCGGGTCGTCGATGCCGCCCTTCATGGCCTTGCGCGCAAAGGCGAGCAGCGTGCCGAGGAACAGCCCCGTGATCACGGCCAGGGCCACGATCAGCGGCCGGTTCGGCTTGAGCGGACGCTCGGGTGCGATCGGCGCGTCGACCAGGCGCACGTTACTGACGCGGCCGACGGAAATCAGGCGCAGCTGCTGGGCCGTGTTTGACAGGGCCGTGTACAAATCGGTGTTTACCTTGATGTCGCGCGTCAGGCGCGCTTCGTCCTGCTCGAGCACCGGCAGCGTGCGGATGCGCGCGGCAATCGCTTCGATTTCGGCGTCGACCTCCTTGCGCTGGCGGTTGACGGCGGCAACGATCGGGTGATCCTCGGTGAAGCGCGCCAGCAGCTCGGTCTTCTTCTGCATCAGCTCGATGCGGCGCGCGCGCGCCGCGGTGGCCTGGGCCAGGCTGACGCGCGCTTCCTCGCGCAGGTCGACGGTGCCGTGCGAATTGCGGAACTGGTTGTAGCGGTCTTCGGACTGCTCGAGCTGGCGTTTCAGGATCGGCAGCTGCTTGTTCAGGAAAGCGAGCGACTTCTCCGCTTCCTCGGTCTTGCGCGCCAGGTTCTGGCGCATGTATTCGCGCCCGATCTCGCTCAGCAAGGCATTGATGCGCTTGGCATTTTCTCCCTGCAGCTTGACCTCGATCACGCCGGACTGCTTGCCCTGCTCGGTGATCACCATGGCCGTCTGGATCGCCTGGATGGTGCCGAGGCGCGATTTGCGCTTCAGGCGAAAGCGCGCGCCCGGGTTCGCAGTCATGCGGTCGACCTTGATTTCGACGGTGCCGTCGGGCGTGGGCACGCGGTAGCGCTGGCCGACCGTGCCTTCGAAGGCGACACGCTGGCCGCCGCCTGAGAAGTGGTAACGGTTGACGCCGCGCGCAGTCAGGGTGAATTCGCGGTTGAGCCAGGATTCGGGCACGTCGAACACCGAGACCTCGGCCCTTTCGCCGCCCCATACGTAGCCGCCATAGCCGAACAGGCCGGGCGTGGCCAGTGCGCCACTGTTCTGGGTAGCGAACCAGTAGCCGACCACCGGGAAATATTTCGGCTGCACCTCGATGTAGAGCTGGAGGTTGTCGACCGCCTGCGACACGACCATGCGCGAACGCAGCAGCTCCATTTCGGCGATCGCGGCCTTCTTGGTCTCGAACAGCGACGAGGCTTCGCTCAGGATGTTCTTCGAGGCGTTCGGGCTTTCTTCCTCGACGTGGATCATCAGGTTGGCTTCGTACACCGGCTTGGCGACCAGCGCATACAAGACGGCCAGCAGCGTGATCAGGGCGGTGATGCCGCCGATCAGCCAGCGGCTGTCGTACAAGGTATTGAAGTGCCCTTTCAGGTCGACGGTCGGCTCGTCGGTGACACTGACGGTCGGACGCGGATCGAAAGGCACGCTCAGGATCGGCGGGCTGTGGGCGACATGGGCCAGCGAATGGTTGTCGGCGGGTTTGGTCATGGTGTTCTCCGTATGCTTCGAGTGTTCCCCGATAGGGCGCCGATTGCCGTCAGGGCCGGGTGCTGACGCCGACCGCGTTGGTCAGCGCGCCCGGGAAGAGCAGGCTCAGGTGGCGGTTCCAGTTGGCCAGCGGCGAAGCGGCCACGTACACCACGTCCTTCGGCCGCAGTTCGAACGATTCGGCCATCGCCAGCGAGCCGGTGACGCGGGCGTCGAGCTGGAATACGCGGGTGCGTTCGGGCGTCTTGCGCACCACGTAGATCTGGCGCGCGTCGCCGCTCAGGGGACTGACCCCGCCGGTCTCGCCGAGCGCCTCGTTGAGCGTGAGGCGGCCGTTGTGCATGGTGAGCGCGCGCGGGGTGACGACCTCGCCCGACACGAAGACCTTGCTCTCGTCGCGTGAGTGCACGCGCACCACGTCGCCCGGCGCCAGCATGACGTTGCCGGGGTTGATGCCCTTCTGCACCAGTTCACGCAAATTGATGCTGTAGCGCGCGTCGCCGCGTTCGAGGGCGATGCGGCTCTGGTCGGCCGAGGGCAGCAGGCCACCAGCGCGGTTCAGTGCTTCCACCAGGGTCATGGGGATGTCGTTGATGGCCTGCAGGCCGGGCGACTTGACCTCGCCGTCGATGTAGACGCGCTTGCTGCGGTAGGCCTGCACGCGCAGCGTGATGTTTGGGTTGGCAATGTACTTGGCGATCTTTTGCGTCAGCAGCGCGCGCGCTCCGTCCTCGGTCAGGCCCTCGACCGGCAACAGGCCGGCGAAGGGAAACTGGATTCGGCCCTGGTGATCGACCACGAAGCCGGGTTGCTGAGCGTTGGCAGTCGCGCCGGCGACGGCCGCGTCCGATGAGGCCGTGGCGGCGGTCATGCCGCCGGCGGCCAGTTCGGGATGGTCCCAGACCACGATCGAGAGGATGTCGCCGCGGCCGATCGTATATGGCGGCGGATGGGCGACCAGCAGCTTCGACAGGTCCTGGTTGCCGCGCGCGGCGGCGGCCTGCTGCTCGGCGGCGATCAGCTCCTCGGTGATCAGTTCGGTGGGGGGCGCTGCTTCAGTGCTGCCGGCCTCGGAGTGGAAGCGCGGTCCGCCGGTGCAGCCGCTCAGCGCCAGGGTCAACACGAGCGCCAGCGCCAGCGCAGGGACGCGGGAATGGACGCGGGAGTGGACGAGCGCAGGCGCGCACGTACGGCCTGCGCCGAAAATGCGCAGACGCAAAATTTCTGTTGGTAAATTCATGAGCTTGCCTATGAAAATGAAGCGCCTTGTCTGGCTGACCAAGTCAGCGTAAGGCGTCCACCACGGGCAGCTTTGCTGCAAATCAAACGGCAGGCTCAGGTAGCGCGCGGGGCCGTGCGACGGCGCCCGGATGCGCTACATATGCGCACTTTGCGCGCCTTGCGCGCTCAGCGCACCTCTTCGAGCAGCTTCAGGTTCTCGGCGAAGGTCCAGATCCGGCGGATCTCGATGACATCGAAACGCGCCGCCACGTTCGGCGGAAACGCGGCGTAGCGCGCATTCAGGTGCACGATGCGGCGTATCGCCTCGTCGGTGTCCGGGCGTCCGCTCGAACGCAGGATGACGACCTCGTCGATGCTGCCGTCGCTGCGCACCGCCACGCTGACCAGCGGGTCGTAGCGGGCCGGTGCCGGCGCCACGCGCATCTGGATCTGCGCGGCGGTGCGTTCGATTTTCTGGCGGAAGCTGTCGACGTACATGCGCACCGGAACGTCCCGCTCGTCCGCGGCGACGGCGATACGGCGCGCAGCCTCGCGCGCCGCGCGCAGGGCCGCCGGCGGATTGGCCGGGATATCGATACCACGCATCATCTCGCGCGCACGCAGGGCGAGATCGCTGCCGAGCATGCTCCGCGGGACGCTAGCGGCATTGCCATTGCCGCCGGCGCCACTGCCGCGCCCGGCGCCGGCGTCCAGGCCAGGATCGAAGGCGCTGCCGGCGCCAGGCTGGCTGGCACGGTCGGCCAGGTCCGTCCGCCCGGCTTCGCGGCGTGCATTCTCGAGAGCACGCTGGCGCTCGGCCTGTTCTGCCTGCTGCGCTTGCTGCGCTTGCTGCGCTTGCTGCGCTTGCAATTGTTCCTGCACCTTTTGCTGGGCGAGCTGCTCGGCGCGGCGCGCAGCCTCTTCCTCCCGCTGCTGCGCCTGCTGTTCGGCCAGGCGGCGCGCGGCGTCGGCTTGCTGGCGGCGTTCCAGCGCCAGGCGTTCGGCTTCCTGCTCGGTGGCACGGCGCGCGCTGGCAAGCTCGGCCTCGCGCGCGCGCCGTTCTTCATCGAGGCGCTGCCGGGCCAGCGAGCGCTGGCGTTGCTGTTCTTCCTCGCGCTGCTGGGCCAGTGCACGCTCGCGCTGCAGGGCTTCCGCGCGCTGCCGCTCGGCCAGCGCCTGCTGTTCGGCAAATGCACGCGCCGCGGCTTCCTGCTCCCGCTGCGCGGCCAGTTGGCGTTCGCGTACCTGGATCGTTTCCCGCTCGCGCTGCGCCTGCGCCAGGCTTTGCTCGGCGGCAGCACGTGCGCTGTCCTCGGCCGCGCGCGCCTGGGCAAGGCGGCGTTCTTCGTCGGCACGCTGACGCTGTGCATCCTGTTCTTGCGCGCGCAGGCGATCCTGCCGGCGCGCCTCTTCCATCCTGCGTTCGTCGGCGAGCCGTGCATCCTGCTCGGCCGCCAGGCGCGCAGCGGCAAGGCGCTCCGCCTCCTGCTCGCGCGCCATGGCCTCGGCTGCGGTGGGCGCTTCGGCGTCAGGCGGGTCGTCCTGAGCAAGCGTCTTCGTGTCGGGCTCAGCCTGAACCAGCTCGGGCGCCGGATCGGGCACCGGATCGAGCGCCATAGCGGGCGAGTCCTCCGGAACCAGCTCAGGAGGCGGCAGCTTGAACAGGGAGTCGGCGTCGTCCAGCTGGGCGATGACCGGCGTCTCTAGCCCCGGCTGCAAGGGCGGCGGACCAGGACGGGGGCGGCGCCGCTTTGCCGCTTGCCGCACGGGCTTGGCCGGCGCCGGCGGCGGCGCCAGTGGCACCGGATCGCGTAGCTGGAACCCGGACGACGGCGGCCGTGGCGCCTGTGCCGCGGCAAGCGGCGGCGCAAGTGGCGTCGTTAGCTCAGGAGCAGGAGCCACAGGAGACAGGGGCGCAGGAATGGCAGGCGATGCGGACACCGGCAAGTCCCCGACGACAGGCGGCGCCACAGGCGCCAGCGTGACCGTGATCGGCCCCGCGCTCCCCGCCTCCATGCCCGGCACGCCGAACTGGATGGCCAGGATCACGCCATGCGCGAGCAGCGACAGCCCGAGACCGGCCAGCATGCGGCGATTGGCGCGATCAAGAGCGCGGGGAGCGGAGGCGGCGTCGGTCATGCGCGGGGGCGGTATGGATGAGCTCACAGCTTAACGTTTACTTAAGGAACACTGCGCACGCTAGCATTCCATAGCCACGTGGACAATACTGGAAACAGATTGGCGACGAAGGAGGCGCTGCATGCATCCAGGTTTCATTTTCGCGACAGGCATCGAGAACAGCAATCCCACCATCAACGGTGGCCGCACCCGGATGGACGAGCTCGAGAAGTGCGGCCACTACCAGCACTGGAAGCTCGACTTCGACCTGGTGCAGGAACTCGGCCTGCGCGTGCTGCGCTACGGCCCGCCGCTGCACCGCTGCTACCTCGGCCCCGAGCGCTACGACTGGGAATTTGCCGACCTCGCCTTCAACGATCTGCGGCGCCGGAACATCGCGCCGATCGTCGACCTCTGCCACTTCGGCGTGCCCGACTGGATCGGCAACTTCCAGAATCCCGACTTCCCGGAACTGTTCGCCGCCTATGCCAGCGCCTTTGCGCGCCGCTATCCCTGGGTGCAGATGTACACGCCGATCAACGAGATGTGGATCTGCGCCGTATTCTCCACCCTGTATGGATGGTGGAACGAGCAGATGCGCACCGATGCCGCCTTCGTCACCGCCATCAAGCACGTGGTGAAGGCGAACATCCTGGCCATGCACGCGATCCTGAAAGTGCGTCCGGACGCCCTGTTCATCCAGAGCGAGTCGACCGAATACTTCCACGCCGAGGCGCCGGATGCCATCGGCCCGGCCGAGCTGAACAATGCGCGCCGCTTCCTGGCGCTCGACCTGAACTACGGGCGGCGGGTCGACTCCGAGATGTACGAGTACCTGCTGGACAACGGCATGTCGCGCGAGGAATACCATTTCTTCCTCCAGCACAACCTGAAGCACCACTGCATCATGGGAAACGACTATTACCAGACCAACGAGCACTATGTGTCGGCCGACGGCTTGACGCGCGCGGCCGGCGAGATCTTCGGCTATGCAGTCATTACCCACCAGTACTACAACCGCTACCGGCTGCCGATAATGCACACCGAAACCAACCTGTGCCAGGGCCCAGCCGGCGACGAAGCCGTGCATTGGCTGAAAAAGGAATGGGCAAATGTCCTGCGGGTGCGCAACAACGGGGTGCCGCTGATCGGTTTCACCTGGTATTCGCTCACCGACCAGGTCGACTGGGATACTGCCCTGCGCGAAGACAACGGCAACGTGAATGCGCTCGGCCTGTTCGACCTCGACCGAAAAATCCGGCCTGTCGGCGTGGCCTACCGCGAACTGGTGCGGGCCTGGGAAACCGTACTGCCGACCAAGAGCATCTGCCTGCAGGTGCCGGTGGTGATGCCGCACGAATACGACACCGAACTGTCGACCATCGACCCGCAGTCGCCGGTCGGCGGCAGCCTGCTGGGCCAGTGATCGAGCCGGCGCTCAGCGCTGGCGCGGCGTGAAGGTATAGCTTTCGCCGTGCTGCAGGTAGACGATGCCCTCCTCCAGTCCGGCCGCCTTTACCTCGCGTGCGAAATCGGCCAGCGGCGACTTGAACACGTCGTAGTCGTTGTAATGGATCGGGATCGCCTTTTTCGGGCGGACGATCTGCAGCATCTGGACGCCATCCTTGCCATCCATCGTCACCTTGAACACGCCCAGGATGCGGGTGCCGCCCAGGTGCAGCAGCGCCAGGTCGATGCCCGGGAAGCGCTGCGGAATGGCCTGGATGTCGTCGTAGACCAGGGTATCGCCGCTGATGTACATGCGGTAGTCCGGCGCATCGGCGTTGGCGCCGAAATCCAGCACGCTGCCCATCACCTTCGGCAGCAGCACCGCCACCCCGGCTGCACCATGGCGCCCGGGGGCGGCGGTGATGCGCACGCGTGCCTCGCCCTTGGCCACCTCGAGCTGGTCCCAGACGCTGAGGGCGAAGCGCTGAGTAAAGCCGAGGCGTTTCAGCGCTTCGCTGGCTTCCTTGTTGGTGACGATCGGCGTGTTGCGCGGCAGCTTTTCCTGGACCAGCTTGTCGAAGTGATCGTCGTGCATGTGCGACAGGATCACCAGGTCGATCGGCGGCAGCTTGTCGAAATCGATGGCGGGATTCGTGCGCCGCTGCGAGGTCAGGCCATATCCGAGGTGCACATGCTCGCCCTTGTGCAGGAAATTCGGGTCGGTCATGATGGTCAGGCCGCGGTAGCGGATCAGGACCGTGGCGGTGCCGATGAACTGCACGTTGCCGTTCTGCTCGCCCGCAGCAGCCGCGTCGCCGGCCGGCAGCTTCAGCGTATAGGTGTCGGCGGTTTGCACCTCCTGGGCGGACACGCCGCCAGCCAGGCCGCAGCCCAGGACAAGAAACAGGACGGTGCTTCCCAACAGACGACAAAAAGACATACCCACTCCGTAATGGCCGGCCCGGCATGGGCGCGCGATGTCGGAACGCTATCATGAAGCCCAGCAGGGCGGCGTTTGTTTGCAAACAGACAAGCCATGCGTCGAGGCCCCTGGCTGGTCGCCTGCAGGCACTGTGCTTTGCTACCCCGCCAGCGCTATACTTGCAGAGTTTGCCATTTCATCAACCACAACCGCTTGCCCGCACACTCCACGGACTTCCTTATGCCTATGACCCGACGTCTCCTTTCCCGCGCAGTCATGCTCGCCACCTTGGCCAGCGCCGCGTCGCTCGCTTACGCAGCTGCCCCATCGGCGCCGACCGCTGCAGCACCGGCAGTAGCAGCGCCGATCCTGGACCGCATCTCGGCCACGGCCATGCGCGGCAACCTGGCCTTCCTGGCCTCGGATGCACTGGAAGGACGCGGCACGCCATCGCGCGGGCTCGACATCGCGGCCGAATTCATTGCCTCGCAATTCCGCGCCGCCGGCCTGGAACCGCTGGGCGACGAGCCCTACTTCCAGACGGCCGACTGGAACAAGATCAACCCGCGCCGCGACAAGAACGCCGCCCCGGCGGCGCCCGCCAAGGTGCGCAACGTGGTCGGCATCCTGCGCGGTTCCGACCCGGTACTGAAAGACACCTACATCCTGGTGACGGCCCACTACGATCACGTGGGTATGAAGCCGGGCGAAGGCGACGGCATCTTCAACGGCGCCAACGACGACGGCAGCGGCACGGTGTCGGTGATCGAACTGGCCAAGGCCTTTGCCGCCAACAAGGAACGCCCAAAGCGCAGCATCGTCTTCATGACGGTGTTCGGCGAAGAACATGGCCTGGTCGGCTCGCGCTACTACGGCGCCAATCCGCTGGTGCCGATCGAAAAAACCGTGGCCGGCATCAACATCGAACAGGTGGGCCGCACCGACGACAGCGAAGGCCCGCAGCAGCGCGCGTTTGCCGTCACTGGTTATGACTTCTCAGACGTCGGCGATATCCTGAAAAAGGCAGGCGATCAGACCGGCATCAAGGTCTGGAAGCATCCGGTGAACAGCGACAAGTATTTCGCCCACAGCGACAACCAGGCGCTGGCCGACCAGGGCATCCCGGCGCATACGGTGAGCGTGGCTTATGCCTTCCCCGACTACCATGGCGCGGGCGACCATTGGGACAAGATCGATTACGAAAACATGGCGGCAGTCGACCGGACGGTGGCGCTGGCGATCTGGAACATCGCCAACAGCAGCGAGGCGCCGAAGTGGAGCAAGAGCAATCCGAAAGCGGCCAAGTACTTGGGCGTGCAGGAAGGGCGCCGCTGATCGATGCGGACGCGCAGCCGGGGGCAATCTCGTCCGGCTGCGCGTAGCGGCCTGCGCCGGCGAAGCGTCTGGCAGATGCAATAAGGAGAAAATGACTTGGCCTGCCCAGCTGGGTTCGAACCAGCGACCCTCAGCTTAGAAGTCAGGTGCTCGCTGGCTCAAAATTTCTTTTTGGTCAATCGCTTACGGGCGGCTCTGTGCGTTATTGGTTGCGCTCACCCACCGTTGTAAGCCCTTGTTTTCATTTATTCCCGTGCCGTTGAATAACGCAGCAAAACGAGGGTCAAGCCTCTGGCGGCAATCGGGGGAACTCGTGCACGCACGGCTCGTCCTTGAGCTTTTCGCGCAGCGTGTCGAGGATCGCGCCCTGCGGCCCAGGCAGTGTGCCGAGCATGCGCTGCAGCTGGTCGGCGTACAGCACCAAGGCGCGCATCCGCTTGACCTCCCACAGCAACGCGCGCACGTCGGCCGAGTGCAAGTTGCGCGCCTGGATCTCGATCAGCGTTTCTTTCGTCAACGGCGGCTTGAATCCCATATGGCACCAATACTGTGTTTTTATACAGTATATCAGGCGCACCTATGCACCCTGAATGGTCGCGCACGGCAACTCGTGACACCCGCTTCCTGCAGTCGTAAGCTCATCCCATCATGAGGATGCGAGGGTGCTCACATGGATACGATGCTCGACCTTTACCAGGTTATCGCGGAGCGCGAAACTGGCTTCTGGATCACGCTGCCAGTACCGACAGGCCAGACCGTCTCACGCGAAGAGTGGCTTCGCCTAAACCAAGCAGACCCCGACCACTGCCAGATCATCGCCTTCGCCCCGGATGCAGAACTTCCACTTCAGTCCATGACGGATGAAGTTGTCGTCGAGCAGGCCCTCGCGGTGACCTGGTCGGATGAGACGCTTCATTAACGTCCGGGCGATGGCGCGACATTCATTGCTGACTGCCAGCGCTTACGCGCGCTACAGGTCATCCCTTGCTCTCGACCGGTTCATCCTTGCCGAGAATGACGAGACGCGCCGTGCCGCCATCAGGTGGGCGCGGGCATGGGCGGCCCGCGCGCGCCTCTCCCCTACTTTCTTCGGCAGCCGGCAATGACCACCTCAAGCTTCAGGTAACCCTTCCAGGCCGTAACGTCGATCAGCGCTGCCGCGGCATGGCATTGCAGCCTGTGTCGCCGGACAGGGTACCGCCTGGCTACCCCTTCCATTTCGATACATTGACGGGAAAGCTTCCGGTCAGTCAGGCCGCCTTGCTCTCTTCGGCCATCAGCGCCAGCGCCGCGCGCGTTAAGAAATTACCGTGATTTCATGGTGCAACACATGATTTAATGCACACTGCATATCTCATCCACTAAAATATGCGGATGAAAGAATGTGTGAGTTTTTGATCCGTTTTTTACTGTACATTAGCTGAGCTGCAGGATTTCATTCATAACAGAACCATAGAGCCAATTAATGAATAAGTGGAAAATTTTAGTATTAATCTCTGCATTTCTTAGCATTCAGAACTTACCTTTAGCCCAGACTTCAATCCCCCGCCCAATTATCGAAATAAAAGGTCCGAAATGGATATCCGGAACTCAGTCGGTAGTTACCTGTAAGCGTATCGGAGATAACGAAGACTGCGTAACATCAAAAGTTCCGACGGCTTTCGGGGATATGATTGGCATTTTGCGATTAAAGCCGATTCGTAATGCCACAACATCATGGCTGGCATTCACAAAGAAAGCAATAGTTGTCTGCGGCATGCAATTCTCGAATAAGAAAATTGTGTGCGCACCCGTCAATGAATCGACGTCTGATCTGCCTCTGTATTATCCCAAAACACGTGAACAGCTTGTTGATACTGTAAAGTCTTTCGAGCAGTTTCAGCCTTCTTTTTCAGCTGCTGGGAAGCAAGTTGCAAACGCTTTGGCGCCTGTTGGAAAGAAGATAGTGGGAGAAGTTTCTACTATGAGCGATAGGGAAGATGGAAGCGACTGCGGTGATGGATGCGACGAAGATATGCCAATCGTCTATGTTGATGGGCCAAGTCCTGGGGATAGCGGTGGAGGCGGCTGGGGCGACAGCGGTTGGGGAGATTGGCCAGGTGGGAACGGTGGGCCACGGACCCCTCCAGACAACATCGATCCAGAGACTGGTCTGCCGATTCAACAAGTTTTCGTATATCCGCCTCCACCGAAGTGGCCAACAGACGTCAGCTGGTGCAGCCTCACTGGGCTTTTCTGTGCGAAAACTACTGAAATTACTCCACCCAGCCCTGAGGCATGCGAACGCGCGCTTAAAATCTGTTACGAAGAATGCACTAGCATATACGTTTTCAACCCAGAACACCTTCCTGGAAGCGGACCTGACTATCCCTCACGATATCGGGTTTGTGTGCGGCAGTGCATGGGCAACCACGGCTGCAAAGATTATTAAATCGAAAGGGTATTATGGAAAAGCAATTTGCTGTTGATCTTATGAAAGAAGTGATAAAACTAAGTGCACAACTTAACGTAATCGCACATAAGATCGAAGAAATAAATACACCAAGCGAAACGTTAATTAGTAGGAGAAATATTGCAAGTATGATGGCTGCTACTGATGAAAATCTTTTCCGGCCCATTTTACGAAAATATCCGGAACTAGAACCTCATCAATAAATAACGGTTTGCCGTATGGCTAGTGGCTTAAATATAAGTATTAGTATGCTAGCCATCGTTCAATGGCTGTCGATGGAGCGGCTTGATAGCAAATTTTTCGGGCACCCAGCGATGATCACTTCGAGCTTGATGGCGTAGCCCTCCCACGCCGCCGAGTCAATCAGTGCCGCCTGGGCTGCCGCCTTGTCGCCCGGGTAGGTGCCGGCGCCGAACCTGTTCACCGGGCGCGCCGGCACCGCGCCCACGCAGCCGACCGTGACCGGCATCGGGATTTTCTGCGGCTCGTTAGCGCAGCCCGCAAGCAGCAGACACAGGATCAGCGCCCTCACTTCCAGCCCTCCCAAGCCTCACGCATCACGCCGCTACAGTCCGGCGCCTGGCTGGCGGCCACGGCGGCGGCCCGGTCCTTGGCACGCGCGATGGCGGAGGCGGCGAACTTCTCGGCCACCTGGCGGCGCTCGTCGGCAGCAGCCTTTGCATCGCCGAGGCGCGCCATCGCTGCAACCTGGTCGTCGAGCTTGCGCTCGGCCGCAACGCGCTTGTCGATCTCGCTGGCCAGCGCACGCTGGTGCACTCCGTCCAGCCGCCAGCCGTTGACGACGGCGCCGGCGGCAGCCGCGCCGGCCAGCACCAGAGCGAGCGCCGCGGCGCCGGCGGCGAGCCGGTACTTCGTCAGGGTGATGTCGATCATGGGTAGGCCTTCCAGGTAAGCTGGAAGTGCGGGCCATCCCTCATTTTCCAGTCCCCGCCCCATTCGATCGGCACTCCCAGCTCGGCCGCCGCCACCTTCATGGCCTTGGCCAGCTTCGGGTAGAGCGGCCAATCCCAGCGCACTTCGGCGCCGACCATGGCGGCTAGGTCGACCGCGCACGACATGCCGCACTTGTTCGCCGTCGGCAGGTGGCGCGAGCGCGAGGTCTGCGAGGCACCGGCGGCGACCAGCTGCTGCTGGCGCGCGGCGGTGCGCACGCCCTCGGTCACCATGAAATCGACCTCGGTCAACTCGATGGCGCGCTTGACGACCTTGACCAGGTCAGGGTGGACGCCGGCCAGGCGCGATATCGAGCGCGCGCTGAGGCGGAAGTTATTGGTTGCCATCGGTCGTATCCTTCGGTGCGGGGGTTGGTGGAAACTTGCTGTCGGCCCAGGCGCTGAACTTGGTCTCGAGCTTGAACAGCGCGCGGCTGCCCATGTGCGACGTGATGCCGACCAGGGCCGGCGCCAGGTCGGACGAGAAGCCCTGCCACTGGCAGAGCTTGAAGGTGATGATCCCCACCAGGGCCGAGGTGGCCAGCTCGCCAACGAACTCGGTGAAGTTCCAGGCCCGCACGTGGCCGGCCTTCAGCTTCTGGTAGAACGAGACGAAGCCGCCGAGCAGCGACAGGCCGATCACCCAGGCCCAGGTGAGGATGCTGGCCCAGTCGCTGGGATGGCCGGGAGGCTGCGGAGGTTTTTCGAGCATTGGGTGCCTTTTCGGTGGGCGTTAAAAAGCCCGCATTTGCGGGCTGGTAGGTGGAACTTGCGGCGGCCGTCGCATTCGTACGACCGGCCCTTTCGGGTAGTCGGGCATATGGAGGTCGATCGGGCGGACGCGCTTCATCACGGCCGGGTCGAACAGCCGCAGGCCGCCGGCCAGCAGGATCGCGAACGTCAGATCGCTGCACCACCACTTGCTGTCGTCGGTCCAGTCTTCCGAGTAGGTTAGCGGGATGCCGACGGCGCCGGCGAAGTCGTAGCCCTTCCCCACTTGGGCCTCGGCGAAGGCGCGCGCGGCGTCGATGTCGGGCACCACCACCGGCATATCCCGATAGATGACGATGCCGGCCATCAGCTGGTCGACCGTGCCGGCCCGGCAGCCGTGCGTCATGGAGGCCTCGTAGGCGCGGTCGCCGATGATCGTGATCGAGTGGCTGAACTGGCGCGAGCCAGCGCAGACGCCGACCGCGAGGCTGATCGGGTTATACGGCCAGCGGCTGGTGAGCCGGACCGTGATGATTCCAGGGCGTGGGTGCATCAGATCTCCTCGATCTCAAGGGTGGTTGAGTAAGCGCCGGCGAACTGGTAGGCGATGTCGGAATCCTTCGTACGGCGACCATAGACCGTGAAGTCGCGCTCGAGCTCCAAGTCCGGATGATCGGGGAACACGCTCAGCAGGATCGGGTAGGCGCGGCTGTTGCGCACCAGCGCCAGAAACCTGGTCCGGTCCGCCTCCGGCATCGCGCGCAGGTCGACCGGCACTTTGCGGCTGATCGTGCCCGGATCGGCCAGCTGGTCGCCTGCGGAGCTGCGCGCCACATCGGTACGGTCGATCACAGACACGGAGGTCGCGGACGCGTTGTACTGCGGCGACCAGACCGGCCCGGTCACCAGGCAGGCGGCCTCGATGTAGCCCTGCAGGTTGCCAGAATCAGCCACGTCGACGATTAGGGTCGAGGCGTTGACCTCACTGAACCAATGCCGGGCGCACGCGCCACCACCGTAAGCGTAGGCGCTGGCAGCCTGCGCGGCCGTGAACCCGCGCGGGCGCAGCGCCGGCGCCGGGCAGGCAGCGATCCAGCCGCTGTCGTAGCCATACCCTTTCTGCCAGGTGTCGATATATCCCGTCGGCCGCGTCGCTATACCGCTGGTATTGTTCGGGTAATACGAGGACAAGGCACCGTATTCGAACTGCGCCCCCCAGATGTAGAAGCCGCTGTTTGCCGTCCCGGTGTACAACAGGACAAGCACATTGCTAGCGTTGAGGGTGGCGCTCGTCACACGTGCCACGATGTTGCCGGCGGCCGTCGTTGTCCGCGACGCGTAAATGCGATACCACCCTCCGCCCAGACTCACCGTGCCAAAAGTCCAGCCACCATCCACATCAACGGCAACCGTTCCGGTGCTCAGGTCGAAGAAGGCTCGCGCAGCAAACGGCGCCGCAGTGTTTGCCCCGTTATCAAACTTCAGACTGACCAGGCTGCGTTCGGCGGCTTTCACCATGAACGACACCGTAACCTTCTGATTAGCCGGAACCGCCCATGTCTGGCTGAGGTAATGCTCAGCCGTGCTTGCGGCTTCCTTGAACTTCTCGACGCTCGCCCCGGACGGTGATTTCACACCTGCGGCGTCGCCCTCGGTGGTCCCGACTGTGCAGTTTTGCTTTGCCCACAGGGTGTTGCTGAAGCTTTCGCTGTACTTGGCATAGTTGTTCGTGCTGCCCTCGGACGTGGCACGCACGCGCCATTGGGCGGTCGGCGACAAGTTGCAGAACGGGAGCGCAACGCACCCGATCGGCTCCGCCTCGGCCCAGGTGGCGGTATAGGTGACAGCCATGCCGGCCGCGCGGTGCACGCTGGACTTCTTGTCGCTGGCCAGGTTGGCCGCCGCCAGGCCGCCGGCCGTGGTTGACGCGACGAGCGAAGCCGCACGCGCGATCGCGTTATCAGAAACGATTCTCAGGTTGGGCATGCTATTCCGTGGTGGTGGTGGTGTTCATCTGCAGGGCCAGCGCCTGCATGTCAGCGTGCATGTCGGCCACGATGGCCGCGACCTCGCCGGCCGAGGTGGCGTGCCTTGCGTCTTCCTTGTTCATCAGGCGTAAGTCGCGGATCGTGTCGAGGATGCTGTACCAGCCGTCGGCCGTGGCCAGGATGTCGTCGCAGGCTTGGCGGTTCGTCCAGCCCTCGCGCCACTTCGCCGCGGCCCAGCCGCGCACGCCGCGCGGTGCCGGCGCCTCGTCGCTTTCCGGGTAGCCGGCCTCGCGCCAGGCGCGAGCCTGGGCTTCGACGCGGCGGTACTCCTCGGTCTGGGTGGTCATGCGGTTGATGACGGATAGGCGCAGGGCCTCGCCGGCGGCATCGATGGCGTCGATGGCTGCGGTCTTTTCGTCGTCGAGCACCGAGTGGTCTTCCCATTCGACGGCCCCGTTGCGCAGATAGGCTACTTCGGTATCGCGGCGCCCCACCCGCGTGAACTCGCCGTCAAAGGCCACGATTGTTTCGCCAGGACAGGATGAGAACACAGGCGTTGTTGGGCCATTGTTCGGATTGTCGATCCAGCCTGACGCAGAGATAACACCGTCTTCGCGCACAAATAAAATATGCTGTTGGCTCATTTCGTACCTCGCTTAAGCGCCGTTGCCGTAGCCGACGAGGCACCGAATAGACCGGCTGACCACTGCGCCGCTGCCCTCGTCAATAAGTACCAAGCCGATGTTTACCGATACCGTGATGTTCTGCCCACGACAGCGGAATGAGCAGCTAGTGGCCGATGGATCGCTAGTCATCATCGCGTCGCCCTCGACTACGGTCAGTGACCATTGGTAACGCAGATTGCCGACTGTACCCGACACCGTGGCGAAGGCCGTAAAGTTCTCGTAGTTGAACGTGTTTGCCCGATTGCGCTGATTGGTAAAAGACAACGTGGCACTGAGCGATACTTGAATACGCGCGTTGTACAGGATCGTGTTGTCCAGCGTTAGTTGCCTATTTACCAAAGAGAAGCCCGGTGCGAGGATTGTCCCGTCAGATCTAGCCTCAAGGAACGCACCCTGTCCGGTGATGTTGTTCCCTAGCAGGATGCCTTCAGGTCCGAAGTAAGAGCCTCTTCCACCCGGCGCGGGCCATCCCCAGCCATTAATATCGCCGGTTGCAATATAGCCCCTAGCTCTCAACGAGTTGCAGTAAATGTCACCATTTCGCTGCATTAGCCAACCTGCCCCCCTCGTGTCCGTGTACCCGTTCCATGTCGTGCTGAAGATGTCCCCGCCGATCTGCGTGTTGCCGATGGCGCCTGGAGCAACGTAGTTATTGATGGTGCGCCAATCGAGAACGACATCATTCCACGAAGTTTTTATCTTGCCGCGCTCCAACTTGACGTCATAGATCAGCAGCTGGGATGCACCCGCCCCGGTAAAGATGCGGATCTGACAGTTATCCAGGCTTGCCTGTGTCGCAGTGCGGAAATGGACCTCGTATTCACGCATCCCAGGCTCGACCCGAACAACGCCTTCAGGCAGATCGTCGGGGAAGAGGTCACAAATCACATCGCGGGGACCTCCAAGGCCGTCATTTGTAGCCTTGAAACTTAGCGTGTAGTCGGTATTGTGGTTAAGCTGAAAGGTCCGCGACCTCATTAAGGCGAAGTCGGAATTTGGGAAGACCTTATGAATCCCGTTCTGTGCGTAGCCCGGTGGCGCGGCTGTATCAACGTGAGTCCACGCGGCACCTTCATTGATCCACAAGTCGACGCGTTCGAGAATATTTGGGTTGCTCTTCGTCTGTTCCGACAGAGGGGCATTGGCTGCGATAACGATCGAGCCGTCCGGGGCCCGAAGATCAAGAGTCCCGGCCTTGATTGCAGAGCCAAGTATCGTTCCAGATACGATTAGGCCGCCCGGGATCACTACCCCGGTTTCGATCCAAGCCGAGCCCGTCCAACGTTTCTCCATGGCGTACGTGCTGCTGCTGATCGTGACGACGTCGTTCAAAACCGGAGTACTGCCTGGGCAGGCAGCCTGCGCAATGACATCGGACCAGGTCGAGCCGGTCGCATAGTAGTGGCCGGCGCCGCGCATGCCCGGTGCGCCTGGCGTGCCGGTACCGGACGCGCCGTCGCGCAGCACCGGGATCAGGATCGAGCGCTTGAACTCGTCGCCGTTGCTGACCACGGTCGCGGTGACGATGGCCGTCTGGCCGGCGTAGGTGACGTCGACGCTGCGGCCTGCAGCATTCGACAGCGTGGCGCCGACTGCGCTGAACGTCACGGCGTCGTCCAGGCCGAACAGCTCGGCTGTGACGGTGACTACGCTCAGGTCAGCCTGCCCGGCTGCGGTCACGTGGAAACCGGGCGCACTGGTCGACAGGTTGATCCAGGCGTTTTTCGGATTGACGATCCGCACCGTGGCGGCCTGCAGGATGGCGTCGCGGTCGTTCAGTACTGCGCTCATACGAGGAAGCCCACTTTGACGCGCCCGGTGTTCCAGTCGGGCGCGAGTGAAATAACGATGCCGGAGACGCCGGCGGTCATGCCGAAGCGCGGACTGAAGACGGTCACCGCCTGGCCCAGCTCGAGCTGCAGGAGCTCGGGCACGCCGTCGAACTCGTAGGTCGTGCGCGGCACCTTCCACAGGTCCAGGCGCCGCTGCGCCTCGGCGTCGGCGTCGGCCCGGGTCAGCAGCATCGTGTCGATCTGCACCGGCTCGGCGTTCAGGCGGTAGGTGGCCAGCGTCGCCGCATCGGTCTTGGTCGTGGTCAGCCACTCTTCGGTGAAGAGCGCCTTATGCGACTCGGGCAGGTTGGCCAGCGTGCCGGCATCCTGCACCGTCCAGTTCTTGGCGAAGCCTAGCTTCACGGCGCCGACCACGTCGGTGCGGCCGGTCGGCTGCAGCGCGCCGTCGACCATGTGTTCCGGACGGATCACGAACGGCGTGCCGGTACCGGGGAGTGCGACCTGGATCAGCCGCATCAGGCCCAGGCGCGACATCACCAGCTGCGCGCCGAGGCTGCCCAGCAGCATCTGGCACGCGGCCAGCACGTTGAGCCGGTCGGTCGAGTAGAGCCCCATCGGCTGCGGGTGAGCCGCGTCGAAGGCAGCGATGTTCGCCAAGTCCAGGTCGGCATCGGTGAAGCGGTCGGCTGCCTTGCCGTACCGGGTGGCCAGGCGCCTGCACATCGTAGCCGCGGTGTCGCAGTAGCCGGAGCCGTTGTCGCCCTTGACGGACAACGTCACGGCGCCGGCCGGCGTCGATTCCAGCATCACGGTACCAGCGGCCGCGTTCGACGTCATCGCCACCGGTGCGCCGTTGTCGCGCGCCTCGTTGGCGATCACCCCTTCCGCCGACGCACAGTGGTAGCCGTAGGTCAGTGTCGCCGGGTTGATCGGCAGCGGCGTGATGTTCGACACCTGGCCGATTGCGAACGGCAGCAGCGAGTCCTTCTGCTCGGCATCACCGCCGAGCTTCGCCTCGGTGATGGCCGTGTTCAGGCGCTGCAGCTTGTCGCGCAGCTTCAGGAGCAGCGCGCTCCTGCCGCTGGACGCGATGTCGGCCACGATGCCGTTGAAGATCATCCGGAAGTCGGCGCGCGGCCAGCGGATATCGCCGATGTACGCGCGGATCTCGCGGTTCTTCCACACGAACCCGGCGCCGGCCCAGGCATCGCGCACGCCCGCGGTGTTGTCGATCTCCAGGTCGCCGGTCGAGAGCGCGCCGTCCCCTTCGAGCGACAGGCGCTCGGTGAACAGCGTGCCCACGGTGGCGATCGGGAGGTATTGCGTGTTGGCCGGATTGTCGGCGGGCGACGTGGTGTAGGACCTGGTCGCCATGTAGACCATGGTTTCCACGCCATTCACTCGCGCCGCCGCCTCGATCAGGACGCAACGATACGCGGCCGAGCTTTGCAGCCAGGCCAAGAATTGAGCATCGGTCATTCAGGAAGAACCCTCACTTCGGTTGTTGCGGCGGCCCTCACTGCCCCCGCGACTTTGTCAGCCGTCTGCTCGCCGGCACCGCGGGTGGCCGCGATCATGGCCCCGGTCTGGCCGTTCTGGTCTGCGCGCAGGCCTGCCACCTCCGTGCGCAGCGCCTTCACCTCGGCCACAAGCGCCTCGGTGTTTGCCGTTCCGTATGAGCTGTAGGGCATCGCCACCGGTGGCGGTGCCACAACTGCAGTCAGCGGCATGGTGTTCTTGCCCATGACCGTATTCAGCTGCAGGATCGCCTCGCGGACAGACAGCACCGACTTCTCGACATCGATCAGGCCCTTGACGGAGAGCTTGAGCGCCTCCAGTTGGGCCTTGCCGACGTCGACCTGGGCACTGGCCCAGCGCTCCGCCTCCGCCGTTGATGCCTGGGCGAAGTCGAAGTCCGCACGGTACTGGCTGCTGCTGGCGTAGACCGCCCGCGACGCAGTCAGGAACGCATTGAACGCGCCCTGGTACTGCGATTGAGCAGCCTCATCGCCGCCGCGCGCCGCCGCCAGCACAGCTTCGTACTGGGCCTTCGACTCCGCATACTTCTGCTGAGGCGTCAGCGGCGACAGGCCGCCGAGCAGCGCGTTGTCACGCAGGCTCTTCAGGCTTGCGGCGAACGACGACATCCGGTTGATGGTCGCGTCGATCGCGTCGCTCTCGGCCTTGTACGCATCGGTCAGCGCCGACTTGGCGTCGGCCAGCGTCACGGTCGTGTCCTCGATCGCCGGGTACAGCTGGGCGAACGCCTCCTGCAGATCCATCAGCGCGACAAACTGCTCACGCTGGGCCTGGTTGGTCTCGTCCAGGCCAAGCACGTACTGCTTGAACGCATCACGCGACTGCAGGGCCGACAGGCCCATCGCCGCCAACTGAGAAGTGACGTACTTCTGAACTGGCGCCAGGCGCTCCGCCTCGGTCAAGTAGTTCTCGGCGAACGAAGACGCCTTGCCGGCCAGCTCATCAAGGCCGCCAGCCAGGGACAGCAGGTCCTCGCGCGCGGCGATACTCGCGATCCCGGTGGCGCCAAACGACTTGCCGATGCTGGCCAGCACGGCATCCAGGCCAGCGTAGTTCGACGCCACACGCGCTAAGGTTTCCAGCGCACCTTCGCCAACCTGCTGGAACTGGGTGATCCCGGCCACGCCGAAGCTGGCCAGGTCGTCGCCAATCTTCGAGAAGACGGCAGACAGCTCCTTCTGGATTTCCTCACCCGACAGGCCCTTCAAGCTCACCTTGCCGATATCGACAACGAAGCTGTTCAGCTGCGCTGTAAAAGCATCCCCACCAATGCCCAGCAATTTGCCGGCCTCGAAGACGGTGTCGTAGAGCGAGGTCAGGATCGTTCCGATCTGACGATTTCCCTCGACACCGAGGCTTTCCGACTTGCTCGAGTATTTGTCGCTCCGGAACCACCCGCCGTCCTTCTTGATGTCGGCGTACTGCGACGCGTTGACGCCGCCGGACAGGATGCTGCCCAGATTTGCGCGCCCCATCGTGAAGCCCGAATCCGCGACTGTTTGCTTTCCCCCGAAAATGCTGGTGCCCACCTTATCGAAGATGTTTCCGAGAACAGGAATCTTCGCCAGGACAGAGCCGACGATCATGCCACCAAGCCCCCAAGAGGCAATGCTCTTGCCTAGACCGTTGCTGGTGTTCAGCGTGCCTACATCTGGATTGGCGATGTCAGTCGTGCGCACAAGCAGAGACGAGAAACTATTGATCCCTGCCTCGATGTTGCGCAGCGATCGCAGCATGCCAGTGCTGATGCCCAGCTCTTTCGACGCCAGCGACTCCATGATGTCGAGCGACTTGGCGATGGACTCGGATTTGTCGTCCGAACCCAGCAGCGACCCGGTGCCCTGAGCCTTCTGGCGCGATTCCGACACGCTTGCACCGCCGTTGCCGATGCTGCCAATAGCAACGCCCAGCCCGGCCACGATTGCCGCCATAGCGGCCATTCGCCCGAACGCAGTGTACGGATCGCCGCTACCTTGACTGAGCACGGCCGAGATACCCTTCGGCACCAGCTCGGCCAGCGTCATCGCCAACTCGGCCGCGTGAAACACCTGCGACGCGGCTTGCAGCGCCTTGTAGCCCTTGCTCTGTTCTCCGAAGAAACCGGCCGCTGCGCTGGTCATGGCGCCGTAGCCGGCCAAGCGATTTTTCGCGCTCTCTTGGTTGAGCTTGTCGATGGTCTCTAGGTGCTTGACCTCGGTGATGTCCTTATTGCGGAGCAGCAGGTCGGCATTACCGCGTTCCTCTGCGATTTTCGCCTGACGCTTGCCGAATGCATCCAGGGCGCCGGTCATCTTCGTGATCGAGTCGCCGGCGGTGCCGAATGCCTCGCGCAGCGCTTCGCCGAACGTCTGAGCCCGGGCCGGGTCGAGGAACTCCTTGAGGCTGTCCTTGGCCTTCTTGTTGGCGTCCGCAATTCCATCGCTCACGGCGCCCTGCTGCTTAAGCATAGCCAGCTTGCGCAACTCTCCGGCCTGTTCACGGTAGAGCGCCGCCGTAATACTACCGGCCTCCACCGCTTCCAACTGTGCTGCGGTTTCCTCTTTCAGGGTGGCGATCCCGAGCATGCGCTCCGCCTGGAGAGCGGCCACGGCCTCCTTGCTCAGGCCGATTTCTTCGTTCGCCAGCTGCTGGGCCTTTACCTGGTCCTGCAGGCCGATGAGCTCGGCACTCGCAGCCTTGACGCCCTGCATGTACAGGTCCTGACTGGCTTGTGCGCGATTCCGCTGGGCGGTCGCCAGATCAATCTCAAGTTGCCTCTCTCGACTGATGCGCTCCTCGCTGATTTTAGCGATTTGCCCTTCAAGATCGATCTGCTCGCGGCGGCTGTTAATCTTTTGGCGTGTAAGCGAAAGCTGCTCCTGAAGTCCGCGTTTCTCGCCGTCCAGATCGGCCAGGCCAACAGCCGCAGAGCGTCGAAGCGCCTCATCTTCCGTGATCTCACCCGCATCGCGCTGCGCCTGAATCTGGGCGAGCGCACGTTGGCTGAGAGCATCTTCCAACTCGCCGCGCTTCCGAAGCGATGTGATACTTGCATCAATTCCAGTCACGAAGACGTCGTTGTACTTGCGGCGGATGACCGTGAGACGCTCCTGAATCTGCGCATCGCTGACACCGTTCTCCCGCCCCTTTGTCTCTTCCGCCAGCAAATCTCGCTTCAGCATATCTTGCCGAGTCAGCAAGAGATTTTTCTCGCCTGCCCACTGCTTGAGCAGTTCTTCGCGCTTGAGTGATTTTTCTTGAGCCTCTCCGATGCGCCTCTCATCTTCGATTCCGCCCTGCAGTACATTGCGGCGCTCGACCAAAAGTGCGATTTCATTGCGAAGACCTTTGGCGATATCGGAGTCGCCATCCCCGTCGGCCTCGCGCTTAGCAAGTCCGGTCTGCTTGAATGACAGGATATTGTTGATGCGCCTGAGCTCATCGCCCGGCGTCTCTTTCCGACCAATATCGAGAATCGAATCCCAGCCCTTCTTTGCCCAGGAAGAGACATCCATCCAGCCGCGCTTAAGGGTCCCCATATTTTCGAGGACTTTCTTGCTGCGCTTCTCGAACTCATCGGCATATGTGCTTTGTGCCAACGCCGCAGCCTCAGTCTGGCGACCTTCGTCCTGCAGGGCTTTCACCTGTGCGTAGGTCGCCGCCGAAACGAAGTGGTACTTCTCGCCCAGCTTCTGGAGCGCATCGAGTGGTGTACGCCGTAGATCAGCAAACTCGCCCGCCGTATCCTGAACCGACTTGCCAAGGACACGCTCCACCTCCACGGCCACGCCTGCAAACTGCTGCAAACGAGATGCTGAGGCGGCGCTCATATCTACGAGCATCTGAAGCGCCTCGGCGGCCGCTCCTTGAGTGTTCTTCGAAACGTCGCCGATGCCACGAGCCGCGTCCATCAGCTGGTTCACAGACGTGCCGGCGGCGTTGCCACTGAGAGCGATTGCGCGACCGAACATTACGGCCTCGTGAGCCCCCTCGCTGTACGCATACGCGACGCCGCCGACTGCGGCGGCTGTGAGCGTCAATGGAGTGATCATGCCCAGCACTGCCCCGCCGAGCGCTTTAGCTGCACCGCCAACACTGCCGAACATATCCCGCAACTGGCCGCCCTGTTGCAGGAAGACCGTAAGCGGAGCCTGGCCGCCCTGAAGGCTGACGACGATATCGGTGATCTGGGCGGGGACGCCGCGCAACGCCGCGTTCATCGCCGCTGCCGACATGCCGCCGTTACGAAGCGACTGCTCGGACGCGCGCAACTGGTCAATGAAAGGCTGAGCACGGCCCGTCACGCCCATCTGCGCGGCCTGAAGCTCGAGCAATTCGAGACGGGTTTTTCCGATCGCCTGAGCTTGCTGCTCCAGGCTCCGGATGAACGAGTCCTTGCCGGCTTGAACCTGTTCGGCCTCACGTTGCGCCTGAGCAGTCGCCTTGGCAGCTGCGGTCACCTGCTCTTGCGCCACGCGCATCGCATGCAGTTGCGCGATCAGCGGGTCCGCTGATGCAGTCAGGCCAAGCTGCGCCGCGCGGTAACGCTGCACCTCCTCGGTAGACAGGCCGAAAAGCGCGATTTGTTCACGCAGGCTCGCGATAAAGCTGTCCTTGCCGGCCTGGACCTGCAGTGCCTCGCGCTGCGCCTGGTCAGCGGCGCGTGCTGCAGCGGCGACTTGCTCTTGCGCCACCCGCATGGCGTGCAACTGCGCGATCAAGGGCTCAGCGACGGCCGTCAGACCGAGCTGGGCAGCGTGGTGCCGCTGCACCTCCTCGGTTGACCGACCGTATAGGGCGATCTGCTCGCGCAGCCCCTCCAGGAACGTGTCGCGACGCGACTGCGCCTGAGCGGCATCCTGCTGTGCCTGCGCCGCGGCGCGAGCGCTGGCGGCGACTTGGTCCTGGGCCTGCTGCAGGGTGCGAAGTTGAGCGATCAGAGGATCGGCCGCATTCGCAGCACCGGCCTGCGCGGCGCGGTAGCGCAGCACTTCCTCAGTGGATTTGCCGAACAGAGCGATCTGTTCACGCAGGCCAGCCAGGAAGTTGTCGCGTGCACTCTGAGCCTGGGCGCTGTCGCGCTGCGCCTGCGCCGTCTGGCGCACGGCCGCTGCGGCCTGCTCCTGGGCGTCGCGAAGCGAGCGCAGCTGGGCGATCAGCGGTGCAGCCTCGTTTGCTGCGCCAGCCTGCGCCGCACGGTATTCCAGGATGCCTTCCGTCGACTTGCCGAACAAGGCGATCTGTTCACGCAGGCCATCGAGGAACGTGGCCTTGCTCGCCTCGGCCTGCGCCGCTTCGCGCTGGGCCGCAGCCTGGGCGCGCGCGGCGGCCTCGGACTGTTCGTGCGCTGCCTTCATGTTCTGCAACTGCAGGATCAGCATCGACGATTCCTGCGCGGCGCCGGCTTGGGCCGCGCGGTAACGCTGAACCTCCTCAGCCGACTTGCCGAACAGCGCGATCTGCTCGCGCAGGCCATCCAAGAACGACTCCTTCGATGCCTGGGCCTGGGCGAGTTCGCGCGCGGCGGCTGCCTGGGCCTGGGTCGCATGGGTGGCTTGCGTCTGGGCCGCCTCCACCGCACGCAGCTGATTCAGGTACGGGGTGAGCGATGTCGGATCGACGCCGCGATTGCGCGCCATCGACTCATAATAGGCTGCTGTGGTGCGGCCGCCGGCCTCCATGGCCAAGGTCGTACGCTGGATCGAAGCAATGATATTGCGTTGCGAGTTCTCCACCGCGCGCGCTGCGGCTGCCGAGCGCGCCCCGGTTTGGGTAATTGCCTGGCCCGCTTGGTTGGCTGCATTGACGGCTGGGCGCAAGCCTGCTTCCACGCCCGAGGCGTCTGCCACCACTCGAATTGTTGCGTTGTTGACGATATCGGTCATGGCGTGGCCCAGAAAAAATGCCACCCGAAGGTGGCTGTGTTGCATCGCGTTGGCTTTGTGCCAACTACTCGTCCCGACTGTTCATGAGGTTGAGCGCGGCGAACTCCATCACCTGCACGTCGGACTCGATCTCGTCGTACAGCACCGGGGCCAGGTCCATGCGGTCCATCTTCCGATGCAGGACGGCATAGTCCAGGCCGATCAGGCCCATTCCGCCGGCGCGCCACTGCGTGCGCATGTAGGCAAACAGCACGTAGGCGTCCCAGTGTTCCGGCCATATCTCGACCACCTCGTCGTCGAAGTCGTCGAGCGTCAGGCCAGCGAGCTCCATCTGGGCCAGGTCCTTTTTCGTCGGACCCGGCGTGTACATCGCCTCGGCGATTAGACGGAGTTTCCCAGGCGGCCTTCGTTGATCGCCGCGCGGTAGTCGGACTTGATCGCCTCCGCCATCGCTGGCAGCGTGTCCACCAGCTCGGCCACGCCGTCGTTGTCGAAGTCGGCGTCCAGGTTCCAGCCCTTGACGATCTTCAGGATGTAATCGACGTTGATCGCCGACTGACGCTTCACGATTTCGGTTTGGGTCATCGAGAATTCCGGGATCGCCTCGCCGGTTTCCTTGGCCTTGGCCACGGCTGCATTGAAGCGCTCGATCTCGGCGTTCGCTTCGTTCTTCAGCTTGGCCTGCAGCTCGTCGGTGAGCTCAGCCAGCTCGGTGCGGCTGCGGTACACGTAGTTGACTTCCATGCAGCCCAGGGCGCCGTCGAGCATAGTGCACTGCACTTCCTTGTTGAAGTTCTGCGGACGCTTGCCCAGGACGATTTTGGTAGCTTTTGCCATGATTTTTTGTCTTTCAGATGAGGTAGAACGGAAGAAAAAGACCGCGAGGAATGACCTCGCGGCGGAAAGGCCAGCACCGACTGTTCGGCGCCAGCTGGCAAACCATGATCAGTAGCGGACAACCTTGTTTTGCAGCGAGAACGAGGCCTTCACGGCCATCACGCTGCCCTTGGCCAGGCTCGGCGACTCGTTGAACGAGCAATAGCCGGCGTACAGCAGCACGGCGCCGCCCGGCAGGATGCCGCGCAGGCAGGTCAGCTTCACGCCGTCCGACACGGCTTTCAGCGCTGCGTGGTGCGGCGCACCCTTCTCGTCGGCGATGGTCAGTGCGACGGTAGTGGCGGTGAAGCCGTCCGGCAGGTTGACCGGCATGTCGGTGTCGAGCAGCGGCACCTCGACGAACTTGCCGTCGCCACCGGAGATTTCCGCCGCGGTCACGCCGGTGATCGGCACCCAGGTAGTGACCTTGCGCACCTGGCCCAGGCCAGCGCCAGCTGGGAACAGGGTGACGTCCGTGGTGTCCAGGCCTTCGAGCGTGAACGAGGTGCCGCTCGCGGCCTTCAGGCGAAACACACGGCCATTGGCCTTGCTCCAGCCGCCGGTGTACTCGACGAAATCGCCGGCAGCGAAGGTGTTGGTTGCGGTGCACACCGCTTCGGCGGCATTGGTTGCCGCGGTGATGTTCACAGCAGCGGCGAAGACGCTCGCCAGGGCGAACGCGATGTTGTTTGGCAGTTGCATTGATGGGCCTTTCAGGTAAAGAGCCCGGGAGGCCGGGCAAAGAAAAGGCCGCCCGGATTGCTCGGGGCGGCCTGGAAGGGGTGATGCTGGATCAGAGGAAGAGCTGGAATTCCTGCATCGCTCCGCGATACATTGTCAGTTCGTCGTATGTGTCGCCGGCGCCAGTCAGCGCCTCCGTCTGCAGCGCCGTTTCCGCTCGCAGGGCGCTCTCGACTTGCGCGGCCACCTCGAATGCCTCGATGGAGGTTGCGGACCAGACGTTGATCTGCACGCGCACGAAGCGCTTGGTCGGCGTCTCGCCGGTGACGAAATTGATGGGCGGCCCGCCGATCACCTGGAAGGTGATGTACGGGGTGGGCGTGTCGGCTTCGGCAATACCGGGGAACACCCTGCCGCCGGCCAGCTCGCCCAGCACCGAAAAGATCTGCTCATGTGGTGTCACGTTGAATTCCTCGCCAGTTGCTCGGCCAGCGTGCGCGTCATCAGGTCAACCGCGTCGGCTTTCCGACTTTCATACGCAGGGCGCATGAACGGATAGGCGCGAACCCTGGCATTACCGTATTCGAGCTCGGCCGCACGACGATGTGCCGCCCAGCCGACCTTGCGGCCGGTCTTCGGGCTAATGTTCTTATTCCTCGGTACAAACTTGTGCCCTCTTTCGACCCAACGCCAGTAGTAGGCGCCGTCCCCAACTTCACTACCCTTTCGTACCGTGACCAAATAGACCTGTATCTTGCCGGCGTCCGACTCTTCTTCGAGTCGCTTAACGATGATGTTATCGAACAGCATGCCGGTTTTCTTGTTGGACAAGGCATTCTGTTTGGCCTGATCTCGGAACAGGTCTGCTCCGGCAAATCCAACGGTGCGCAGCGTAGACTCATCGATCAAACCTACGACTTGCTCAGCAGTCTGCTGCACGACCTCCAGAAGATTCGAAGTATCGAAGTGGATCATTTCACCGCCTCGCAGACCAGGTCCATGAAGCGGCGATCCGCGTTGCGCAGTGGTGGCGACTTGATCTCATAGGTTCGACCGTTGTGCACAACTCGCATCGTCTCGTCAATGTCGGCCCGGTACCAGGTGCGGATCGACGCGCGCAGCATCGAGACCTCGGCGTCCGCACGCAGCGTTTCCAGGCCTCGCAGATGACGGACATCGCCGCGCATGCCCGGCTCGACTGGTACCCACGCCTGGCCCGAATTTCGCTGGCCCGCCGCGTCGCGCTCTTGCGGCGGCTTGAAAAAGGTCAGGAAGTCGTTGAACATCAGTACACCCGCTCCCCATCCAGCAGGCGCGGCGCGCTGGCGGCCATCGGCGCGGACAGCTGGCCGAACTGCTCGGCCACGCGCCGCAGGATGAAGCCCTTGACCGAATCCGGCACGCTGGTGTGATCCGGGCCGTAGCCGGCCACGTACTGCACCTCGACCGCGTTAATGCGCGCGGCGGTCGCCGGCCAGGCCTTCCCCGGCGCCGGCACGATGTAGGCTGGCTCGCTTTCGGCGTCAACCTGGTAGTCCTGCGGATCGAGCGTCTGCTGCTGGCCGGCCTGGTCGATGAATCTCACGTGCGTCACCGAAATCAGGCGCGGGCGCGGGAGTTTGATGGCGCCATCGAACCGGTCAAGGGTGAGGCGCAGCGTCTGCGCAATCAACGCGCGCTGCGTTTCGAATTCCGCCTCGGCCGTCGCGGTCTTCACCGCCTGCTCGACCTCGCCGTCCAGGCCAGCGCCGTTCGCGCGCGCGGTCGTGATGGCAGATTCTAGCGAAACCGCCAGCTGCGCCGGCTGCGTGATCACTTTCGGGGTCATCGGTAATTTTCCTGTGTTGCTGTTGGGCGGACGGCGCTGGCTTGGCCCGGCCGCACCTGGTGGCCGCCCTGCACCGGGCGGGCCTGATATTCACCGCGTCGCGGCGTATAGCCGGCGCCGACCGGCGCGCGGGCGTACTGGATGCCGAGAGTCAGATCGCCGGTGCTCGCTGCTGATGCGCGAGCTAGGCCGCCCAGCATGATCGATGTCAGCAGCGACGCCGCGCTGGTCGCGCGCGACACGCCGGCGCCGGTCAAGTAAATGGCTGTCGCCAGATCGCCGGCGGCAGCGGCACGCATCACCGCCGATCCAGACAGCACCGCGCTCTCGCCAGCCAGTACTCCTGAGGCCGAGACGAAGCACGATGCGGCGCCCGAAAGGGAAACCGCGGTGGATAAAACGCCGGTCGCCCGAACAGCCGTGACGGCGCCGCCGGCCAGCGCCGGGCCATCACTGGCCAGCACTCCAGAAGCAGCCACGTGCACGGCTACCGCCCCGACCAGTTCGATGGCGGTTGAGAGTGCGCCGATCGCCCTTGCACTTGCCATCGCGGTGCCGGCTAGGGATGGCGCACCGGCAGAGAGCGCAGCAGCAGCCGTGACACGCGAGGCCGCAGCGCCTGCCAGTGCAATCTCGCTGGTCAGGTCGGCGACTGCCGCCGTTCGAACCGATGCCTCGCCGGCCAACGGGATCGCGCTCGACAGCTCGGCGCCCACCGCGGCCCGCGCAACCGCGGCGCCAGCCAGCGGAACAGCACTGGTCAGGGCTCCGGCCGCGCTGGCCGTCACGATGACGGATCCGGAAAGTGCAGCGGGGACGCTGACCAGATTGCCGGCCACCGCAACCCGAACCGGCGCAGCGCCAGAAAGTCGAATTGCCGTCGACAGGTCGGCGCCAACCGTGGCGCGAGCTACTGCAGCACCGGCCAGCGCTGCCGGCGCCGCAGCGCTTACGACGTCGAAGTAGCCGTAGCCGGGAATGAGGTACTGGCCGGCCGCCGCCGGTTCGTCGAGGTAGCCATAGCCGGGGATGAGGCGCTGAGCCATCACACCACCCGCTTCGGGTCCACGCACATGACGGTGTTAGGCCGCGCGAACGTAATCTTCCACAGGGCCAGGCCGGCCACCTGCGGCGTGAACGTCAGGGACACGCGCTGGGGCCGCGGCGCCGACATGCCCGATGTCGACCAGATCGCGCCGCTGACCGCAAGCGCTTTCGGAGTCGCGAGCGGGGCGACGCGGGAGCGGTAGAACGTGCCTTTCGGCGCGCCCACTTCCTGCACCTCGAGCCACACATCCGCATCCGTCAGCTGCACACCTTCCGTTAGCACGTCGATGGCGATGGTCAGCGGCGCGCCCGCGGCCGGGATGACGAACGCCTGCTCTTCCGATTCCAGGCCGACCAGGCCAGGCGTCGGGTTCGCATTTGTTTCGATCCTCCATGAGTACGCCGCGCCATCGTTCGCTCCGCCCTGCTTGACGAAAGCGGTGTCGGAGCGAATCGTCCCGTTGAATGCGGCGACCGCCATGCGGATGCGGGTTGGGCCCGAATCGCAGTTGTGCATGGTGGCGCGGAAGCCAGGGTCGATGGTTCCCTGCACCAGCTGGCCAACCCAGCCTTGCGGGAGCAGACAGTTGCGAATCATGGCGCGTCCGCTCGACTGCGGGCCGCTGAAAAAGTCGGTGGCGGCGCCGAGTTCGGTGAAGTCGACACTCTCGATCAGCACCGGCGCCCCGCGGCCCTGCGCGCCAATGCGCATCAGGAAGCTCGGGGACACGGCGCCGGCGAGGTACTTCCCGCCGCGCCAGGTGAATTCCTGCTGGATGCCGAACTGGTGCCCAACCGCGCTCATGCGGGCTGACACGTTGTTCCACAGCATCCGGGCGCGCGCCGAGTTGGTCGAGCCCGAGTTACCGACACCGATGACCGAGGTCGACGACGCGGTGCTGTCGATGGACAGTTCGCAGTCGTTGTAGACCTGAACAGCATCGACGGAACTCGAATTCGCCAGGTTCATGTTTGGGCTGCTGGTGCTCGTGCCGGCATTGATTTTCATACCGTACATCGCCACGCTACCCTGGACCGATACAGAGCCTCCCACGGTGACGCGCACCGTGGCGGTGAACGCCTGATCGACTGGCGGGGTCTGCCCAGCCACGGCGCAAATCACCCGGTTCGGCACGGCTGGCGTACCAGGGAAAACCCACGACTTGTTTGAGCTGCCGCCTTCGAAATGGTCGTCCGCGACGATCAGGTCGTCACCGGCCACCATGAGCGCGATTGCGCCGGCAATCGTGGCGCGCGCGGTGGCCCAGGTCAGACCGTCGTTGCTATCGCTGCCGCCAACAGAACGGACAAAGAATCGGCTCACATGCTCTCCGCAATGGCTTCGGCGCGCTCGAAGCTGATCACTTCGATGTGCACCAGGTACAGAAGGCCCGCCCAGGTCTTCGACTTATAAACCCCGCCGGACGCGTTCAGCATCTCGATGAAGTCCAGCACGTTGTCGTCGGTCCGGGCGAGGCGACGAATAGCGCAGCGCTCGAGCGAGTTGAAGCGGTCGAGGAATTCGTACTTCGTCCAGGGCACCTCGGTACCGACCACGGCGAGGCGGGCGGCCTCGCGCGCCAGCAGCTCCGCTTCGATCAGCTTGGCGCGCTCTTCCATCACCAACTGCGGATCGAGCATGCCATCCCACAGGTATTCCCGGTCAATCATCGGGCCGCCGGCAACGACGTGCCGCTCGCGGACGAACTGCCGCCCGTCGCCCTGCGGCTCGCCCAGGACGAAAGTAGAAGTGATTTCCATGGGCCTGCCGCGCTATTAGTTGTCGACCTGAATGGTCAGTGCGCCGGCGCCGAACGATGGGGCTGGGTCGCCGTTGTTGATGGTCTTGGGCGCGGCCAGCGGCGCGTAGAACAGCTCCATACCGCCGGTGAGCGAATCGTGGATGCCGAAGCCCACCGCCTGCCCCCAGGCGCCGGTCGGCGTAGGGAACGTGATGGCGTTGTTATTTGAGGTCGTGCCGCTCGTGCCCGACGACACCGTAGTGCTGCCAGCGGCCTGCGTGCCTGCCCAATTGGCCAGCGACCCAACCACTTCCACACGCGCGTAGCCGCCGCCGGAAACCTCGGCGCCCTGCGCCGCGTCACTGTCGGGCGCCAGTTTCAAGCTGATGTAGAGCTTGGCCGGGCCGGAGCCTGCGCCAGCCGTCGACCCGGCCAGGCCCAGGGCCTGCGCGCGGAACAGCCAGTCGATGTACTTGTTTTCGAAATTGTCACTCTGCGCGGACATCCTGGCCTCGTGTTGGGGTTGCGCTCAGCCTCTCGCAAAGGAATGCAAGCAGCTGCTCGTCTGATTTATTCGTTACGTCTTCAGGGAAGACAGGGATACTGCCGCGCGGCCCGCGCACGGCAACGTAGATGATTCCCGGCTCCGCCGCCTGGGCGCGCAGCTTGGCGAGCCAGGCGACGGTTGCGGGCTTCATCGCTTACTTGGCGGCTTTCGGCTTGGCTTCCGGCTCGAAGGCCTTGGCCACTTTGCCGTCGATCAGCTTCTGGGCTTGCTCAGCTTCGAAGCCTGCGACGTCGCCCGGGGCGTAGATATTCCACGGCTTGATGAATTCGACCGATTTCATTGGTGCTCCAAATGGTGGGAGGTGGCGCCGGCCTCAAGGCTGAAGCCGGCGGTCAGGCGCTGTTACGCGCCCCAGGTGACGCCGGTCAGGATCGCGATCGATTCCTGGTGGCGCGGGCCGAAGTCGTGCTTCGCGATCACGCGGACCAGGGTCTGGTCGCGCTGGAACGCGCTGACGACATTGCCGCCCTCGTCCTTGTAGGTCGCTTCCTTCGAGTAGTCGATCAGCAGCGTTTCGTCTTCGCCGATGAAGCAGTCGTTGAAGTCGACGAAGTAGATCTCCGACGCGTTCGAGCCGGCGCCCAGGTTATTCGGCACCTGGGTGGTCTTGCCGATCGGGTAGCCCTTCAGGTTGCCATCCTTCATTTCCGGATAGACCTTGTTGCCGTTCCCATCCCGCAGGCCTTCCAGGAAGCGGAAGGTGCGCGGCGACATGATCCAGCCCGGCGCGCCCATGTTGGCGTTGACAGCTTCCAGGCACAGGATCAGCTTGTTCAGGTCGGTCTCGACCTTCTGCAGCGTGTCGCCATTCGAGGCAGCGATCTTGAAGCCGGCCAGCGCCCAGGCCAGCAGGCCTTTTGGGGTGTCGAGGGTACCGTCGTCGCGAATGAATGCCTTGTCTTCGCGCGAGCTCATCGCGCCGGTCAGATCATCCACCACGAGCTTGTCGACGTTCGGGCTGGTACCGGAGTAGGCCAGCAGATCGTTCGAGATCGGGACCAGGCCGGTCAGCTTTTTGGCCGACAGCTTCAGGTTGTCGAAGGTCTGGCCAGTCGTCGGGATATCGGTATCGCTGCCGATGTAGCCGACCACTGCTCCGCCCTTCAGGCGGGGCAGCGTGATGTTGCCGTTGGTGAGCGGCAGCGAGCGCGCGCCCAGGCGGCGCACGACCGATTGCGGGCGCCACAGCTCAATCACTTCGCGGGCCATATTCGCCGGCACCAGAACGCCACCAGCGCCCGGGGTCAGGGTATTCAGCGCCCTCGCCACGTCTTCGCCGAACTGGTTGTCCATAGCGAACTTGGCCGCGACCTGCTGGTTACCGCCAGCGACGACGAGCGCGCGAACCATGCGGGACATGCCGGAGCCGGGCAGCTCCGGAACACGCGGGCGAGCAGGCATACTCGCGGCGGCGGCCGGAGGCGCTGCCGGCTGGTGCATGGCGTTCAGCACGCGATCGACCGGCACGGCTGCCGCGGCGGCGATGGTTTCGGCCGCTTCCATGCGGGTGATCTGCGCGGTCAGCTCGCCGAAGCGGGTCTGCAGATCGGTGAATTGCTGCACCTGCTCGGCGCTCAGCGCGGTACCGGCGGCTTCGATCAGTGCCAGCGCCTGGACGCTGGTGTTGACCTTGGCGCGTTCGCTGCGGAGTTCGTTAATGGTTGGCATATTGCCCTTCCTAAAAATGAAAAAACCGCCTCAAGGGCGGTCGGTTGCTTGTCCCGCGAACGCGGTCAAAGTTGGTTCTGGATCGCCATCGCTTTCGCGCGGGCGCCGATGGAGCTTTGCTTGCTGGTGCGAGCAGCGCGCGCCTGGCGTGCTTCGCCGGCAATGCGGTCAGCAGCGGCCTGAGGCGTCTCGATGCGGTCAGCAAGGCCGATGTCGACGCCCTTTTGCCCAAACAGCACGCCGGCCTCGGTGCCACGCACCGCCTCGACGGTCATGCCGCGATAATTTGCGACGGCGTCGGTGAACTGCGTGTAATAGCCCTGCACCATGTCGGTCAGGAACTGGAGCGACTGCTCGCTCAGCGGCTCGTGCGGGGTCAGGTCGTTCTTGTGCGCGCCGGCGTACACAGTCGTCACCTTCACGCCCATCTGCTCGTTGCGCGCGGACTGGTCCAGGTGCTTGGCGATGACGCCGACCGAGCCGACGCCCGACGTGCGCGACATCGACACATTGCCGATGGCCGCCGCCATCAAGTAGGCGGCCGAGAAAGCGTTGAAGTTGACGATTGCACTCATCGGCTTGACTGCCCGCGCCTCGAACAGGAAGTCGGCGAGCTCGAACGCGCCGGTGGTGCTGCCGCCTGGACTGTCGATATCGAAAGCGATGTGCTCCACCGCCGGGTCAGCGAGCGCGGCCCCGACCTGCGCGCGGATCTGCTCGTAGCTGGTCATGGTTTCGCACACGTTCAGCTGCGTGGTGCGGCTAACCAGCACGCCGTGGATCGGGATGACAGCCACGCCGGTTTCGGCAACAGCCTGGCGCCGCGCTTCATCGGCGCGGGCCGCCGCGCTCTCGTAAGGGCTGTCGTCCTCCATCATCTGTGGCTGCGCGCCATTGACGCTCAGGTTGACGATGTTCAGGCTCATTTGCTGGTTCGCCCAGGCCGCAGCTTGGTCGAGCATCGACTCGGTGACCATCAACGGCTGGTTGAAGATCATGCTGGCGATGCGGAAGCGGTTTTTCATGCAAGGATTCCTTCGATTTCTTTGACCTGCTCAGGCTTCGCCTTCGTGTCAGGCGGCGGCAAGACTTGGGCCGGCGTGCCAGCTTGCGGATTCGCTGCATCGACCATGTTCAGCGGCTGCAGGTAGACGTCGCCACCGGCAACTGGCGGCAGATTTTCTAGGCGCCGGATGTCGTTGACCGACAGCCAGCCCCAGTTCCGCGCTACGGCATACGCTTCGTAGCGCGATTTCTGGTCGCCGCGCAGCAGGCCGGAGACGTTGAACTCGATGTAATAATCGGCGCGCTCGCTCGGCAGCAGCAGGTCGCGCATCATGGCCTGCTCGTGCCGCTTGATCCACGGAAGCAGGGTGTAAATGACGAACTGGATTCCCTGGTGCTCGATGTTCGAGAACGTGGCCTTATCCAGCTCGCCGATCATGTGCGGCGGCATCTTGTAAATGCGCGCGATCTCGAGCGAACCCAGCTTGAGGGCGGGGATAAGCTCTGCGTCGACGTTAGTCATCGACAGGGGCTTGAACGTCATCCCCTCCTGCAGCATCGCCACCTTTTTGGCGTTGGTGCTGCCTCCGTAACGCTGCGTCCACTGCTCCACCAGGCGATCGATCACGCCTTGGTCCTTGATCGCGCCACTTTCGCGCGGCCGCTCGATGACTCCCGACAGCGCGGTCCCGTTCAGGAACGACTTGCCGGCGTACTGCTGAATTGCCTGCACATGGCCGATGGTGTTCGCGTGGAGCATGACCGGCGAGAGGCCGACGTAGTTATTCAGCCCAGTCCAGCGGACGTGGTGAATCATCCGCTGCGGCAGCAGCTCGCCGCCGTCGATACTGTAGTACGGGCGCAGATCGCTGCCCTTGTACACCGTGACGATGCCATCGATCGGGTGCAACGCCTCCGGCGTGCCATCCGACGCGCGAATGATCTTGCTGTACGAGTTGCCCTGCAGGCCTACCTTCAGCTGTTTTTGCTCGCGGTATTCGAACGGTGTCTGCCACTCGTTCGGTTCCCAGGCGATGAGTCGGTAGAGCTTGTGATCGCGGGCCGGCTCGCGCTTACCCTCACCCTTGCGCCGGAACAGCTCGACCGGCAGCTGTGCAACGCTCTCGGCCAAGATGGTGACGCAGGCCTGCAAGGATGTAAGGGCAAGTGCGCTTTCCGGTGTGACCACCGGCCCCGCTTCGGAGCGCGTGCCGCCAAGTCCGGACAGCCACCCGCCACCAGCACTGACGGGCTGACCCGAGAAAAACTGTCGTGCGAACATTCTTAGCCTTTGCTGCCGCGGCGCGCGACCATGTAAGACCAGGCAAGCAGCGCCAGGCCGGGCACAATGAAGCCGGCCGGCTCGTAGATCAGCGCGGCGCCGGCGGTGAGCAGGCCCAGGCCCAGCACGCCGGCGAGCAGCGTAATCCAGTCCAGTGGGGTCATATCGTTATGCCTTCGTCGTAAATTGATCCCACCGCCATGGCGACGGGGTTCAGGGCCATCAGAGACACCGCGTTGTACAGCGCCATCAGCGGGTCGATCTTGGCCTTGCCAGAAGCCTGCTTCGTCACCGAGATCGCGTTTCCGCGATCCTCGATGCGTGCGTTGCTGACACACCAGGCCATCATGGGCCGGGCACCGTGAACCAGCTCGCCCCCGGCGACCTTTCGTTCGGTGGTTTTGATCGCGCCGTTAAGCTTCCAACCCTGCGAAACGGCGACAATCTGGTCCATCGTGATGTCGCGACCGGGCGAGACCAGCTCGTCAACGATGTCGGCGATGCCAGCGGCATCTACGCCGATGGCATTCTTTTCAGGCAGCAGACCAGCATCGCGCACGCGGCAGATGTAATCAGCCACGCCAGCAACGTCTTCGCCTGGGCGGTCAACAATCGTCAGATCGCCCTGCTGCTGGAAGTCCAGCAGCATCGGCGCGATTTCCTTGCGGCGATCGAGCGCGATCTTGTGGCACCAGGCGTGCGACCAGGTCAGCCAGCGCCCGGTGCCGCGCTCGCGGCCGACCAGCGTCAAGCCCAGCAAGTCATCCAGGCCACCGCCGTCGATGCCGGCGACCACCACCTCGCTGTGTTCGAGCAGGTAGTCGAGCGTGACCTCGACCGCGCCGGCTTCCTCCCAGAAGTCGGCGCCGGCCCAGCGGTCGGACCGCAGGTTGAGGCCGATCTCGACATTCAGATGCTTGGCCAGGAACTGCTGGAACGTGCCGTCAGTCTTTGCCTGGTTCTTCTTGAGCTGATCTTCCAGCCAGTCGGCACTGACCGAACGGCCCATGTTCGGATTCGTGATGTAGTAGGTTGCCGGATCCAGGTAGGACTTCTTCTTCACCATCGCCGGCGGATATTCGTACAGCACACCCAACGAGCGCGGGTCATCGGTCTTGCCGTCGCGGACGTCGCGGAAATAATTCAACTTGTCCTTGAACACGCCAGCCGGTGGCTCGTCGCTCTGCGTCGTCAAGTAGATGACCCAGCCCTCGTTTCGCGAAACCTGGCCACCGAGCGCCTCCATGAACATCGCCTCGGCGTTCGGGCGCTTGCCGAACAACCAGTGCTCGTCAACCAGCACCCGACCGGATTTTTTACCCGAGACGGTATCGGTATCGGCGGCGACAACCTTGAGCGAGGCCTTAGACACGCGGTGAGTAATCGTTCGGACGTGGTCCTGTACATGAAACAGGTCCGTCAGCTCGGTGTCGGCGCGCACCATGGCGGCTGCCGGCTTGAAGCTGTTGTCTGCAACTTCCTTGGTCGGCGCCAGGATGAGATGTTCCTCGCCCTCGCGCCAGCACAGGATGACCGCGGTGAGCATGATGCCGGCCGCAATGGTCGACTTCGTGTTCTTTTTACTGATCAGCAGGTAATACTCGCGAATCAGCTGGTTCCCGGTCTCCGCGTCGTAGCCGCCGAAGATGGCTGCCACGAAATCGAAGACCCACTGCTCACTGCACTCGCCGAAGTTCGGGCTGCGGTACTCCTGCAGGTCTTCGTCCCAGATCGACTTCGGCAAGTCGCAGACGCGCAGCTGCTTGAAGATCGCCAGCGCCTGCTCGGCCTGCTCAGGGAAGATCGGGGGCGGGATGATCGACAACCTGGCCTTCAGCCTGTGCTCCCAATCCGGACAGGCGGTCGACCATTCCATGTTGCGATCCTTACTTCACTGCCTTCAGCGCCGGCGGCGCACCTGCGGAAAATCGGCTGGCAACTGACTTCGCCTTCTCGCCGGCCTGCTCTTTCTTGCCGCCCTCGCCCAGCTTCTTGTGCTTGAACGGCAGCATTGCCTTTGCGGCGTCAATCCGAAGCCGGAGGTCGGCTGCCGGCTCGTTCATCACGTTAGTTAGGAATTCGACGGGGTCAGCGGTCGAGGGAATTTCGATCGTGTCGACAGGCGGCTCACCCGCCGGCAGCGCCGCTGTCCGGGTGCTTGCGCCCTGGGCTTGCCGCGCCTGGTCGAGGCGAGCTTTAACATCCTTGTCTTTAACAAGTCGAGAGCCCGCAGCTGACGCTGTCGCCTCGCTGTACCCGGCGCGAATCGCCGCTTCCTTATTCGAGAACCCGGCCAAAACGGCATCGGCGAAGGCTCGCTTTTTGCCTGTTAAAGCCATTAACAATTTCCTCCAAGGGGACTTTTTTCTGCGCGTGGGGTACAGGGTGGTGTCCGAGCGCCGGGGCGCCCTAGGGATTACCTAGGCCCTCCCCTGCATCATCTCGGCGGCGGGCTTGTCGGACTTCAGCCCATTGCACCGCCTACATGCACATTGCGTGTTGCGGTATGAGTGCTCGCCACCTCGGGCAAGCGCGATGATGTGATCTAGCTCCGGCGCGTCATCGTCGTAGGTTCCACGTTTGCCAAGAGGCGTACTGATGCCGCAAAGCTGGCACAACCAGCCATCACGTTCGAACACGCGAATCGGATTGACCGGCTCCACCGTGGCGCCCCGTTGACGCGCCTTGCGGGCCAACGTCTGGACGCGCTTGTGAGTGCGCCGGCGCACTTCAGCGCACAAGCTACACAACGTAGCGTGCGTAGCGCCATAAAGCGGACAGAACCAGACGCCGCATTCATCGCACGTAACCGTGCGCGCCGCAGTCCTGTGAGCCGCCTGACCAGCCGCCCTTGCCGCACAGGCAGCACCACAGGTACGCCGCTGAGTGCGCGTAACGAATGGCACGGTGCAGCAGACGCAGTAGCGAGCGAAGCACGGGCAGGAAGGACTTGCCTCCAGCCGTCTCGACAGCGCAGCATCGCGGTATGCGGCATCGCGACAAGCAAGGGAGCAATACTTGTTGGCGTACCCAGCGGACTTGTTCGTTCCGCTCAGCTTTCGCTCGGCAACCTGGCCGCACTGAGCACATTCGAAGGTTCGACCTTGGGCCGCGCCCTCGGACAACTTTACGAGATACGATGCTCGAGACAGCCCAGTTGCTGATCTCTTCCGCTCGCGGTCGCGATATCGGCAGCGCGCGCTGCAGAACTTCTGGCTCGGCCTTTGGCTAACAAACGCCCCACCGCAACATAAGCATCTGGCTTCGCTGTCACTGCTCACCACAACCTCACTGCATTGATCAGCTTGTATGTTACGACGATAGCCCGCCATTAGCGCGCTGGCGCGCCTCCTCGGCCGTCTTGGCGTCGTGGCAGGGCGTGCAGAGCAGCCATTTGTTTGAGTCGTCGTCGCTGCCTCCGGCCCACAGCGGCACCTTGTGGTCGACCGCGTGACCGAGCGACGTGATGCCCTTGACCAGGCATGCTTGGCACAACCCGCCGTCGCGGCGCCGGATGCGCTCACGATCAGCAACTCCGGCGCTGCCGCGCTTACGCTCGACCGTAGCGGCCGGCGCGGGCGCCAGGCGCGTGATCTTTGCGGGCTGGAGCCGCGATTGCAGGGTGCGCAGCTTCGCCATCAGCGGGCCTCGATCTTGATGCCCTTGCCGACCCAGTAGCGGAACCGCTCCCAGTTCGGCTCAGCGTGCGTCAGCCGTGCAGTAAGCAACACGCCAGCCAGGTAGAACTTGAACCACCAGCGGAAGGAGGCCTTGAGCGTGATCGTCTGATTGATGCTGGCCATCAGCGCTTTCCTTTCTTCTTGCGTGCCGGACGTTGCGGCGCACACGGCAACAGCTGGGCGATCTCCAAAATGCTCATGCCGACCCTGCCCCAGCCCTTGGCGCGCAGAAGGCGCTTGGCCTCGGCGCCATCGGCCAGCAGGGTGCACACGTCGGCCAGGGCTTCGGGCTTACTCACCGGGTAGCACATGGCCGGTCGGTCGGCGACCACACTGCGGATGATCTGGTCGCGGTACATCTCAGCGAGCGGCCTCACGACACGGCCTCACTCGTCTCGATACCGTAGATGCCTGCGATGTCGGCAGCCGTGGCAGCTGCGCGCCAGTCGCACCACAGCAGGCGCGAGGTGCGCCGCATGAACTCCGCGTGCGCCAGCTCGGTACGCTGCTGCATCCAGGCGTCGAAGCCCATGGGCTCTGCCGTCGGTATAGGGAAAATCAGACTTTCGTCGGCAATGATCAGCGGGATTTCGCCCATGCGCTCGACCAAGATCTCGCCGGGGCGCAGCTGCGGGCGCAGGCTCACTACCGTGGCGCGGCTGGTCAGGTCATCGCATTCGAGCACCTGCGGCACGGCACGGCGCAGCACGATCTCGCTGCCGATCTGCACACGCAGGCTTGGGATTGGTCGCCCCATGGCGAACCTCTTAATCTAAGAACGAACCGTTCGGGTTGCGGCGTCGATTGCTTGCGCCGTTGTAGGTCTTGAGGCAGTAGTCGGCCGTGTGCTTGTTGCTACCGCAGTAGGAGCACCAGAGGTTCGCGCGAGCGGCACTACCACCATAGCTGTGCGGGCACAACGCGGTCGGGTGATCTTTACCGCAGTAGGTGCAGTATTGGGCGCTCATGCGCCGCCGATGCCTTCGCTCGCGATGCCGACTCGATCACGCGCGCGGCAAATTGGCTATCCAGAACGAGGACGCCGACGTTAGGAGGAAGCTCCATACGAGCCTGCGCAACAATCATGGCGCGCTGGTCATCGGTCAGGCGCGCCGACACGGACAGGACCAGCGTGGCGGTCTTCGGGGTAACGAGCGACATAGACACCTCAGAAATAAAAAGGCCGCCAGTAGCGCGAACGCTACGGCGGCGAAGTCCAGCGAGAGAGCTGGAGGAGACAGGTTGCGGTGGCCGGTGCTACACCCGGCAATGCCTAAGGAGGACTCAACAGGCCGCGCGAGCCTGCGTCTCATTTCACCACACAGCGGGTGGATGGATTTGAACCATCGACCTCTCGCATCAGCTAAGCCACTATTTCAGGCCGCCCGCGAGCGCTCTAACCATCTGATCTACACCCGGTGTGTGGTCACTGGTTGCGCCAGTGAGGCGTGAGATCCTGCCCGTGCCAGAGGCAGAGGAGCAGGACATCTGGCGCGCCGGCTACTTGCGGCGCGTGGCGTTGGCGATGGCCGCCCTCTCTTCGGCCATCTTCTGACTGGCGTGAATGTCGACGTCAGCGAAGAGTTGGCGATCGAAGGTTTTCCATGCTCCGTTGCTCCATCGTGCTTGGTAGCGCATGCTTGTCCTTTCGTTGTTAGGTTGCCGGTTACAGCGTCCGGCGACGTTGCGCGCCTGGGTTGCGCCCGTCTGATCTGGCCAATGCCAGCTCATGTCCGATCCTTACGAGCCCCAGAGCTATCTGCAAAGTGGGCCGTAAACGAAAAAAGCCCGAACGTTTGACGGTTCGAGCTTTTCTTTGGGCGTGCGAAGTCGCCCTATGTCCGTAGTTTACGAGAAGTACAGTCGAGTTGCAACATTGTTCCGCAGCTTTTTTTCGAGCTCGTCGCGCGCGTCGGACAGCACCTCTTCGTAGTTGACATTGGGGAAGCGCCAGCCGCGCGAGATGCCACGGCTTTTGCAGATCGCCCAGCGGTGCTGGATCGACAGGCTGTCGACCATCGCATTTACGGTCTCGCCGGTTTTGATGTCGGCCAGGCGCTGGGCCTCATGGACATCGAGGTGCGCTGCGGCGCCCTCACCCTCAAGCTTCATGCCGCGCGAACCAAGGTCGCGGTCGTTGGTATGCATGAACGCAACCCAGCAGTCCATGAGCAGGCTATATGGGTCGGGCTTGTTGAAGGCTGGCGCCGGCGGCGCGGCACGACGAACCCGGCCGAGAACAGGTGCTTGAATGGTGCCGAGGGTCGCTGCGATGGTCATGGCGGTTCTCCGAAGAAGTACCGCTGAGCTTACCATTCAGTATGGAAATTAATGCCGTGTCCGAACTTTTCCAAATGACAACCTGTTGCTTTCGACAGACGAAAAAAAGCCCCCAACAAGTGGGGGCCGAAGTAGCAAATTTGGTTGAGTAGAGAGGAAGAATCTATATAGCTAGTGTTCTTTATTCATTCGTGTTGACAGAATCTGACCCTGGATCATTCCCATCTTCCGATATCGGACGTACTTCCAAGCGAAAGCCCAAAGCCTTCAACACTCGCAGGATAGTTTCCAATCTTGGCTGGCTCCCTGGTCGGAGCGCCTTATACAAGGACTCCCGAGCCAATCCAGACAGACTCGCAACCTCCGCCATACCTTTCGCGCGTGACGCATCCCCCAGGGCCTCCGCAATCATCGCTGGATCGCCCTCTGCAAAAAACTCATTGAGGTATGCCGCAATTACCTCCGGTGAGTCCAAATGCTCCGCCACGTCGAACTTAGGAAAGCTCTCAACATTGAGAAGTTCTTCGGTCCTATCGTCAGTTGCTGTTGTCATGATTGTTCTCGCTATCCTCTATGTTTTACTGCTTACTTACCTAGTCACTACTGACTTACTTACTTTGCTGCTTAATTGCCGGGGATTGCTCCCCGGCTTCTGCTACCGCCCGATCTTCTGGGCTAATTGTTTGGCAGTTTCGATATCCTCTTGCTGCCCGTTCTTCGTTCCGCCCGTCAGAAGTATCACGATCTCTTTACCGACCTGTGTGTAGTAGATTCTCCACCCTGGCCCATAATTGATCTTCAACTCCCAAACCCCATCGCCAACTGATTTTGCTTTCCCGGGGTTCCCTGCTGCCAGCATCTTCATACTCTTCAGAAGCTTGGCTTTTGTTACCGTATCCTTGACTCCGCCGAAGAACTCTCGGAATCTTGGATGCCACCTAATTTCCATTTTCCTCCTTCTACTCAACCTGGCTTTGCTGAACCAGTGAAGCCATTGTAATCGATCGATTACATACCGTCAAGGACTTTATCGCAGAATGATCGCACAGCAATACATGAGGCCTATGCTAAGATGTGGGCACTTATTGCAACCGATCGGTCTTAATGGAACCCGAAAAACTTCCGCTTTGGGTTGAGTATGCCAAAGCCCTAGGCGCGCCCTCTATCGCTCTCCTAGCAGCGCTGATTGCCGGAGGAATCGCATATAGGCAATGGGTTACGGCGCGCAATAAACTTAAGCTTGATTTCTTTGACCGTCGTTTGGAAATCTACAGCTTGGCACTAGGCGCACTTGAAGCCATCCGACGAGGTGAAAGTGCAGATTTTAGTAGCATCGAAGCATTAGAAAATAAGCTCCATGCGTCAAGATGGTTATTCAATCGCGAGATAGAGCTTTATCTTCACCATCTCGCACTCCGGGCCGCAGAGCATATAAAGGCGATCCCGACCCGGCGTGAAAATATGACTGAAGAACAGTTTGCGAAAGCATTAGCTTCGCATAGTCACCGAGAGGATACTTATCAAAAAGAGCGAAGGGCGCTAGATAAAAAAATCGCTCCGTTTTTGAGCTTACAACATTGATGTGTTTAGCAAATCAGAATTCCTCTATCAGCCATCCGCCGCCCTCCTTCTTCGGCTTAGCCTGGATCGCCAGGAATCGCATCGGGTACATGTCGGCAGCGATCTTGATCTTCGCCCGCGCGTCGTCCTGCCAAAAGCCCTTCACCTCATGCATCTCCAACGCGCCGTCGGTGAGCATCACCGCGAAGTCAGGCGTGTAGAACGTGTTGTCGGCCAGACGCAGCTTAACCCCTTCGAACTTGAACCAGGCCACTTCGCCAGCGTGGCGGCGCGCATCGAGCGTGACGGCGTAGGCCTGCTCGGTCTTGTTCATGGTGCCGGTCTTGAGGCGGCCCAGCGCCTGGAGCGCCCTCTTCGCGGTCATTCGATGCCCTTCGGCGGTGCTCCGCGCTTCGACTGCACTACCAGTCGGGCGCCGAAGAACTCTACCTTCTCGGCGTCGTACACCCCATCCTTGTAGCCTTTCTTCGACAGCCCCAGGTTCTGCGCGGCGGCGCGGCGCCAGATGGCTTTGAACGCATTGCCCTCGGCGTAGTTCATGCCCAGTGCCTCAATGATGTCGTTGCATTCCGCCACGTATGGCGGCAGATCGCTGCTCGTCGGCTCTTTGATCTCGACCCGGTAATACGAGACCGATCCGCCTGTGTATTCCTGCTGAAGCTGCGCCGGCGGCGCCATGGTCTGCTCGCTCATCTCATCCTTTCGTTTCGGTTTGGACATCGTTTGTTTCTTGTTTGGCTTCTTGCTTTTCAATCCACCGGCGCCGCGCCGCGCGGGTCTCTTCGCCGGCTGAGCGCGTGAACATCACGCATGCCGGGTTATTCCAGGCGACGAACGGATTCGCCAACGGGGTGAAGCTGCCGTCGTAGCCCGTGCATCGCCCTTCCCCGCGCGCCATGTGTTCGGGATGACCCTTTGTGGTCAGGCTCTCGCACATGGCGCAGATATCGTCGTCCCGGCGCTCACTGCCGGACCAGCCCGTTGCCGAACGCGTCATGCATCGATCCCAGCCAGTTGCGGGCGAGTCGAATGGGTGGCCCGGCCGTCGAGCAGCGGTACGCCGGGCGCCATGCCGCCAGCGATCACGCGGCGGACCAAGTCTTCATTGCCGACCAGCCGGACGCACGGCTTGGCCAACCCCTCGGCGGTGTTGTGCACACTGGCTGAGCCGAGCAAGTAGCGCGGGTACTCTGGCGTGGCGCCAACGATCTTGAAGCCGCGGTAGCGCGTGATGAATTCCTTTGCCACAAATGGCCAGTTCTCGTCGTCGTGCGAACAAATCCGGACCCACCCGCCCATGTCGACCAGCACGCGGTGCACGATCGCGTCATCGAAAGCGACGTCGGCCCACCCGCCAATATGACGCACCGCCCTGTCGACCTTCGACCACGCCACCTGGGCCTGGTCCTCGGTGCGACCCTGCAGCACCTTCGTGACGTCGGCGATCTTCGGCATGAACTGGCCGCTGTCCGGGTTCTGGGTGTGCTGCCAGAGTGCCCGCTCCACCGCTTCGATGTCGTACTGGCGCAGGCCTTCCCAATACAGGCCGATCACGCCGGTCGAAAGCTCCTTACCGTAGTAGTCGGCAATCCCGGTCAAGATAGTGAGAAACTTTGGTCGGTCTTTAGGCTGCATCGCCATGCTCCTCCAACCAGCGCGCAGCGTTCTGTGCGGTTGCGGCGCCGGCCTTCCCTAGAGTCGGCACAGCACGTAGGCCCGGCAATGACCAGTCAGAGCCGAAGTGCTCATCGGTGCCGAAGAACGTCTCGGGCAACTTCAGATGTTGGCCAGTCGCCTGGATGTAGGCGGCATACGCACGTGCTCCGGCGAGCATAGCTTCAGCCGTGACGCCGGCCTTGATGCGCGCGGCCCAAGCCTTGAACGTCGCCCGCTTATTGGCGCCGGGGCGAGTCGGATAGGCTTGCCACGCCTCCTCAAAAGCCGGCGGGTAGTCGTTTCGTTTCATTTTGGCCGGCGCAGCCGCGGCGCGCAGCGCGTCAAGTTCGTTCAGCAATTCGGTAACGGTGGATGACTTGAGATGCACCGTCTCGCGTGTGGCAGCCATGTCGCGCAGGGGCTTGTAGTCACGCATGGCCCACCTCCCCGCCCTGCTGCCGGACCTTCCACTTGCCCCACTCGCCCGCCACCCATGTGACACCCTTCGGCGTGAAGCGCGCGGCGTTGTAAGCGTGCCCGCTGACCTGGGCGGTACCGGCCTTGACGCAGAAGCGGCCGGCGGTGATGTGCTGGGCGTGCGGCGTCAGCTCGCGGCCGAGCCGGTACAGGATCTTCTCGTCCAGCAGGAACTCTCGGAACTCGTTTTCATTCGCCTTGAGCAGCTTCGCCACCTGACGGAAACCCTTCGTGCCGGTCGAGTCGGCGTAGCGCTCCACGAACTCCACCGACGGCGCCGCGGCCTGCAGCTGCGCGGCCTGGGCGGTGATGATGTCCTGCTGGTCGGCAGCCAGGCGCAGCGCGTCGGCGAACGACTGCGGCAGTGTCGGCGCCGGCGCCGCGGCTTCCAGCTCCATCCAGCGGTCGATGATCCGCGCGCGCAGCACGGCGTTGTAACCCGAGACCACCACCAGGCAGTCGCGCCGGTCCAGGTCGTAGACCATTGTCGGCCGGCCGCCGCCGTCGGGCAGGTGCGGGCGGGCAGTATTACGACCAAGTCGTAAAACCCCTTCGTTGATCAGGCGCTCGATCGTGGCGATCACGTCGTTGTGGCGCGCCTCGCAGATGTCGGCGATCTCGCGGCTCGACATCGTCTGCTCGGCGGCGCTGGTGTTATGCAGATTCAGCATGCTTCCCATGTCGTTTCCTTTCTTATATAGGAGCCGCGTCAGGCGGCATCCTTGTATTCAATTCCCAGCAGCGCGACGCACTCGGCCAACAGCTCGCGCTGGGTGCCGTATCGCGCCTCGAAGCGCGCCTTGTACGGATGCACTGCGATCAGCGTCGTGTTCGGCCCGGTGCCGTCCTGGTGGTGGCCCGCGCACAGCGGCAGCACCAGGAGGTGCGCGCCCGGCTTCGTGCGGCCGTCGATGTGGTGCAGGCTGATCGTGTGGTTCGTCCAACCGTCCTTCAGGCAGGCGATGCACGGCAGTGCTCCCATCCTGTCCATGAAGCGTTTTTCTTCGGCGGTCGGCGGGCGGCCCTTCATGCCCCGCGACTTCATGGGCTTCGCTGGCTTCAGCAGCTTCGGCGCGCGGGCGCGGGCCTTGGCTTGGGTAGCGGCGACACGCAGCAGGCCGGCGCAGGCGGCCGGGGTCTTGAAGCCGGTGCCGCGCGACATCGCTGTCTTGCGCTGCAGCGGCTTGCCTGGGTTGAGAGGCGAGCGCTTCATGATAGGATCGGGCCTTTTGCAGCACTCTCACGACCATGAAAATCGAATTCCCTCCCATTTCCGTAGCCGATGGTCAGAACTGGGGCATCGCTTTCCCGGTTGAAGTCGACGGGGTACGCCGCCGCTGTCTGATCTATGACGAGGCCATTCAAGACCTGTTTCAGGTCAAAACAGCGGACCTTGAACAGCTGCGAGCCATCTTCGAACAGAACCGCGCTGTAGTTGAAGCGCTTGTCCGTGAGCAGATTCGACCTGGTGAGGACGGCGAGATACGAATCTTCAAAGAAAACGTGTGACGCCACACTGAAGGCATGAACAGGTCTGATCACGCCTCACCTCCGCCAATGTTCTTGAAGCCGAAGCCGGCCGGGCGCCGGGACCACTCGGGCACATCCTGTCGGATGCCGCGCGAGTTGGTGAGGTACTTGCGGCTCAGGGGCGGCTGCTTGTACGCGGTCGCCTCGCGCGACACGGCGATCTCGCCGACGTACTGAGCCTTCGTGACGCCTTCAAGCTTGTCGTAGTGCGCGCGGGCGAACTCGCTGCAGTTGATCAGGTCGTTCTGAGCCAGGGTGAACCAGCCGCTGCTCAGGCAACGTTGGATCAGTTCGCCGCGGCCTTCCTTGCGCACGCTGTCGCCCATCGCCTTGAACAGTGCGTCTTCGGTTTGCGGACCGTGCCGGTACAGGTAAGCACCGGCCGAGTGCGGGAAGCTGTGCTTGCTCGGCACACGTGGGTTTTGACTGCGCCTGCCCATTAATGAGCCCTCCGAATAGTGAATCGTGCGAACGCGCAGCCACCAGCGTGAGTGTCGCCCTGGAGGCGGCCGCATGCGGTGCAGCGCGGTACTGACAAAACGTTGTATGATTTACCACACACGCCAACTCTGCTGGAGCCCTTCTTATGCAAGCAAAGCCCGTTGCCACCCAAGCTGAACTCGACACCTTCCAAGCTGCCTACAGAGACTGGTGCGCCGCTACCGACGAGTACAACGCGCGAATTAACGCTATTGCGGCAGGTACTGATAAGGCCAGCGCCGCGCTCGATCAACTGATCGACGAGATGGCCGCTAAGCACCGACATTTCATTGAAAGCTCGAAGCCCTTCGTCTCTTGGAGATAATGCTTGGGTCATGCCGCCCTCCCCAGGATCTGGCGCTCGTGCGCGAAGTTCGCGCGGATCAGCGCCTCCGACAGCGGCGGGCACACGCTGTTGCCGCACATGCGCACCTGGGCCGACTTGGTCAGCGGGATGCGCGGCAGCGACAGCGGGTCAGCCTCGACCTGCTCGCCGCCGACGAATAGCAGCGCCGGGTCCGGAATCTCGTCGATGATGTAATCGGCCGGGAAGCCCTGGGCCCGGTACAGCTCGTGCGGCGCCAGCATGCGCAGACCGATGTCCACGATCTGGTAGTCCACACCCTTAATGGTCACCAGGCCGAAGCGGTCGCGGCTGGTGACCGTTGCTAGTGGCGAGTCCGGGCTCTGGTCCTGATCGGTGCCGTAGTAGGCGAGCAGGAAGGCGCGCACCTCGGCGTGATGCTGGCCGCCGGCGCTGATCGTATGGAGTGGTTCGTCGGCGCCGGCAGCGGTGCTGGTGCCGCGCAGCTTTACCAGGTGGCTCGACACCAGCGCCGAATTGCCACCACCACCCGCGGTAACGGTACCCAGCGGCGCAGCGGCGGCATGGCCGATGCTCTTGCCCATGTCGCGCTGGATGTGCGCTGTGACCAGGCCCAGCGCATGCGGGGCGCCGGCCGGATTCTCTTTTGGTCCGGCCGTGATGGTCGGCACTGGCTCGGTCAACTCGCTACCAGTCGACCCGGTGCGGAACTTCGTCAGGTGCGCAGTCACCAGGCTGTGGTGGTCAGTGCTGGTCACGGTGCCGATTGGCTGCTCCAGTTCTGAACCAACGACGCCGGTGTAGTGTTTCGCCAGGAAGGCCGTGGCGACCGCAGTATCGCCCTTGGACGTGATCGTCGCGGTCGGCTCGTCGGCGCCGCGCGGGCGGCTGTCACCGGCCCGGCCGCCCACGCCGACCAGAGCGGCCGAGACCATGCTGAAATGCCCACCCTTGACCTGGGCGCAGATGGTGCGCAGCGGCTCGTCCGCCGGCATCACGCGCTGGTTGCTCGCGTTGGCATGCTCGTTCAGGAACGCGGTCACGAGCGCCTGGTTGGCGGCACTGGTCACGGTTGGCAGCGGGCTTTCCGCGTCGGCGCCCGGATGGCCGGTGGTGTTGGTCATGACGAACGGCCGCAAGGTGGCCGCCGCCAGCGCCTTCTCGCCGCGCTGGGCGCCCGTGATCGTGCGGAACGGCTCGTGCACGGACTCGCTGCGGTCGCTGCCCTGGTGGGTCACCGGGACGATGCTCGGCACGACCACAGCGCGGTGGTTCTCGGTAGTCAGGGTGCCGAACGGCTGGTTTGCCGTCACCGGCTTGCCGGCGTAAATCGGGCCGCCCTGGCCGACGATGAACGGATCCGCCGCGTCGACTACGTAGCGCATGATGCCCTTGGCGATGCGGCGCTTGGTTGCGTCGGCCAGCTCGCGCTTGCGGCCGAAGATGCTCGGGCACTCCAGCGACCAGTCGATGCACTCCGCTGCGGTGCGGTGCGGCTGCAGCTTCCCAGCACGCACACCAGGCGAGTCAGGGGCGCCATGCGTGGCCGCCGGCCAGCAGATCGGCAGGCCATCGCGGCGCGCAACCAGGAAGAAGCGCTTGCGGATCGTCGGCGTGGCGTGGTCGCTGGCGCGCAGCTCGCGGTGGTCGACCTTGTAGCCGTGGGCTTCCAGCTGGCGCACGAAGCTCGCGAACGTCTTGCCGCGCTTCGCCGGGTCCGGCTTCCAGGCGCCGTGCTCGTCCTGGATCAGCGGGCCCCAGGTTTTGAACTCCTCGACGTTCTCGAGCATGATCACGCGCGGCTTGCACTTGGCCGCCCAGCGCAGCGTCACCCAGGCCAGGCCACGGATCTTCTTCTCGACCGGCTTTCCACCCTTGGCCTTGCTGAAGTGTTTGCAATCCGGGCTGAGCCACACCAGGCCCACCGGCTGGTTGCCAGTGATCTCGATGGGGTCGACGTCCCACACGCTCTCGCACAGGTGCTTCGTGTGCGGGTGGTTGATGGCGTGCATGGCCAGCGCTTCGGGATCGTGGTTGATCGCGATGTCGACCGGGCGGCCGAACGCGGCCTCCAGGCCGGTGCTGGTCCCGCCGCCGCCGGCGAAGTTGTCGATGATCAGCTCATTGCCCAGGTCGAGCGCCATGGTCATCAGGTCGCGCTTCATACGCGCACCTCATGCTGGCCGGCGCCGAAGAAAGCAGCTACGAGCGGATCGCGCATCGGCGGAGTGCGGCTGACGCGGATCGAGAACGGAGCGTCGTCTTGCATGATGTGGAAGCGGCGGCTCGGGTCGCGGCCGGCGATGCGCAACGCCGACTTCGACTCGCGCGCGGCGCGCACCGGGGCGGTGGTGGTGAGGCTGGCCAGGTAGACCTGGGCCTGCTCGGGTGTGACGGCCAGGGTGTAGACGCGGTGGACCACCGACACGGCACCGTCGACCGGAACGGCCAGAGCGATGACGCCGGCGGCGGTCAGGTCGCCGACGTACTTGCGGGCGCCGGAAGGGCTGAGCTTCAGGACCCAGGCCAGCTCGTCGGCCGGCAGGTCGCGGAGGAGCAGCTCGGCGACCAGGGTGCGCAGGCGCTCCATGCGCTGGATCGTCTGGCCGTGGGTTACGTGGTGAGCGCGGGTCATTGGCATACCTCACGTCCCGGCGTGGCGCGACGCGCGCGGCAAAATTCCCTCACCGACGCGAGCACTTGGACAATCTCTTCTGGCGTCTTGGAGCACCAAATGCGGCAAGCCTCAGCGATTGCCACATCAAGGGTTTCGCCGCCGGCGACCCGAAAGCCCGTTTCGGCATGCGAAGCAGTCCAATCTTCGCTCATCGCTTTTTCGCCAAAGGCGCGATGCACACCAAAGTTCTCGCCACTTCCTTGGATGACGAAGGGCTCAGCGATCACCAGCACGTCCGCATTGTTACAGCTAAGATAAATCCTCATGCCGCACCGCCGATCTCGGCCGGCGCCGCAGCTGCTTTGAAATCGGCTTCGGTCAGGGCGTGGCGGTAGATGGTGTCGGCCTTGTAGACGACGTCGCCCGGGCGCAGCCAGTCGTTCTGGTGGATCAGGTCCTCGAGCGAAGTTGCGGTGAACGGTTCGATCAGGACGGACCACAGGTCGACGGCCGACATGCCGGCGGCAGCCAGCTGGGCGGCGCCGACGACGCTGAAGCCCAAGTCTTCGGCGCGCTTGACCTGGGCGAACAGGTCGCGCACAGCGCTGTGGTGGTCGGCGTCGATGCAGACGCTGACGTCGTCGCGCTCTTCCTTCAGGTAGCCGTTGCACAGGACGCGAGCGGCGCTCAGCAGGTTGATCGCCAGAAGCTTCCAGTGCGTGTCGCGCGCTGCGAAGATGGCTGGCACGGCGCTGCGCGAGGACTGCTCTTCACCGGTTTGCGCCGGTGCCTTCTCTTTTTCTGCTAACATGCGGTTCTCCGTAGTTGTACTTGTTTCAAGAAGCCCGGTTGCCGCCGGGCTTTGTCATTTCTGCTGCGCTTCCACCAGTCGCTGGTATGCTTCGTGGCTCATTACGTGGCCGGGCTCGACCGGCGCTGGCTGCTGCTCTTGCTCCTCTTGATTCACTGGTCTCCTTTCTTCGGCTTCATGCCCTTGATATTTCCGAGCGCGCCGCTCAAGCGTTCGAGCTGCAGCCGGGCTGACGCCACCTTGGCCTCCGCTTTCTGGACGAGGTATTCGTGCGCGGCTTGCCAGGTGTCGTGGTACTGCGCGAACTCGCCATGCTTGGCCTCGCGTCGCTCCGACTTGCCGCCCTTCTGCCAGCCCTCGCTTTTCACGTAGACGCAAGCGGCTGTTTCGCGGATCACCTGGACCTGCTCGATGTTGTTCGCGCTGTAATTGGTCCTAAACTTCGTAATTCCGCCTGAGGCCGACTTCTTCGGTTGATTCACACGCCCTCCTTCTCTGACATGGCGCAGATTCGCTGACCTGCGCCGGGTTATCGTGGTATCGGTGGGGAGCGGTCTACGCCACCAAGGCGCGGATTTCTTTGACCGGCACGCCTAGGTGCTCGTGGATCCGGAGGATCAGCGACGCGCCCAGCGGGAAGCGGCCGCTGCGCAGCTTGCTGATCACCGGCGGCTGGACGTCCAGCTCGCGGGCCAGCGCGGCGTCGCTCTTGATGTCGAAGCGCTTGCGCAGTGCGTCGACCAGGTTCCCTGCCCTGCTCTTTTCGTTTTTCTCGTCCATCTCGTTCATTCCCTGTTCTGGTTATGTTGGTGACGGCGCCCCCGCCGCCTGGGTGCTGCTCACTTCGAAACCGGCTTCTCTGCCATGCCGGACAGGCGCTCGATCAGCTGCAGCATCGGGCGGAAGGCCTTGAATACGGAGCGGCGGACCGCCTTGACCTCGTGCTCTTCGACGCGACCGTCCTCCAGCGTCTTGTGCACCTCGGTCGCCACGTCGCCCAGGCGCTGCCAGATGTCGGTGACGTTTTCCAGCACGCCCATGTCCGACGACGGCTGCTCTTCGATCTTCGTCAGCACGAAGCCATGGGATTCGGCCAGCGCATACAGCATCGAGTAGTCCCCGGTCAGCGACATGACGTTCTCGATGTCGTCGCTGGTGATGACGTTGACGTTGCTGTTCGGGTTTGCCTTGTTGCGCAGGATCGCGGCCGACATGCCGATGCGTGCAGCCAGGGCAACGCAGCCGCCTGGAGCGTTGTGGACGGTCTGGTGAAATGCGTCTTTGAGGTTCATGCTGTTGCCCCGTTTAAAAATGATGTTTTTGCAATTCTTTGATGCAATACTGCATCTGTCGAAAACTTGAACCCTGAAGGCCCTGAAATGACTGCTTACCGTGCTGACCGACTGCCGCAAGATGCCGAGCTGGCTTACGGCTCAGGCTCTACTACAGGTGCCGGCGCTTGGTCCGATGGCGCAGTCATCAGGCGGTCGCGCGAAGGCGGCGTGCGGCCGGCACGGCCGGGATCGGGATCAATGTCGGTCGAACGTCGCGCCGGGGACGGCTCACCCATTCCAAGGGCTGCGAACACTGCAGGGCGTGCCAGGCGCAAAAAAGCGAGGCGCGCCTTCGGTATGCCTAACCTCCTCCATTCCGATACAGAAGGCGGCTGAACCTCGCAAAGTCGCGCTACTTCGGACGTCCCGCCTAAGGCGTCAATGATTTCGTCAGGCGTTTTCTCGGTAGTCATGTATCCATTTTAGGCATACCTAACTAAGAACGCAAGCATTTTTAGGCTTGCCTCAATCAAAAACTATTAGGATTGCCTAATGGAAGAATGGAAATTAAGACTTAAGCAAGCACGTGAGGCAAAAGGGCTCAGCAAGAGCGACTTCGCCAAGGCAGTACGCATTTCAGCGCCAACCGCTACTGACTGGGAGAAGAGCGTCGCGGATGGCGGGATTAAGGAAATCTCGGGCGTCAGGCTTGCCAAGGCCTGCGAGGTACTGGGCGTTGACTCGGCCTGGTTGTTGCACGGAAAAGGCGCCACTCCAGCGCCGGCACCCTCGCCTGATCGCATCGAGGAAATTAAACCGGTCCGCGGGCTGCACGAAAGCGATCCCGCATTTGTGCACATCCCGAAGGTTCGGTTGTTGGTGTCCGCCGGCGTCAGCGGCTTCGGCGTAGAGCCTGAGGCCTACGACGGAGCGACCGCCCCTGTTCCTGCTGACTGGCTGCGCAGGCGCCAGCTGCGGCCCGATCGCCTGATCGCGATCCGCGTCCGCGGGCAGAGCATGGAGCCGACCTTTTACCAGGGGGATACCGTCATCATCAACCAGGACGATGCGGCGCCAGTCGATGGTGCTGTCTTCGTAGTGAATTACGAGGGTGAGGACGTTATCAAGCGGCTCGTGCGTGACGCCGGCAGCTGGTGGCTGGTTTCAGACAACCCAAATCAGCAGAATTACTCGAGGAAGCTGTGCAAGGGCGCAGAGTGCATCATCCTCGGCCGTGTGGTGCGAAGCGAGCGCGAGCACTACTGATGCTGTGTACGGTTGTCGATCTCTGCTGCGTTCGCGTGGCAGTGGTCAAGGTTGCGCTCGAAATGCTAGCGGAGCCCTGGGCCACGCGCGAAGTGCGCACGCTTCAACCTCGGTTTGGCGTATTGCCCATCATGCTCGTCGCGTTTGAGGATTTCGCTTTGCTTGATGCTCAGGCATTCGCCGAGTTTCCGGTATCGGGCTATCTGGCTGACCTTATCTACTGGAACAGTATGGAGCCGGTCAATTGGGAGCCTCTCCCTGAGCTGGAAGAGGAAGAATTGCCGTTTTAGGCGCTACGGCACGCCTGGATGCCGAATAAAGATCATCAGCGAAATGTTCAAGATTTGTTCATATGCAGTAGTTCTCATGCTCGGCGCGAACGTTGTTGGGTGCGGCAAGCAGACGCCGGTGTCGGCGCCAGCATCCGCAGCGACGGCAGATGCTGCGCTAGCTAACGCCGGATCCAAGACGCCGCCGCCCTCCGCCAAAACGTACGATGGCCCGTTTGGGCTGGCGGCTGGCATTTTGCCATCAGAGTTGATTGCGATGGGTTTTGTGGAAACCGAATCAGCGCCGGGCGTTTTCAGAGGCAAGCCTCCAAAACCATTCTCAGACCCAGGCGAATATGTTGTTCTCGCGTCGCCGAAAGCTGGTTTATGCCGTATTCGCGCGACATTCGATGTGAACAATATCAATGGGGCTGGCGATCAAATTAAGTCAAAAGTTGATCGACTCGCTGAAACAATGCAAATTAAGTACGGAATCCATTCACATAAAGTCGATTTCATCGCCCGAGATGTGTATCGCCGCAACCCAGAATTCTGGATGATGGGATTGAAAGAAGATTCAGTGATGTACGGATATGACTGGACTGCGGGGAAAACTCAGCAACCGATGCCGAAGGGCCTATCCAACATCGAGATTGTTGCAACCGCGCTTGACAGCAGTAGCGGCCTTGCTGCGATTCACTACAACTTTGACAACCGTACAGAGTGTATGAAAGAGCTGAATGCACAGAAGTCATCGGCACTGTGAATCTATGCAGAGAAACTAATGGACGATCTAAGTAGGCGGGCAGTAATCGAAGAACTCGAGTTGTTCGAAAAGCGCACGCGCGAAATCATTGGACGCATCGATGGCAAGCGTAGCATCGGCGCTTTCGAGCGCGACGAGCTTCAGGCGATGTACTCCGCGCTCAAGGAAGACGTTAAGGCAGCTGCAAAGCTCGGCAAGGCGACGCAGGATCGAGATGCCCAGACCGACTGGGAGCGGTACTACTTCGCGCCAGCGATGCTCAAGGCAGCAAACGGGCTCCGAGCAAAGACCAACAGCCATCCCATCAACTCGAATTGGATAGGCTCGCTTCTAGATGCCGCGTGTGAGTTCAGCTACTACCTTGCGATGCTGCAAAAGGATCGCCCAGGAGATCGATAACAACGAGCTCTGCAGTTGCGAGCTTTCGAAGCAGCTGAGAATGCATGATTTGCAGGCGCTGCTTTGAGAGTGTCGGACCTTCAACCCTGATCTTTTCAGCGAGCCAGGCGGCCATCTTGATGTCATGCACAAGATTCAACGGGGTATTGTAGTTACCGCAGTCTCGAAGGTACTGGCGCCGGCGCCACTTTGCCTCAACATGCGCTCGTCGCAGATTGGCTTCACATTCTGCTGAGAAGGTAAGTTCGCTCATAGTCTGCAGTTTAGGGTGGACCGTGACGGTTTACAACCTCGGCGTGACACTTGGTTAGATTTTTGGCATTGCTAGCGGGATATACTCAGCAGGCGATACGGCACGCGTAGATGCCGGCGCCTGAAGGAGAGGGGCAATGCGCAGTATTCGACAAGTTGGCGTGGCCGCGGCCTGTGCGTGCGCCCTCGCTTGGCCCGCCGCAATGGCAGCATCACCAAAGGTCAGCTTCGGCGCCGCGCCAAAAGGATACGCTGCTAAAGTAGCCACCAAGATTATCAAAGAAAACTTCGACGCGTGCACGAAGGTTACCTCAGCGAAGCGGCTGCATGACGGAACCATCATGGCCAGGTGCGCGGGCTCAGACTTCAGAGTGTTCACTGCATTCAAGCGCGATGAAGGCAAGACGATCGAGGTGGCGTTGAACTGCACCGTCCTGAAAAAGCGCCTGGACGTCGATTGCTAGGCCAGCCATGCCTCTTCGAACATGCCCGGACTGTGGGTTCGTTACCACCCGCGTCACCATGTGCCAACAATGCGTGCACAGGCCGCATGTGCTCAATGTCCGAGCACTCATTGTAGCGGTCGGTGCTGCAGCGCTACTCCTCGCGGTTCTTTGGCAATCCAACGCGGGTAATTAGGCTGACCTGTTACAGCAAAAACGTTATAATCGCGCGATGAAGCCGGACATCATTCGCGAAAAGTTGCGTCAGTGGGTAGAAGCGATGGGCCACCATCGCAGTGGGGACGTGTTTATTGATGAGCTGTGCATTATTGACAAGACCAATCGTGCTGATTTAGTGCACGCCAATGGCAAGTTATGCGGCTTTGAGATCAAATCTGAATCTGATACCCTCAAACGTTGGCCTGATCAGCGAATCGCATACAAGTTGGTCTTCGACGAGGTATGGATCTGCTGTCACCGAAAGCATGCGCCGCGCGTGCTGCTTGACGAAACTGACGACAGCGGCATCATTATTGTTGATGATTTTGGATCTTTAGCAGTTCTTCGGCCTGCAAAACAAAATCGCCACCTTGATGGATACCATCTATCTGGCCTGCTTTGGCGAGAAGAACTAGATCGATTGTGCCGGAAGCATGACTTGCCAGTTGTACGAGCGGAAAAAATAAAGCAAACGAGGGAGCGCCTTTCAGCCTTACTCCCTCTTGATGCCATTCGACACGAAGTGCTCACCGTGCTAAAGGCTAGGTACGGAAAAAGTTAAGTTTACTCCGTGTCTTCTAATGACCCATGCATCGTTGCGCCAAGCTCTGAGAGTATCGCGCATATATGCTGGTTAATCTTATAGCCGTTCCAGGTTCCATTGTTTCCGTATTTAGCATCAACTCGACTCGCTATGCGACCGATTTCGCGCGTCGCCCAGCAGAAGCTATCGCCCTGATAGCCAGGCAATGCCCGAATTGCGTCCGCAATATTAGGGTACACGAAAAATTCCTTGTCCTTCCCGTCCCTGAACTGATTCCATCCTGAGTCAATTAGAATGTTGGCGAACGGTATGACCGGCATTCCTGGAATGTACTCCAGTGGACTTGTGGGGTTGGTTGCGCCGAAATCGCCATAGATGAGCTCAAAGTTATCCAATATCGTTTGAGCAGCTTTCTGCCAAAGGATATCTAGGCAGGTGACGATCCTCGAGGTGCCAGAAGGTGGTTTGTCAGATGGGAACGCAGTACTAAGCAGTGCAGCTCGAGTAATGCCGTACGTACGAATTTGCGTGATCGTAGTAAATAACTCCCCATTTGGACTGAGGTCAGGCGGGGATTTTACGCCGATATTTAAAATAATCAGCAATTTCGCGGGATTCTCAACCGCATCGAGTATTCGAGTGACTTTCTCGGTCTCGGCTTTGCCAGCACTCATATCAACAACTACCGCAACAGTGTCGTAGCTTCGTTCAAGCTGGACAGCACACTGAACAATTTCTCTTGTCGAATCACCCGTTGCCCAGCTAACAACAGGGACAATAGAAGCATTACGCCCTCGTGCCCAATCGTAGAAATCTCGTTTTGCCTGGTACCCGCTGGCCGGAGAGTGCAAGCCCCCGCTCACGATAAGTTCGTCATGCTGATCGGGTGAAAAGCGAGACACATCGAGCAAGAACGGGAAATTCCCCCAGTTGTCAAGAAATGCAACTACCTGCTTATCATCGTCGCCGCGAACATTCATTAGTGGAGCGACTCGGGCCTTACGCTCTACCTCCAAATTTAACACTGCCTTCACATCATTCTGCGCAGTGCGTAACGACACTACATATTCCATGTTTTCTCCCTAGTTTGGTTGATGAGCCAAAGGCTCAGCACGAGTCTAGAGAAAAAAACTTGCCAGAAACTAACGAAATGTCACCGTGAGAAAAGATTGCCAGACAGTGCGCAGCGGTTTGAGGTCGACCTACCTCCTGATGCCCTTAGCCGCACGAACGACGAATCCAGGGAAAAGCGCTTGGCAAGTAGATTGGTCGCTGATGACCGCTTGGACGTTCGTGTTGCCGCTTGAGGCGCTATCTGAAGACGTTTCCATGCCTAAGATACCCGCCAGGCCGCGCTGGGCTTTCTCGGCCGTCGATGAGCGCGCCCGGCTGATTTTCTCCTGCAGTTGGTCCAGCATGGCCTGCGTGATCTCGTCGGCGCCGTGCCGGTACGCCCAGCCCTTCACCAGCGGGTACTGAATCCCGAATACTTCCGCCTCGATGCGGGTCAAGGCCTTGACGGCGCCGCGGCGTTCGAGGTAGACCGCGAGGGTCAATTTTTCGGGCATTTTCGGGCCTTTTTTTCTGCGCACCCTCTATAGGTACTGTTGAGGTTCTTGTTCTTGGCTGATCAACCAGGTGTTCTAGGGTTATCGGTTTTGTTTTATCCCAGCAGAGCCTCGGTTCCAGAGCGTAACCCTCCCTAGAGGCCGACGAAAAACGTCGACTTCCGTGTCGGGCTACTGCATCCCTTGCTTTCGCACTTCGGACACTTTCGCTTGTTCGCAGACTTCCCAGACCTTTCGATCTGATCCCCCGGCGCGCTCTACGATCCACCCACGCGTTGCCCCTTCCGGACGTCCTTGGCACTTCAGCCTGGGCGTCGGCGGTTTCCCCTCCCTGCCCCAGGCTTGCAACCAGCCGAACTAGGCCGATGGCCCATTGTACCTAAATATTTAGGCATACCTCAATATTTTTATTGACTTCGTTTTTAGGCATGCCTAACATAGAGTCATCGAAAGCGAACTCACCAGCGTGAGCGCAGTAACTGGAGAACCGATGAGCACCACGAACGAAACCGAAATTGAACCGCAAGACTGGAGCCGCGCTGACCGCATCGTCGCCGGCTTGATGCTGACTGCTGCGCTGGGCTTTCTGGCCGGCGCTGTAGCCACCCTGTGGATCTGACCATGACGAACTGGACCCAGAAGTACCTGAAGGAAGCGATCACCGACGAGATCGAGCTGGCGCGCCTGCTCGGCTTTGGCAAGGTCGCGCGGCCGGCGCAGTTGAACCAGTACACGACCCTCACCCGGGCCAACGCCTCGCGCATCGGCCGGGGCATGCTCGGCTCGAGCGGCGGCGCGTCGACGTCGATGATTCCGCAGTGGCGCCGCAACTGGAGCGCAGCTGGACCGCTAATCGGCAAGCTCGCTTTGAAGATCAGCCACGACCTCGACGAGCGCACCGTGTCCGTCGGCGCAAGTGACCGCCGCCGGAGCGTCACCGAGCAGTACGACGATCACCCCTCTGTCGACGCCGCGATCTGGACTGCGATCGTACGCGCATCGATCCAGTTGATCGCCGAGCAGCGCGAAGCCCACTAACGAATTCGCCCACCCGGGCCGCCGGCACGGCGCCAGTGCGAACACAGAGGGCCAATCCGGCCCCGACCAACAACCAGGGAGAACGACATGCGCTTGCGAATCACGGTCCGCGATGAACACGACCGGCCTCAGACCTACACCGCCATCGGTGATCCAGCAGCGCACGAGGCTGCGGCTTACGACGCCGGCGCCATGGGCGTGACCGTGGTGGTGCTGTCGTGAGCGAGCGCCAAATCTCCGCCCGCGTGGCCTCGTACGTAATCCGCTGCCTCGCCGCTTTAGGCCTGGTGTTCGCGATCCTCTATACGCAAGCTTTCGTCCAATAAGGCAACCATGAAATTCAACAGCATCCGCGCTGGCAACACCTTCTACACGGTATCGCGGCAACGAATGGGCAACACGACGATGTCGACCGTGGCTGTGCACGAAGTGACGGTGCGCAGCACCGATTCTGTACACGAAACCGTTCTGGCCAGCTGGAACGGCAACCCGGCACGTGTGTATTCGAGCCGCGAATTCGCGAAATGGCGACTCAACAAGCCTTTGCTTATCAAATCGGGCATCGGCCACCGCCTGGCGACCCGAAAAGAAATCGCCGCAGCCAAGTCGGATCCGAGCAAGCGCTGAGCCGCGCAGCTGATCAACAAACCGAAGGACGAAACGAATGTTCAAGAATCTCCAGGTGTACCGCCTCCCTGCCCCATGGGCTGTCACCGCCGACCAGCTGGCGGCCGCGCTGGCGCCGCACGCATTCACGCCGGCGTCGAGCAACGAACTGCTGCGCCAGGGCTGGGAGCCTCCGCGCGAGGGCGGCGCCCTGGTGCACGCCGTGGCCGGCCAGTTCCTGCTGCAGCTGAAGACCGAGAAGAAGGTGATGCCGGCCGCCGCGGTCAATGCCGTCGCCAAAGCCAAGGCCGACGAGCTCGAAGAGCAGCAGGGCTTCAGGCCGGGCAAGAAGGCCATGAAGGAACTGAAGGAACGCGCCGCCGATGAGATGCTGCCGCGCGCCTTCACGGTACCGAGCGTCACTCGCGTCTGGATCGATCCAGTGAACGGGTGGCTAGTGATCGACGCGGCGTCGGCCGGCAAAGCTGACGACGTGATCAAGCTGCTGCTGAAGGCCGTCGACCGCCTGCCGCTGGAATCGCTGCGCGTGCAGCGCTCGCCTGTGGCCATGATGACCGCGTGGCTGGAAGCCGATGAGGCGCCGCACAACTTCACGATCGACCAGGACACCGAGCTGCGCGCCACTGGTGCCGGCCAGGCGAAGGTCCGCTTTGTGAAGCACTCCCTGGATCCACAAGACGTCGGCCGCCACATCGCCGCCGGCAAGCAGTGCACGCGCCTGGCCATGACCTGGAACAGCCGCATCTCGTTCGTGCTGACCGAGTCGCTGGTGATTAAGGGCGTCAAACCGCTCGACATCCTGAAGGAAGGTCAGGCCGGCGCCGCGAACGACCACGAGCGCTTCGACAACGACCTCACCCTGATGACCGGCGAGCTGGCCAAGCTGCTGGCCGACCTGGTCGAGGCCTTGGGCGGCGAGGCCAAGGCATGACCGCGCGGCGCAAGCGCGGACCCTGGTCCGGCGCCGGCCTGACGCGGCTCGAGCGGCAGCTCGGCGGCAACACGGCGCAGGACCGCAAGGACATCGCTGCCGCTGCGGCCGTCCCTCGCGGCCAGCGCTACCGCCAGGACATGGCCGACATCACCAGTGCAGCACCGGCGCCGAAGAGCGCGGATCCCGAACAGAACAAATAACCCATCAACCACCAGGCGAGAGAACATGGACACCACGAACAGCAGCGAGAAACCACAGCGGCGCGTCAAGCACGGCCAGCGCCCGACCGAGCCCCTTGCCGACTGGCCGGCAGAGTTCGGCGCCGCCGGCGCGGAGCAGCCTGCCGCTACCTCGGGCGATGTCCCGGCCGACCTGCAACAGCTCAAGGCGCTGGCACTGGCGGCAACGCCGGGACCGTGGGAGCGTGGCGCCAAAGGTAACGGACATGAACTCCATGTCTACGGCGAAGAGCTCGGCGGCGCTGCTATCTGCGGAATGGATAAGCCATACAACTTCACTCCGCACGAACGGCGCATTCAGAATCTCGACTACATCGCCGCTGCCAACCCTGCCGTTGTTCTCGGCCTGATCGCCCGCATCGAGCGCGCCACCGCAAATGCTCAACCTGTGAGCACATCCAGCGAACGTGTCGAAAACGCTGCTGGAAATGAACAGGTAGAGCGCGCCGCAGCTCCTTCACCGAGCGAAAGCAATATGCAGAAAGTGCATAGTGCTCCTGCTACCGCATCGGGCGATGAGTTGCCGCCACTGTCCGACGCCGAGTACCAGAGCATTCTCGGCCCGGTATTGTCGCGCGAAGGCATGCGCCGCTATCGCAACGCTGACCCGCTCAACCTTGACCCGAGCGACCTGCGCGCCATGATTGACCGCGCCCGCGCCGCAGTATCTGCCGCCACCAAGCCGACCACGGAGCAGATCGCAGACGTGATCGAGCGTCTGATCGGGGCTTGCATCATGGACTGGCATTCGAGCGATCCTGACGACGCATTCAACAGCGACAACGAGGAGCGTCGTACGCTGGTTGACGCGGTCGACAAGGCGCTAGCCGCCAAACGTGCCGCCACCAAGCCGACCGCCGACCTCGAAGTGCACAACCGTATCGCCCAGCGGCTCGCATGGTTGGAGAACGGCACCGGCATCAACGTGCCCGAATTCGTCGCCGACGTTCAATCCCTTCTCGCCACCAAGCCAGCCGATAACACCGAGCGCGACGCTTTGGCCGCAGCCATTGCCAGCGCCGCCGAGAAGCGCGGGATCATCGCGCCGGGCACCAGCTTGACCGGACCGCAGTTGGTAATGCTCTGCTCGGACCTCGCCACCAAGCCAGCAGCAGCAGTGCCGGCAGTGTCGGAAGAACTGCGCAAGGCGCTTCAAACCGTTGCACGCTGGGAGTTGCCGCCCACTGGAAAAACTTGGGATGACGGCTCGCCCATGTCCTATGCGGCCTGCTACGGCAGCAACGGCGAACGCGACTACATGCGGCAGGTAGCACTGAACGCTCTCGCAGCCACCCCTGCCGCCTCCACTATTGGAGCGGCACAGACTGCCGACCAGGTGCGGGACCAGGCGCTGGAGGATGCGGCGCGGTATTGCGAGTCGGCCGAGCTGCTATTTGATGTGGACGAGCTGATGCAGCGCACGAAGAAGGAGCTGACGGCCATCACCGCCAACATGCTCGCCGAGGGTGTGCGCGCCCTCAAGCGCCCCGCCACTACCGAGAACTCGGAGGCAGGCGATGCGTGACTGCTACATCGTGAGCGTGAAGCACACGAACCGCGAGCACGCCTACATCACAGTCTGGCGGCCCGATGACAAGGGCTATGCGTGGCCGCTGTCGTGGGCTGGGAAGTACCGCGAGGCCGATGTGCTGGCTCAGCGCGACTACTACCACCGGGGCGATGACACCTTGGCAGTGCCCTGCGAGTTGCTCGATGCACTGGCCGTACCGCCGACAAAAGGCACGGTCGACAACGACGCTGGGCCTGTCGTGCTGAACAACCGGACGAACTGGAAGTGCATCTTGGAGTTCGCGCTGCCGGAACCAATGCACCACCCGCAACCACAATACCCAGGCGCCCGGCGCCGGAAAGGATGACCCCATGACCACCACCCTCACGAACGACCAGATCACCGCAGGAGCAGCCGTACTGTGCGACCACGGCAAGCCTATCGGGCGCAATGCAGCTATCGAAGTGTTCGATGCGATGCAGGCTTCCGGCTCGGCAATGGCCGACCTGGACCTCGACAAGCTTCAGCAGCACGCAACGATGTTCCGTGACATCGAATCGTTCCACCCGGGCCACTTCCGGACGCTCAAGATTTTCGCAAACAGCACGCTCGACCTGATCGCCCGCATCGAGCGCGCAGCCCAGCCTGTCGCGCCTGTGCAGGACGAATGGCGCAACTTGTGCGATCAGCTTATCGACATCTGGGACGACGGCAAGTTCCCCGAGGAACATCGCACATACGTTGCAGGCGCGTGGCCGGACTTGCTTGCCGAAATCCGTGCGAAGCTCGCCGCCCCATCCCCGCAGATAGCGGAGAAGGTGGAACTGCCGCCGCTGCCTGAGCCATTTGACCATGTGGGTATGGCTGACGGCTCTACCCGGGGCGTATTCAACGATGAGCAGTACCGCAAAGGCCAGCGCGATGCTATCGCCGCATCCCGCCGTGCCCCTGCACCTGCCAGCGCAGGGCAAGCCCCCCCGGCTGGTTGGAAAATCGAGCGCGCGAATGATGAGCACTATGGCCCCGCATTCGTTATTCACGCTCCTGATAGGAGTTTCGCAGTGATCCGATCCGGAGCGCCAGACCCTACCGAGACTACCCTTTATCGCTACTTCGCCGCCCAGCCTGCCGAGGTCAGCGCAGGGCAAGCCGAGCCGACGCCCGAAATGATTGCTGCCGTCAAACGCGAGTGGCAGAACCCTGCGGCAACGTTTGCCAGTCTTGCCCGCGCGGTCCTCGCAGCCCAGTCTGCCGAAGGCAGCGCAGGGCACGCCGGTCAGGTGGCGACCGGGGACAAGCCTTTTGCGTATGTCTTCAAAAGCACGATGAAGATTCTGCGTGACGGGTGCAGTGTCATGGGCGAAATTCATCCGGAGGTAGAACCCGGCACTGATCTTTTCGAGCCAATATACGCCGCACCTGTCGAGCAGGGCCAGGGCGCAGCGCAGAGCGAGAAAGCTGCCGCTGCCAACGCGGGCGGTCTGCTGCCATGCCCGTTCTGTGGAAGCGAGAACGTCGCGCTGATCCACGACACGAGCAGCGATCATCGGTACGACTGGGATTTCGCCGTCGAATGTGAGTGCGGCGCAAAGGGCGAAGCGGACAAGAGCGACGAGCACGCTGCCACAGTCTGGAATCGTCGTGCCGACAGAACACCCGCTGCGGACGCGGGCGGTCAGTGCCCTTGCCCATGCCCGAACGTGGATATTCAGAACCACAACGACGGAACCGCATCATGTGTCGGCATCTGCCCGCCGACTGCCCGAGCAGCCGCCACCAGCGCAGGCGAACAATGACCCGCCTCGGCCCCGCCCTGTGGCTGCTGGCGGTGCTGATCGTCGCCAGCGGCAACTACTACGCCCACCGCCATGCCCAGCAGCCTCGCCAGTGCCCACCCGAGTGCGCCGACTGCGGCCACTCCTGGGGGCCGAGCAATAAGCCGTGGTGCACACCGAAGAATATGAAAGGAATGAAATGAGCGAAGAATTGAAGCCGTGTCCGTTTTGCAATGCAAAGCACGCCCATGTGTTTAAAAGCAACGATGAGCACGGAAATTATAGCTTCGGCGTTCAGTGTTCAAGCAGCCATTGCTCAGTTTGCGGGCCAGAACGAGGCACCGAAAGCGATGCGGTGGAGTCATGGAACCGCCGCACCCCAGCAGAGCCAGCACCGGCCGGCACCGGGCTAAGCCTGATCGAGTACCGCGCCAGCGCCGACGATGTGTGGCACAGCGCGCCGCTTTCGGAACTGGAATCGCTAGTCAAGGACGGCTTCCAAGTGCGTGCCGCCCCTGTCGCCGCACGCGAGCTGGGCGTAGAGGCCGAGCGCCGGGAGTACGGCTGGCTCGATGCCGAAGAGCTAGAGGCGCTGCGTAACGCGCTCTCGTGGATGGGAGAGTCCACGCCCGAAAGTTTGGAGGAAGTCGGCATCGAACAGCGTAGGCTTGTGCGCCGCTTGATTCGCGCAGTAGTTGAGCACCGCGACGCGACGTATGCAGCCCAATCCACTGCACCAGTGAGCACCGCCTCGACTGACCTGAGCGCTGCTGTTCTACGCACGATGTACGAGGCGTTCCAGCGTGGCGACAGCGTGGAGCGTGCGCACGCGGCTGTAATGGCAGCGATTGGCTCGCCAGTGAGCACCGAGCAGGCCGGGGATGCGTGGATCAGCGTCGAGGATCGGCTGCCAGGCGTTCTGCTCAATGACAACCGCCAGTTCATCATTGCCTGCCGGCGGGGCCGCAATGGCAAGACCTACGTTTTCGCGGCTGATTACCTTAACGCCCGAGAGCTGCACAACGACGAAGACGGCGCTGTGGCTTTGACTGGATGGTACACCGAGAGCGAACACCCCGAATACAACGGCTGGTTTGAGCCTGTGTGCCAAGTTGGCGACGAGGTCACGCACTGGATGCCTCTGCCAGCTGCCCCATCACCTAACAATTCGCCGGTAGGCGCAGACAGGAGAGAATGATGAGCGATATGTTCTTGAGCGCCGACGAGATCTCGAGCATGACCTCGCGGGTGCAGCGCGCGGCCCAAGCCAAGGTGCTGCGCTCGATGGGCATAGAATTTCGCCGGCGGCCCGACGGGAGTCTGGCAATCGCCCGGGCGCACGTCGAGAAGATGTTCGGCTGCGCCGCCGACAAACACAAGAAGACCCGCGAATTTACACCGAACTGGAATGGCCTGAATGCCTAGGAAACGCAGAAAAGAGAATGTCGGGCTGCCGGCGCGCTGGGTGTCGGAGCATGGCGCCTACTATTACCAGGTCCCGCGAGGCCTGGAGGATCGTTGGGACGGCAAACGCAAATTCCGGCTCGGTGCCAGTCTGCCGGATGCGTATGCCGAATGGGCGCGGCGCCTTGGCCAGGTCGACGGAGCAAAAACCATCGGCGGCCTCCTTGACCGCTACGCCCTTGAGGTGGTCCCGACGAAGAACACGCGCACCCAAGTGGAAAACAACCGCGCCCTGCGGAACCTGAAGGCGGTGTTTGGCGAGGCGCCGTTGACCTGGATGAAGCCGCAGCACGTCTACCAGTACGCTGACAAGCGCCGCGCCACGCCCGTGGCGGCCAACCGCGCTATCGACGTGCTGTCGCATGCTTTCACGAAGGCGGTCGAATGGGGCTACATCGACCGGCATCCGTTCAAGGGGGAAGTGCGCCTCGCCGGCGAGAAGCCGCGTGATCGCTATATCGAGGACTGGGAAGTCGTGGAATGCCTGGCTCTGGAGAGCAAGCGGAAGAAAGGAAGCGTACTCGTGCTCCAGGCGTATATCCGCCTCAAGCTTTTGACCGGCCTGCGCCGCGGCGACATTCTGCGCCTGACGAGCGCCGACCTGCAGGATGATGGAATCCATGTGACGCCGCGCAAGACCGAGCACAGCAGCGGCAAGCGGCTTATCTACGAGTGGTCGCCCGAGCTGCGCCAGGCGGTCGACGTTGCGCGGGAAGTGCGACCGGTCGACATTGCGCCGTGGCTCTTCTGCACCCGCAAGGGAGAGTGCTACTACGACGAGGGGAAGGGCACGGCCAGCGGCTGGGATTCGATGTGGCAGCGCTTTATGGAACGCGTGCTCAAGGAGACGAAGGTCAAGGAACGCTTCACGGAGCACGATCTCCGCGCCAAGTGCGCCAGCGATGCCGAGACCCTAGAGCACGCACGCGCCCTGCTCGCCCACGCGGATAGCCAAGTCACCCAGCGCGTCTACCGGCGCCTTCCAGAACGAGTTCAACCGGGCAAAATTCGCGTTTGAATAACGCAACCCTGTTTGAGTAACGCAGCGCCTAAGAATTGAGCAGCGCGTGCCGGTCGCAAGTGTTTGAATAATGGAACTATTTTGGCCTGCCCAGCTGGGTTCGAACCAGCGACCCTCAGCTTAGAAGGCTGATGCTCTATCCAACTGAGCTATGGGCAGTCAGTGTCCGGCAGAACTGCCGGGAGAAATGAAAACGGGCCGTCAGAAGACGGCCCGTTATGAAGCTTTGGTCGGAGTACAAGGATTCGAACCTTGGACCCCCTGGTCCCAAACCAGGTGCGCTACCGGGCTGCGCTACACTCCGAATACAAGTATTTTACTCGCCGCGCGGCGCCGCGTCAATGTGCGCCCCGCTTGAAGCAAGTTTCGATATCAAGCGGCCAGCTTGTCGGCGATCCTGCGGGCCATGCTTTCGGCCTGGTCCGCCTCTTTCGCTTCGACCATCACGCGGATCAGCGGCTCGGTGCCCGAGGCGCGGATCAGCACGCGGCCGGCGTCGCCCAGTTCGCGCTCGACGGCTTCTTTTTCGGCGACCATGCCAGCATCCTGGGTCCAGTCGAAGCCTGCCGGCACTTTCTTGTTGATCAGGGTCTGCGGATACAGCTTCAGCTCGCTGCAGCATTCCTGCAGCGACTTGCCGCTGCGCTTCAGGGCCGACAGCACCTGCAGGGCCGAGACGATGCCGTCGCCGGTGGTGTGCTTGTCGAGCGCCAGCAGGTGGCCCGAGCCTTCGCCGCCGAGGATCCAGCCGCGCTCCTGCATCACTTCCAGCACGTAGCGGTCGCCGACCTTGGCGCGCGCGAAGCCGATGCCCATTTCCTTGAACGCCACTTCGAGCGCCATGTTGGTCATCAGGGTACCGACGGCGCCCGCCACCGGGCCGGTGGCCATGCGGTCGCGTACCATCAGGTACAGCAGCTCGTCGCCGTTGTAGACGCGGCCGGTGGCGTCGACCATGATCAGGCGGTCGGCATCGCCGTCCAGGGCGATGCCGAGGTCGGCCTTGTTGTCGACCACGGCCTGCGCCAGGGCCTTCGGTGCGGTGGCGCCAAAGCCGGCGTTGATGTTGAAGCCGTCCGGCGTGGCGCCGATCGACACCACTTCCGCGCCCAGTTCGTGGAACACATGCGGGGCAATATTGTAGGCGGCGCCGTGGGCGCTGTCGACCACGATCTTCAGGCCGCGCAGATCGAGTTCGTTCGGGAAGGTGCTCTTGCAGAATTCGATGTAGCGGCCCTGGGCGTCGCGCAGGCGGGTCGCGCGCCCTAGCTTATCCGACGACACGCAATCCATCGGCTGGTCGATCGCTTCTTCGATCGAGAGTTCGACGCTGTCGGGCAGCTTGGTGCCGTGTTCCGAGAAGAACTTGATGCCGTTGTCCTGGAAGGGATTGTGCGAGGCCGAGATCACGACGCCGGCCTGCAGGCGCAATGCGCGGGTCAGGTAGGCAATCGCCGGGGTCGGCATTGGGCCGGCCAGCATCACGTCGACGCCGGCAGCCGAGAATCCCGCCTCCAGCGCGGCTTCCAGCATGTAGCCGGAAATGCGGGTGTCCTTGCCGATCAACACGGTCGGACGGGTCGCCGCGGCATTGTCCTTGGCCAGCACCTTGCCGGCCGCATAGCCGAGGCGCATTACGAAGTCCGGGGTGATCGGCGCCACGCCAACCTCGCCGCGGATGCCATCGGTACCGAAATATTTGCGTGCCATGCTTCTTCTCTTTCTTGTGGGGGTCAATCAATGGTCGCCGCGCGCCATACCTTCAGCGCGTCGACCGTCTCTGCGACATCATGTACTCGAATGATTCTAGCGCCCTGCGCCACCGCAGCCAAGGCACCAGCCAGGCTGCCGGCCAGGCGCGCCTCGACCGGGCGGCCGGTGACGGCGCCGATCATCGACTTGCGCGACAGGCCGATCAGCACCGGCAGGCCGATCTCGTCGGCAATGCGCTGCGTATTCTTCAGCAAGGCGTAGTTGTGTTCGACCGTCTTGCCGAAGCCCAGCCCGGGGTCCACGCAGATGCGCTCGCGGTCGACGCCGGCCGCTTCCAGCGCAGCGACACGCTCGCGCAGGAAGGCGATGACTTGCGCCACCACGTCGCTGTAGACCGGCTGGGCCTGCATGTCCTGGGGCGTGCCCTGCATGTGCATCACGCACAGGCCGCAGTCGCCCTTCACCACGGCTTCGATGGCGCCCGGCGCCCGAAAACCGTTGATGTCGTTGATCATGTCGGCGCCGGCAATGATGGCTTCGCGCATGACTTCCGGCTTGCAGGTGTCGACCGACAAGGCCTTGCCGGCTTCCTGCAGTGCATACAGGGCCGGCATCACGCGCGCCAGTTCTTCGGCCACCGGTACGCTGGGCGAACCGGGCCGGGTGGATTCGCCGCCGATGTCGATTAAATCGACGCCGCTGGCCACCATCTCCTCGGCGCGCGATACGGCGAACTCGAGTGCATGGTAATGGCCGCCGTCGGAAAACGAATCGGGGGTGACGTTCAGGACGCCCATGACGAGTGGGCGCCGCCCCAGCTCGAAACGGAAGCGGCCGCACTGCAAGAATTGACGCATGACGGGACTAGGATTCGGGAAAAACAGAAGTGTTAACGAGCAAAAGGCACCCGGGGATGCCTTTTGCGCGGTATGTATCTAGACGATCAAGACGCGCCGATCAAGCCGGTGCCGGGGCGTTGGTGGCAACGCCGCCCGAACCGCTGTCGCCAGGAGGCGTACGCTTGGTCAGGATGCCGGCTTTCGGCGGATGCGGTTCGCGGCCAGCCATGATGTCATTGATCTGCTCGGCATCGATGGTTTCCCAGTCGAGCAGCGCCTTGGTCATCTTTTCGACCTTGTCGCGGTTCTCTTCCAGCAGGCGGCGTGCCAGTGCGTACTGGGTGTCGAGGATGGCGCGGATCTCGGCGTCGACCTTTTGCTGGGTCGCTTCCGAAATCGTCTTGGTGGCGCCACCGAAGAAGCCTTCGTTCTCGCTGTCTTCGTAGACCATCACGCCCATGCTTTCCGACATGCCGAAACGGGTGACCATCGAGCGTGCCAGCTTGGTAGCACGCGAGAAGTCGTTCGAGGCGCCGGTCGACATCTGGCCGACAAAAATCTCTTCGGCGATACGGCCACCGAACAGGATGGAGATTTCTTCCAGCATCTTGTCCTTGTAGCCGGACAGCGCATCGTGCTCAGGCAGCTGCCAGGTCAGGCCCAGGGCATAGCCGCGCGGCATGATCGTGACCTTGTGCACCGGGTCGGCCTTCGGCAACAGCTTGGCGATGACCGCGTGGCCCGACTCGTGGTAAGCCGTGTTGCGGCGTTCTTCTTCGCGCATGACCATCGACTTGCGCTCCGGACCCATGTAGATCTTGTCCTTGGCATCTTCGAAGTCGAGCATCTCGACCAGGCGCTTGTTGCGGCGCGCGGCGAACAGTGCAGCTTCGTTGACCAGGTTGGCCAGGTCGGCGCCCGAGAAGCCCGGGGTGCCGCGTGCCAGGATGTCGGCTTTTACGTCGGCGCCGATCGGCACCTTGCGCATGTGCACGTTCAGGATCTGTTCACGGCCGCGGATGTCCGGCAGGCCCACCATCACCTGGCGGTCGAAACGGCCCGGACGCAGCAGCGCTTTATCGAGCACGTCGGCGCGGTTGGTGGCAGCGATCACGATCACACCCGAGGTGGCTTCGAAACCGTCCATCTCGACCAGCAGCTGGTTCAGCGTCTGTTCGCGTTCGTCGTTGCCGCCGCCCATGCCGGCGCCACGGTGACGGCCGACCGCGTCGATCTCGTCGATGAAGATGATGCAAGGCGAGTGCTTCTTGGCGTTCTCGAACATGTCGCGGACACGGGATGCACCCACGCCGACGAACATCTCGACGAAGTCGGAACCCGAGATCGAGAAGAACGGCACTTTCGCTTCGCCGGCAATGGCGCGCGCCAGCAGCGTTTTACCGGTACCTGGAGGACCGACCATCAGCACGCCGCGTGGAATGCGGCCGCCGAGTTTCTGGAACTTGGTCGGGTCTTTCAGGAAATCGACGATTTCGCTGACTTCTTCTTTCGCTTCGTCGCAACCGGCGACGTCGGCGAAGGTGACGCTGTTGTTCGTTTCATCGAGCATGCGCGCTTTTGACTTGCCGAACGAGAACGCCCCGCCCTTGCCGCCGCCCTGCATCTGGCGCATGAAGAAGACCCAGACGCCGATCAGCAGCAGCATCGGGAACCAGGAGATGAAGACCTGCTGCAGGAACGATGGCTCTTCCGGCGGCTTGACGTCGAAGCGCACGCCATTCTCGCGCAGGTCGCCGATCAGGCCGCGGTCGAGCATGGTAGCGGTGGCGCGCACCTTGGTGTCGTCGGTGCGGGTAGCGGTGATATTGGCGCCTTCGATGACGACGTCCTTCACGCGGCGCGCCTTCACATCGTCGAGCAGCTCGGAATAAGCGATGGTCTTGCTGCCACCGGCCGGGCTGTGATTGTCGAACTGCTTGAACAGCATGAACAACAGCAGTGCGACGACCACCCAGATGGCGGATTTGGAAAACATATTATTCACGAAAACTCCTCCGATGCGATCCGCACCATTACCAGTGAGATTGCCGATTTTACTCGCAATAGACTTGCTGTGCTACGAAGCGGCGCTACGCGCCAAGCCCCATCATGCCATATTGCCACTTTTTTCAGTTCCGTGCGGCACGACTGACTTGTCGCGCTTGCCAAACGGAGCATCACGGCGTGCATGTGTGGCTGCGATCTCAAATATCAAGGGCCGGATCGTCGTTTACGCCGGATTTATATTCCACTGGATTCTTCAGACCACGTCCGAGCAGGAAGATTTCCGAAGACTTGTCGCGACTTGCTTTCGGCTTGATCTGCTTGACGGTCTTGAACTCGGTGCGGAACTTCTCGACGATCTGGGTAAAGCCCATGTCCTTGAAACACTTCACCAACAATGCGCCGCCGGGCTTCAGATGCATTTGAGAAAACTCAATCGCGAGATCGATCAAATGTTCCATGCGCGCAGCGTCGGCAGTGGGAATCCCCGACAGGTTCGGGGCCATGTCCGACAGCACGAGGTCGGTCTTGCGGCCTTCCAGCACCCCGGCTAGTTGGTCTAATACAACATCTTCGCGGAAGTCGCCCTGGATGTAATGGACGTCGGCAATCGGCTCCATCGGCAACAGATCGAGGCCGATGATGGTGCCGTTAATGCCGCCGCCTTCCTTGCCCGCGAGCTTGCGGCGGGTATATTGCGCCCAGCTGCCAGGGGTGCAGCCGAGGTCGACAACGACCTGGCCGGACTTGATGAGTTTCTCGCTTTCGTCGATTTCCTTGAGCTTGAAAGCAGCGCGTGCGCGGTAGCCTTCTTTCTGCGCCAGCTTGACGTACGGGTCGTTAATATGGTCGTGTAACCAGTTTTTGTTTAATTTGTTCTTGGCCATTCGCGTAGAATACTGCTTTTATAGGTACATCCAAAAATTATTATGCTTAAACTCACTCCGGCCGAGCGCAGCGCGCTGCGCGCGGAAGCCCATGGGCTCAATCCAGTTGTCATGATCGGCGAAGCCGGCCTGACCGAGTCCGTCATGAAGGAAATCGCTGCCAGCCTCGACGCGCACGGCCTGATCAAGGTCCGCGTCTTCGGCGACGACCGCGAAGCCCGCGTTGCCATGTACGAACAGATCAGCGCCGAGCTCGACGCAGCGCCGGTCCAGCACATCGGCAAGCTGCTGGTGCTCTACCGTCCGAAAAAAGAAGCGGTGAAAGAACGTAGCGCCAAGGCCGGCAAGGGCATGCGCGAAGTCACCATCGTCAAGGCCAGCGCCAGCGGCACCAAGAAGCCGAGCGTGACCAAGGTTATGCTCAAGGGCAACGAGCGGGTTACCGCCGGCGGCAACATCAAGCGCGCCAAACCACGCCAGACCAGCAGCAAAAAAACCTCGCTGAACTGAGGGTCGCTGAACTGAGCCTCGCCCAACCAGGCGGGAACACGAAACCGGGGATATCCCCGGTTTTTTTATGGCCGATATCCGTTGCGACGTAGGGTGGGCGCCCTGTGCCCACGCGTGAAGAGTGAGCAGTGTTAGCCAGGATCGATGTCAACGATGATCACCGTTTACGCGTGGGCACGGGGCGCCCACCCTACCGTCTCCTCAGCCGCAGATTCCCGGCACGGTCAGCGGCTTTTCAACAGCAGCACCGCCGCCAGCACACTTTCGATCAGGTGGAACAACTGCGACACGCCATGCATGATCGCGAACTTCGTCCACTCGGGCGAGGCGCGGATACCGGCCGGTCCCGCCGCCTCGCGCATTGCCGCCATGGCCGGCTGCAGGCCGACATACATGACGAGCGCACAGGCCAGCATCGCCAGCACCAGCAGGCTCAGGAACCTGCGCCGTGCACCATCGAGATCCACCGACAAGCGCACCAGCACCAGCATCAGGACCGCGCAGAGAAAACTGATCCACGCCAGCCGGTGCAAAAACGCCCCGACGATGTCCCCTGCCATCGTTCCCGACGCGGCCGAGAACACCGCCGGCGCCGCGATGTAGCCCAGCACCCACAGCGCACCGCCCCAGAAGGCCGCGACCAGCAGCCGTGCGCCGGAGACGCGGGAACGCGCCGACAGGGCCGTCATCAGACGTAACGCACTTCCAGGATTTCGTATTCGCGCGGGCCGGACGGCGCCTGCACTTCGACCACGTCGCCGGCGAACTTGCCGATCAGGGCGCGTGCGATCGGCGAGGTGACCGATACTTTATTTACCTTGATGTCGGCTTCGTCGAGGCCGACGATCTGGTAGCTCACCTTCTGGCCATTGTCCAGGTCTTCCAGGTCGACGGTGGCGGCGAAGACCACGCGGCCTTCGGCGTCCAGCGTGGCCGGGTCGATGATCTGGGCGGCACTCAGCTTGCCTTCGAGTTCGGCGATACGGCCTTCAACGAAGGCCTGGCGTTCCTTGGCTGCGTCGTATTCGGCGTTCTCCGACAGGTCGCCATGCGAGCGCGCTTCGGCGATCGCGTCGATGACGCTGCGGCGTTCCTTGGTCTTGAGCTGATGCAGTTCTTCCTTCAGGAGTTCGGCGCCGTATTTGGTGAGCGGTACGGTATTGTTCATATATGTCTCTTGGCTTCTACTGATGTTCGGGGGCGTACAAGTGAAAACCACAGAGGCACGCGACGGGAGCCGCGTGAACTCTGTGGTTTGACGGGTACTACTTGATGCTTAGTTTAAGGTTTTATGCAGGCCTTGTAAATCGTAGACCCGAATCTCGTCGAGATGACGCATGCCCTGGATCGCCGCTTCCGCGCCGGCGATCGTGGTGTAGGTCACCGCGCGTGCCGCCAGCGCCGAGGTGCGGATGGTACGCGAGTCGGTAATCGCACTGCGCTTTTCCTCGACCGTGTTGATGACCATCTCGATCTCGTGGTTCTTGATCATGTCGACCACGTGCGGACGGCCTTCGATCACCTTGTTCACGGCGGTCACCGGCAGGCCGGCGGCCGAGATCACGGCAGCGGTGCCCTTGGTGGCCACCAGCGAGAAGCCGAGCGACACCAGGTCACGCGCTACCTTCACGGCGCGCGGCTTGTCCGAACCCTTCACCGACAGGAAGACCTTGCCCGACTGCGGCAGCTTGATGCCGGCGCCCAGCTGCGACTTGACGAAGGCTTCGCCGAAGGTCTCGCCCACGCCCATCACTTCGCCGGTCGATTTCATCTCCGGTCCGAGGATGGTGTCGACGCCTGGGAATTTCACGAACGGGAACACGGCTTCCTTGACGCTGTAGAACGGCGGCACCACTTCCTTCGTGACGCCCTGCTGCGCCAGCGTCTGGCCGACCATGCAGCGCGCCGCCACCTTGGCCAGCTGCACGCCGGTGGCTTTCGACACGAACGGCACGGTACGCGATGCGCGCGGGTTCACTTCCAGTACGAACACCGTATCGACCACCTTGCCGTCGACTTCGGATTGCTGGATCGCGAACTGCACGTTCATCAGGCCGACCACGTTCAGGCCTTTCGCCATCAGCGCGGTCTGGCGCTTGAGTTCATCGATGGTCTCTTGCGACAGCGAGTAAGGCGGCAGCGAGCAGGCCGAGTCGCCCGAGTGCACGCCGGCCTGCTCGATGTGTTCCATCACGCCGCCGATGAAGGTGGTCTCGCCGTCCGAGATGCAGTCGACGTCGACTTCGATCGCATCGTTCAGGAAGCGGTCGAGCAGCACCGGCGAATCGTTCGACACCTTGACTGCTTCGCGCATGTAGCGCTCGAGGTCGCGCTGCTCGTGCACGATTTCCATCGCGCGTCCACCCAGCACGTACGAAGGACGCACGACCAGCGGGTAGCCGATTTCCTGGGCCAGCGCCAGGGCTTCGGGTTCGGTGCGCGCGGTGCGGTTCGGCGGCTGGCGCAGGCCGAGGTCCTGCAGCAGCTTCTGGAAACGCTCGCGGTCTTCAGCGGCGTCGATCATGTCCGGCGAGGTGCCGACGATCGGCACGCCGTTCGCCTCCAAGTCCAGCGCCAGCTTCAAAGGCGTTTGACCGCCGTACTGCACGATCACGCCGACCGGCTTTTCCAGCTCGACGATTTCGAGCACATCTTCCAGCGTCAGCGATTCGAAGTACAGGCGGTCCGAGGTATCGTAGTCGGTCGACACGGTCTCCGGATTGCAGTTGACCATGATGGTCTCGTAGCCGTCTTCGCGCATGGCGAGGGCAGCATGGACGCAGCAGTAGTCGAACTCGATGCCCTGGCCGATACGGTTCGGGCCACCGCCCAGCACCATGATCTTTTTCTTGTCGGTCGGCGCCGCTTCGCATTCCTCGTCGTAGGTCGAGTACATGTAGGCGGTGTCGGTCGAGAATTCGGCGGCGCAGGTGTCGACGC
>Ga0308160_10000430_pt1 | contig 82473 bp, 93 predicted proteins | sample PhyFR1_FD_201036 | JGI IMG/M metagenome (GOLD analysis project Ga0308160, IMG submission 201036) | Phyllosphere microbial communities from UC Gill Tract Community Farm, Albany, California, United States - DLSLF.R1 | ecosystem: Host-associated > Plants > Phyllosphere > Unclassified | place: USA...
CCCCCGATGACGTCGTCACCAAGCAGTTCCAGCACGTGCGCTTCAAGGAGGGTTTCGACCCCGATGAGGTCGACGACTTCCTCGACGAGATCGTCGTCGAGTGGCGCAAGACGATCGCGGAGAACGACGAGCTGAAGGCGAAGCTCGCGGCCTTCGAGTCCGGCGAGGCTGCTCCGGTGGCTGCGGCCCCGGTGGCCGAGGCTCCGAAGGAGGCGGCCCCCGTCGTCGCCGAGGCGCCCGCACCCGTCGTCGAGGCCCCGGCCGTCGACGCTGACGCCGCCCCCGCCGCACAGAGCGCCGGCATCATCGAGCTGGCTCAGCGCCTGCACGACGAGCACGTCGCCGAGGGCAAGGCCCAGCGCGACCAGCTCATCAGCGAAGCGCAGGCCCAGGCGGCATCCATCGTCGCCGAAGCCGAGCAGAAGGGCCGCGAGGAGCGCGCCCGTCTCGAGAAGGAGCGCGTCACCCTCGAGGGGCGCATCACCGAGCTGCGCAACTTCGAGCGCGACTACCGTTCGCAGCTGCGTTCGTACATCGAGGGTCAGCTCCGCGACCTCGACACCACCGCGTCGTCCTCGGGCTCCACGCCCGTGTCGGCGATCGGTCTGTAGGCCGACTCTTTGCGCAGTCGACCTCCTCTGCGTTCGGCGGCGGCCAGTACCCTCATCGCGATCCTCGCGGTGGTGGTGCTGGCCGCCGACCAGTTGGCGAAGATGATCGCCATCGAGAACCTGCCTCCCGAGCGTGTCGTCCCCGTCATCGGTGAGGCCCTCCAGCTGTACCTCGTGCGCAACCCCGGGGCGGCGTTCTCGCTCGGTGAGAACGTCACCTGGATCTTCACGATCGCCCTGGCCGTCGTCGCGTGCGTGATCCTCTTCCTGGCGGTCACCCGCGTGCGTTCCCGCCTGTGGGCCGTCGTGCTCGGTCTCCTGCTCGGCGGTGTCCTGGGCAACCTGAGCGACCGGCTCTTCCGCGAACCCGGATTCCCCGTGGGGCACGTGGTCGACTTCATCTCGACCCCGTGGATGATGCCGGCGATCTACAACGTGGCCGACGTCTTCATCGTGTCGATGATGATCTCGGTCGCTCTCCTCGTCCTCTTCGGGCTCCGGCTCGACGGCACACGCGAGACGCGTGCCTCGCGTGCGGCGGAGGCCGCGATGCCGGACGGCGGCGTCGACGCGACGACCGATCCCGGTGCCCGCTGACATGGAGTCGCGGAATGTGCCCGTCCCCGACGGGCTCGACGGGACGCGCGTCGACCAGGCGCTCGCCAAGATGCTCGGCTTCTCGCGGACGTTCGCGGCGGAGATCGCCGACGCGGGTGGCGTGAGCGTCGACGGTCGCACCGTCTCCCGCTCGGACCGCCTCCGCGCCGGCGGCTGGCTGAGCGTCGAGTGGGAGCCGAAGCGCGAGCCCGAGATCGTGCCCGTCGAGGTCGCCGACCTCGGCATCGTCTGGGACGACGACGACATCGTCGTCGTCGACAAGCCCGCCGGTGTCGCCGCCCATCCCTCGGTGGGGTGGGAGGGCCCGACCGTGCTCGGCGCCCTCGCCGCGGCCGGCTTCCGCATCGCCACGAGCGGACCGGCCGAGCGTCGCGGTGTCGTGCACCGTCTCGACGCGGGAACGAGCGGGCTGATGGTCGTCGCCAAGACCGAGCGCGCCTACACGCTGCTCAAGAGCGCGTTCAAGGAGCGCGAGGTCGACAAGATCTACCACGCGGTCGTCCAGGGGCACCCCGACCCGCTGTCGGGAACCATCGACGCCCCCATCGGTCGACACCCGCATCACTCCTGGAAGTTCGCGGTCGTCCCGGACGGGAAAGACTCCGTGACGCATTACGAGACGCTCGAGGCCTTCCCGCGCGCGTCGCTCCTCGAGATCCACCTCGAGACGGGCAGGACGCACCAGATCCGCGTGCACATGGCGGCTCATCGGCATCCCTGTGTCGGAGACCCCCTCTACGGCGCCGATCCCACGCTCTCCACGCGCCTCGGGCTCGAACGGCAGTGGCTGCACGCGCACCGACTGGCGTTCACGCATCCGGCGACGGGGGAGCGGGTCGGCTTCGAGTCCCCGTACCCGGCCGATCTCGCGAACGCCCTCGAGATCCTCCGCGACGGGATCTGACCCGCGTCAGGGCCGCGGCGCGCCCTGCTCGAAGCGCGCCGGCCCCGGCGTGAGTCCCGCGCGAACCCGGGCCCGCATCTCGTCGTCGAGCAGGGCGTCGAGGTCGGCGAGCGGATGCCATCCGACCTCGGTCATCTCGCCGTCGACGGGCTGCGGCTCGCCGTCGAGCCAGGTGCAGGCGAAGACGAGATCGAGGTAGTCGCTCTGGTCGCCGTTGGCGTAGGTCACCCGGGGGATCTGGTGCACCCAGGCGAGCCGGTCGGCGCGGATGCGCACTCCCGCCTCCTCCTCGGCCTCGCGCACGGCGGCATCCGCGGGTTCCTCTCCCGGGTCGACGATCCCGGTGATCGGGGTCAGGCGTCCGTTGTCGCTGCGTCGACCGAGCAGGATCGATCCGTCCCGCTCGATCACGGCGGTGACGCCGACCAGCGGGAGCGGCCGGGTGCCGACGAGGCGGCGGAGCTCGAGCACGAAGTCTGGGGTGGGCACGCGCCCACCGTAGCCCAGACGGCGGCCGCGCGACGGGGAGTCCGACAGCGACGCGCGGGAGAGACCTGGGGGTCCGCTCTGAACTTCCGGACGCGATGTCGGAGGCCGAACGTACACTCGATACGTGGCAGCAGACTCCTTCGTTCACCTTCACGTGCACAGTGAGTATTCGATGCTCGACGGCGCGGCGCGCATCGGCCCGATGGTCCAAGAGGCCGTCAAACAGGGCATGCCGGCCATCGCCGTCACCGACCACGGCAACACCTTCGCGGCGTACGAGTTCTACAAGACCGCGAAGGATGCGGGCATCAAGCCGATCATCGGCATCGAGGCCTACGTCACCCCCGGCACGCACCGCTCCGACAAGACGCGCGTGCGGTGGGGCTCTCCCGAGCAGCAGAGCGACGACGTGTCGGGTTCGGGCGCCTACACCCACATGACGCTGCTGTCCGAGACGACCGAGGGCATGCACAACCTCTTCCGCCTCTCGTCGAAGGCGAGCATGGAGGGGTACTACTTCAAGCCCCGCATGGACCGCGAGCTGCTGCAGACCTACAGCAAGGGGCTCATCGCGACGACCGGCTGCCCCTCCGGCGAGGTGCAGACCCGCCTGCGGCTGGGGCAGTACGAGGCGGCCCGCGCCGCCGCGGCCGAGTTCCAGGACATCTTCGGCAAAGAGAACTACTTCGCCGAGATCATGGATCACGGGCTGTCGATCGAGCGGCGGGTCATGAGCGACCTCCTGAAGATCTCGAAAGACCTGAGCATCCCGCTGCTCGGCACCAACGACCTGCACTACACCCACCAGCACGATGCGACGAGCCACGCCGCCCTGCTCTGCGTGCAGTCGGGATCGACCCTCGACGACCCCAAGCGCTTCAAGTTCGACGGCGACGGCTACTACGTCAAGTCACCCGCCGAGATGCGCCAGGTCTTCCGCGACAATCCCGAGGCGTGCGACAACACGCTGCTCATCGCCGAGCGGTGCGACGTCGAATTCGACACGTCGGCCAACTACATGCCGCGCTTCCCCGTTCCCCCGGGCGAGACCGAGGGCAGCTGGATGATCAAAGAGGTCGAGAACGGCCTGCAGGACCGCTACCCGGGCGGTATCCCCGACGCGGTGCGCAAGCAGGCCGAATACGAGACCGACGTGATCCTGCAGATGGGGTTCCCCGGCTACTTCCTCGTCGTCGCCGACTTCATCAACTGGGCCAAGAACAACGGCATCCGTGTCGGTCCCGGCCGTGGCTCGGGGGCGGGCTCGATGGTCGCGTACGCGATGAAGATCACCGATCTCGACCCCCTTCAGCACGGCCTCATCTTCGAGCGCTTCCTCAACCCCGACCGCGTCTCGATGCCCGACTTCGACGTCGACTTCGACGACCGTCGTCGCGGCGAGGTCATCCAGTACGTCACCGAGAAGTACGGCGACGAGCGCGTCGCCCAGATCGTCACCTACGGCACGATCAAGGCGAAGCAGGCGTTGAAGGACGCGGGACGCGTGCTCGGCTTCCCGTTCAGCATGGGCGACAAGCTCACCAAGGCCATGCCCCCGGCCGTGATGGGCAAAGACATGCCGCTCGACGGCATGTTCAACCCCGAGCACCCGCGGTACAAAGAGGCGAGCGAGTTCCGCACCCTCATCGAGACCGACGCCGAGGCCAAGACGGTGTTCGACACCGCACTGGGGCTCGAGAACCTGAAGCGCCAGTGGGGCGTGCACGCGGCCGGCGTGATCATGTCGAGCGAGCCGCTCATCGACATCATCCCGATCATGCGCCGCGAGCAGGACGGCCAGATCGTCACGCAGTTCGACTACCCCGCGTGCGAGTCGCTGGGCCTGATCAAGATGGACTTCCTGGGGTTGCGAAACCTCACGATCATCAACGACGCGCTCGACAACATCGAGGCCAACCGCGGCCACCCCCTCGTGCTGGAAGACCTCGCGCTCGACGATGCGGCATCCTACGAACTGCTCGCTCGGGGCGACACCCTCGGGGTGTTCCAGCTCGACGGCGGGCCCATGCGGTCGTTGCTCCGCCTCATGCGTCCCGACAACTTCGAGGACATCTCGGCCGTCCTCGCGCTCTATCGTCCCGGCCCGATGGGCGTGAACTCGCACATCAACTACGCGCTGCGAAAGAACAAGCAGCAGGAGATCGAGCCGATCCACCCCGAGCTCGAAGAGCCGCTGGCCGACATCCTCGACACGACGTACGGCCTCATCGTGTACCAGGAGCAGGTCATGGCGGTGGCGCAGCGCGTCGCCGGCTACACGCTCGGTCAGGCCGACCTGCTGCGGCGCGCAATGGGCAAGAAGAAGAAGAGCGAGCTCGACAAGCAGAAAGAGATCTTCTTCGGCGGAATGACCGAGCGCGGCTACGGCGAGGTCGCTCAGCAGACCCTGTGGAAGGTGCTCGAGTCCTTCGCCGACTACGCCTTCAACAAAGCGCACACCGCGGCCTACGGACTCGTGTCCTACTGGACCGCGTATCTCAAGGCGCACTATCCCGCCGAGTACATGGCCGCGCTGCTGACGAGCGTCGGCGACTCGAAAGACAAGATGGCGGTCTACCTCAACGAGTGTCGCCGCATGGGCATCCGGGTGCTGCCTCCCGACGTCAACGAGTCGATCCGCTTCTTCGCCGCCGTCGGCGAAGACATCCGCTTCGGTCTCGGTGCCGTCCGCAACGTGGGCGCCAACGTCGTCGACGGGATCGTCGCCGCCCGCCAGGATGCCAAGTACACCTCGTTCCACGACTTCCTGGCGAAGGTGCCGATGCACGTCGCCAACAAGCGCACCGTCGAGTCGCTGATCAAGGCCGGCGCCTTCGACACCCTGGGGTCCACGCGTCGCGCGCTGCTCGAGATCCACGAGGACGCCTGCGAGGGCGCGGTCAGCGACAAGAGGCGCGAGGCCAACGGCGAAGTCGGGTTCGACTTCGACTCCCTCTGGGATGAGCCGCAGCAGGTGACGAAGGTCCCCGAGCGCCCCGAGTGGACCAAGAAGGACAAGCTGGCGTTCGAGCGCGAGATGCTGGGGCTCTACGTCTCGGATCACCCGCTCGCCGGTCTCGAGGTGCCCCTCGCGAAGCACGCGTCGACCTCGATCCACGATCTCCTCTCTTCCGAAGACGTGCAGGACGGCGATCAAGTGACCGTCGCGGGCCTGCTCACGAGCGTGCAGCACCGCGTGGCGAAGCAGAGCGGCAACCCCTACGGGATGGTGACCGTCGAGGACTTCAACGGCGAGGTCACCGTGATGTTCATGGGGAAGACCTACGCCGAGTTCGCGCCGATCCTGCAGGGCGACTCGATCCTGGTGGTGCGCGGGCGCGTCTCGCGTCGCGATGACGGCCTGAACCTGCACGCCCAGTCCGCGTTCGCCCCCGACCTGGAGGGGATGGATGCCGCGAGCGGTCTGACCCTCGTCGTCCCGGAGCAGCGCGCGAACGAAGCCCTCATCGGCGAGCTCGCGCAGACCCTGCAGCGGCATGCGGGCGATACGGAGGTACTTCTCAAGCTCCACAAAGGTGGGACGGCGAAGGTCTTCGAGGTGCCTTTGCCCGTTCGCGTGACCGCCGATCTCTTCGGCGAGTTGAAGGGACTGCTCGGGCCCAACTGCCTGGGCTGAATCGTGTGGATCGCGCGGCCGTCCGACAGGATGCCGATGCGAGACGTTCGAAGACCGAACAGGGCGCTCGGGCGCCCTCGGAAAGGAAGATCGTGACCGATCGCACTGACGACCCCGTCTCGCCCGCAGACCCCGCGGCCGACGGCCCCCCGGCGTCCGGCGCACTCGAGGACTCCGGCCCGCGCGTCGCGCGCTCGACCATGGTGCAGCCGCACGATATCGATGCCGCATCGACCGGGCACGCATCGCGCGAGCACGCGTCGGCCCAGCCCGCCACGCACGAGCACGCATCAGCCGAGTCCGCCACGCGCGAGGCCGATGAGGTCGACGTCGATCCCGCCGACGCGTCCGCGGGTTCGTCCGAGTCGCAGGTGTCCGCTCGCGCCCACGTGAACACCCACGGGGTCACGCTGCCGTCGCCGGCATCCGGGTCCGGCCCGGTGGCGTACGGGGTCGGCCCGTTCTCGGTGCGCGAGGTGTCCTTGCTCGGGATCTGGGCCGTCGCCTTCCTGGTGTCGTTCTTCCCCGACAACAACGTCACCGGTGCTGCCCGCCTCCTCGTCGGCGGCAGCAACGTCTGGGTCTCCGGGCTCTGGTGGATCGCGGCCATCGCCGTGCCGACGGTGGCCGTCGGTCTCCTCGTCCTCCGGCGCCTGTCACCCCAGGGCATCCGTCGTGTCGGGTCGCTCGGGATCGACCAGTTCGCCTCCGTCGCCTTCTCGGTGGCCGCCCTCGTCTGGGTGGCGTGGTTGTGGGAGACGGTGTCGATCGCGATCGACACCGGGGGATGGGTGCGGTCCTGGGTCGTGTGGGTCGAGGCGATCCTCATGGTCGCGGGTGTCGTCCTGACGGTCTTCGCCCCGTTCCTGCCCCCGTTCGCGGCCGATTTCGCCGGTCGCGAAGAAGTGCCCGCCCACCGCAACGCGCGTCCCGTCCGCCCGGTCGTGCCGCGTCCCGCTACGCCCCGGCCCGCCCGTCGCTCGACGCGGGCGTCGGCGTCGCCCGCTGTTCCCGGCCACGACGCGTCGAGCGATTCCTCCGAAGGGGGAGATGCCGGCGCCCCGGGAGATTACGCGCGCTCGACCGAAGGGCCTCGATCGGTTCCCGCCGACCCGCCCACCTCGGTCCTGACGTCGGTCGAGCACGCGCCCGTCGCGCACACCGACCAGGCGCACGCCGACCGGGCGCACGCCGACCAGGCGCACGCCGACCGCACGAGCACCGGGTACGCGGACGCGACGAGTGTCGAGGACGCGCACGCGGCCGACGATCACCCGACGGATGTGCTCACGAGTCTGCACAACCTGTCCGCCGAGCCCGCGCACCCCGCTGCGCAGGCTTTCTGGGCACTGGCCCCCGTCGAACGCGACGTCGTCGACGACTACGGCACGCCGATCTTCCGGATCGGACCGTCCGCCTGGGCGCTTGTGGTCGAGGACCGCGGCGAGACGTTCGTCATCCGCCACGACGACGGTCGCATCGGATACCTGCACGACGTCTCGGGCGTCACCCGCGGCTGAGGACCACCCGCGAGCCGTCCTCCGCAGCGAGGACGGCTCGCGAGCGGCCGGTAGCCTGGTCTCATGCTCCGTACCATCGATCTCCGCGGCCGCGTCCTCTCGTCCGCCGAGCTACTCGCGGTCGTTCCGCGCGCCGACAGTGCGCGTGACGAAGCCCTCATCATCGCCGCGCGCATCGTGGACGACGTCGCGGTCCGCGGCGAGGAGGCTCTGCGCGAGCAGGCGGCGCAGTTCGACCACGTGACCGATCACGCGATCGCCGTTCCGGCGGCGCACCTCGACGACGCTCTCGACGCCCTCGATCCGGCCGTGCGTTCCGCTCTCGAAGAGGCGATCGTGCGCGTGCGCGCCGCCTCGACCGCCCAGGTACCCGCCCCCGTGGTGACCGGGATCGGTCCGGGCGCCCGTGTCACGCAGCGGTGGCAGCCGGTGCGACGCGTCGGGCTCTACGTCCCCGGCGGCAAGGCGGTCTATCCCTCGAGCGTGGTCATGAACACCGTCCCGGCTCAGGTGGCCGGCGTCCGCGAGATCGCTCTCGCCTCCCCGCCGCAGAAGGAGTTCGGCGGGCGGGTCCACCCGGTGATCCTCGCGGCTGCGCGCCTGCTCGGGGTCACCGAGGTGTACGCCATGGGCGGTGCCGGTGCCATCGGCGCGTTCGCCTCCGGCGTCTCGAGCCTCGGGCTCGATCCGGTCGACGTCGTCACGGGTCCCGGCAACAACTTCGTCGCCTCCGCCAAGCGCGCCGTGGCCGGCCGCGTGGGGACCGACTCGGAAGCCGGAGCGACGGAGATCCTCGTGGTGGCCGACGACAGCGCCGACGCCGGTCTCGTCGCGGCCGACCTCGTGAGCCAGGCCGAGCACGACGAGCAGGCGTCCGCCGTCCTCGTGACCGACTCGCCCGCTCTCGCCGACGCCGTTCGGGCGGCTCTTCCGGCCCGGGTCGCGGCGACGCGTCACCGTGAGCGCGTGTCCGCCGCGTTCGAGGGACCGCAGTCGGCGGTCGTCCTCGTCGACGATCTGGCGCAGGCGACGGCCTTCAGTAACGCGTACGCTCCCGAGCACCTGGAGCTGCACCTCGCCGATCCCCGTCCCGAGGACTTCGTCAACGCCGGGGCGGTCTTCGTCGGCCCGTACACGCCGGTCAGCCTGGGCGACTACCTCGCGGGCAGCAACCACGTCCTGCCCACGGGGGGACAGTCGCGCTACGGGGCGGGTCTGTCCGCGGCGACCTTCCTCCGCCCGCAGCAGGTGATCGAGTACGACCGCGAGGCTCTCCGCTCGGTGCACGACGCGATCGTCACGCTCGCCGAGGCCGAGGCGCTCCCCGCGCACGGTGAAGCCGTCACGGCCCGATTCCCCGAGTAGATCGGCGAGCACATGCACTGTCCTTTCTGCCGCAACCCCGACTCCCGGGTGATCGACTCGCGTACGAGCGACGACGGCCTCAGCATCCGCCGACGCCGCCAGTGCCCCAAGTGCGGGGGACGGTTCTCGACCGTCGAGACCGCAAGCCTCAACGTGATCAAGCGGTCGGGCGTCGTCGAGCCGTTCAGCCGCGAGAAGGTGATGTCGGGCGTCCGCAAGGCCTGTCAGGGCAGGCCCGTCACGGACGCCGACCTCGCGATGCTCGCGCAGCAGGTCGAGGAGGCCATCCGCCAGACCGGGTCCTCGCAGATCGACGCGAACGAGATCGGCCTGTCGATCCTCGGGCCCCTGCGCGAGCTCGACGAGGTGGCCTACCTGCGGTTCGCCAGCGTCTACCAGGCGTTCGAGTCCCTGGACGACTTCGACACCGCGATCGCGCAGCTGCGCGCCGACCACGCCCACCGGCCGGTCCCCGCGAGCAGCGCGACGGACGACGTCCAGTAGCCTGGCGGGGATGTATCCCCTTCTCTTCCGCACGGTTCTCACGCGTCTCGACCCCGAGTTCGCCCACCACCTCGGTGCCCTCGTCATCCGTGCCGCGGGCGTCGAGCCCGTGGCATCCGTGGTCCGCCGGTTCACCGCGCCCGCACCCGATCTCGGCGTGAGCGCCCTCGGGCTCCGCTTCGACTCGCCGTTCGGCGTCGCGGCGGGGTTCGACAAGAACGTGACGATGGTCCGGGGGCTCGGCGCGCTCGGCTTCGGACACGTCGAGGTCGGCACGGTCACCGCCCTCGCTCAGCCGGGCAACCCGAAGCCCCGTCTGTTCCGGCTCGTGGCCGATCGCGCCGTCATCAACCGCATGGGATTCAACAACGACGGCGCCGCCGCCGCCGCGGCCAAGCTCCGCCGCCTCCGACGCGCGCGTCGTCGCCCCGTGATCGGGGTCAACATCGGAAAGAGCCGCGTGGTCGCCGTCGAGGACGCCACGACGGACTACGTGCGCAGCGCCCGCCTCCTCGCGCCGCTCGCGGACTACCTCGTCGTCAACGTCTCTTCCCCGAACACGCCGGGCCTGCGGGGGCTGCAGGCCGTGGAGACGCTCCGCCCCCTTCTGACGGCGGTTCAGGATGCCGCGGGCTCGACCCCCCTGCTCGTCAAGATCGCCCCGGACCTCGAGGACGACGAGGTCCAGGACATCGCTCGTCTCGCGGTCGACGCCGGCCTCGCCGGCCTCATCGCCACGAACACGACGATCGCGCGGACCGGTCTCTCCACGGATGCCGCCAAGATCGAGGCCGCGGGAGCGGGAGGCCTGTCGGGCGCCCCCCTGAAGGGGCGGGCGCTCGAGGTGCTGCGTCTCGTGCGGCAGGCCGTCCCCGCGGAGTTCGTCGTGATCTCGGCCGGGGGAGTCGAGACCGCCGACGACGTGCGCGAGCGCCTGGCGGCCGGGGCGAACCTGGTGCAGGGCTACACCGGTTTCCTCTACCGGGGACCGCTCTGGGCGCGGCAGATCAGCCGGGGCCTCGCCCGTCCGCGCTGAGCCCGGCGCGTGTGACCACGCACGCCGCGCACGGCAACGCGAAGGGGCGCGCCCGCTGTCGCACGCGCGGTGAGCGATGCGCACGGGGTCGCGGTCGGGCCGCGGGTCCGCTGCCGCACGCGCGGTGAGCGACACGCGTGTCCCTGCGGTCGCGCGAGTGGGGCGAACGACGAAGCGGCGCGCCCCGGGGCACGCCGCTTCTCGGAATCCCTCGAGGTCAGACCGGGTACTGCCCGCGCTTGACCTGTGCCTTCGGCAGGCGCATGAAGCGCATCTGGACCGTGCGCATCGCGGCGTACCAGCCGAGCCCCTTCTCGAGTTTGCTCTCGCCGAACTTGTCCTTCGCCGCGCGCTTGACGCGGATCGACGTGATGATCATGTCGCCGATGACGAACAGGATGAAGATCCAGAGGGCCACGAACGCCCAGTACTGGAAGAACTGCACCGGAAGCACCGTCAGCAGGATGACGATGAGCATGAACGGCATGACGCCCTCGCCGAGGTGCCAGCCGGCATCCACGAAGTCGCGGGCGAAGCGGCGCTGGGGCCCCTTGTCGCGGACGGGGAGGTAGCGCTCCTCGCCGGCGGCCATGCCGACGCGCGCCTTCTCGCGCTGAGCCGCGAGCTCGGCGCGGGCGCGGGCCTTGGCCTCTTTGGTGTCGGGGACCAACGGACGCTTCCGCGCGGCTTCCTGCTCGGCTCGCGAGGGCGTCGCGCGCCCCTTGCCCGAACCGGTCTCCGTCGGGTCGACGGGAGTGTCGTTGGGGGCGGGGGCGGGGGACTTTGCCACGGAAAACCTCGAGAGCTCGCTGATCGGGAGATTTAAGATTACCCGCATGACCCCCGACGTGTCCTTGCAGAATGCCGTGCGCGACGCCGCGGCCGCCGGCATCCCTTCCGCCCTCGCCGACCTGGGCGGCCTCGTCCGCATCCCCTCGATCGCCTGGCCGGCCTTCGACCAGTCCGCCCTCGAGAAGAGCGCGGATGCCGTGGCCGACCTGTTCCGGGGAACCGGGATGTTCGATCGCGTCGAGGTGAAACGCGCGGCCATTCCCGGCACCGACGAGCTCGGCCAGCCCGCGGTTCTCGCCTCGCGCGCGCCGAAGAACGGTCGCCCGACGGTGCTGCTGTACGCGCACCACGACGTGCAGCCTCCCGGCGACGAGGCGCTGTGGAACTCGCCGCCGTTCGAACCGACCGTCCGCGACGGCCGCCTGTACGGTCGCGGTGCCGCCGACGACAAGGCCGGCGTGATGGCGCACGTCGCGGCGATCCGCGCCCTGGCCGAGGTCGTCGGTGACGACCTCGATCTCGGTATCGCCGTCTTCATCGAGGGCGAGGAGGAGTACGGTTCCCGCTCGTTCGCACAGTTCCTCGCGGACAACGCCGACGTGCTCCGCTCCGACGTCATCGTCGTCGCCGATTCCGGCAACTGGGACGATCGCACCCCGGGCCTCACGGTGTCGCTCCGCGGTAACGCGCGCTTCACCCTGACGGTGCGGACCCTCGAGCACGCGTCCCACTCGGGCATGCTCGGGGGAGCGGTACCGGATGCCATGCTCGCGACCGTGAAGCTCCTGGCGACGCTGTGGGACGATGACGGCGCCGTCGCCGTCGAGGGCCTGCACGTCCGCGACGCGGAGACCCCCGCGTACGACGAGTCGACCCTGCGCGCGGAGTCGGGCCTGCTCGAAGGGGTCAGCCCCATCGGGCGCGACTCGATCCTCAGCCGCATCTGGAACAAGCCGTCCGTGACGATCACCGGATGGGATGCCACCCCCGTCGCCGCGGCATCCAACACGCTGTCCCCGCAGACCAGCGTGGTCATCAGCGCCCGCGTGGCACCGGGGCAGCGCGCCGAGGACGCCTACGCCGCGATCGAGGCGCACCTCCGCGCGCATGCGCCCTACGGGGCCCACCTGGAGTTCAGCGACGTCGACTGCGGAGACGCCTTCCTCGTCGACACGAGCGGCTGGGCCGTCGAGGACGCCCGAGCCTCGTTCGCGGACGGCTACGGCGTCCCCTCCGTGGATGTCGGCATCGGCGGATCGATCCCCTTCATCGCGGACCTCGTCCGCGAGTTCCCCGGCGCGCAGATCCTGGTGACCGGTGTGGAGGACCCGCACGCCCGCGCGCACAGCCCGAACGAGTCGCTGCACCTCGACACGTTCCGCAACGCGGTGGTGTCCGAAGCGCTCCTCCTGGCGCGTTTGAACGCGCGCACCATCTGACCGAGGCCGCGGGGTCGGGACGGGCGTAGAATCGTTCCGTCCCCGCGACCGATCAACCGAAGGGCATCGCCATGACCGACACCACACTGTCGTCCGCCGCCGACACCCGCGAGCACGGCGTGGGCCTGACCGCGGCCGCCTCCGACAAGGTCAAGAGCCTGCTGTCGCAGGAGGGCCGCGACGACCTGCGTCTGCGCGTCGCCGTGCAGCCGGGCGGCTGCTCCGGCCTCATCTACCAGCTGTACTTCGACGAGCGCTATCTCGACGGCGACAAGGTCGTCGACTTCGACGGCGTGGAGGTCATCGTCGACGACATGAGCGTGCCGTACCTCGACGGTGCGAGCATCGACTTCAAGGACACGATCTCGGAGCAGGGCTTCACGATCGACAACCCCAACGCGCAGGGCTCCTGCGCCTGCGGCGACAGCTTCCACTGAGCTCGGCGCGCCGTCCTCCCGCCGCCTTCGAGAACCCTCGGAACCACGGATCACACCGTGGAATCCGGGGGTTTTCGATGTCTCGGCACTGGACGAATGGCCTGAGAACGGTGAGAGGTTGCCGTAGACTGTCAAAGCTTCATCCACGACCCGGAAAGGTGCACTGTGCCCTCCAAACGTCGCCTCCGCTGGGCTGCGCTCCCCGTCGGGATCGCGTCCGTCGCGCTCCTCTCCGGCTGCACCACGACCCAGCTGCACGGCTTCCTGCCCGGCTTCGTCGATGACGGCACGCCTGCCACCAACCACACCGACATGGTCGCCGGTCTCTGGGTCAACTCCTGGATCGTGCTGCTGGCCGTGGGCGTCATCACGTGGGGCCTGATGCTGTGGGCGGTCATCGCCTACCGTCGCCGCAAGGGGCAGTCGGGTCTCCCGGTGCAGTTGCGCTACAACATGCCGGTCGAGATCTTCTACACGATCGTCCCGCTGATCCTGGTCATCGGCTTCTTCGCCTTCACGGCGCGCGACCAGAACACGCTCGAGACGCAGTACGACAATCCCGACGTGTCCATCACCGCCTATGGCAAGCAGTGGGCATGGGACTTCCAGTACAACGGCACGAAGGAAGACAACTCCGACGCCGTCTACTCGATGGGCGTGCAGGCGAAGGCCACGGCGGACGGCTACGACCTCGAGGACGTCCCGACTCTGTACCTGCCGGTGAACAAGAAGGTCAAGATCGACCTCCGTTCGCGCGACGTCATCCACTCGTTCTGGATCATCGACTTCCTGTACAAGAAAGACATGTACATCGGCCGCGACAACGAGTGGTCGTTCACCCCGACGCGCGAGGGCACGTACGAGGGCAAGTGTGCCGAGCTGTGCGGCGAGTACCACTCCGCCATGCTCTTCAACGTCAAGGTGGTGAGCGACGCCGAGTACGAAAGCTACCTCGCCTCGCTCCGCAGCGCCGGTGACGTCGGCGACATCAGTGATCTGTCGCGTCTGCAGAACCTCACAACGGCTGGCGCCGAAGGGAACAAGTGATCATGGCCACGACGCTTCCGCTCCAGGAGAAGGGCGCTTCTCGCCCGACGACTCTCCCTCCGCGTCAAGCCGCTCTGCTCAGCACCTCGCGTGTCGAGCAGAAGGGCAACCTGGTCGTCAAGTGGATCACCTCCACCGACCACAAGACCATCGGGTACATGTATCTGATCGCCTCGGTGATCTTCTTCATGCTCGGTGGCGTGATGGCGCTGATCATCCGCGCCGAGCTCTTCGAGCCCGGCATGCAGATCATCCCCACCAAAGAGCAGTACAACCAGCTGTTCACCATGCACGGCACGATCATGCTGCTCATGTTCGCGACGCCGCTGTTCGCCGGTTTCGCCAACGCGCTGCTGCCGCTGCAGATCGGCGCTCCCGACGTGGCGTTCCCGCGTCTGAACGCCTTCGCCTTCTGGCTGTTCCTCTTCGGCTCGACGATCGCCGTCTCGGGCTTCCTCACCCCGCAGGGTGCGGCCGGCTTCGGGTGGTTCGCCTATCAGCCGCTGGCCAACGCGAGTTTCTCGCCCGGCGTCGGTGGAAACCTCTGGATGCTGGGCCTCGGCATCAGCGGTTTCGGCACGATCCTCGGTGCGGTGAACTTCATCACCACGATCCTCACGATGCGTGCCCCCGGCATGACGATGTGGCGCATGCCGATCTTCTCGTGGAACACGCTCATCACGAGCATCCTGATCCTTCTCGCGTTCCCCGTGCTCGCCGCGGCGATCTTCGCCGCCGCCGCCGACCGCGTGCTCGGTGCGCACATCTACAGCCCTGAGAACGGCGGCGTGCTCCTGTGGCAGCACCTGTTCTGGTTCTTCGGCCACCCCGAGGTGTACATCATCGCGCTGCCGTTCTTCGGCATCGTGTCCGAGATCTTCCCGGTGTTCAGCCGCAAGCCGATCTTCGGATACAAGACCCTGGTCTACGCCACCATCGCGATCGCCGCTCTGTCGGTGGCCGTGTGGGCGCACCACATGTACGTCACCGGCGGTGTGCTCCTGCCGTTCTTCGCGCTGATGACCATGCTCATCGCGGTGCCCACGGGTGTGAAGATCTTCAACTGGATCGGCACGCTCTGGCGAGGGTCGGTCACGTTCGAGACGCCGATGGTCTTCGCACTCGGCTTCCTCGTGTCGTTCGTCTTCGGTGGTCTGACCGGCGTCATCCTGGCCTCGCCTCCGCTGGACTTCCACCTCTCGGACTCCTACTTCGTCGTGGCGCACTTCCACTACGTCGTCTTCGGCACGGTCGTGTTCGCGATGTTCGCCGGCTTCTACTTCTGGTGGCCGAAGTGGACGGGCAAGATGCTCAACGAGCGTCTCGGCATGGTGCACTTCTGGATGCTGTTCGTCGGCTTCCACATGACCTTCCTCATCCAGCACTGGCTGGGCGTCGACGGCATGGTGCGTCGCTACGCGGACTACGCGGCAGCCGACGGATGGACGTGGGAGAACCAGCTCTCCACCATCGGCTCGATGATCCTCGGTGCATCGATGATCCCGTTCCTGCTGAACGTCTGGATCACCGCCCGCAAGGCGCCGCGCGTCACGGTCGACGACCCGTGGGGGTACGGAGCGTCGCTCGAGTGGGCGACTTCGTGCCCGCCGCCGCGTCACAACTTCACCTCGATCCCGCGTATCCGTAGCGAGCGCCCCGCCTTCGACCTGAACCACCCCGAGGCCGGTATCCCGGTCGGCGTGGGCCCGGCCAAGGACGCACCCGATACGCCCGTCGTCGACGCGGCCGCTGGAGAGGTCAAGTAAACGATGCGTACCAATGTCGGACTCTGGTGGCTCCTCGCGGGCTTCGGATTCTTCATCGCCGCCGTCTACACGGTCTGGAGCCTCATCCAGCACGGTGGTGTCGAGTGGGTCGGAACCGTTGCTCTGGTCTTCCTCGGCCTCATGTCGTCGATGATCGCCTTCTACGTGGGCCGTGTGCTCAAGGCGCAGAACGGCGAGCTCCCCGAGGACACCCTCACCGCTGACATCGACGACGGCGACCCCGAGATGGGCGAGTTCAGCCCCTGGTCGTGGTGGCCCATCGTGCTCGCGGCTTCCGCCGCGATCGCCGTGATCGGCCTGGCTGTGGGCAGCTGGATGGTTCCTATCGGTTTCCTCGTCTTCGTCGTCGCCATCGTCGGCTGGGTGTACGAGTACTACCGCGGGTACTTCGCTCGCTGATCCTGTGCCCCTTCGGCTGAATACGGCCGCCGTCTCCGACGCCGGCGCCCATCGTCCCACCAACCAGGACGCCGCTTTCGTGGCGTCCTGGGGTGCGGCGGTCGCTGACGGTGTCGGCGGTGGCCCATCGGGAGACCTCGCCTCGGCCGCGCTCATCCATCGTCTCGTGGCGACGCGGGGCAGCGCGATCGATGCGGATGGACTCCTGGTCCGCATTCGCGAGGCGAACTGGGACATCCGCGCACACGTCGAGCGTGACCCGGCCCTCCAGGGGATGGCGACGACTTTCACGGGTCTGTTCCTGGGCGTCGAGGGGCAGTTGCTGCTCGCGCACACCGGCGACTCGCGTGCCTATCTTCTGCGCGACGGCGAGTTCAGCCGTGAGACCCGCGACGATTCCTACGTGCAGGCTCTCGTCGACCACGGCATCATTCCGCCGGAGGCGGCGGCCGCGCATCCCCGGCGCAACATCATCACGGCCTCTCTCGGCGGCGCCGAGGGAGATGTGGTCTCGGTCGCCGAGCGTCTTCCCCTGGTGGGCGACCGCTGGGTCTTGTGCAGCGACGGGCTGACGGACTACGTGCCCGAGGCGGACGTCGCCCGACTCATCGCCGAGGCGGACGACCCGCGTTCGGCCGCAGCGTCGGCTGTGGCGCTCGCTCTCGAGGCGGGAACGCGCGACAACGTGACGGTCGTCGTCTGCGACGTCGTCGATGATGATCAATCGATCGCCGGAGAGCCCGTGTTCTCGGGGTCGGCGGCGCGATGGTTCGCCGAGGACGTCGAGACGGCTTGACCTCGGCGCGTCTTCCCGCGCCTTCCCGCGCCTTCTCGCGTGCCACCGGTGCGCCTGTTCCCTGTCACCGGGCGGCCCGCGACGGTACCCTTCGTGTGTGGGATTCTCCTTGATGTTCGTGCGCGTCCACGGTGATGACCTCGTGGATGCCGACCGGGTCGGACTCGCCGACTTCCTCGTCCGTGAGGGCCTGGTTCTGCCGGATGAGTCTGGAGAGCTCAGTCGCAGGTCGGACGGTGGTGCCCTCGCGTTCGACGGCCGCTGGACCGATCTGCAGCTTGACGGCCTGTCCCAGGAGGAACCCGTGACGGGCAGGATCGATCACGCGGCGCTGGGACCGGAGGAGGTGGAGTTCATCTTCGGTCTGTGCGTGGCCGGGAAGATGATGGTGATCAATCCGCAGGGCAGCCCCATGTACATCGTTCCCGCCGAGACCCACGCGCCGGGGGAGCTTCCCGACCCCGATGGCACCGTCTGGGTGGGAACGCCGGCAGAGCTCGCCGAGACCCTGGGAGTGAGCTTCGGCGGCTTCTCGAGCTTCAGGGCCCGCGTCGTGGGGCATTCCGGCCCCGACGCCGGCGGAGAGTCCGCCCGGTAGTTCCTTCGCGGCACTCGTGCTCTTCAGCGCGGGTGGACGACCATGACCGTGGCGTCGAACACACGCTCGCACGGCCCCTCGTCGTTCTCGAAGGGCTGCCCTTCGCGAACCCAGTACTCGTAGCCGCCGATCATCTCGCGCACGCTGTAGCCGAGCGAGGCGAAGGCGAGAGCGCCCTTCTGCCCGGCGTTGCAGCCGGGGCTCCAGCAGTAGACGACGACCGGCATGTCCTTCGGGATCTCGAGAGGAGCGCGTTCGGCGATCTCGCGGTAAGGGATGTGTACAGCTCCGGTCACCCGCCCCTGCCGCCACGCGTCGGCTCCGCGTACGTCGACGAGCACGAAGCGATCGCCGGCCTTCTGCGCCGCGTAGACATCCGAGGGATCGGTCTCCGCGGCGAGCCTGGCCGCGAAGTACTCCTGAGTGCTGGTCATGCCTCCACGTTATGGTGCCGCTCGAGCAGCGGGGGAGGGCCAGGATGCCACACGCCCTTGGCATCCTGCCAATCCGACGGACGCTTCGTATCGACGCGTCTGGGGCTCAGGCACCGGCACGGAGAGAGGCCGACGGCGCGCGAGCTGGGGCAGGGTGCGGAGGGCGCCCACGAACGACGAAACCCCGGTGCCGAAGCACCGGGGTTTCGTCAGGCGATCACTCGCTCTTGTCGCCGTCGGGACGGTTCTTCTCTTCGAGGCCCTTGGGGGCCGGGAACTCGACCTCTGCGCGCTCACCGATCGCCATGTGCGGACGACCGTCTTCGTCGGCGCGAGCGTTCGCACCGGCGATCTCGTCGGCCTCCTCGTGGTCGATGTGATCGAGCTCGTGGTGCTGGTGCGCCACGGCGGCGTCGATCTCGGCCTGCGAGAGGGGGGCGAGACGATCCTCGAAGAACCAGCGGGACACACCCGCACGGAAGTTCGCATACCAGGGGATCTGACCCTGCGCGTTGGGACGAACGACCAGCGGCTCGTAGGTCTCGTTGTCGACCAGCTTCCAGCGCTCGTACTCGTCGACGGGCTGGTGCACCTCGATGTATTCGCCACCGGGGAGGCGGACGATGCGGCCGGACTCGTATCCGTGCAGAGCGATCTCGCGGTCCTTCTTCTGGAGCGCGATGCAGATCCGCTTCGTGACGAAGTAGGCGAGGATCGGGCCGAGGATCAGCAGCGCCTGCAGCGCGTGGATGACGCCTTCCATCGTGAGGTGGAAGTGCGTGGCCATGATGTCCGAGGATGCCGCTGCCCACATGACCGCGTAGAACGTCACACCGGCGGCACCGATCGCGGTGCGGGTCGCCGCGTTGCGGGGGCGCTGAGCGATGTGGTGCTCACGGGTGTCACCCGTGATCCACGCCTCGATGAAGGGGTAGACCAGCACGAGGACGATGAACAGCCCCAGGACACCGACCGGGATGATGATGTTCCACGAGAAGGTGTGGTCCCACAGGACGAACTCGAGGTGCGGCGGGATGAGGCGCAGCATGCCGTCCGCGAACCCGATGTACCAGTCGGGCTGAGTACCAGCCGAGACGGGGGAGGGGTCGTAGGGGCCGTAGTTCCAGATGGGGTTGATCGTCACGAGGGCGGCGATCAGGACGATCACACCGAACGTGATGAAGAAGAAGCCACCCATCTTGGACGCGTACACCGGGAGCATCGGGTAGCCCACGACGTTGCTGTTCGAGCGGGCGGGGCCGGCGAACTGCGTGTGCTTGTTGATGATCATCAGCATGAGGTGCACCGCGAGCAGCGCCACCAGGATCGCCGGCAGCAGAAGGATGTGCAGCGTGTACAGACGGCCGACGATCGCGGTACCGGGGAACTCTCCGCCGAACAGCAGGAACGAGGTCCAGGTGCCGATGATCGGCAGGCCCTTGATCATGCCGTCGATGATGCGCAGACCGTTGCCCGAGAGCAGGTCGTCGGGGAGGGAGTAGCCGGTGAAGCCCTCGGCCATCGCGAGGATGAAGAGGATGAAGCCGACGACCCAGTTCAGTTCGCGCGGCTTGCGGAACGCGCCGGTGAAGAAGACGCGCAGCATGTGCACGCCGATACCGGCGACGAACACCAGGGCCGCCCAGTGGTGGATCTGGCGGACCAGCAGGCCGCCGCGCAGGTCGAACGAGATGTGCAGCGCGGACTCCATCGCCGCCGACATCGCGATTCCGCGCATGGGCTCGTACGCGCCGTTGTAGTGCGTCTCGACCATGGACGCCTGGAAGAAGAACGTCAGGAAGGTGCCCGACAGCAGCACGACGACGAAGCTCCACAGAGCGATCTCGCCGAGCATGAACGACCAGTGGTCGGGGAAGATCTTGCGACCCAGCTCCTTGACGATGCCCGAGATGCTCGTGCGCTCATCGAGGTAGTTGGCCGCGGCGCCGACGAAGCGGCCTCCGAGCGGCTTGCCGTCGCGTCCCGCGGGCTGCGGGCCCGACGAGACGGCCGGCTCGGTCGTGACGTTCTCGGTGGGATGAGTACCGATGCTCATTTGCGCTCCCAGAAGCTGGGGCCGACGGGCTCGTGGAAGTCACTCTGCGCGACGAGGTAGCCCTCGGCGTCGACGGTGATGGGGAGCTGCGGCAGGGGACGGGCAGCCGGGCCGAAGATGACGGCCGCACCGTTGGCGACGTCGAACTGCGACTGGTGGCAAGGGCACAGGAGGTGGTGGGTCTGCTGCTCGTACAGAGCCACGGGGCATCCGACGTGCGTGCAGACCTTCGAGTACGCGACGATGCCGTCGTACGTCCAGTCCATGTTGTTGGTCTCGGGGTTCAGCTGCTCGGGCTGCAGACGCATCAGCAGCACGATGGCCTTGGCCTTCTCTTCGAGGTAACCCTCGTCGTGGCCGAGTCCGGCGAGCTCTTCCGGGATGACGTGGAACGCCGAGCCGAGAGTGACGTCGGCGGCGCGGATCGGACGACCCGACGGGTCGTGCGACAGGCGCGCGCCTTCCTTCCACATGGTGTGGCTCAGCAGCTTGACCGGGTCGGCGTCCTGGGGTGCGAGACCGCGGAACAGCGTGATGCCCGGGATGATCGACGCGGCGAGAGCGGCGAAGAGCGAGTTGCGGATGATCTCGCGGCGACCGAAGCCCGAGTCCTTGTTCGCTTCGACGAAGACGTTGACCGCACCTTCGCGCGTCTCGTCGCGTCCGCGCGTCGCGTGACGGTCCTCGATGTACTCCTTGTCGGACATGACCGACTTGCCCCAGTGAATGGTGCCGATGCCGATCGCCAGCAGCGCGAAGCCGATGCCGAGTCCGATGAAGAGGTTGTTGTACCGGATGTCGATCAGCGCGCCCGACTCGATCGGGAAGATCATGTAGGCGATGCTCGCCCAGATGCTCGCGGCGACCGAGAAGTAGAACAGGGTGTAGACCGTGCGAACGGCCCGCTTCATCGCCTGCGGGTCCTGGTCGGTCATGCGGTGGCGGTGTCCCGGAAGACCCGGGTTCTCCACGGGGTCGGGGATCGCGACCGCGAGCCCGGCGGAAGGCTTCCATGAAGCCCTCTCGTGCTCGAGCGCGTCTTCCTCGTGTGCCATGGTGCTCCTCGTGCGTTTACGTAATGTCGATGACGACGGTCAGTTGGACTTCGCCGTGATCCACACGGTGAGCGCGATGAGCGCCCCGATTCCGAAGATCCAGATGAACAGACCCTCAGAGACCGGACCGAGCGAACCGAGCGAGAATCCGCCGGGCGACTCGGACTTCTGAAGGAACATCAGGTACGAGATGACGTCGCGCTTGTCTTCGGGGGTCAGGTTCATGTCGTTGAAGACCGGCATGTTCTGGGGACCGGTGACCATGGCCGCGTACATGTTGACGGGGGTCACGGTGTGCAGATCGGGGGCCCACTTGCCCTCGGTGAGTGCACCGCCGGCGCCGGCGACGTTGTGGCACATGGCGCAGTTGATGCGGAACAGCTCGGCACCGTGCGACAGGTCGCCCTCACCGTCGGTGATGTCGGCGCTCGGGTAGGTCGGGCCGGGGGCCGACGACTGCACGAACGCGGCGATCGCGTCGATCTGCTCCTCGGTGAACTGCACCGGCTTCTGCGGAGCCTGCGGGCCCTGCGCCTGCAGGGGCATGCGACCGGTCGACACCTGGAAGTGGACCGACAGCTCGCCGACGCCGAACAGCGACGGACCTTGCTGGCTGCCCTCGAGATCGAGGCCGTGGCAGGTCGCGCAGTTCGCCTGGAAGAGCTTCTTGCCCTCTTCGACCGCGGTCGCCGAGGAGGCGCTGCTCGTCGGGGTGTCCGTCGCGGCCATCGCCGCGGAGGCACCCGCGTAGACGCCACCGGTCAGGAGGAGGCCGATGCCGATCAGCGCGGCGGCGGCCAGGGGACTGCGGCGCCCGGATGCGCGGCGCGGCTTCTTCTCTCGTGCCATGTCAGGTACAGCTCTCTTACTTCAGGAAGTAGATGACGAAGAACAGGGCGATCCAGACGACGTCGACGAAGTGCCAGTAGTACGACACGACGATCGAGGTGGTCATCTCTTTGCGTCCGAAGTTCTTCACGGCGTAGGCACGGCCGATCACGAGCAGGAAGGCGATGAGCCCGCCCGTCACGTGCAGGGCGTGGAAGCCGGTGGTCAGGTAGAAGGCCGAGGCGTAGGGGTTGGCGCTGATGGGCATGCCTTCGGCAACCAACGTCGCGTACTCCCACACCTGGCCCGACACGAAGACGGCGCCGAGGATGAACGTGAGGTAGAACCACTCCACCATGCCCCACTGGACGAAGCGGAACGACTTGCCGGTGCGGTACGGCTGGTACCGCTCGGCAGCGAACACGCCCATCTGGCACGTGACCGAGGACAGCACGAGGATGATCGTGTTGACGGTCGCGAAGGGGACGTTGAGCAGCTCGGTCTCCTGCGCCCAGAGGGACGCGGAGGTGCTGCGCAGAGTGAAGTAGATGGCGAAGAGGCCGGCGAAGAACATGACCTCGCTGCCCAGCCACACGATGGTGCCCACGGCGACCGGGTCGGGCCGCTTCACGGCACGCACGGCCTGGGAATACGTCGCTGAGGTCGTCACCATCCCATTATGCGCGATCCGACGGGCCGATATTCCCATCTCGAGCTGGAGATATTCCACGCTCGAGACTTAGGGAAACCTAAGAATCCACGGGGAATCCCCGGTACGTCAGGACTTTCGCCGCGTCTGTCGCGGCGAGGAGCGGGAGAGAGGGGTGTGGAAGGATCGTGGCATGGCGGAACGCTTGAGCTGGCCCGATGTCCTCACCTCCCTTCTCGAAGGGCGAGACCTCAGCGTGTCGGAATCGACCTGGGCGATGCGGCGTGTCATGGCGGGGGAGGCGACGCCCTCTCAACTGGCCGGATTCCTGGTCGCGCTGCGCGCCAAGGGCGAGACGGTGGAAGAGATCGTCGGGTTCCGTGATGCGATCCTCGAGGCCGCGGTTCCCCTTCCCGTCCGTGCCGAGGTCCTCGACATCGTCGGCACCGGCGGCGACCGTTACGGCACCGTCAACGTCTCGACGATGGCGGCGGTGGTGGCGGCGGCATCCGGAGTCCCCGTGGTCAAGCACGGCAACCGTGCCGCGAGCTCGGCCTCGGGGTCGTCGGACGTGCTGTCGTCGCTCGGGATCGCGCTCACCCTCGACCCGGCCCACGTCGCCGAGACCCTCGAGCGCACCGGGATCACGTTCGCCTTCGCGGCCGCCTTCCACCCCGGTTTCCGTCACGCCGGGCCCACGCGGTCGGAGCTGGGTGTGCCGACCGTCTTCAACTTCCTCGGTCCGTTGTGCAATCCCGCCCGCGCGGAGGCGAACGCGGTGGGTGTCGCCCACCTCGACCGCGTCCCGCTCATCACGGGCGTGTTCCGCACCCGCGGGGCCACGGCGCTCGTGTTCCGCGGCGACGACGGCCTCGACGAGCTGACCACGACGGGGCACAGCCGCCTCTGGGAGATCAGCCGCGGTGACGTGCACGAGCACGATCTGGACCCCCGGGATCTCGGCATCCCTCTCGTCGAGATCGAGGCACTGCTCGGGGGGACTCCCGATCACAACGCCGAGGTCGTGCGACGGACCCTCGCGGGTGAGACCGGGCCGGTGCGCGACATCGTGCTCCTGAACGCCGCCGCCGGGCTCGTGTCGTACCGCTTGTTCCAGGATGCCGCGGAGGTGCAGCGACCGATCCTCGAGCGGCTCGCCGAAGCGATGGCCGATGCCGCCGCCGCTGTCGACGACGGGCGGGCGTCCGCCAAGCTCGAGGCGTGGATCTCGACCACGCGGGAGCTCGCGGAGTAACGCATGAGACCGCTGGACGCCCTGAACGAGATCGCGTATCTGCTCGAACGCGAGAGGGCCTCGCGGTACAAGTCGAAGGCCTTCCGGACGGCGGCCGCCGCGATCGACGGTCTGAGCGACGCGGAGTTGCGGGATCCCGGACTCCGTCGGCGGCCCGGGATCGGGGACTCGACGTTCGCGGTGATCCAGCAGGCGCTGGCCGGCGGTGTGCCCGAGCGGCTCGCCGCCCTCCGTGAGACGAAGGGCGCTGTCGGCGGTGAGGCCCTCCGCGGCGCGCTGCGGGGCGACCTGCACAGCCACAGCGAGTGGTCGGACGGGGTGACGCCGATCGAGGCGATGGTCGAGGCGGGACGTGCTCTCGGGCACGAGTACCTGGCCCTCACGGACCATTCCCCGCGCCTCACCGTGGCGAATGGATTGTCTCCCGCGCGGCTGCGGGAGCAGCTCGAGATCGTCCGCGGCCTGAGCGGCGGGGGCTTCACCCTGCTGTCGGGGATCGAGGTCGACATCCTCGACGACGGCGACCTCGACCAGGAGGACGCGCTGCTGCGCGAGCTCGATGTGGTCGTGGCATCCGCTCATTCGAAGCTCCGCATGGAGCGGGAGCCGATGACGCGGCGACTCGTCGCGGCGGCGAGTGATCCGCGGGTCGACGTCCTCGGGCACGTCACGGGGCGGCTCGTCGAGGGGGCGCGGGGAACGCGTCCTCCTTCGGAGTTCGATGCGCGAGCGGTCTTCGCCGCATGTGCGGCCTCGGGTGTGGCGGTCGAGATCAACTCGCGCCCCGAGAGGCAGGACCCTCCCGATGAGCTGATCGCGATCGCGCTCTCCGAGGGGTGCCTGTTCTCGATCGACTCGGACGCGCACGCGCCCGGGCAGCTGTCGCTGCTCGACTACGGGGCGGCGCGGGCGGATGCCGCGGGCGTCCCGCACGAGCGCATCGTGACGACATGGACCCTCGACAGGGTGCGGGAGTGGCTCGAACGCGAGCGGTGATCCGCGGGGGGTCGTGCCGTCAGCGGGGCAGGACGGCCAGGGCGCGGCTCATCGACGAGCCGAGGTTCCATCGTTCGGCGAGGGCTTCCGCGGCGGCGCGGCGGTCGTCGCCCAGCGCCCGCAACACGTCGTCGGGTGCGTCCAGATCGAGATCGCGCACGACCCGTACGACGGTGGGGGCGACGGCGAGGTAGTCGGCGGCCGCCAGGATCTTCGCGCGTTGCGCGGGTGTGCCACCGGTACCGTTCTCGGCCGCGGCGAGGATGCCGTCGAGATCACCGTGCGCGGTGAGCAGGGCCGTGGCCGACTTCTCACCGATGCCGGCGACGCCGGGCAGGCCGTCCGAGGGGTCACCGCGCAAGACGGCGAAGTCGGCGTACTGCGCCGCGTGGATGCCGTACTTCGACATCACCGCCGCGTCGTCGACGAGCTCGAGGTTGCTCATCCCGCGGGCCGTGTAGACGATGCGGATCTCGCGCTCATCGTCGATCAGCTGGAAGAGATCGCGGTCGCCGGTGACGATGTCGACCGGAACGTCCGCGGTGGTCGCGAGAGTGCCGATGACATCGTCGGCCTCGTGTTCGGCGGCCCCGACGACGGGGATCCCGAGGTGCGCGAGCGCGTCGCGGATGAGAGGGATCTGGGCCAGCAGGGCCTCAGGGGTCTCTTCGCGGTCGGGCCCGGTCGCGACCGCCTCGACGACACGGTGCGCCTTGTAGGTGGGGAGGAGATCGACGCGCCATGCCGGGCGCCAGTCGTCGTCCCAGCACGCGACCACACGGGTGGGGCCGTACGTCGAGACGAGCTTGGCGATCATGTCGAGAAGACCCCGCACCGCGTTGACCGACGTGCCGTCGGCGGCTCGCACCTTGTCGGGCACTCCGTAGAACGCGCGGAAGTAGAGGGACGCGGTGTCGAGGAGCATGAGGCGGTCGGTCACGGCGTTCATCCTGGCACGAGCCGGCTCAGCCGCCGGTCGTCGTCCACGTGATCGAGTCGCCGGAGTAGAGCCCCACCTCGACGCTGCCCTTGTCGGCGCCGGCGAACGGCGTGTCCTGGACGAGGTAGTACGTGACCGTCTCGCCGGGGGCGATGGGCTCCGAGATGTCGTAGCGGCTGGGGTAGGCATCCGTGACGGACGGGTCGTACGCGCCGTCGAGGTAGCTTCCGTCGGAGGAGCGGTAGCTCGACGAGAAGCGGAGCTGCCACCCGTCCGGGTCGATGGCCTCGTCGGTCAGGTTGGTCATCTCGATGGGGACCGCGACCAGCGATCCGGATGCCGAGAAGGGCGCCGGACTCGCCGAGGTCATCTCCGCCGTGATGTCGACGGGGGCGAGCGCGCGAATGGACCAGACGTCGTCACCGGTGTCGGAATCGATGATGGTCTGGTCGGTTCCCCACATGAGTTCCGCCTGCGACCCTTGACCCGGGGCGACGGACAGCCGCTGCGCGAGGGTGAAGGTGTCGGTCTCGGGATCGGGGGCGGGGTACGCGGACGACGCGGACGACGTCAGCCCGGACAGGATCGCCGCGCCCAGCGCGACGATGATGCCGAGAACGGTGATCACGATCGCGATCACCGCGGGGACACGGGCGCTGCCGCGGCGCGCCAGCTGCACGATGGCGAGCACGAGAGCGGTGACCAGCAGCAGCCAGACCAGCGGCGATGACGAGAAGGCGAACAGGGCGCCCACGCACGCGAAGATCAGAGCCGTGATGCCGAGACCGCGCCGCGGAGGCCGCGGGCCCTGCGGGACGGGGGTCTGCACGAAGCCCGGCGGGTGGGCGAGGTCGGGGTGAGGGCTCGGCCACGGCGCGGTCGACGGCGCGGCGGGCAGGGTCGCGACGGGACCGGCTGGGCCGTACCCGGCCGAAGCGGGCCCGTACGCCGCGAACGGCGGGCGCCGGCCCTGCGGTGTGTCATTCGTCATGTCGCCTCCCCGGGTCCATGGTACGAAGGCGGCGCCGTCGGGGCGATGTCTCGGGGAAAGTCCGCGCTGCGCACACGACCTAGAGTGGCGGGATGTCTTTCGGATCGGCCCGCGTCCGCCCCTCGTCGACCGCGCCCTGCCCGTGCGGCGGGGAAGAGTTCGGTCGCTGCTGCGGGCCGATCCTCGACGGAGACGCGGCGGCGTCGGCGGAGCGTCTGATGCGTTCCCGTTACACCGCGTACGCCGTCGGTGACCTCCCGCACCTCGTGCGGTCGTGGCATCCGCGGACCCGCCCAGACGACCTCGAGCTCGACGACGACACCGTCTGGGAGGGCCTGACGATCGAGGACGCGCGCGAGGAAGCGGATACGGCCGTCGTCTCGTTCCGCGCGGCGTGGCGGCGCGGTTCCGATCGACAGGTCCTGTCCGAGCGCAGTCGATTCGTCCGGCGCGCGGGCCGCTGGGTGTACGTCGACGGGGATGTGAGCTGAGGACGTCAACCCCGCGAGGGCGTGTCGGAGGTCGCGCGTAGGGTCGAGGTCCATCGCCCCAGGAGAGGAGCCGCATGATCCCCGGGAAACCCCGAGCAGCAGGCTCCGCCGGACCGGGCGGATCGAGTGATCCTGAAGATGTCGATCGAGAAAGCCGGAGGACAGTGACATGGAACGCATCGTGATCATCGGGGGCCACGGGAAGGTCGCCCTCCACCTGGCCGGTCTCCTGTCGGAGCGCGGCGACGAGGCGGTGTCGATCATCCGCAACCCCGACCAGACGGCCGATGTCGAGAAGGCGGGCGGAACGCCGCTCGTCCTCGACGTCGAGAAGGCGGACGTCGAGGCGCTCGCCGAGGCCTTCGCCGGGGCGGATGCCGTCGTCTGGGCGGCCGGCGCCGGAGGAGGGGATGCCGATCGCACGTATGCCGTGGATCGGGATGCCGCGCAGCGCGCGGTCGACGCGGCCGGTGTCGCGGGGCTGCGCCGCTTCGTCATGGTGTCGTGGATCGGCTCGGTACCGGACCACGGCATCTCGCCCGACGACTCGTTCTTCGCGTACGCCGACGCCAAGCTCGCCGCGGACGACCACCTGCGCGCCAGCGACCTCGACTGGACCATCCTCGGCCCGGGAACCCTCACCCTCGACCCGCCCACCGGACGCATCACCACGGCGCCGCAGGGCTCCGCCGAGGTGGGACGCGCCGATGTGGCCGCGGTCGCGGCGGCGGTGCTGCTCCAGTCCGCAACGATCGGACGGTTCATCCGTTTCGGCGCCGGCGACACGCTGATCGCGGAGGCGATCGTCGAGGAGAGAACCGCTCCGTCCGAGTGAGCGCCGCCCTCCCGGCCCGACCTACTCCCCGGCGGTGTCGTCGTCGTCGATCACGATGACGCCGTCGGGGATGGGCTCGCTGAGCAGCGGCTCCGCGGCGAGGGTGAGATCGATCGTCGCGCGGAGAAGGCCCCCCGCGGTCGCGGAACGCAGCAGCTCGATCTGATCGAGCTCTCCCAGCGGAGCGATCGCGGCCAGCTGCCACGCCCGCTCGAGCGGGTCTTCGGACAGCTCGACCTCGGGGTCCCAGCGGCTGCCGCCGAAGTGGACCGCCCGGCCGAGCACGCGTCGGACGATGCGCTCCGCCTCCTCGAGGAGGGGAGTCAGGGCTTCGTTCCACTCGAGGTCGGGGAGGGCGCGGACGTCGGCGCGCGGGTAGGGGTCGTCGTCGAGCCACGCGACGATCTCGAAGCGTCCCGTGCCACGGGCGACGATCTGGAGTTGGTCCGCCTCGGGGAGCACGTGGCTCAAGCGGGCCATCGTGCCGATCGCGAACCGCTGGTCTCCGCCTCCGGTCTCGGTTCCGCGCTCGATGAGGACGACGCCGAACGCGGGGTCGGACTCGTCGAGCAACCGCCCGAGCATGACGAGGTAGCGCTCTTCGAAGATCCGCAGCGCCAACGGCGTGTGCGGGAAGAGAACGGCTCCCAGAGGGAACATCGCGGTACCCATCGCCCCAGTCAACCAGGGTCGCGACCGACCGGGGTCGGAGAAGGCGAAGTCGTGCCCTTCCCACGGGGTCGGTCCGATTCCGCACGGCCGCGCCGTGACGACGGCTCGACCGCAGGCGGTGTCACCCCCGGGGTCGCCCCACCGGCGTCCCCGGAGGAGCGGCCCCGGGTGTCACCCTTCGTCGTCCCGCAGCGTCTCGTGCACGCGGTGCAGATCCATCAGGAGCGACCCCACCAGCACCCAGTGGGCGGCCGACGGGGTGCGGATCTGCAGCGGACGGGTGAGCGCGGGCTCCTCGGTCGCGATGGGGAGGTCGGTACCCGTGTCCACCGCGAACGCGCGGCGGACGTCGTGCGCCGCGCGGTGCAGTTGTTCGGCGATGGCGCGCACCGAGGGTTCCTCGGCGATCGTCGCGTCGTAGCCGTCGTAGACCGCGCGGGTCATGCCGATCGCCTGCGTCACGACCGGGGTGAAGCGATCGAGGAGATCCTGCATCGCGAGCAGATCGGTCCGGTGCCGACCGCTCCGGGGGTTCAGCGAGAGCGAGTCGGCGCCGTCCGCGATGGCGGTGGCCGCGGCATCCCGAACCGGGCGCAGCAGTCGCGCCTCGAGGAGGAGCTCTTCGAGGGATGCCGGGGTCTGCGGCGTCTCGAGGGCCCGGGCGAGGCGCTCCAGGGCCGAGGCGAGTTCGCGCCCCAGGACCTCCAGCTTCTCGCGCGCGGGCGGCACGAGGACCGGCGGCACCAGGGCGACGTTGATGACGATGCCGACGAGCGCGCCGATCAGCGTCTCGAGCACGCGGTCGACGGCGTAGTTGGGCGTGGCTGTGCCCAGGGCGAGGACCAGGATCGCGCTGATCGCGACCTGGTTGGTCGCTCCGGGCGACATGCGCAGCGCCCACGCGATCACCAGCGCCACTCCCGCGGAGAGGAGGATCACCCAGGTCGGGCTGCCGAGCGCGATGCCGAGGAGGGAGGCGATGACGACGCCGACCACGACGCCGACGCTGCGTTCGACCGCGCGGGTGAGCGACTGGTTGATGCTGGGCTGGACCACGAGGAGAGCGGCGATGGCGGCGAAGATCGGCGGTGGTCCCTGCACCAGCCATCCGGCGACGAGCCACGCCGCGACGGTGGCGATCGCGGACTTGGCCACCTGCAAAAACGGTGCGCGTCGTTTCGTGCGGAACGACAGGCTTTCGCGCATGAGTCGCGAGGGGAGCGAGATCACGGTCACTCCGCTCGGGCGACGATGGCGGCGGCGTTCTCGGCGACCCACCCCATGAGAGGGAGGACGTGCGTCATGAGGTCGCGGCCGCGGTCGGTCAGTCCGTACTCCACGCGCGGAGGCACCTCGGGATAGGCGGTCCGGAGCACGAGGCCGTCGGCCTCGAGCGTCTTGAGCGTGCTCGCCAGCATCTTCTCGCTGATCCCCGACACGTTCCGGCGCAGGACTCCCCAGCGTTGGGTCCCGTCCGACAGCGCCATCAGCACGAGGATGCCCCACTTGCCCATCACGTGGTCGAGAACGGTGCGCGTGGGGCAGCCGTCGGAGAAGACCTCCGGATGCTCTGCGCGGATTTCCGCAAGACTGACGCTCATGTGAGTACCTAACCAGAAAGTGGGTACCCGCATTCCGGAATGTGCCGCCCGCGGGTGCGTTGGGGTCGGCGTACCGACCGAAAGGACACTTCCATGACCCTCCTCGTCACCGCCGCCTCCGGACACCTCGGCCGTCTCGTCGTCGACGCCCTGCTCGAGCGCGGCGTCCCGGCATCCGATGTCGTCGCCGGCGTCCGCACCCCCGCCAAGGCGAGCGACCTCGCCGACCGTGGCATCCGCGTCGTCGAGTTCGACTACGCGCGTCCCGAGACCCTCGCTCCGGCTCTCGACGGCGTGACCCGCGTCCTGCTGATCTCCGGGACCGACGCCGATCGGGTCGCCGGGCACGGCAACGTCGTCGACGCGGCACGTGCGGCGGGCGTCGAGCGTCTCGTCTACACGAGCGCTCCGCGCAACGACGAGATCGACTACGCGCTCGGTGCCGACCACAAGGCCACCGAAGCGCTCATCGCCGCCTCCGGCGTCGAGGCCACGATCCTGCGCAACAACTGGTACACCGAGAACTACCTCGACGCGGTGGCGCGCGCGGCCGAGACGGGTGAGATCGTCGCCGCCGTCGGAGACGCCCGCGTGGCCAGCGCGAGCCGTCGTGATTACGCTGAGGCCGCCGCGATCGCGCTCGTCGGGGACGAGCTGCGCGGACAGACGCTCGAACTGGGCGGGGACGTCGCGTGGACCTACGACGAGCTCGCGGTCGCGGCCTCGGAGGTCGTCGGGCGCCCCGTCACCTACACGGCCGTGACCGTCGCGCAGCTCGCCGCCGGTCTGGAGGCCGCGGGGCTGGACGCGGGCACCGCCGCTTTCGTCGCGGGCATCGACGACGCGATCGCTCGCGGCGCGCTGGGACAGACCGACGGGACGCTGTCGCGTCTCCTCGGGCGCCCGACCACTCCGCTCGTGGAGGGTCTGCGCGCGGGTCTCGGCGCGCGGTGACCGGACGGCGTGGGGTGCCGTCCTCGTCGGCACCTCACGCCCCCGCGGTCGCCTCGCGCCGAGCCGTGAGGTGGCGCTGGCGCATCGCGAGGAAGAGCGGGAACGTGAACGCGAACGCGGTCAGACCCGAGAGCACGACGTACAGCCACCCGAACCGCATCCCGATGCGGCGCGCCTCGACGATGATGAACACGCTTCCGGCGACGGCCACGACGAGCAGGTCGACCGTGATCGACGACACCGCCGGCCCGCTCCCGACGAGGTCGCCGAGGAAGTCGCGCATCTGCACGATCGCGAGGGCGTTGAAGGTCCACGTGCCTACCAGCCCCGCGACCGACAGGACGAGGTACAGCACGGCGGTCGGAGTCCACTGGCGTCGAAGCTCGCTCATGCCCCGATCCTGCCGCAGAGCCGATGTCGGTGGCGGGGGCTAGCGTCGAAGGATGGATGCCGCACACGCCGAGCGCATGCTCGACGACCGCCAGCGCGAGGTCGACCATCGCCTCGCGCGCTTGCGCGAAGACGAGGCGAGCCTCCGTCACGATCGGGCGGATGCCACGGCCGACGACGAGCACGATCCCGAGGGCTCGACCCTCTCGGGGGAGTGGGCGCAGGTCGACGCCCTGCGACGAGGTGCCGAGGCCGAGCGCGTGGAGATCCAGGCCGCGCGGGACCGCATCGCCGCGGGCACCTTCGGGGTGTGCGAGAACTGCGGCCGTCCGATCGGCGACGCCCGGCTGGAGGCGCGCCCCTTCGCCCGCCGCTGCATCGCGTGCGCGGTCTGACGAGCCGGCGCAGACCTAGGCTGGGAGCATGGAACCGGTCCTGATCGCCCTGCTGTTCGCCAACGCCGTTTTCAACGCGGTCGTGTGGCCGCGGTTCTACGCGCGGGTCGCGAAGGACCCGCGCGCGAAGGACGCCGCGGGCAAGGCCACGCCGTTCCTCATCGTGCACACGGTGCTCATCGGTCTCGCTCTCGTGCTGGCCCTGGCGTCGTTGATCGCGGCGATCGCCGCGCTCGTCTCCTGACCCTTCGGTAGAATGGGGCCGCGGGTTCGCCCGCCGCACGCAGTGCAACTACCTACCGGCTCGGCAAGGCGGCACGTTCCCCCGCCCCCGGAGACCGCTCTATGACTCTGCCCGTGACCACCCACCGATCGTTGATCCATCACACCGGTCTCTGGTACTTCCCGGTGGCGTTCGTGGCACGACTGCCGTTCGCCATGATGACCGTGGGCGTCCTCGCCCTGGTCGTCGCGGTGCGCGGATCCGTGGCGCTCGGTGGGCTCACCTCGGCCGCGGTCGGGCTGGGCGTCGTCATCGCAGGCCCGGTGCTCGGCGACCTCGCGGACCGATTCGGGCAGCGGCGTGTGCTGGTTCCGGTGGGTCTGGCCAACGGCATCCTGCTCTCGCTCTTCCCTCTCGTCGTCGCGGCGTCGAGCGCCGACGCGCTGCTGCTCGCATCGGCGGCCGCGATCGGCCTCACGGGTCCGCAGACCGCGGCGATGTCGCGCAGCCGGGTCATGGCGCTCATCGGCGAGCGCGTGGACCCCGAGCGACGCGAGAGGGCGTTCTCCCGCGCGATGGCCTACGAGTCCGCCGCCGACGAGACGGCGTTCGTCATCGGTCCGTTCGTGGTCGGCCTGCTGGCCGCGGTGATCGCCCCGTGGGCCCCTATCGCGGGCGCGGCGGTGCTGAGCTTCGTCTTCGTGACGGCCTTCGCCCTGCACCCCACCGGTCGTGCGGTCCCCGAGCGGTCCGAGCGCGCGGCGATGGCGCCCGTGCGCGAGCTCCTGCACCCGCGCCTTCTCGTGCTCGTGGCCTCGGTGTTCGGCGTGGGACTCTTCTTCGGCTCGACCCTCACGTCACTCACCGCCTTCATGGAAGCCCAGGGTGCGCCCGAGGCCGGTGCCCTGCTGTACGGGGTCATGGGCGTGGGCTCGGCCGTGCTCGCCCTCGCGGTCGCCGCGCTCCCCGCCCGCTTCTCGCTGCGCTGGCGGCTCGTCGCGTTCGCGAGCATCCTCACGGCCTCGGCGGGCGCGTACACCGTGGGCGGGTCCGTCCCCACCGTCACCCTCGTGCTGTGCCTCATGGGCATCGGCGTCGGTCCGTCGCTCGTCACCCTGTTCAGCCTCGCCGGGCACCGCGCCCCGAGGGGCCGCACCGCATCGACGATGACGGTGCTCGCCTCCGCGCTGACGCTCGCGCAGGCGCTGGCGTCGGCGGTGACCGGCGCGGTCGCCGAGCAGATCTCGGTCGAGACGGCGATGCTGTTCCCCGCGGGCGCGGCGCTCCTCGTCCTGGCGATGGCCGGGGTGAACGCCGCGCGCAGCGACCGCTGGGACGAGCGCACGCTCTGATCCTCACGCCGGCAGCGGGTAGCGCCGCCGGAGGAGAAGGCGCTGCGCGAGCGTCCATACGGTCGTGACCGTCAGATACAGCGCCGCCGCGAGAGGGACGAACAGCGCCACGACCGCGGTGGTGAACTGCAGAACCCCGACCATGCCCGTCATCCACGTCGGGGCCGACGGGTCGGTCGCGGGGCGGAGCAGCCGCCGGGTGAGCTCGGCCACGCCGGCGATCACGACGACGAGGGCAGCGAACACGGCGAGGGTCGTGGCATCCATCATCCCCGACGTCAGGGCGCCGACCAGGCTCGTGCCCAGGGGGACGCCGAGCAGGTCGTGGGTGAGGAGCGTGTTGGCGTGCCCGCCGACCGTGGGGTGCAGGAACACCGCGTACAGGAGACCGACGATCGGCGCCTGCGCGAGAAGGGGCAGGCAGCCGGCGGCGGGCGAGGTGTTCTCGTCGCGATACATCTGCATCGTCTCGCGCTGCAGGCGTTCGGGGTTCGTGCGCCAGCGCTCCCGGAGCTGACGCAGGCGGGGAGCCAGACGAGCACGCGTCTGCTCCGCGCGGGCCTGGGACACCCCGACCGGGATGAGCACGAGGCGGACGACGAGGGTCACGGCGACGACGGCGAGAGCCGCGGCGAGTCCCCCGGTGAGGGGCGCGAAGATCGCGGTGAGAGCGAGCAGGGCTTGGGTGGTGAGGTCGAGGAGGACGGCGAGAGGGGGAAGAGCGAAGAGGTCCATGAGGGTTTCCGTTCGTGGCGGCGATCAAGGGATCAGCGCGCGCCACCAGTCACTCCGGAACGGATGCCACAGGCCACCGTCAGCGGACGGTGCGGGGAGGAGGGGCTAGGCGGCGCGGGCCACGAATCCCGGCGCTCGAGGGCGGGGATGCCCCGCGGCGTCGGGGTCGCTCTGCGCGAGGGGAGCGGACGGGTCGATCGGCCGTGCCGCACGCGGCGTCACCCCGGCGAGGAGCGCCGGCAGCACCACGAGGACGATCGCGACGGTGATGACCACGGCCGCGGCGAGGACCACCGCGAGAAGCGGTGCGCCGGTTCCCGGTGTGAGGGCCAGCTCGGCGGTCGCGAGGAGCAGGTTCAGCAGAGCGATCAGCGATGCGATCATGTGCGCCCTCCCCTCGACGTCCCTTCCACGCTAGCAGGGGTCGGTCGCTACGCTGAGGCCATGACCACCCTCGTTCTGACCATCGTCGGCGATGACCGTGCGGGCCTGGTGTCGTCCGTCGCCGACATCATCGACGCCCACGGCGGCAACTGGGAGAACAGCGAGCTCGCCGAGCTGGCCGGGGCGTTCGCCGGCATCGTCGAGGTGTCGGTCGCCCCCGATCAGGCCGACGCCCTGCGTGTCGCGCTCGAGGGCCTGGCCGGAACCCTCGCGGTGACCGTGCACACCGGGGCGCCCGAGGGCACGGCATCCGCTCCGCACAGTGTGACCCTCGACGTGATCGGCAACGACCGACCGGGTATCGTCCGCGAGGTCTCGGCGGCGCTCCACGCCCGTGGCGTGAGCATCGAGCGCATGTCGACGCAGACGACGGATGCCGCCATGGCGGGCGGGCGCCTGTTCGAGGCGTCGATCACGGTGACGCTCACCGACGGCGTCGAGACCGACGACCTCGTGACCGAGCTGGAGCGGCTGGCGGCGGAGATCCAGGTCGACGTCTCGCTCGCGGACTGATTCCGCGGGCGGGGGTGCTCACGCGACCCGCCGGAAGCGGCGGATGGCGGGACGACTCCCGACGAATCCGCCGGGCCTCAGACGGCCCGGCGTCGCCGCGACGCCAGCCGGGCGACCCCGCGCCAGCCCACCAGGAACAGACCGAGGGTGATCGCCGCGACGATCACGAAGGCCACGGCCACGCCCTGGCCGCTGAGCGCGCGCAGCACCATGCCGACGACGACCGTCACCGCCCACACGATCAGCCCGGTCCGCGCGGGCGCGAGGGGTGCGCGCCAGGCGCGGGAGACGAGCCACCCGAGCCCGAGCGCGACGACGAACGGCCACGCGGTCGTGGCCAGCCCCGAGCCGGCCGGTCCGAGGACGTCGCCGTCGTGGGTCGCGCGACCGATCGCGGCGAACACGACGACCAGGACGACGTCGACGAGCAGAGCGAGTGCGGGGCGGGTGCGGGAGGAGGTCACGGCATCCATTGTCCCCGCCCGGACGAGGCGTATCGTCCGTGTATCGACGGGCGCAGACGCGCTCGCAACACCGCGGCGGGTGGAGTGGAATCCCGAACACCCAGGAGTCGCCATGCCGAACGCCCCCGTCCTCACCCCCGCCCGCATCCTCGTCGCCGCCGCGGCGCTGGCCGTGGTGGGCGCGCTCACCCTCGCTCCGCGCGCGCTCATCCGGCCCTTCCAGGAGCGCGCGGTCGACGCGTTCTTCCTCGTCACCGAGCGGTGGGGTGGCGTGACACTGGCGTACAACAGCGACGTCGTGATGAACATCGCCCTGTTCGTGCCGCTGGGTCTCGCGGTCGCCGCGCTCCTCCCGCTGCGCTTCGCGCCGTTGACGGTCTTCTTCGGGGCGGCGGTCTCGCTCGCGGTCGAGACCGCCCAGTCGCTCATTCCGGGGCGGGTCCCCGACGTGGACGACGTCCTGCACAACACCCTCGGGGCGGCGGTGGGCACGCTGGTCGTGATCGCCCTGCGGCTCGTGACGCGCGCGGCGGTGCGCGCGGGGGAGATGGCTTCGCGCGGGTGACGCGCGCCGTGGGCTGATCCCCGCGCGGGTGATGCCCCGCCGTGGGCTGATCTCCGCGCGCGGCCTCGCTCAGCTGCGCGTCTGATCCGCCGTGGGACGCGGAAGGCGCACGCGCGCGTGGAGCCCGCCGCCCTCGCGCGGCCACAGCTCGAGAGACCCCTCGTGCACGCGCACGATCGCGACCGCGATGGCGAGACCGAGGCCCGTCCCGGCCGCCGCGGTCCGCGCGCGGCCCGCCGCGCGCACGAACGGTTCGGGAAGCGTCGCCACCGTCTCGCGCGAGAGCTCCGTCCCCGTGTTCAGCACGTCGACGATCACGCTGCGGGCATCGGTGCGCACCGTGACCTGGACCTCTCGCGGCGCGGTGCCGTCGGCGGCGCTGTGCACGATGGCGTTGTGCACGAGGTTGGTGAGCATCTGCCGCGCGAGCGTCTCGTCCGCGACGGCCACGGCGGGGGAGGCGATGCGCGTCGTGAGTCGGGCGGGTGCGCTCGCGGCCAGGGGAGCGAGCTCCCCGCAGACCTCGCCGGCAAGGGCGCCGATGCCCACTTCCGAGCGGGCGATCACTCCGCCGTGCGAGGCGCGCGAAAGGGCGAGGATGGCCTCGGTCAGACGGATGGCGCGCTCGTTCGTCTCGTCGAGTCGACCCAGCAGCCGCCCGACGTCGACGCTGTCCGGGTCGGCGCGGGCGACCTCGAGCATGGTCCGCATCGTGGCGTGCGGTGTCCGCAGCTCATGCGAGGCGTTCGCGGCGAAGCGGCGCTGCTCCTGCACCGTCTCGGCGATCCGGGCGAGCATCGCATCGAAGGTGTCGGCGAGGTCGGTCAGCTCGTCTCGGCGGCCCGGAAGATCCACCCGCCTGTCGAGGCTCCCGTCGCGCACCGCGCGGGCCGCGTCCGTGATGCGGGTGAGCGGGCGGAGCATGAGACCCGCGACGATCCAGCCGCCGCCGAGTCCGATGATCGTGAGACCGGCGACCGTGAACCACGCGTACTTGACGAAGACGTCCGCGAGATCGCTGCGGGCCGGGGTGAACAGGCCGTTGTCGGCGTAGAGATTGCCCTCGGGAAGGAAACGGAGCATGAGGAATCCCACGGTGAACAGCGCGATCCCGGCGATCACGACGAAGACCGCGTAACTGAGGGTCAGCTTGATGCGGACCGACAGTCCGGCCGGACGCTCACGCATCCGCGGGGCCGATGCGGTAACCGGCCCCGGCGACGGTCTGGATGAGCCACGGCTCGCCGAGGCGCTTACGCAGCGTCGAGATCGTGATGCGCACGGCGTTGGTGAACGGATCGGCGTTCTCGTCCCAGGCGCGCTCGAGCAGGACCTCCGCGCTGACCACCCCGCCGCCCGCGGTCAGGAGCACCTCGAGCACCGCGAACTGCTTCCGGGTGAGCGAGACGTAGCGTCCGTCCCGGTACACCTCGCGTCGGAACGGATCCAGCCGGATGCCGTCGCGCTCCAGGATCGGGGGAGCCCCGGTCGCGGGACGACGCGCGAGTGCCCTCAACCGCAGCACGAGCTCCTTCAGGACGAACGGCTTGGTGAGGTAGTCGTCGGCCCCGCTCTCGAACCCGGACGCCTTGTCGTCGAGGCGGTCCGCGGCGGTGAGCATGAGCACGCGCGGGGCGGCCGGCTGGGCGGCGAGGTGCCGGGCGATCTCGTCGCCGTTCGGGCCGGGGATGTCGCGGTCGAGGACCACGACGTCGTACGCGGTGTAGCTCAACTGCTCGAGGGCGGAGTCGCCGTCGCCGGCGATGTCCGCCGCGATCGCCTCCAGCCGGAGTCCGTCGCGGATCGCCTCGGCGAGGTAGGGCTCGTCCTCGACGATCAGCACGCGCATCCCGTCATCGTAGGCGGGGCCGCGTATCGCGAGCGTATGTAGCGTGGACGTATGGCGACCCGACTGCTCCTCGTGGCCGACACGCACGTGCCGAAGCGGGCCCGGACGCTTCCGGATGCCGTGCGGCACGCGGCATCCGAGGTCGACCTAATCATCCACGCGGGGGACTGGGTGACCGAGGCGGTGCTCGACGAGCTCCTCGCCCTCGGGCCCGTGCTCGGCGTGTGGGGCAACAACGACGGACCCGACCTCCGCGCGTGCCTGCCCGAGATCGCCCGCGCCGAGATCGAGGGCGTCCGCGTCGCCGTGGTCCACGAGACGGGCGCCTCCGCCGGGCGCGAGAAGAGGATGGATGCCGCCTTCGGCGACACCGACCTGCTCGTGTTCGGGCACTCCCACATCCCGTGGGACACCACGACTCCCGCCGGAATGCGCCTGCTCAACCCGGGATCTCCGACCGACCGCCGACGCCAGCCCCGCTGCACGATGATGACTCTCACACTGAGCGGCGGCGAGGTGCGCGATCTCGAGCTGCACGGGGTCGCCCGCGACTGAGGGGCGTATCGTCCGCGTATCCGTCGCTCCATACGGCGGGGCAACCGCCCGCGCGATGGACTGCCGGACATGGCCGTTCGTTCCCACCCCGTCTCGGGGCATCACCGTCTCGTCCTCCTCCTGGCGACAGCGGGAGGCATCGTGCTCGTGCTCGCCTCGATCGTCACCCTCGCGACGACCCTCACGTTCTCGTCGTTCGCCACGGCGGTGCGCCCGGCGGGGATCTTCATCCCGACCGAAGCGGACGGACTGATCGCCTCCGACTCTCCGCTGAGCGTCGACGACGACACCCACCCGGCCCTCGCACGGCTGGATCCCGCTCTCCTCGACGCCCTGCGCGCGGCCCAGGCCGCGGCCGAGGCGGACGGCATCCGGTTCGACATCACCAGCGGGTGGCGCAGCGTCGACCTGCAACGGCGGGTGTTCGCCGACGCCGTCCGCGAGTACGGCAGCGAGGAGGTGGCCCGGCAGTTCGTCGCCACACCCGAGACGTCGAGCCACGTGACCGGCACGGCGGTGGACATCGGCACGCTCGACGCGCAGTTCTGGATCATCGAGCACGGGAGCGAGTGGGGACTCTGCCAGACCTACGCGAACGAACGCTGGCACATCGAGCGCGCGACCGAGCCCGGCGGGGAGTGTCCGGATCAGAAGCTCGACGCTCGGGGTTGACCGCGACGAGAAAGGGCGCCGCGACCGGTTTCCCGGCGCGACGCCCTTCATGCCGACGTGCGGTGTCAGACCCGGCGGGCCGCCGACGTCAGCGGGCACTCGAACGGGTCGCGGGCGGCGAGGCCCACGCGGTTCAGGTACTGGATCACGATGCCGTACGACTGCAGCAGCGTCGTCTCGACGTAGGGCACGCCGAGCGTCTGGCAGTGCTCGATGACGATCTCGCGCGCACGGCTGAGGTGCGGGCGCGGCATGTTGGGGAACAGGTGGTGCTCGATCTGGTAGTTGAGCCCGCCCATGAGCCACGTGGCCCACCAGCCGCCGGAGATGTTGCGCGAGGTGCGCACCTGCTTGCTGAAGAAGTCGAGCTTCGCCCCCGGGGCGATGACCGCCATGCCCTTGTGGTTGGGGGCGAAGGACGCGCCCATGTACACGCCGAACACCGCGAGCTGGACGCCGAGGAAGGCGAAGGCCATCCCGATCGGGAGGAAGACGAAGACCGGGGCGACGAACACCGCGAAGCGCAGGGCGATGAGTCCGAGCTCGGTCCAGCGTCCCTTGACCTCGCCGCGCGAGAGCAGGTGACGGATGGCGAGCACGTGGAGGTTCAGGCCCTCGAGCGTCAGCAGGGGGAAGAACAGCCAGCCCTGGCGCTGGGTGATCCAGCGCTGGATGCCGCGAGCCTTGGCGGCGTCTTCGTCGAGGAACGAGATCGTGTCGATCTCGATGTCAGGGTCTTTGCCGACGCGGTTGGGGTTGGCGTGGTGCCGGGTGTGCTTCGACGCCCACCACGACTGGCTCATGCCGACGATGCCGTTGCCGATCCACAGGGCCAGGCGGTCGTTCGCGGGGCCCGAGGCGAGGATCTGGCGGTGGTTGGCCTCGTGGGCGAGGAACGCCACCTGGGTGAACAGGATGCCGAGCGCCGCGGCGATCAGCAGCTGGAACCAGCTGTCGCCCAGGAGCACGAAACCGGCGATGCAGCCGGCGAAGGCGAGGACGAGGGCGGAGCCGACGAGAGCGTAGAAGACGCGGGTGCGGACCAGGAGGCCGCTTTCGCGAACGACCTGGGACAGCTCTGTGTAGGCCTTCGCGATCGGGGGGAATTCGGTGGTGCCGGAGTAGGTCTGACGGACGGGGCCGAGACGGGACTCGACGATGGTGGAGGCGATGAACTGCTCCTCGATGTGGGTGACCGGAGTCGGGATCCCGAGAGGCTTCCCCGGGTCTGCCCCACCATACGGGGCGACGTATGGAGCCCCCGGTATACGTCCACATGTGCAGGAACCTCACTGGGAATACACATCTCCCGGACTCGCGGCGTTCACGTCGCCGGGACGACGAAAGCCGGGCCTGCCGCACATGCGGCAGACCCGGCTCTCGGGTGAAGCGGAGCTTAGAGGGGGCGGATGTTCGCCGCCTGCATGCCCTTGGGGCCCTGCTCGGCGTCGAATTCGACCTTCTGCGCTTCCGTCAGCTCCTTGAAGCCGTTGCCCTGGATCGCGCTGAAGTGCGCGAACAGGTCGGCGGAGCCGTCATCGGGAGCGATGAAGCCGTAGCCCTTTTCGGAGTTGAACCATTTCACGGTGCCAGTGGCCATCGTGTTCTTCCTTTATTCATGTTGGGCCGCATAAGCGACCGTGGGCGCCGTTCCGACGAACGCGGAGCGGACGGGGACGCCGCAGCACCGAGGTGGTGCCGCGTACGCGGTGCCCGTCGACGGCGGCCTGAGCCGCCCCGACGGACGTGTGGATGCCGAGGTTCTCGCCGAGCGGACCCTGGGCCTCGTAGCCCGAGGTGGCCGCGCCGACGAAACCGGCATAGTCGGATCCGGCCGTCGCGACATAGACGTCGAGATCGGCCTGGCGCCACGACAGTGGCGAAGGGTGAAGCGAAGACACAGAGACTTTCCGCGGGAGGCACGCGGTGACGGAGGTCATCGAGCGCGCCGTGCGACGAGATAGAAGGGGATTCTGGTGGTGAACGGCTCGGTGCCGTGCGCCCGACATCTCATCGATGAGGCGGGCGTCCATGAAGCAAATCCCGGAATTGATGTTTCCACGGTAGCACGGATGCTCGTCGGCCGCCGGGGAGATTTCCCACGGCGGTCCGGCACGGTGGACTGGGGGCATGGCATCCGGGATCGACGACTCCACCGACGACGAACGATGGCTCGTGATCGACGGCCGCCGATGGCGCCGTACGGATCCGGCGCTGCCCGACGACCTCGCCGCCCGGTTGCGCTCGCACCTCGGACGGGCCCGCTCCGCGGTGCGGACGACGAAACGCGCGGGCGACGCCGACGGCACGGCGGACGCCCGCCGCCGGGTCGGCCTCGCCAAGACCGGGCTCGGCGAGCGAGGGCCGCGGTGGTGGGACGAAGACGTGGCGGCCCGGATCGAGCGCGCGCGGGCGGCGATCGAGGAACTCGACGCAGACGCCCCGCCGAGAGCAGACGTCGGCCCCGACGTCAACGCGTAGCGCTCGTCGGATCGAGCCAGTGGGCTGAGAGTCCACGAAACAGAGGGAGTCTCATGTCATCCACCGACACCGAGCTGGACACGCTCAACGACCTGTTGAAGAAGTTCCGCTTCGCGATGGTCACCACGCGCGCCGAGGACGGCGCGCTGCACGCTCACCCGCTGACGGTTCAGGAGCACGAGTCGGACGGCGACCTGTGGTTCATCGTCGGCACGCACGCGTCGGCGGTCGAGCACGCGCGTCGGGATCCGAAGGTCGGGTTGTCGTTCAGCTCCGACAGCACGTGGCTCTCGCTCGCCGGCGAGGCCGAGGTCGTCGACGATCTCGCGAAGCTCAAGGAACTGTGGTCGACGACGGTCGAGGCGTGGTTCCCGGACGGTCCCGAGTCGCCGGGCGTCACTCTGCTGAAGGTCTCCGCGTTGACCGGGGAGTACTGGGGCAGTGCCGGTGGGCGCCTGGCCACGGCGATCGCCCTGGTGACATCGAAGGTGACCGGCGAACGCCCGAAGGGCGGCGAGAACGAGACCTTCGATCTGACCGACTGACCCGATGAAGGGCCCCGGGAAAGGGGCCCTTCGTTCGTCTCAGCCCCCGGACGGGTTGTCGACGGGCGCGCCGTCGTCGTCGGTGGTGTCGGGAGTGCTCGGCGCGTCGGCGGTCTCGAGCTCGTCGGGGTCGTCGGCGGTGTCGTTCGTGCGGTCCGGTGTCGTGTCCATGCGGGCACCCGACCACGAACCGCCACGGGTGCGCGCGGGCCTTGCGCGCAGTCCGTCTCTGTGCCAGCGCAAGCCCCCGTGCCTCGGGGGCGCGTTTTGCGACGATGACGGCATGTCACGACCCGAGGTGCGCGCCAAGCCCTGTGAATACTGCGGACGCCCGTTCACCGATCGCAAGCGCTGGAGCGGACGCGACCAGTGGGACCAGGTGCTCTACTGCTCGCGCGGATGCCGCGCGAACGCCGCGAAGCAGAGGCGTCGCGCATGAGCCCGGTCTCGGCCGTCCGCCTTGCGCGGCGACACGAAGGGGGTGTCGCATGAGGGCCGCGCTGATCCTCGCGACGCAGCAGTTCGCCGAGCACCCCGCCTTCGCCGACGACGACGTGGAGGAGTTCTTCTTCGTCGAGTCGGCGCCGCGGTTCCGGAAGCTCCCGTATCACCGGCACAAGATCGTGCTGCTGATCTCCGCGATGCGGCACACCGTCGCCCGGCTCGAGGCGGAGGGGCGCACGGTCCGTCGCATCACCCTCGACGACGACCTCTCGTTCAAGGCGGGCCTCGAACGCCTGCTGAAGAAGCACCACGTGTCGCGCTTGACCTGGATGAGCGACCCGAACCGTCCCGTCGACGAGCGCATCGCGCGGATCTGCGCCGACCACGACGTCGACACCGACGTGCTCTCGGACGGGCTCTTCCTCACGCCCGAGGAGGACGTCGACGGCTGGTTCGCGGAACACCCCACGCCGCTCATGGAGGACTTCTACCACTGGCAGCGCCGACGCACCGGCATCCTGATGGACGGCGGGAAGCCCGCGGGGCGCCGCTGGAACTTCGACGCCGACAACCGGAAGCCGCTGCCGAATAAGGGCATCGAGATCCCGCCGCTGCCGCAGCTCGAGCCCGACGAGATCACGCGCGCGGTGATCGCGGAGGTGGACGAGATGTTCCCCGAGCACCCGGGAAAGGCGGAGGAGTTCTGGCTCCCCGTGACCCCGGAGGACGCGCGCGACTGGCTCGACGTCTTCGTCGCCGAACGCCTGCACGACTTCGGCCGCTACGAGGACGCGATGAGAGCCGACGAGCCGTTCCTCTTCCATGCGATCATCTCGCCGATGCTGAACATCGGGCTCCTGACCGTCGAGGAGGTGGTCGCCGCAGCCACCCGCACCGATGCGCCCCTGGCATCCGTCGAGGGGTTCATCCGCCAGGTGATCGGATGGCGGGAGTACATGCGCGGGATGTACCGGGCGCACCCGAAGCTCGAGCACGTGAACGCGCTGCACCTCGAGAAGCGGGTCCAGAAGTACTGGTACTCGGGCGAGCGGATGCCGAGCGACCTGCCGATCCCCGTGCGCACGGTGCTCGAGCGCGTGCACCGGTGGGGGTACGCGCATCACATCGAGCGGCTCATGGTGCTCGGCAACTGGTTCCTCCTGCAGGGCTACGCGCCGCGGCAGGTGAACGCGTGGTTCCTGGCGCTGTTCGTCGACGCGTACGACTGGGTGATGGTGCCGAACGTCATGGGCATGAGCCAGTTCGCCGACGGCGGGTTCGTGGCGACCAAACCGTACGTCTCGGGCGGCGCGTACCTGCAGAAGATGGGCTCGTGGTGGCCGTCGGCGCAGGAGGCCAAGGACTCGGCGTTCACGGACGCGTACTGGGCGTTCCTCGAGCGACACGAGGACGTGCTGGCCGGCAACCACCGGCTGGGGCTCGCGTTGGCGCAGATGCGGAAACGGCGCGACGCGACGGGGGAGCACGGGCGGAGGTGACGGAGCCTGTCGACGTCACCGGGCTCCGGTTGGTTCCGGACCCTTCGACAGGCTCAGGCACCTGGGCAGGCGCAGCGAGGTCTGCGCGAGCGGTCGCTGAGCCTGTCGAATCGTCCGAGGGCTCAGCTCTTCAGCTTGTTCAGCGCCGACCCCTTGTGCGCGGCGGTCGAACCCGACTTCTCCGACTTCACGATGTAGGCCGGATCGTCGTCGGATGCCGTGAACTTCTGGCCGTCGTGCTGGAAGTCCTTCGTCTTCTTCTCCACGACCTCGCCCTGGGTGCGCCCCTGCGGGGTGTCCCAGCTGACGCGGTCGCCCTTCGACAGATCCTTCGACATGTCATGTCCCTTCGGTTCGTGTGGGGCCATGGTTTCGAGGCCGCGGGGACGTCCGCGGGGGATTGACAGCCCCCGGACAGTAGGTGCTTCGCGCGCGAAGCGCAACACCCCCTCGATGTCGGAGGGGGTGCGTAGCGTCGGCGTGGGCCTTTCGTTTCGCGGCCCACGACGTGAGGAGAGCCATGACCGAGCCGACCACCACGAACGGCGGCGCACCCGTCGCCAGTGACGAGCATTCGCAGAGCGTCGGAGCCGACGGCTCGATCGCGCTGACCGACCACTACCTGATCGAGAAGCTCGCGCAGTTCAATCGCGAGCGCGTCCCCGAGCGCGTCGTGCACGCAAAGGGCGGCGGAGCGTTCGGCACCTTCCGCACGACCGGCGACGTCTCGGCCTACACCCGGGCCGCGTTGTTCCAGCCCGGCGTCGAGACCGAGATGCTGGCGCGCTTCTCGTCGGTCGCCGGCGAGCAGGGCAGCCCCGACACGTGGCGCGACCCCCGCGGGTTCTCGCTGAAGTTCTACACGACCGAGGGCAATTACGACCTCGTCGGCAACAACACCCCCGTCTTCTTCGTCAAGGACGGCATCAAGTTCCCCGACTTCATCCGGTCGCAGAAGCGCCTCCCCGGCAGCCACCTGCGCGACAACACCATGCAGTGGGATTTCTGGACGCTCTCACCCGAGAGCGCCCACCAGGTCACGTGGCTCATGGGCGACCGCGGCATCCCGGCGTCCTGGCGGCACATGAACGGCTACGGCTCGCACACCTACCAGTGGATCAATGCCGACGGCGAACGGTTCTGGGTGAAGTACCACTTCCACACCGACCTCGGCCACAAGACGCTCACGCAAGACGAGGCGGATCAGATCGCGGGCCAGGACGCCGACTTCCACATCCGCGACCTGTACGCGGCGATCGAGCGGGGCGAGTTCCCCACGTGGACGCTGAAGGTGCAGATCATGCCTTACGAGGATGCCAAGACCTACCGCTTCAACCCGTTCGACCTGACCAAGGTGTGGCCGCACAGCGACTACCCCGAGATCGAGGTCGGCACGATGGAGCTGAACCGCAACCCGGGCAACTACTTCGCCGAGATCGAGCAGGCGGCGTTCGAGCCGTCGAACTTCGTGCCCGGCATCGACGGCAGCCCCGACAAGATGCTGCAGGCGCGCATCTTCAGCTACGCCGATGCGCACCGCTACCGCGTGGGCACCAACTACCAGCAGCTGCCCGTGAATCGTCCCCGCACCGCCGTGCACTCGTACTCGAAAGAAGGCGCGATGCGCTATGAGTACAACCCGCCCGAGGTGCCCGTCTACGCGCCGAACTCGGCCGGTGGCCCCGCGGCCGATCCGCGCCGTGCGGGTGACGGCGGCTGGCAGAGCGACGGCGAGCTCGTGCGGTCGGCGGCGACCCTGCACGCGGAGGACGACGACTGGGGTCAGGCCGGCGCCCTCGTACGCGAGGTCATGTCGGCCGAGGAGCGCGATCGTCTCGTCGAGACCATCACCGGCCACGTCGGCGGAGTGACCCGGAAGGACGTCCGCGATCGTGCCGTGCAGTACTGGAAGAACGTGGATGCCGAGATCGGCGCGCGTCTCGAGGCCGCCCTTCCGCCGCTCGAGGGCTCGACGGCCCCGGGCGAGCAGCTGAGCGAGCCGAACCCGGACGGCGACCTCGTGGGAACGGACGTGGCGGGCAGGATCTGACCGCGGCGCCGCGGGCGGGGGCGCTGTCTCGGTGCTCACGCCCGCGGCCGGGTGTTCTCGGGGGAGAGGGGCCCCGGGGCTACAGGGCCGCTCGCTCCTCATGCGTCAGACGGAAGCGGGATGCCAGCACCCCGGCGACGAACGCTCCGGCGCCGCCCGCCATCATGTCGCCGATCGTGTCGTCGTAGGTCACGAAGATGGCGTCCGTGATGAAGCGGTAGCCGAACCACTCGACCATCTCCCACACGGCGCTGAGGGCGAGGCCGGCCATGGTGGCCACCACGATCGGCGTGCGACGGCGTCCGGTCGGCGGGATCACGCGGGCATCGTCGAGCAGCACCAGCGCGACCGCGGCGAGGACTCCGGTGCACGCGAGGTGCACGACGAGGTCCCAGCCGGTCCACGTGCGGTACAGATCGATGACATTGCTGCCCGCGGCCACGAACACGGTCACGCACGTGACGAGATCCAGACCCGAGCGAAGTCCGATCATGCGCGACAGCATCACGGCGGGCAGCGACATCGACAGCACCGCGAAGTCGGTGAACGGCAGCGTGAACAGCGCCACGACGACGACCACGATCGCGATCGCCCGCGTGAGGTCGGCCAGCCAATCGGTCACGCTGCGGGGCGGACGCTTCAGGTTGGCGTACATGGCCCGGATCATCGCGCACCGCCCGCGGGGTGGATGCGGACGACCGCCTGCACCGGCAGATGGTCGCTCGGCCACTGCGTGCCCGTGGGGCGCGGGTCGATGCCGACGGCGCGCACACCGACGTCGGGGGTGGCCAGGAGCGCGTCGATGCGGCGCGCTCCGACCCGCGGGCTCGCGTAGTTGTTGAACGTCCCCCACTCGGCCGTGCGCCGGGCCGGCGCGTACGACCACGTGTCCACGAGCAGACCATCGGCGAACATGCCCGCCAGCTCGCCCGACCGCACGTGGGCGTTGACGTCGGCGGTGAAGAGGAGCGGTTTCTCGCGCTGCGCGACGAGATCGTGCAGCCACGCGGCGGACCGTCGGCGCGCACGTCGCGAGAAGGCGTCGAAGTGCGTGTTGACGAACGAGAAACGCGCGTCGGTCGCGCGATCGCGCAGCTGGGCGATCACCGCGACGCGGGGGATCGTGTTGCCCCACCCCGTCGACCCCGGAACACCGGGGGTGTCCGACAGCATGACCTGCTCCCAGTCCTCCACCTCGATCCGATCGCGGTCGTAGAAGAGGGGAGTGCCTTCGCCGTCGCGATTCCTCCCGCGCCCGAGCCCGATGCGCCCGTACGCCGAGCCGAGGGACTGCTGCACCCAGAGCGCCTGGTCGGGGAGAGCCTCCTGCGAACCGAGCAGGTGCGGGCGGTTCGCGCTGAGGAACGTCCGCAGGCGCTGCTTCCGCATCGGCCAGCGGTCGGCCGGGGGCCAGGTGATCCGGTCGAACCGCCGCCGGATGTTGAAGCTCATCACGTGCAGGTCGGGCGCCTGGACGTCGGGGAACAGGATGGCACCCATCAGCGCGTCGATCCGATCCGACCGGCCCGTCGTCGCGCCCGCGCCACGCGCGCCCACCGCACCGGCGGGAGGTCTCCCGGCCAGTGCGCGAACACCGTGCCGGCTCCGCGGCGGAAGCACACCGCGAACCGCCGCGGCTCGACCGTCCGCGATGAGACGCGCATGTGTCGACCGGGGACGCGGCGGATGCGGTGCCGCAGGCCCAGGTGGTAGGCGAGGTCGAGGTCGTCGTGCAGTTCGGCGTCGAGATGCACCTCGTCGCGCACGGTCTCCCACGCGCGGCGCCGGAACGCCATGTTCGACCCCCACAGCGGCGTGTGCCCGAGAGCGGGGAACGCGAAGGAGGTGTACGTGCCGAGGAACACCCGGGCCATCAGCACACGTCGGGATGCGGGGCCGTCGTGGAACACGGCACCGCCGGTCACGGCATCCACGTCGGGATCGGCGAGAGCTTCGACCATGCTCGCGATCCACGTGGGGGCCGGGAGGCTGTCGGCGTCGAGACGCAGGATGAGCTCTCCCCGCGCGGCGTCGTAGCCGGTCGCGGCCGCGGACGGGATGCCGCGCTCGCCGCAGAACACGACGCGTGCCCCCGCGGCCCGGGCGATGTCGGCGCTGTCGTCGGTCGAGTCGTTGTCGACGACGACGATCTCGTCGGCGACGAGGGTCTGCGCGGACAGCGCCCGCAGGCACCGCCACAGGTGCGGTCCGTCGTTGCGTACGGGGATGACGACCGACACGAGGGGGCCTGCGGGCACGACGGACTCCAGACGACGAGTGATCCTCCACGCTAGGCGATGGCCTCCCGGGCACTCGGAGGCTTGACGCTTTCGTACCCTGGAGTCATGGCATCCGTCCTCAACGTCTCGGCGTACCTGTTCACGCGCATCGACGACCCCGCGGCGCTCCGCGAGACGCTGCGCGAGAGGGCGACGGAGGCCGCGCTGCGCGGCACGATCCTGCTCGCGGAAGAGGGCATCAACCTCTTCCTCGCCGGCCCCGCCGACGCGGTGCGCGCGTTCATCGACGCCTTGCGCGCGGACCCGCGGTTCGCCGCTCTCCAGACGAAGGACAGTTGGTCGGAGACCGTGCCGTTCGGCAAGCTCCTCGTGAAGGTGAAGCGCGAGATCATCCGCATGGACCGGCCCGAGGTGCGTCCGCAGGAGGGGCGGGCTCCCGCCGTGAGCCCCGAGACCCTGCGCCGCTGGCTCGACCGCGGCGCCGACGACGACGGCCGCGAGGTGGTGCTCGTCGACACCCGCAACGCCTTCGAGGTCGACTACGGCACCTTCGCCGGCGCGAAGGACTGGCGAATCGAGCGCTTCACCCAGTTCCCGGATGCCGCCCGCTCTCACCGCGACGAGCTCGCCGGGAAGACGGTCGTGAGCTTCTGCACGGGCGGCATCCGTTGCGAGAAGGCGGCGCTGTACCTGCGCGACGAAGGTCTCGATGCGTACCAGCTCGACGGCGGGATCCTCGGGTGGTTCGCCGCCCAGGGCGCCGCGCACTGGGACGGCGACTGCTTCGTCTTCGACGGGCGCGAGGCGCTGGACGCGGGGCTCGCGCCGGCTGGTTCGGGCGCCTGATGCTCTGGGACCAGCACGCCTGCGTCGAACTCGTCGAGACCGCCGACCTCGCCGAACTGCGGCGCTATCGCGGCGCCGGGGGCGGATACGTCTCCGTGAACGTCGGATACGCACCTCACGCGCCCGAGCTCACGGCATCCCTTCTTCGCTCCTTCCGCGCGCAGGTGAACGCGATCGACGGACTCGAGCTCGCGGACACCGTCGGCGACATCGACCGCATCGCCGACCGGGGCGACACCGCCGTCGCGTTCGACCTCGAGGATTGCGCTCCTCTCGGCGGAGACCTGGATGCCGTCGGCCCCCTCGTCGCGCAGGGGGTGCGCACGCTCGGCCCGACGTACAACCACGCCAACCGCGCGGGCGGCGGCTGTCTCGACGCGGTCGACGACGGCCTCACCGCGTGGGGCCGCGACCTCGTCGCCGAGATGAACCGTCGGGGGATGGTGCCGGACGGCTCGCACGTCGGCGCCCGCACGACGTTCGACATGTGCCGGGTCTCGGCCCGCCCCGTGGTGTTCAGCCACTCGAACATGCGCGCGGTGTGGGACCACCCGCGCAACATCACCGACGACCAGGCCCGCGCCGTCCGAGACACCGGCGGCGTCGTGGGCATCACCGGCGTCGGCATCTTCCTCGGCCCGAACACCCCGACGCTCGAGGCGATGGTGCGCCACATCGAGTACGCGGTCGGTGTCGTCGGCATCGCCCACGTCGGTGTCAGCACCGATTTCTCGTTCGACTGGCGGACCTTCCGCGACACGGTCGCCGCCTCTCCCGAGCTGTACGACGACAGCTACACCCGGTGGGGTCTCATGGAATGGATGCCGCCCGAGACGTTCGTCGGCCTCGGCTCCGAGCTCGCCGCGAGAGGATGGACCGACGCCGACACCGCCGCCGTGCTCGGCGGGAACTTCCGCCGTGTGGCGGCTGAGAGCTGGGAGCCCCTGCCATGACCGATCTGAGAGACGGGGCCGTGCTGCGCCCCGCCCGTGCGGGCGACGAAGAGGGCATCCTCGCGTGCATCCAGGCGCTCGCCGACTACGAGAGGGAACCGGATGCGGTGGCCAACACGGCCGAGATGATCCGGGAGACGCTGTTCGGCGAGGACCCCCGCGCTTTCGCGTTCGTCGTGGAGAAGGACGGCGAGGTGCGCGCGATCGCCATCTGGTTCCTCACGTACTCGACGTGGACCGGCCGCCACGGGATCTGGCTCGAAGATCTCTACGTCCACGAGCAGCACCGCTCGAGCGGCTACGGGGTGGCGCTGCTCGCCGCCCTCGCCGCGGAGTGCATCGACAAGGGGTACACGCGCCTGGAGTGGACCGTCCTCGACTGGAACGAGCCCGCGATCGGGTTCTACCGTGCCCTCGGCGCCGAGGCGATGGACGAGTGGACCACGCGGCGGGTCACGGGAGAGGCGTTGACCGCACTCGCCGCCCGGGCGTCGCGCGGCGAGCCGTGAACGACGCGACGCGTCATCGATGACGCCCTGACGGCGTGCGGTCGCGCGCCGCGGGGTGAGGTGCGTCCTCCCGCGGTCCACCGCATCGCACGCCAGAGAAGTGCGCAACGCCGGGGAAAGCACGCGAGCGCCTGGAAGCGTAGCCCCAGGGCTACGATCGGCCGGTTTCGCGCCGCGTGGCGGGACGGCGGCTCCGCGAATGGCTAGCGTCGTCGCCACGCCATCCATCGACAGGGGTCCCCCATGCGTACCGTTTCATCCGTTTCTCATCGCCTGACCGTGGTCGGAGGGGTCGTGGCGCTCTGCGCCGGCCTGCTCGTACCCACCGCTGCCCATGCGGCACCCACCGCGCCGGCGAGCGCCGCGTCGTCGGCCGTGTCCGCTCCGCTCTCGCCCGAGAAGGCGGAGGCGGTCTTCCTCGCGCTGTTCTTCATGCAGGGGGACGAGGCGCTCGCGCTCTACGAGCACGACGCCATTTCTCAGCTGGACGGCTTCGGCGACGTGTACGCCGCCGTGAACGCCCCCGAGGCGCGGGCGGTCTCAGCCTCTGTGGTGGCGGATCTCCGGGCCTCCGATCCCGAGTACTTCACCCGGTTCGCGAGTTCCGTCGCCTCCGGCAACCCGTTCGTCGTCGAGGAGCAGATCGCGCAGAGTCGCGCGGACATCTCGGGAACCGCGACCATCGCCGCCCTCGCGGATCAGGATGCCGCGACCTACGTTCCCGGCGAGATGGGGCCCACGTGCGGTGTCACGGTCGTCGTCGGCGCGGCCTTCGTCCTCGCCGTCGCCGTCTTCGCCGCCGCGGGAGCCGTCATCTGGGTGGCGGCGGCTGGTGGTCAGGTCGTGGCCGTCGCCGAGACCGCCGTCGAGGTGCGCAACGTCCAGCGCGCCGCGCAGGGCGACCAGCTCTACCAGGACTGGATCGCCGACGTGACGACCACCTACGCCGGCGCGTGAAGAAGAGACTCACCGCGATCGCCTGCAGCATCGTCTTCGGGGTGTTCGGCCTGTACGTCTTCCAGGCGAGTGTCGGGCCGAACATCCTGCGTCTGCCGGGACAATCGTGGGTCAAGCCGATCGTGAACACCGTGATGCCCGAGGGGTGGGCGTTCTTCACCAAGCCCGCCGACTCCTCCGTCGTGACGGTGTTCGCCTCCCACGCGGCAGGATTCACCGAAATCACCTCCCCGTCGAACGCCGAACCTCGCTGGGTGTTCGGTCTCAACCGTCAGTCCCGCTATCAGGCGTTCGAGTCCGCGTCGCTGATGCTCGGCATCGGGAAAGAACAGTGGACCGAGTGCTCCGAGACGGAGACGAACCTCGAATGCCTCGCGCGTGTCGAGACCACGGCCGCGGTCACCAACGCCGGTCAGCTGCAGACCCTGTGCGGGGGGATCGGCCTGGTCGCCGAGGGGGTCGTCCCCTGGTCGTACCGGGGGTTCGCCGCGGAGGTGCGCGTGCCGCGGGAGGCTCTTCTCGTGGAGGCCGACTGTGACTGAATCGCCGAACAGCGGGCCCTGGTCGCCGTGGATCAGTGTCGCTCGCTCGCTGCTCGCGCTGTCTCTGACCGGCACGCTGCTGTTCACCCCCTCCGCGGTGCTCTTCGCGCGACTGTCCGGTGTCACCGCCGCCGAGCAGTGCGGAGGAACCTCCGCCTGGTCGCTGTTCTGTCTGATTCCCCCGGCGGCCTCGCCGTGGGCGACGGTTCTCGCGATCGGCGTGTTGCTGTGGGTCGCGTCGGGCGTGCTCCCCGCCCTGTCTGCGGTGCCCTTCGCCTATGTCGCGTACAGCGTCACGACCGCGGGAACCCTCGTGGATGGGGGCGACCAGGTCGTCCTCGTGCTGGCGGTCCTGTTCATCCCCTACGCGTTGTGCGACGGGCGGATCCTCGCCTGGCGCGCACCGCGGCGCGCCGCAGGAGAGATCCGGGCGACGATCGCCGCGTCGGTCATCGTCGTCCTCCGTCTGCAGATCAGCGTCATCTACCTCGTCGCGTGCGTCAGCAAGCTCTCGGCGACGGCCTGGGTCGAAGGGTCCGCGCTGTACTACTGGACCAGGATCCCCGCATTCGGGACTCCGGACTGGCTCGCGGGGGTCGTCTACGCCGCGACCGGGACCCCGCTCCTCTCGATACTGCTGACCTGGGGGACGCTGGCGCTGGAGTTCGCCCTCGGTGTCAGCATGCTTCTTCCGCAGCGGGTGAGGCTGAACGTGCTGCTGCCGGCGGGGCTCCTGTTGCACGGGGCCATCCTGTTCGTGATGGGCATCGCCAGTTTCTCCCTCGCGATGTGCGGAGCCCTGCTCATCCTGCTGATTCCGGCACGCAGTTCGTGGTCGGTGCTCGCCGACCGCTGGTACACCCGTCGTCCGGGGACGCGCCCCGGAAAGAAGGAGGCCTCCCTTGCGCTTTCATGACACCTCGATCGGTCCTCGGTGGCTGGCGATCGCGGGCGTCGCGTCGCTCCTTCTCGTCGTGGTCATCTCGGTGATCGCCTTCCCCGTGGTGCGGGGGCAGATCGACCGGATCGGCCCGGTCGCGCTGACGGTGGGTGCTCTGGCACTGCTCGCGGTGGTTGCGGCGGGCGTGCTGGGAATGCTTCGTCGCATCACGATCGCCGTGGGCCCGACCCACCTCGACGCTCGGCTCGTGCCCCTCCGCGTCATGCACGTGCCGCTCTCCCGGATCGTCGAGGTGCGTGTGGCCGACGTCGATCCGGCGGCCGCGGGTGGGATCGGCTGGCGCATCGTCGGCCGGCGCCGATTCGTTCTCTGGTCGGCCGGGCCGGCGGTCTGGGTGACGTTGAGCGACGGGTCGACACGCGTCCTGCGCACCGACCGCGCCGATGATCTGCGCGCGGCTCTCTCCTCGTCGGTGGCCGCGGGATCCTGAACCCTGTCGCGGCGCGGACCGCGCTCACGCGAGATCGACGAGGACCGCTTCCGCCGCTCGCTGCCCTGACACCAGCGCTCCCTGGATCGACGCCGTGTCGCGATGATCGCCCGCCACGTAGCGTCCGTCGTCGAGGCGCACGGGCCGGCGCAGTCGCAGCGGCGGGTCCTGCGCGGGCAGAGCGCGAGCGATGTCGTCACGCCGCAGGAGTCGCCACGGGCGGGTGTCGGCGTCCCAGATCTCGGCGAGCTGGCGACGGATGCCGTCCTCGGTCGCCGCGGAGGGCAGCACGCACGTCGCCTGGATGAGGTGCTGTCCCCGCGGGGCGTAGGTCGGGGCGGTGTTCGACAGGATCGCGGTGTTGACGATCGGTCCGCGCCGGCGGCCGTCGACGCGGAGCGCGGCATCGGCGCTGGGGGCGCCGTCGGCGGCGAACCACCACGTCTGCAGTCCGCGCGCGCGGGGGAGCGCGACATCCAGCGCCGGGTCGAGACCGGTGGCGATCACGACGGCGCGGGCGGTGACGGCATCCTGTCCCTCGATCCCGACGTGCCAGCCGGAGGCCCGGTGCCGGGTCGAGACGACCCGATGCCGGAGCCGGATGCCGACCCCGGCCCGGCGGGCGGTGTCGGCGAGCTGTGCGGGAAGCGCTCCGATGCCGGCGGCCGGGACCCCGGGTCGTCCGAACGCGAAGCTGCGGATCAGCAGGCGCGTGAAGGCGTCCGACGTCTCCTGCCGGTCGTCGGCGAGGACGCCGGCGAGGAAGGGCTCGAGCACGCTCTCGCGCAGGGGTCCGCGCAGGCCCGCGCGGTCCCAGGCCTCGTCGAGAGGGCTGTCGGGGCCGGTCTTCGCGGCGCGGGCGGACGCGAGGGTCGGCCCCGCCCACCGCGCGAGCGCGACGAGGTCGGTGGGCCGGACGAGACCGGCGCGCAGCGTCTCGGGGAGGGCTGCGGGGTGCCGCAGGGGGTGAGCCAGGCGGGCGAGTCGGTCCTCGAGCCGCACGCCCACGGCGACCGGGAAGCGCCGGAGCGCGAGGGCGTCGACATCGACCCAGCGCCGGACGGCCGGATACGCGGGATTGAGCACGTGGAAGCCGAGGTCGAGGCGGAACCCGTCGACGATGTCGGTGCGTTCGCGTCCGCCGACCGCGTCCTCCGCCTCGAGGACGACGACATCACGCCCGGCCTCGGCCAGGCGTGTCGCGGCGCGGAGTCCGGCAAGCCCTGCTCCCACCACGATGACGTCGTACGCGCTCATGCCGCGAGCCTAGGCAGCACGCCCCCGGCGCGAGCGGGGGTTGCGGTGGTCAGGGGCGGGGCGCGATGGCCGCGGCGACGCTGTCGAGAGCGCCGGGCACGAGCGAGAAGTACGCCCAGGTCCCGCGCTTCTCGCGGGTCAGGATGCCGGCATCCACCAGCACCTTCGTGTGGTGCGAGACCGTGGGCTGCGAAAGGCCGAGAGGTTCCTGCAGGTCGCAGGCGCAGGTCGCGCCGGCGTCGTGGGCGGCGATGATCGACACGATCCGCAGACGCGCGGGATCGGCGAGCGCCTTGAGCGTCTTCGCCAGAGCCTCCGCGTCGGCGGGCGCCATCGCCGCGTCACCCGATGACACGCAGCAGGGGGCGTCGAGCAGGGGGAGCGCGGTGTCGGGAGTCATGGCATCCATCATCCCCTTCACATCGACAATCGTCAATATTGACGAGCGTCGATGTCGTGCGTCATGCTGTTCTCGTCCGTCCCGACCCGAAGGAAGAGCCATGCCCGACACCGCCACGATCCTCTTCGTCTGCGTACACAACGCCGGCCGCTCCCAGATGGCCGCGGGATACGCCCGCGCGCTGGGCGGCGACCGTGTGCGCGTGCTGTCGGGCGGCAGTGCTCCGGGGGAGGCGCTGAACCCGATGGCGGTCGCGGCGATGGCCGAAGAGGGCATCGACATCAGCGCCGAGGTGCCGCAGCTGCTGCTCACCGACGACGTCCGGGCATCCGACGCGGTGATCACGATGGGCTGCGGCGACGCGTGCCCGATCTTCCCCGGCAAGCGCTACGAGGACTGGGAGCTCGTCGACCCGGCGGGCCGAGGGCTCGACGAGGTGCGCCCGATCCGCGACGACATCAAAGCGCGCGTGACGACGCTGCTCCGCGAGCTCGGGATCGGCGAATGAGTCTGACGCTCACCGTCCCGCCCCGGCCCGAGGTCGACGGCCGCGCGGGTCTGCCCGTCGCGATCATCGGCGCCGGTCCCGTCGGGCTCGCCGCCGCCGCGCACCTGATCGAACGCGGACTCCCGGTCGTCGTCTTCGAAGCGGGCGATTCCGCCGGCGCCGCCGTTCGCACGTGGGGGCACACCCGCTTGTTCTCTCCCTGGCGGTACGTCGTCGACGCCGCGGCGCGACGACTACTCGAGAACGAGGGGTGGATCGCCCCGGACGCCGACGACCTCCCGACCGGCGACGACCTCGTCGACCGCTATCTCGACCCCCTCGCGCGCACCTCCGCCCTGGCATCCGTCATCCGGTACGGCACCCGGGTGGAGGCCGTGTCCCGCCAGGGCATGGACCGCACCCGATCGCTCGGCCGGGCGACCGTCCCCTTCCTGCTGCGACTTCGGACGGCCCAAGGACCGGCGGATGTCGCGGCCCGGGCCGTCATCGACACCTCGGGCACGACGAGCTCCCCGCGCTCGCTGCTGTCGTCCGGTCTCGCGGCCGAGGGCGACCTCGGTGACCGCGTCACGACAGCGCTCCCCGACGTGCGCGGACGCGACCGCGCCCGCTTCGCCGGCCGCCGGGTGCTCGTCGTCGGCGCGGGGCACTCGGCGGCGAACTCCCTCATCGCCCTCGCCGCGCTCGCCGCGGAGGAGCCGGCGACCCGCGTCTCGTGGGCGGTGCGCACCGACGGTACCGCCCGCCTGGCCGCCGACGCAGCCGACGACCTCGCCGCACGCGGCCGGCTCGGCGGGGAGGTGCACCGGCTCGTCGCCGACGGTCGGGTCGAGCAGATCACGTCGTTCGAGATCGACGACGTGCGGATGTCCGATGACGGAGTGCGCGTGAGCGGGCGACGGGCGGGGGAGTCGTTCGCGATCGAGGTCGACGTCGTCGTCAACGCCACGGGTTTCCGCCCCGACCTGTCGATGCTGCGCGAGATCCGTCTCGGTCTCGACGAGATCGTCGAGGCCCCGCGCGCGCTCGCCCCGCTGATCGATCCCAACCTGCACTCGTGCGGCTCCGTGCCGCCCCACGGCGTCGCCGAGCTCACGCACCCCGAGCCCGACTTCTACCTCGCGGGCATGAAGTCGTACGGTCGTGCCCCCACGTTCCTGCTGCTCACCGGGTACGAGCAGGTGCGCTCGATCGCGGCGGAGCTCGCGGGCGACCCCGCGGGGGCGCGGCGGGTCGATCTCGTGCTCCCCGAGACGGGCGTGTGCACGACGGACGCGGGGTCCTGCTGCGCATGAGTGTGTCGGTGCGACCGCTCGCCCCGACGGACTGGCCGGAGGTGCACCGCATTCACGCGGAGGGGATCGCGACCCGTCAGGCGACCTTCGAGACGGTGCCCCCGGCGACAGGGGCCGACTTCGACGCGGCCAAGCTCGGCGCGCACCGCTTCGCGGCGGTCATCGACGGCCGCGTCGTCGGCTGGGCGGCCGTGTCGGCGGTGTCGTCGCGGCCTGTCTACTGCGGGGTCGTGGAGCACTCGGTGTACGTCGAGGCCGATCCCCGCGGGCGGGGTATCGGCCATCTGCTGCTCGAGGCGCTCATCGCTTCGACGGACGCCGCCGGCATCTGGACGCTCCAGTCGTCGATCTTCGCCGACAACCACGCCTCACTCGCGCTGCACGAGGGCCGGGGATTCCGCACCGTCGGCGTGCGCGAACGCATCGCTCGCGACGCCGACGGAATCTGGCGCGACACCGTGCTCGTCGAACGGCGCAGCCCGGCGGTCGGCTGACAGGGACGAGGGGCCCGGATGCCATGGCATCCGGGCCCCTCGTTCTTCGCTTACGCGGAGGCTTCCTCGCGCTTCGGCAGCACCCAGCCGGGCCGCACGAAGTGGCACGTGTACCCGTTGGGGATGCGCACCAGGTAGTCCTGGTGCTCCGGCTCGGCCTCCCAGAAGGGGGCCTCGGGCTCGATCGTGGTGACGACCTTCGCGGGCCAGATGCCCGACGCATCGACATCGGCGATCGTGTCGCGCGCGACCTTCTCCTGCTCGGGCGAGAGCGGGAAGATCGCGGAGCGGTAGCTCGTCCCGACGTCGTTGCCCTGGCGGTTCAGGGTCGACGGGTCGTGGATCTGGAAGAAGAACGCCAGGATGTCGCGGTACGACGTCTGCGTGGGGTCGAAGACGATCTCGACGGCCTCGGCGTGGCCGGGGTGGTTGCGGTAGGTCGCGTGATCGTTCTGGCCACCGGTGTAGCCGACGCGGGTGTCGAGGACGCCGGGCTGGCGACGGATGAGGTCCTCGACGCCCCAGAAGCAGCCGCCCGCGAGGACGGCGGTCTCGGTGCCGGGGCGGCGGGTGATCTCGCCGGTGTCGGTGGGTCCGCTGGTCATGGTGTGGCTCCTTTTGCGGGTGAAGAGAGAGAAGGGGTTCATGAGGACTGTCCCTGCGGGAACAGGGCGAGGTAGGCACCGTAGCCCTGCTCCTCGAGTTCGGCGACGGGCACGAATCGGAGGGCGGCCGAGTTCATGCAGTATCTCAGTCCGCCGGCATCGCGCGGGCCGTCGTCGAACAGATGCCCGAGGTGACTGTCGGCGCCGGCCGAGCGCACCTCGGTGCGTGTCATCCACAGGCTGCGGTCGGTCTTCTCCACGACGGCGGTCTCGTCGATGGGCCGGGTGAAGCTCGGCCACCCTGAACCGCTCTCGAACTTGTCGGTCGAGGAGAACAGCGGCTGTCCTGATACGACATCGACGTAGATGCCGTCCTCGTGGTTGTCCCAGTACTCGTTGCGGAACGGCGGCTCGGTGGCGTCGTCCTGCGTGACGGCGAACTGGTGGTCGGTGAGGCGGCTCAGCGCCTCCGACGTCTTCCGGTACTCCGTGCTCACGGTTCGTGTCCTCTCGTCCTGGCGCTCTCGAATCGGGCGTCACAGGGGAGAACGCCGGACCGGTCGCTTTTGGTCCCGCGGGGCTGGGAGCGGGCTGTGAGTTCTCCGGCGGTATGGATGCCGAGGGCAAGCCCCGCGGTTCTCATCGGTGCCCGCGTTAGCGTGGCGCTCATCGACCAGGAGGTACGCATGACCCGCACCATCGTCATCACCGGAGCCAGTGACGGCATCGGAGCCGCATCCGCGAAGCAACTCGTGGGCGTCGGCGAGGAGGTCGTGGTCGTCGGTCGGAACCCCGACAAGACCGCGCGCGTCGCGCGTTCGCTCGGGGTGGACTCGTTCGTCGCCGATTTCAGCGACCTCGCTCAGGTGCGGGAGCTGGCGGCATCCCTCCTCGAGAGGTACCCGCGTATCGACGTGCTCGCCAACAACGCCGGCGGCGTGTTCGGCGAGCGTCGCCTGACGACGGACGGCTACGAGACGACGTTCCAGGTCAACCACCTCGCGCCGTTCCTGCTCACCAACCTGTTGCGCGAGCGACTGCTGCAGTCGCAGGCGTCGGTGATCCAGACCTCGAGCGCCGCGGCCAAGCTCTTCCCGCGCTTCGACCTCGACGACCTGCAGGGCGAGCGCCGCTACTCGTCGACCTCGGCGTACGGCAACGCGAAGCTCGCGAACGTGCTGTTCACGAAAGAGCTCAATCGCCGGTTCGGTGACCAGGGCGTGTCGGCGGTGGCCTTCCACCCGGGCGTGATCGCGTCGAACTTCGGCTCGACCAGTGACGGGCCGTGGAAGTTCCTCTACGGCGGTCCCCTCGCCAAGAGCCTCATGACCTCGACCGCGGTCGGCGGCGCGCGCCTCACGTGGCTCGCGCTCGGCAAGCCCGGTGTCGACTGGGAGCGCGGCGGTTTCTACGCGAACAACAAGCCCGCCACGACGAACCGCATCGCCGACGACCCGGTGGTCGCGAAGGTGTTGTGGGAGCGGAGCGCGGCGCTCGTGGGGATCGACGACTAGGGCCGAGCACGGCGTCGCGGGAGCCGGCCCCCCTCGAGACGTCACCCCCGTCGGCGGAGGTGGCGCCCGGGCCGCGTCGGTCGCGCACGCGCACTCGCGCCTTCGTCGGGCACGCGGAAGTGCCTTTTGTAGACGTCCTTGCACAGTCGGATGATGTTGCTACGCACTACAAGTGAGGTAAGCGACATGACTGACAACAATCCGTCTGAGACGTCCCGACCCGTCGTGATCGAGGTCTGGAGCGACCTGGGATGCCCCTGGTGCTACGTGGGTAAGCACCGGCTCCAGCAGGCGATCGCCGGGCGCACCGACGGAGACCGATTCGAGCTGCGTCTGCGCTCCTTCGAGCTGAACCCGGGTGCGCCGACGACCCCTGAGACGATCGAGAGCGCGTTCATCCGCTCGCACGGCGGCGACGCGCAGATGGTCGTCCGCGCGGAGCGGCGCATGCAGGCCCTCGCGGAGAGCGAGGGACTGCCGTTCTCGGTCGACCGACTGAACGCGAACACCTTCGACTTCCACCGCGTCTTCCAGTTCGCGCAGGACCAGGGCGTCGGGCTGGAGTTCTTCTCGCTCGTGCAGGACCGGTTCTTCGCGGGCGACCTCAACCCGTTCGACGCAGATGCTCTCTCGGCGGCCGGCGCCGAGCTGGGCCTTTCTCCAGACCGGATCCGCGAGGTGCTCGCGGGAGACGAGTACGCCGATGCGGTCCGCGAGGACATCGAGGAGGGCCGTCGTCTGGGCGTGCAGGGTGTGCCCTTCGCGGTCTTCGACCGTCGACTGGCCGCGTCCGGTGCCCAGTCCGTCAGCGGCTACGCGCAGGCGCTGGCCCAGACCGTCACCGACGCCCCCGTGGGTGCCGCATGAACGCGGCATCCGGTCAGCCTCTGACGCTGCAGCCCGTCGGCGACGCCGAGGCCGCGTTCTGCGATCCCGAATCGGGCGAGACGTGCGCCCTTCCGACCCCGCATCGACGTCCCACCCAGAACTGACCCCACCAACGGAATCGAAACCCTCATGGCCACTCTCCTCGTGCTCGGCGGCAGCGGCCGTACCGGCATCCATGTCCTGTCCCAGGCGGTCGATCGCGGTCATCGCGTTCGCGCGCTCGCACGCACCCCCGACGCGGTCGTCGCTCCCGACGGCGTCGAGCTCATCGCCGGGACGCCCGCTCGCATCGACGACATCCGCCGCGCCGCGGAAGGGGTCGACGCGGTGGTCAGCGCGCTGAACAACTCGCGCGCCAGCGACAACCCCTGGGCCAAGCCCGTCAGCCCGCCCGCGTTCATGACCGACGCGACCCGCGACACCCTCACGGTCATGAAGGAGAACGGCATCCGCCGGATCGCCATCGCCTCCACGCAGGGCGCCGGCGACTCCTGGCCCGCGTTGAACCCGCTCATGAAGGGGTTCATCAGGAGCTCGGGGATCCGTCACGGATACAACGACCATCACGGCGTCGACGCGGTGGTCCGCGCCTCCGACGCGGACTGGGTGATGGCTCGCTCGGTCGCCCTCTCCGATGCGCCCTCGGGTGGAGCCGTGCGCGCCGCGCTCGTGGGCTCCGAGAAGCCCGGGTTCCGGATCAGTCGCGCCGACGTCGCCCGCTTCCTCCTCGACTCCCTCGAAGACGACACCTGGCTCCGACAGGCGCCGCTGATCTGGAATCAGCGCTGACCGCGCCCGAGACCAGCCGAATCTCGAGAGAGAACCCCGCTTGCCCATCGCTCACCGGATCGTGGCCGGTACGCAACCTACGTGATCCCTATGCGTCTGCCCGCCCGCCCGCTTTCTTGGAGCCGTCTGGGGAGCGCGCGGGCACGCTGAGCGCATGACCGCAGCCCCCGTCCTCGCCGCCCCGCCCGCTGCCGTGCGGCGCGCTCGCCGCATCCCGCGCCGGGCGGCGAACACCCGGCCTCGGTGGAACCTCGCCGCGGTCGTCGTCATCTGGGCGACGAGCCTCGTCGTCGTGGCCGTGTGGGTCGCCGGGGGAGAACTGCAGTCGCTCCTGGCCGGGGGAGCGGACACGCTCAACTCCCTCGGGCGCGCCGCGGGCCTGGCATCCGCGAACCTGCTCCTCTATCAGGTGCTGCTCATGGCGCGCGTGCCGCTGTTCGAGCGCGGTTTCGGTCGCGACGGCATCACCCGCATGCACCGGATCGTCGGCTTCTGGTCGTTCGCGCTGCTCCTGGCGCACATCGGCCTGCAGATCCTCGGCTACGCGGTGCAGGCGGGCATCAACCCCCTCGAGCAGGCCTGGCAGTTCGTGTGGGACTACCCGGGCATGCTGCTGGCCGCCGCGGGGACCGGTCTTCTGCTGCTGGTCGTGGTCACCTCCGTGCGCAAAGCCCGGAAGCGCCTGCGGTACGAGTCGTGGCACCTGCTCCACCTCTACGGCTACTTCGGTGTCGGTCTCGCGATCCCGCACATGCTGTGGACGGGCGCCGACTTCACCGCCTCTCCCGCCGCGACGGCGTACTGGTGGGCGATGTGGGGCGTGACCGTCGCGACCGTGATCGTGTTCCGGCTCGGGATGCCGCTGACCCGGTCTCTGCGTCACGGTATCCGGGTGCGTGTCGTCGAACCCGACGGGCGCAGCGGTGTCGCGGTCCGCATGACCGGACGCCGGATCGACGCGCTCCACGCCCGCGGCGGACAGTTCTTCATCTGGCGCTTCCTCGACGGCGCGGGATGGACGCGCGGGCATCCTTTCTCCCTCGCGACCGACCCCGCCGACGGTGAGCTCGTGATCTCGGCCCGGCTCGTCGGCGACGGCACACGGCGACTCGCCGCCCTGCGACCCGGCACGCGGGTGCTGATCGAGGGCCCGTACGGCACGATGACCGCCGACGAGCGGCGCGGTGGACATCTGCTGATGATCGGTGCCGGCGCGGGCGTCGCCCCGCTGGTCGCGATGCTGGAGGAGTCCGACTGGCCACCGGGAGAGGCGACCCTCATCGTGCGCGACCACACCGCGGCCGATGCCCTGCGCTCGGAGGCGATCGCGAGACTCGTGCGGGAACGGGGCCTGCGCCATGCACCTCTTCCAGGCCCCCGGGCGCTGACGACCTCGTCCTGGCTGCCCACCTCGCACGCGCAATGGTCGGGGTCCGATCTCATCCGCTACGTCTCTCCGCGCACCGCCGCCGCCGACGTGTTCCTGTGCGGACCCCGACCGTGGATGGACGCCGTGCGCACCGACCTGCGGCGCGCCGGAATCGCGTCCGACCGAATCCACCTCGAAGCCTTCACCGTCTGAGGAGAACCCGATGAAGAGAATCGTCTACGCCCTCATGGCCACCGTGACCGGGCTCGTCCTGCTGCTGAGCTACCGCACCTCCGTCGCCCCCGAGCCCGCGACCGCGCTCGCCGATTCCCCGGCGTCGGGGGTCGCGGCGGTACCCAAGGCCGCCGGGGCGTCGCCGAGCCCCTCGGCATCCACGTCCCCCTCCGCCGCGAGCGGCTCGTCGAGCTCGAACCCGACGACGCCGACCTCGTCGACCGGCCTCCGCGACGGAACGTTCACGGGACAGGCGGCGAACACCCGCTACGGCGCCGTGCAGGTGCAGATCACCGTCTCGGGTGGGACGATCACCGACGTGCAGGTGCCGCAGTACCCCTCCGAGGGTGGGCGTGACCAGCAGATCAACTCGCGCGCCTTGCCGGTCCTCGTGAAGGAGACCGTGCAGACCCAGAGCGCCCAGGTCGACATGGTCTCGGGTGCCACGTACACCAGCACCGGGTACCGCACCTCCCTGCAGTCCGCTCTCGATCAGGCTCGCGCGTGACCGGGGTGTTCGCGGTCGTCGAGCCCGTCATGGGAACGGTCGCCTCGATCACCGTCGTGGGCGAACGCACTCCGCCGGCCGACGAGGCGATCGCCGCGTGCGTGGCGCGGCTGCGCGACGACGAGCGGGTGTTCTCGACCTACCGCGACGACTCCGACATCTCGCGCCTGCGCGATGAGGGGCTCGACCTCCGCGACGTCGATCCGCGCGTGGCCGAGGCGGCCGAGCGCTGCCGTGACCTGCGCGAGCGCAGCGGGGGTCGCTTCGATGCGTCCTGGCGCGGATGGTTCGACCCGACCGGCTACGTCAAGGGATGGTCGACGGATGCCGCGACACGGGCGTTCGACGAGGTACTCGCGACCGGGAGGATCGAGGCCGTCGGCGTCAACGTGGGCGGCGACATGCGCCTGCGCACGGCCGCGACGAGCGACCACGTCTGGCGGATCGGCATCGCCCACCCGACGCACGAGGGCGAGCTGCTGGCCACCGTCGAGGTCGTCGACGGTGCGGTCGCCACCTCGGGCACAGCCGAACGCGGGGCCCACCTCGTCGATCCGCGCACGGGCGTGTCCCTCGCGGGTCCGGTGAGCGCGACGGTCGTGGCCGACGACCTCGCCACCGCCGATGCGTGGGCGACGGTCGCGGCCATCGCCGGGATCGACGACCTCGAGTGGATGCCGGTGGCCCCCGTGGCATCCGGGATCGTCTGGGAGCGCGGCCGCTCGCGCCGGTTCGCCGGCCGTGTCGAGGTGTCGGCCTTCCGCGACGCGCTGGCCCGCTGATCCGAGCCGGTCAGCGCGCGCGAGGCAATCGGAGCGCGAACACCGTGCCCGCCGGCGACGAGCTCTCCACGTCGATACGGCCGCCGTAGCGCGTCGCCGCCTCGCGCACGAGGGCGAGTCCCAGGCCGAACCCGCGCCGGCGGCCGGATTCGGCTCCCCGGGCGAAACGGTCGAAGATCCGCGGCAGATCGTCGTCGCGGATGCCGGAGCCGGTGTCCTGGATCCGGATGACGGCGGTGTCGGCGTCGACGCCGACCGAGAGCGTCACCGTGGAGCCGGCGGGGGAATGGCCGATCGCATTGTCGAGGAGCGCCGTGCACATGCGCACGAGCGTGACGGAAGGAACGCCGACCGCGATGCCGGGGAGTTCCTCGGCGCGCACGGTGACCCCCGCGTCCTCGGCGAGAGACGACAGCGTGGCGACGGCTGCGCGCACCCCGTCATCGAACCGGGCCGTTCCCGCGTGCGCGAGGCCTTCCGCGGTGAGCAGCATGTCGGCGAGCACGTCGTCCATGATCTGCGCGTCGTGACGGAGCTGTTCGAGCGGCTCGTCGGTGGCCTCACCGCGACTCTGCCGACGCTGCACGATCTGGATGCGGCTGGTGAGCGCCGTGAGGGGAGTGCGCAGTTCATGGCTCGCGTCCGAGACGAACCGGCGCTGGCGGCGCAGGGCTTCGTCGAGCGGGCGGACCGACCATCGGGCGGCGGCCCACCCCACCAGCCCCAGGACGATCACCCCGGCGAGACCGAGGCCGAGCACCCACGGCAGAACATCGTCGAGATCGACCACGAAGCGATCGCCGATGCCCCCGCCCGCCCCGCCGGGGTGCCGTCCGCCTCCCTCGGTTCGTGCCCCCGAGACCAGGACGACGACCAGGATGCCGACGCCCAGGGCGATCGCGACGGCCGACGCGCTCGCCACCAGCGTCCCCACGCGGAGCGCCGCGCGACGCACGATGCGGCGATCGTCGTCGGCACTCACCTCGCGGCTCCGGCACGGTAGCCGCGTCCGCGGACCGTCTCGACGAGGTCGGTCTCCGTCTTCCGGCGCAGGTAGTGCACGTACGTGTCGACGGTGGTCACGGCATCCGGAGACGAGAACACCGCGCCGGCCACCTCTTCGCGCGAGAACACGTGGTCGGGGCTGCTCGTGAGTAGATCGAGCACGGCGTTCTCGGTGACGGTGAGCGAGACGCGCGCTCCCGTCGAGCCGTAGACCACGGCGGTGTCGGGCAGGTACGTTCAGCCCGCGACCGCGCGTCGCCGGCCCTCCGCGCGGAAGGCTCGGCGCAGCGCGCGCAGGCGCGCCAGCAACTCCTCGAAGTCGAAGGGCTTCAACAGATAGTCGTTCGCCCCGGCATCGAGCCCCTCGACCCGGTCGGCGACGGCCCCGAGAGCGGTGAGCATCAGCACCGGTGTCGTGATCTGGGCGGTTCTCAGGTCGCGGACGATCCCCGCGCCGTCGAGGCGGGGGAGCCGGCGGTCGAGCAGGATCACGTCGAAATGCTCGCGGAGCGCCCGGTCCCGACCCGCGACGCCGTCGCTCTCGTGCGCCACCTCGTAGGTCTCGCTCAGGACCTCGATCGTCATCGCCGCGATCTCGGCGTCGTCCTCGACGTAGAGCAGCCGAGGGAGGGGAGCAGGGGTCACCGGACACCCGCCCGGGGCGGTTCGACTTCCCATCCGAGTCGCTCGAGCGCGTCGTGGAGGCGCCGTGCCTGCGCCCAGGCGACCTCGCCCGAGACGTCGGAGTACACGTCGATCGCGAACGGCGGCGGGTCGGCGAACTTCGGGATCTCGACCTCGGCCCAGGCGTGCGGGGCGAGCCAGACGCGCGGACGGGCCGTGCCGGCGTCCTCGACGCCCCCGTCGGCGGCGAAGGCGATGACGTCGAGGGCGTCGATCTTGGTGATCGGCATGTCGACGACGAGCGTCACGGCGTGCAGCGCTCCGGTCATCGCGAACCTCCTCGTCCTCATCCTCACACGCTCGCGTCGGTTCGGGACGGGTGTTTTCGACGAGGGATGCCGTCTCATAGGCGCCGCACAGAATCGGTGAGGGCGCGGGCAGGGCGCGGGCTCCATCCTCGAGGAAACGCCACCCCGACCACGGAGAAGAGAGCATGAGCCGCATCCCCGACACCCAGATGACCCCCGACGGCCCCGCGTACGAAGGGCGGTTGCTCGACCGGGCCGACGAACCCGTGGTCGATCAGGGTGCGCCGTTCGACATCCGCACGCTCGTCTCACGTCGCGGCATCCTGGGGCTGGTCGCCCTCGGCGCCGGCGCGGTCACGCTGGCCGCGTGCACCCCGGCCGGGGCCGGGACGGCGGCCACCACCGCGACGCCCTCCGCCACGCCGAGCACGACACCGACCGCGTCGGCATCGCCCACCGCATCGACGGCCGCCGCGGCTGCGGCCCTCCCCGCCGGCGAGATCCCCGACGAGACCGCGGGACCGTACCCGGGGGACGGCTCGAACGGTCCCGACATCCTCGAGCAGTCCGGAATCGTGCGCAGCGATCTGCGCACGAGCCTCGACGGCGGGGCGACCGCCGACGGTGTCCCCATGACGTTGAACCTCTCGATCTTCGACACGGCGAACGGCGACGTCCCCTTCGCCGGGGCGGCCGTGTACGTGTGGCACTGCGACACCGAGGGGAACTACTCGATGTACTCCTCCGGCGTCGAGAACGAGACCTACCTCCGCGGGGTGCAAGTGGTCGGTGACGACGGCGTCGTGTCGTTCACCTCGATCTTCCCCGGCTGCTACGACGGCCGCTGGCCGCATATCCATTTCGAGGTCTACCCGGACGTGGAGGCGATCACCGACGCCTCCCACGCGATCGCGACCTCGCAGGTCGCCCTGCCGCAGGCCACCTGCGACGTCGTCTACGCGGATGCGCGCTACCCGTCCTCGGCATCCAACCTCTCCCGCGTCTCTCTCGACAGCGACAACGTCTTCGGCGACGACGGGGGAGTGCTCGAGCTCGCCACCACCTCGGGAGACAACACCTCCGGCTGGACCGTCTCCCTGGGCGTCCGCGTCGACACCACGACCACCCCGACCGCGGGCGCCGCGCCCGGCGGTGCGCCCGGCGGGCGCTGATCCGAATCGAAAGGAACCCTCCCATGCTGCAGAACCTCACCGGCTGGCACGCCCTCATCGTGCTGGCGATCGTCGTGCTCATCTTCGGCGCCGCCAAGCTTCCCGCCCTCGCGCGGAGCCTCGGGCAGTCCGTCCGCATCCTCAAGACCGAGGTCGGCGATGCTCCCACCGGACCGGCGGCATCCGTCGACGACGCCCGCGCACCCCACCCGCGCGAGAACACGTCGTCCGTCCTCGCCCCGCCGAGCACGTCATGAGCCCCGCCGCCGCCCCCGCCGCCGCGCCCGCCCGCCCCGACGCGCCGCGGCCGGCCTCGATGCCCGTGGCCGCGCACCTCGACGAGGCGATGCGTCGAGCGGTGCGGGCGGCGGTCGCCGTCGCGATCGGCGCGCTCGTCGGGTGGCTCCTGTACGAACCCGTGATGGACCTCGTGCGCGCCCCGATCGCGCAGATCGCGGCCGAGCGCAGCGCGAGCCTCAACTTCGACAGCGTCACCGGGGCGTTCGATCTGCGTCTGCGGGTCGCGCTCGTCGCGGGCGTGGTCCTGTCGAGCCCCGTCTGGCTGTACCAGCTCTTCGCCTTCGTCCTGCCCGGTCTCACGCGACGGGAACGGCGGTATGTGCTCGGCTCGGTCGGCGCCGCCGCGCCGCTGTTCCTCGGGGGATGTGCGACCGGGCTGCTTCTCTTCCCGCACATGGTGTCGGTCCTGACGGCGTTCGCCTCGACGGATGACTCCACGATCCTGGATGCCGCGGCCTACATCGACTTCGTGCTGAAGATCGTGGTGGCCACGGGGATCGCGTTCGTCCTGCCCGTTCTGCTCGTGGTGCTGAACCTCGCCGGGATCCTCCCCGCCCGCACCCTGGCGAGGGGGTGGCGGTACGCCCTCGTCGGCATCGTCGTCTTCAGCGCGCTCGCGACCCCGTCCGCCGACGTGCTGTCGATGTTCCTCGTCGCCGTCCCGATGAGCGCCCTGTTCGCCGCGGCACTCGTCGTCGCCGCGCTGCACGACCGCGCGGTGTCGCGCCGGACCGGCGCTCGGGCGGGGGAGGAGCCGCCGTGTTCGGCCTGACGTTCGAGAAGCTCCTGCTCGTCGGGTTCCTCGCCGCCGTGGTCCTCGGCCCGCGCCGCCTGCCCGTGGTGGTCGCCGAGATCGCCGCCTTCGTTCGCGGGGTGCGGCGGACCGCGGATGCCGCGCGCGTGCGCGCCGTGGCCGAGCTCGGTGTCCCCACCGACGCGGTGCCGTGGCGCGCGCTCGACCCGCGGCAGTACGACCCGCGTCGCATCATCGCCGAGGCGCTCGCGGCACCGACCGTCCCGGGCCCGCAGCCGTCTGCTCCGGATACCCCCGCTCCGTCCCCGTCGGACGCCGATCCAGCGGACACCGCGGTGTCGACTCTCGCGGTGTCGACTCTCCCTGTGTCGGATCCGACCGGCTTCGGGGAGCCGCGCGATATCGGCCGTGCCCGGCATCCCGTCACACCCTCTCGCGCCGGCGCCGCCCGCCGCATCCGCGTCGGCACCTCGGCGCACCCGCGGTGGGTCGTCGTCCCGGCCGAGGGCGACGGCACGGACGACTCCGGGGGCGGCTCGGCCGCGTCCGACGGGGTCGCGGGGCCGGCAGGCCCCGACGGCTCCGCCCTCGACGGGGCCGGCGACGACAGGGCACGCCGGGCCTGAGGGGAGGGCGCGCTCGGTAATCTCGACGCATGCCCTCCCCCCGCGCGCACCTGGAGAACCTCGTTCGCCATACGCGCGCCGACGATTTCGCCGCCTTGCGCGCGCTGCCCGTCGACGGGGAGGCGCGGGCCGCGGCGGTCCTGATCCTCTTCGGCGTGCTCGACGGCGTCCCGAGCCGCCGCGCTGCCGCGCACGTACCGAGCGACCTCGACGTGCTGCTGCTCGCGCGCGCGAGCACGCTGCGCGCGCACCCGGGCCAGGTCGCGTTCCCGGGCGGGCGCATCGATCCGGGGGATGCGGATGCCGTTGCTGCGGCGCTGCGCGAAGCGCGGGAGGAGACGGGGCTCGATCCGGACGGCGTCGACGTGCTGGGCACGCTTCCGCCCGTGCCGCTGGCGTTCTCCCGGCACGAGGTCACCCCCGTCGTCGGCTGGTGGTCGCGCCCGACGCCCGTTCGCGTCGTGGACGAGGCCGAGTCGGCCGAGGTGTTCCGCGCCCCCGTCGCCGATCTGCTGGATCCGACACGGCGAGGGTCGACGGTGATCCGCCGCGACGGGCGGGAATGGCGGGGGCCGGCGTTCGCTCTCGACACGGCCGGGGGCCCGCAGACGGTCTGGGGCTTCACCGCGATGCTGCTGGACGGACTCTTCGACCGGCTCGGATGGACCGAACCGTGGGATGCCGCGCGCGAGATCCCGCTTCCCGGACCGGGTCCGACCCCTCCTTCCCACCCGGTCGATCTTTAGCGTCTTCCCCCGGCTTCGTCATCCGCGATGTACGCGACCGCCCGGGTCGCTAGCGTGGACACCGTGACTGCGCCTATCGACCCCACCACCACGACCGCCTGGTCCCGCCTCTCCGCGTTGCGCGACACCTTCCAGCCCGATCTCCGGGCCTGGTTCGCCGCCGACGGCGACCGCGTGCGCGACCTCACCCGCACGGTCGGCGACCTGCACGTCGACCTGTCGAAGAACCTCGTGACGCCCGAGGTGCTCGACGCCCTCGTCGCCCTCGCGGGAGAGACCGGCGTCCGCGAGCGCTTCGCCGAGATGCTGCGCGGCGCGCACCTCAACACCAGCGAGGATCGCGCGGTGCTGCACACGGCTCTCCGCCGGCCCGCCGGCGCCGAGCCGGCCCTGGTCGTCGACGGGCAGCAGGTCGATCACGATGTCCACGAGGTCCTCGACCGCCTGAGCGCCTTCGCCGACCGCGTGCGCGCGGGGGAGTGGCGGGGGGTCACGGGCAAGAAGGTGACCACGGTCGTCAACATCGGCATCGGCGGCAGCGATCTCGGCCCCGTCATGGTGTACGAGGCGCTCCTCCCGTACGCCGACGCCGGCATCCACGCGCGGTTCGTCTCCAACATCGATCCGACCGACATCGCGCAGAAGACCGCCGACCTCGACCCCGAGACCACGCTCTTCATCGTCGCCTCCAAGACGTTCACCACGCTCGAGACGCTGACGAATGCGCGCCTCGCCCGCGACTGGCTGTGGGACAAGCTCGCGGCGGCGGGTGCGATCGCCGACACGGATGCCGCCCGCACCGACGCCGTGGCGCACCACTTCGTCGCCGTCTCGACGGCCCTCGACAAGGTCGCCGCCTTCGGCATCGACCCGGCCAACGCCTTCGGCTTCTGGGACTGGGTCGGCGGCCGCTACTCCGTCGACTCCGCGATCGGCCTCTCTCTCGCGATCACCCTCGGCCCGGACGCGTTCCGTGATCTCCTCGCCGGTTTCCACACGGTCGACGAGCACGTGGCATCCACACCGATCGAGCAGAACGTGCCCGTCCTCATGGGGCTTCTCAACGTCTGGTACACGAATTTCCTCGGGGCGCAGTCGCACGCCGTGCTGCCGTACGCGCAGCAGTTGCACCGCTTCGCGGCGTACCTCCAGCAGCTCACGATGGAGTCCAACGGCAAGTCCGTGCGGTGGGACGGAACGCCCGTCACCACCGACACCGGCGAGGTGTTCTGGGGCGAGCCCGGCACGAACGGCCAGCACGCCTTCTATCAGCTCATCCACCAGGGGACTCGTCTGATCCCCGCCGACTTCATCGCCGTCGTGAACCCCGCCTACCCGCTGGCCGACGACGGACGCGACGTGCACGGCCTGTTCCTCGCGAACTTCCTCGCGCAGACCAAGGCGCTGGCCTTCGGCAAGACGGCCGAAGAGGTCGAAGCCGAGGGGACCACGGGTGCCCTCGTCGCCGCGCGCACGTTCCCCGGCAACCGACCGACCACGTCGATCTTCGCGCCGTTGCTCACCCCCGCGGTGCTGGGGCAGCTGATCGCGCTGTACGAGCACATCACCTTCACGCAGGGCACCATCTGGGGCATCAACTCCTTCGATCAGTGGGGCGTGGAGCTGGGCAAGCAGCTCGCGCTGCAGATCGCGCCCGCGATCGAGGGTGACGACGAGGCGTTGGCCGCTCAAGATGCCTCGACGGCGGCCCTGCTGGCGTACTACCGCGACCACCGAGCCTGAGAAGTCGGGCTGATCCGCGATTTTTTCCGCGCGGATCAGCCCGGCCCGGGCGGCTCCGAAAGCCCTCGGCAGGGCGCCGGGAAGCGGCATTCGACCCGACCTTGAAGGTTTATCGAGAAAAGCCTGATCAGCGCCGCTGTTTTGCGTGCTGATGAGGAGCGGCCCCCGGCCTCGGCCGATCCCGCGGGCGGTCGCCCCGACCGGCGGCCCACCCGTTCCCGCTCCCACGACCCTCCCAGGTAACGAAGAGATAACGCTCAGAACAGCCACCCACACTCGGGGACTTGTGTCGACCCGACGGCACAGTGATCGCGCTCTGCCCGAGAGCGCGCCCCCGACGAAAGTGCTCCCTTGCTGCGTTCCGATCTCAAGCTCGTCCCCGTTCATCGCGCCCGCCGAACCCTCACGACGGCGATGACCTGTGCCGGCCTCGCGCTCGGCATGGTCGCCACCACCGGCCTCGCCGTCGCCGCTCCGCTGTCGATGCCCGACGCCTCGGCGTCCGCCTTCAGCGCTCCGGCCGCGACCGCCGCTCCCGCCGCGATCAGCGTCGTGGGCCTCGGGTCCACCCCGACGCTCCAGGCGGTCACGCAGACCGCCGATGCCGCGACCACCGATGCGCAGTCCGCTCTCGCCGGTGCTTCCGCGGTCCAGGCCGACATCTCCGCGGCGGGGCTCCCGCTCTCGGTGGGCGACACGAGCGTCGACACCGCGGCGCTGAACGATGCTGTCGAGCGTCTGTCGTCCTCCGACCTCCTGCCCACCGTCCTCCTCCCGGCGCTCAGCCAGAACGCCGCGGTGGAGACGCAGCGCGTCAACGACCGCGTCGCGACCCTGCGCAGCAGCCTGAACGAGGCCGTCGAGGCCAAGGCGGCCGCGGATGCCGCGGCCGAGGCGCAGCGTCAGGCCGAAGCCGCTGCCGCCGCCGAAGCGCAGCGTCAAGCCGAGGCCGCCGCCGCCCTCGCCCGGGTGAACACCCCCGACGGTGCCAAGGCCTACGCCGCCCAGCTCGCCGCCGACCAGTACGGGTGGGGCGACGATCAGTTCTCGTGCCTGTCCTCCCTGTGGACCAAGGAGTCCGGCTGGAACTACCAGGCGTACAACCCCAGCGGAGCCACCGGCATCCCGCAGTCGCTCCCCGGCGACAAGATGGCCAGCTTCGGTTCGGACTGGGCGACCAACGCGGCGACGCAGATCAAATGGGGCCTCGACTACATCTCCCGCGGATACGGCACGCCGTGCGCCGCGTGGGGACACTCGCAGGCCACGAACTGGTACTGAGAAGTTCCCGACCGACGGCCCCACCGGTCCTCATAGCGATATATCGTTGTGTATCGCTGACTCAGATCGGGTCCGCGCGAAGGAGGTCGTCATGAGTGGTTCATTCCTGGGAGACGCGTTCGGCGGACGCGGCGGCAGCGGCACTCCCGGCTGGCCGATGTCCAACATCCTCGAGGCCATGGAGCAGCTGCGCACGCAGTTCGAGCAGAAGACGAGCAGCGCTCCGCGCATGAACAAGGGAGACGTGCGCTCCGCGGTGCTCTCCCTTCTCCTCGAGCAGCCGATGCACGGCTACCAGATCATCCGCGAGATCGAAGAGCGCAGCGGCGGCTCCTGGAAGCCCAGCCCCGGCTCGGTGTACCCGACCCTGCAGCTGCTGACCGACGAGGGCCTCGTCCAGTCCGACGAGTCCAACGGCCGCAAGACGTACTCGCTCACCGCCGAGGGTCGCGAGGCCGCGGGCGAAGAGACCACCGAGCGGACCGCGCCGTGGGAGTCCGCGGGCTCGCGGGACGGCGGCCGCATGACGGCCCTGCCGAAGGCGGGCGTCGAGCTGGCCCAGGCCGCCGCGCAGGTCGCGCGCACGGGTGACAAGGAACAGGTCGCGCAGGCCGTCGAGATCCTCGACGACGCCCGTCGCAAGCTCTACGCCATCCTCGCCCAGGGCTGAGATTGCCCGTCCCCGGCGCGTGCCCCCGGCACGTCGGCCTCCAGGAGTCCCGTTGACCGACGACGCCCTCATGCGCACGCGCTACCGGCGCATCACGCGCTTCGCCGCGCGCTATCTCGTCCAGGCGTGGTGGTACGAGCTGTTCCTGCCGCGGTTCGGCCTCGGGTGGATCTCCGCCCGGGGCCGCACCCGGCGGCTGCTGCGTCTCGCTCAGCGCTTCCACGTTCTGGCCGTGGACCTCGGCGGCCTGATGATCAAGGTCGGGCAGTTCATGTCGTCGCGCCTCGACGTGCTCCCGCCCATCATCACGAAGGAGCTCGAGGGCCTGCAGGACGAGGTCCCCGCGGTACCGTTCGCGCGCATGCGCGAGCGTCTCGAAGAAGAACTCGGGATGCCGCTCACCCGTGCCTTCGCCGTCGTCGACGAGAGACCGCTCGCGGCCGCTTCGCTCGGTCAAGCGCATCGGGCGATCCTCACCGACGCGATGGCGGAGGAGAGCGGCCTGCGCGAGGTGGTCGTCAAGATCCAGCGCCCCGGGATCGATCAAATCGTCGACGTCGACCTCCGCGCCCTGCGCAAGGTCGGTCGGTGGCTCAGCAAGGTCTCGCTCGTGTCGGACCGCGTCGACATGCCCGCGCTCGTCGAGGAGTTCGCCGTCACGAGCCTCGAAGAGATCGACTACCTGCACGAGGCGGCCAACTCCGAGCGCTTCGCCGCCGATTTCGGCGATGACGCGCGGGTCGCCGTCCCCGCGGTGGCCTGGGAGCGCACGACGCGGCGCGTGCTGACCCTGGAAGACGTCTCCGCGATCAAGATCACCGATGTCGACGGGCTGCGTGCCGCGGGCATCGACCCGTCCGAGGTGGCCGCCCGCTTCGCCGCGGTCATGTTCGACCAGCTCTTCGAGGACGGCTTCTTCCACGCCGACCCGCACCCCGGCAACGTCTTCGTGACCCCGCTTCCGAGCCCGGATGCCGGCACCCCGGCCTGGCGGTTCACCTTCATCGACTTCGGGATGATGGGCGAGGTGCCCCCGGGGCTTCGCCGTGGTCTCCGGCGCGTCCTCATCGCCGCGGCCTCGCGTGACGGAAAGGGTCTCGTCGACGGCATCCGCGACATCGGCGTCCTCCTTCCCTCCGCCGACACCGTTCAGCTCGAGCGCGCGATGACGCAGTTGTTCTCCCGCTTCGGGGGAATGGGATTCGCGGAGTTGCAGGAGGTCGACCCGCGGGAGTTCCGCGCGTTCGCGGTCGAGTTCGGCGACGTCGTGCGCACCCTGCCCTTCCAGTTGCCGGAGAACTTCCTGCTGATCGTCCGCGCGATGTCGCTCACCAGCGGCATGTGCAGCGCGCTCGATCCGTCCTTCAACATCTGGGACGCCGTCGAACCCTACGCGCAGCGTCTGATCCGCGAGGAGAGCGGCAACACCGCGCAGGCCCTCGTGCGCGAGGTCGGGGCCGTGGCAGCCGTCACCGCGCGTCTTCCGCGCCGTCTCGACAACCTCGTGTCGCGCTTCGAAGAGGGCGCCGTCTCGGTGCAGACCCCGCGGATCGAGCGCCGGTTGCGCGACCTCGAGCGCATGATCCGTCGCGTGGTGTCCGCCGTGCTGTTCACGGGGCTCCTCCTCGGCGGCATCCTGCTCCAGCCCGAGCAGGGATTCTGGGGCACCGTCCTGCTCATCGCCTCCGTCGCTCCGCTGTCGCACGCCCTGCTCGCCGGCGTCATCGCGCGCCGCAACGGGACCTGACCGCGACCCACCCGTCCTTAGACTGTCCCGGTGCCCTCGGAACCCGCGCACCCGCTCTCCGGGTGGTCGTTCGACGGCACGCTGCGCGCCTACCAGGAGGCCGCGCTCCGTCGCGTCGACGTCGACGCGGGCCGGCCGCTGCACCTCGTTGCCCCTCCCGGTTCGGGGAAGACCCTCGTCGGGCTCCTCCTGGCCGCGCGCCGGGGGAGGCGGACGGTCGTCTTCGCCCCGACCCTCGCCATTCGCGAGCAGTGGGTCGAGGCGGCGCGCGGCCTCGCGCACGACGACGGCGCCGTCTCGGGGGATCCCGCGGCACCGGCCGACCTGACCGCCCTGACGTACCAGTCGATCAGCGTCCTGGACTCCGCTTCGCCGTTCGCCTCTCTCGCTCGCGATCGGTGGCGGGAGGATCTCGAGGCCGATGAGCGCACCCCCGATGCGGCCGTGGCGTGGCTCGACGCGCTGTCCGAGAGCAACCCGAGCGCGTACCGACGCGGCATCCGGTCCCGCGCGCGGGCGATCCGGCGTTCGCTGGCGCGACAGGATGCCACCGTCCTCGCCGCCGCCCTCCACCCCAACGCGCGCGATCTCATCGACCGTCTGGTCGCGAGAGGCATCGAGACGATCGTGCTGGACGAGTGCCATCACCTCCTCGATCACTGGGCGCTCGTCGTGGCCGCGCTCATCGCCCGGATCCGAGCCGAGGGTCGCAAGCCCCTCGTGATCGGTCTCACCGCGACTCTGCCGACGCCGGATGACGCCGACGAGTACGACAACTACATCTCGCTCCTCGGCGATGTCGACCTCGAGGTCCCGGTGCCGGCGGTGGTCCGCGAGGGCGACCTGGCCCCCTACCGCGAGCTCGTCCACGTGGTCGCGCCCACCGCAGAGGAGCGGCTGTTCCTGAGCGCGCACGCGGAGGCCCTCGAGGTCGCCCTGCGCACGAGCTTCGCCGTGGGGTCCGGGCGCGCGAGCCTTCTCGGCATCCTGCAGCCTCCGGGTGCCGACGCACCCGTCGGCGGCGCCACGGGCGGCGACGAGGCTCTCGACATCGACCGACGGCTCGCCGCCGCCTTCGCGGCCGACTTCGCCGGCGCCGAGGCGGCCGGTGCGATGCTCTCGCTGGTCGCCCCCGACGATCCCGTGACGGCGCACCTGCCCGCGTTCGCCCGTCGTCCGCCGACGACCGATGAGACGCTGCGCCTGCTCGGACGCTTCGCCCTCGATCAGGTGCTGCCCGACCCGTCCCGCACCGAGGAGTGGGCACGGCTGCGCGCCCTCCTCGCCGACTTCGGCTACGCCCTCACCGACCGGGGTGTGCGCCGGACCCGCGATCCCATCGACTCGGTGCTGACGTCGTCGCTCGCGAAGGATCAGGGCGCCTGCGACATCCTCGCGGCCGAGGCCGCGCTGCTCGGCGAGCGTCTCTGCGCCCTCGTCGTGACCGACTTCGCGCGGCACGGGAACGTGCACGGCGGTCTGCTCGGGGCGGCCGGTGCCGTGCGGACCTTCTCGGTGCTGACGACGGATGCCGCCACAGCCGGCCTGCGCGCGATGCTGGTGACCTCGACCACCGTGCGCCTGGCTCGTCGCGACGTCGCGGCGCTCCTGCCGGCGCTCGTCGCGGAACTCGGCGTCGAGGTGACCACGGTCCCCGTCTACGACGATCCCTCTGTCGTGGAGGTGCAGGGGATCGCCGGGGCCGGCATCGTCGGCGCGGCCGCGCGTCTGTTGAGCGCCGGCCGCCTGCAGGTCGTCGTCGGCACGCGCGGTCTGTTCGGGGAGGGCTGGGACTGCCCGCGGGTGAACACCCTCGTCGACCTCACCGCTTCCGCCGGCGACGCCGCGATGCAGCAGCTGCGCGGGCGCACGCTCCGCCTCGATCCGTCCTGGCCCGAGAAGACGGCGCACAACTGGACGGTGACGGCTCTCGTCCCGACCGACCTCGCCGTCGAGGCGCAACCGGATGCCGCCCGCCTCCGCCGCAAGCACGCCCGACTCTGGGGCGTCGACGTCGACGATCCCGAACGGATCGTGCGAGGCCTCGGTGCCGCTCTCGGGCACGCCCAGCGCCGCGCGCTCGCGGGGGTGCTGTCGAAGGAACCGGGCGCGACGCCCGACGGGATCGGCGCTCTGGGGGCGATCCCGTCACGCGCCGGCACGCGGGAGTTCTGGCGGATCGGCGAGTCCTACGACGACGTCGAGGAGGAGTCCTTCATCGTCGAACACCGCCCCGCCGCCCCGCTGTTCCCGACGTCGGTGTCGACGACGCGGGCGACGGCGGCGGCATTCGTCGGTACGGCCGGCGCATCGGTCACCGGGATCGCCGGTGCGTTCGCTCTCGTGCCCGACGCCGCGCCGCCGGTGGCGGGAGCGCTGCTGCTGGGCGGCGCCCTCGCCGCGGTGCCCCTGTCGATCGCGTGGTGGCAGGGTCGCCGGCGCGTCCGGGACGCGAGGGCGACGCTTCAGCGGATCGCCGAGGTGCTGTGGGCGGCCCTCGCCGAGGCCGGTCGTCTCGATGCCGATGCCGGTGCGCCATCGGTGACCTCCGCCGATCCCCTCGACGCCGTCCAGCGCCTGGAAGTCGCGGTGCGCGACGCCGATCCGGGCGCGCGCGCCGCCTTCGGACAGGCCCTCATCGAACTCTGCGGACCCGTCCGCGCCCCGCGGTTCGTGCTCGAGGTCGACAGGGGTGGGCGCTCGACGGTCGTCGCCACGGTCCTCCGGGTCGCGGGTTCCCGGCACCGCCGTCGTTTCCTCGCGGTGCCGACCGATGTGGGGCGCCGCCGCGAGTCCGCGCATCGTTTCGCGCAGGAGTGGCAGCGGCGGATCGGACCCGTGACCCTCCACGAGGTGGGTGTGTCCGAGGGCGACCCCGTGATCAGCGAAGCGCGCCGCTCCGGAGCGTTCTCCGGAGCGGCGCGCTCGATGGTGCGGTGGCGCTGAGCCTCAGTACCAGCCGGTGGACTGAGAGTGGTCCCACGCCCCGCACGGGCTGCCGTAGCGGCCCGAGATGTAGCCGAGGCCCCACGCGATCTGCGTGCCGGCGTTGGTCTGCCAATCCGCCCCGGCGGAGCTCATCTTGCTTCCCGGCAGAGCCTGCGGGATGCCGTATGCACCGCTGCCGGCGTTGTAGGCCTGGTAGTTCCACCCGGACTCGCGGTTCCACAGCGAGACGAGGCACGAGAACTGGTCGTCCCCCCACCCGTAGCCCGAGAGCATTCCGCGCGCGGTGGCCTGCGCGCCGCCCGGGCTGTTGTCGCCGGAGCCGCCGCCCGAGGACGGCGGGGGAGTCCAGCCGCCGGACGAGTCGTCGGACGGGGCCGTCGAGCGGGCCTGCTCTTCTTCCTTGGCCTTCGCCGCGGCCGCCGCTTCGGCTTCCTGCCGGGCCTTCTCGGCGGCTTCCTCTTCCTGCTTCTTCGCGACGGCGGCGTCGAGGCTCCCGCGGAGAGCGCTGACGCGCTGGTCGACGGCCGCCGCCGCGGCGGTGACCTCGCCGGTCACACCGGGGAGGAAGGCCGGCGGAAGCACCTGCGCGGCGTCGAGGCGATCCGCTGCCTGCTGCAGGGCCGTGGTGTCGACGGTGGCCGGCTGGCCGATGTCGAGTCCGGATGCCGCGATGTCGTTCTGCACGGTCGTCGCGGACTGCATCGAAGCGGCGGCCGCCTGTTCCGCGGCGTGCGCGTCGGCCAGGGCGGGAGCCGAGGTGGTGGCGGGCGTCACCGGAGCGGTGTAGGAGGCGAGCTGGAAGCTCGAGGCCGACAGGAGCGAGGAAGCCGGGGCGGCCTGCGCGACCGGCGCGGTGCCGGTGAGGGCCACCGTCGCGACGATCCCGAGGGTGACGACACCGGCGGTGAGCGCGGGGCGTCGGGTGGAGCGGCGGGCAGCCAGTCTGCGGCTGCGTCGGTTGTGTGGGGGCGTCGAATCAGAACTCATATAACCGGTTTCGTATCGCGAGGACGGCGGTCCACAGCACGTCCTGCCCGTGATCGACGGGCACGAAACGGGGAGCCTGGCATGGCAGTCTGGACGCAACCTGGGCGGACAGGCCCGAGCGGAGGCTCTTCCGCGGGGTCTTCCGGTGCCCCTCGGTGCGACGTCGCGACCGAGGGAGTCGGTATCGGGGGCGTCGAATGGGTTAGGCTTGAGTGTCACTCGTCTGGCTATCCCGCTCCGCGGGTGTGAGCGAGTGGTATCGCACGAAACAATCCGCTTCGCTTCGGCTCGTGGCTCTCGTTCGCCCTCGGGCGAGTGACGTCCGGCCGGGCGCGGTCCCACCCGGGGCCGCCTCGCAGGAGCCGAAGCCCGACACCCACCCACTAGGACAACCCACTACATGACTACCGCAACGACCGCCCCGGCTATCAAGCAGGTCGCGATCAACGACATCGGCTCCGCCGAAGACTTCTTGGCCGCGGTCGAGAAGACGCTCAAGTTCTTCAACGACGGCGACCTCATCGAAGGCACCGTGGTGAAGATCGACCGCGACGAGGTCCTCCTCGACGTCGGTTACAAGACCGAGGGTGTCATCCCCTCCCGCGAGCTTTCGATCAAGCACGACGTCGACCCCAACGAGGTCGTCAACGTCGGCGATCACGTCGAGGCCCTCGTTCTCCAGAAGGAGGACAAGGAAGGTCGCCTCATCCTGTCCAAGAAGCGCGCGCAGTACGAGCGTGCGTGGGGCGACGTCGAGAAGATCAAGGAGAACGACGGTGTCGTCACCGGCTCCGTGATCGAGGTCGTCAAGGGCGGTCTCATCGTCGACATCGGCCTCCGCGGCTTCCTCCCGGCGTCGCTCATCGAGCTGCGTCGCGTCCGCGACCTGACGCCGTACCTCGGCCAGGAGATCGAGGCGAAGATCCTCGAGCTCGACAAGAACCGCAACAACGTGGTTCTCTCGCGCCGCGCCCTGCTCGAGCAGACGCAGTCCGAGTCGCGCACCACGTTCCTGAACAACCTGCACAAGGGCCAGGTCCGCAAGGGCACGGTCTCGTCGATCGTCAACTTCGGTGCGTTCGTCGACCTGGGCGGCGTGGACGGTCTCGTGCACGTGTCCGAGCTCTCCTGGAAGCACATCGAGCACGCCTCCGAGGTCGTCGAGGTGGGCCAGGAGGTCACGGTCGAGATCCTCGAGGTCGACCTCGACCGTGAGCGCGTGTCGCTCTCGCTCAAGGCGACGCAGGAAGACCCGTGGCAGGTGTTCGCCCGTACCCACGCGATCGGTCAGATCGCTCCGGGCAAGGTCACCAAGCTCGTTCCGTTCGGTGCGTTCGTCCGCGTGGCGGACGGCATCGAGGGCCTCGTGCACATCTCGGAGCTCTCGGGCAAGCACGTCGAGCTCGCCGAGCAGGTCGTGTCGGTCGGCGAAGAGGTCTTCGTCAAGATCATCGACATCGACCTCGAGCGTCGTCGCATCTCGCTGTCGCTGAAGCAGGCCAACGAGTCGGTCGACCCCAACGGCACCGAGTTCGACCCGGCGCTGTACGGCATGGCCACCGAGTACGACGAGCGTGGCGAGTACAAGTACCCCGAGGGCTTCGACCCCGAGTCGGGTGCCTGGCTCGAGGGCTTCGACACCCAGCGCGAGGCGTGGGAGCAGGAGTACGCGGCTGCCCAGGGTCGCTGGGAAGCCCACAAGGCTGCCGTCGCCAAGGCCCTCGAGGCCGAGGCGGCCAACCCGACGGACACCGGTTCGTTCGGTGGCTCGTTCTCGTCGGAGTCGCCCGCTCAGGGCACCCTCGCCGACGACGAGTCGCTGGCGGCGCTTCGCGAGAAGCTCTCCGGTCGCTGATCGGTCCCTCATCGAAGGCCGGTACCCCTCGGGGTGCCGGCCTTCGGTCGTTCCTGCGCAAGCCCTGGTGATCGTGCGACGGGCTGGGGGAGGATCGGGATATGGCAAACCGCATCCCGCTCCTGATCACCGTCGCCGGCGTCGCCGTGCTCTTCCTGTCGATCGCCTTCGTCTTCACCCTCGTCATCGGATCCCTGTTCTTCGGCGGCATCGAGTTCTCCGGCGGACACACGGATGCCATGGCGCCCCTGGCATCGATCCCGTCCCTCATGTGACCCTCCGGACCCCCAGGTTGCGCCCTACGCCCCGAACCTCCCAGATCCGCGATTTTCCGCGGTTTCGGGGGCGCGACACGCCCGGGCGGTGCTGCGGATTGGACGAGTCCGCGGGATCCGCGTAACTTATTACTTGTTCGCCCCACAGGGGAGAGCGGAGCGGCCGAAAGGCCCCGCGTCCTCTCAAGCGGAGAACAACCCAAAACCCCGCCACATGGTGTAAGGTTTTGGTTCTGGTCCTCGACCGGTTTTCACGACGTTGATCTCTTAGATAGGTCCCACTGTGAAAGCCGCAAGGTTCGAGTGACTGAATATAGAAGTGAACTGCCTCACGGGTAGGTCGAGAGATCGTTTCTGTGGGTGCGTCCGTTCCTTGAGAACTCAACAGCGTGCACTTGTCAAATGCCAATTTATTCCTCGTCGGTCCGTTTTTGCGGA
>Ga0308160_10000431_pt1 | contig 82423 bp, 78 predicted proteins | sample PhyFR1_FD_201036 | JGI IMG/M metagenome (GOLD analysis project Ga0308160, IMG submission 201036) | Phyllosphere microbial communities from UC Gill Tract Community Farm, Albany, California, United States - DLSLF.R1 | ecosystem: Host-associated > Plants > Phyllosphere > Unclassified | place: USA...
TCTTTAGCAATATTTATTTTAAAATAAATCATGCCCTCCATCTCTCTAAGCCATCCTTTCAACTAAAACCCTTCCTCCGAAGCGGGATGCAAAAGTAGGAAAAATATCATTGCTTCCAAAGGTTTTTCATAGAATACCATAGCGTTTAACGTAAACGCATGGTTTACAGCAACAAAAAGTTTTGCCTTTGGCAAAACTTTTTGAAAGAACAGGTGTTTAGCGATGGTTTATCAAACCTGTCAGGTTTCGAAAACGGGATAGGTTTAGGTATAATATCCTTTAAAACTTCCGAAATACCTGCCCACCTAAACCCGATTGGAATGGAAAGCCCAAAGCGAAGCGAGGACTTGTAATGAAAAGCGGGAACAAACTTATATAGTAGCACAATAACTGCTTTGCTGAAAATAAAACAAGAGCATACTATATATAATACTGAATCTGCTTTGCTAAACCATATCGTATCCTCATAAATATTTTATAAATTAGTTATATGTTACAGGTTAAACAATGGTGTGATGATTTATTTGGTTTGTTATTTCCAAACCTCTGCAATGCCTGTGGTGTATCGTTATACCATAGTGAGCATTTAATTTGTACAAAATGTCTGTACGATTTGCCTTTTACCGATTATCACCAGCATGCAGAAAACAGAGTAGCCAAACAATTATGGGGGAGGGTGCCGCTTAATGCTGCCATGGCAATGCTGTATTTTAGAAAAGGAGCGAAGGTGCAAAACCTGATCCATAACCTAAAATACAATGGAAGAACGGATGTTGGTGTACTATTAGGAAATATGCTTGGCGAAAAGTTAAAGATAAGTTCTCTTTATGGGGATGTTGATTTAATTATTCCTGTGCCCCTACATCATAAAAAGTATAAACACAGAGGATACAACCAATGTACTTTTATTGCAGAAGGGATAGCAGAAAAAATGGAGATCGGGTTTAGTGAAGAAAATTTAGTGCGTAATAATGCAACTGAAAGCCAGACTAAAAAGAGCCGGTACAATCGATACGAGAATATGCAGAACGTTTTTAACGTAAACGACCAGGCCCACATTGCTGGCAAACACATTCTATTGGTTGATGATGTAATTACTACTGGTGCAACTTTAGAGGCCTGTGCAAATGAATTATTAAATAGTGGAGCGGTAAAAGTAAGCATTGCCGCACTGGCCTTTGCCGAATAGGCTTATTATGTGCTGATATTATTGTAAGTACTCAAACATTTCTCTAAGTTTGATTTATGCGTTCAAATATTAGTTTAGTACTATTAATCTTGCTTCTGGTTTCTGCCTGCCGGAAAGGGGAACGCATTACCACAGATGCAGATGCAAAGTTAACCATTGCGAATCGGGAATTATTATTCGATACCATTTTTACATCAATTGGTTCTATAACGAAGCGGTTAACCATCGTAAACAATAATAAGGATGCGGTAAAGGTTTCAGAAATTATGCTGGCCGGAAGGAGTGGTTCTGCATTTAGTATTAATATTAATGGAGAAAATACATTTAATAAAAATGACCTGGTTATAAATGGTCAGGACTCTATTAATATTTTTGTTAAGGTCACCATTAACCCAAATACAGAGAATTTGCCATTTTTAGTGCAAGATTCTATCATATTAAATACTAATGGGAATAGACAGGTTGTAAATCTTTTAGCTTATGGCCAAAATGCGGTATTTATTAACAGCCAAACAATTACGACCAACACCACCTGGACAAAATCTTTACCTTATATTATCAATGGAACTTTAACAATTAAAAGTGGATTTTCATTGATTATCCAGCCAGGTGCTAAAATTTATTTTCATAAGGACGCCAGCTTAAATGTAGAAGGTAATTTATGGGTTAATGGAACGGTTACCGACCCCGTGCTATTTTGTAGTGATAGACTAGAAGCGCTATATACTAATGAGCCAGGCCAGTGGAAAGGAATTTTCTTGAAAAGGACCGGGAACGGGATAGTCAAAAATGCAATAATCAAAAACGCTTCAGTAGGCATTACTTCTGATTCGTTATCATCAACTACCGAACCTAAATTAATTTTGAGCAATAGTATCATCAAAAATATGCAGGTAGCAGCCTATATTGGTTACCATTCGGAACTGTTGGCCTTTAATAATCTGATGTACAATTGTGGCAATTACCTTATATATGCTGTTGGAGGAGGGAATTACAACCTTAAACAAAATACTTTTGCCGGTTATAATTTAAATTTTCCCCGTAAAACAGCTTCACTAAGCTTTTCAGATTATTTATCTACGAATGCCTACAATAAACTCCAGTTAGATTTAACAAATAACATTATCTGGGGCAGTTTAACTAATGAATTGGACATTCAAAAGAAAACCTCCGCAGCAGTTCAGGTTAATTTATGGAGCAATTTAATCCGATCTAACAACAGTACTTATAACAGCAACGGCAATATTCTGAATATTGATCCTTCCTTTATTAGTAAGGAAATGGAAAATTTTGAGCTCTCGGAGAATAGCCCAGCCAGAAAGAAAGGTGCTGATTTAAGTAATGATCCTTATTTTACCAGTTACCTTAATAAAGATATAAAAGGCAACGCAAGAATTTCTCCCTCAACCTTAGGGAGTTATGAGAAATAATCATTTTTTTTTATTTTCCGAAAACAAATCGTCGAGAAATCTCGTTTATATATATGAGAGCGTTAATTTAGATGGTAAGGGTCGATATTTCTTCTAAAGAATATCGGCCCTTTACTTTTTACCAGGATTTTAAGATTGCAGGATTGCCGCTCGATTCTTTCAGGTTAGTTTTGAATATCCATCTATTTCCATTAGTATTATTTTTTTGAAAGTGAACATTGGTGCCCGTGGCGGCCTGCAGTCCCGCTTTTCCTCCTGCCGTTTTAATTTATCGATATCAAAAATATATGGTTTAAAACGGCATCCGTTCATCCGATACCTATCGGATCGGGCTTATTTAACAAAATCAGTATTTAAAGATTCTCAAAACGAAAAAAGCAGCTACAAATTAATGCAACTGCTTATCTATTTGTTTTGTTGTAAATTATTCTACGGTTACCGACTTGGCCAGGTTTCTTGGCTGATCTACATTACAGCCACGCATTACTGCAATATGATACGATAATAACTGAAGAGGAATAGTAGCCAAAAGCGGTAAGAAAGCTTCATTAGCATCCGGGATTTCGATACAATAATCGGCCATTTTCTTTACTTCTGTATCGCCTTGTGTTACAATGGCAATTACTTTCCCTTTTCTTGCTTTTACTTCTTGTATATTGCTGATCACTTTTTCGTATGATGAGTTCTGCGTAGCGATAAACACTACTGGCATTTCTTCGTCAATTAAAGCTATTGGACCATGTTTCATCTCTGCTGCCGGATAACCTTCTGCATGGATGTATGAAATTTCCTTAAGTTTTAAGGCTCCTTCTAATGCTACAGGGAAACCACTTCCTCTACCTAAGAATAAACAGTTGGTAGAATCTTTGATTTTTTCTGCAACTTCCTTAATCAAATCGTTCGATTCTAAAGCAACCTGTATCTTTTCAGGAATATGATCCAGCTCAGTTAAAAGCTCGATTAATTTTGAAGTGGTAATTGTTCCTTTTTGCTGTGCCATGTAAAAAGCCATCAAAGTTAAAACGGTTACCTGTGCAGTAAATGCTTTAGTTGAAGCTACGCCAATTTCCGGACCAGCGTGGGTGTAAACACCTGCATGGGTTAAACGCGGAATTGATGCGCCGGCAACATTACAAATTCCAAAAATGGTTGCACCACGTTCCTTAGCCATTTCTATAGCGGCCATAGTATCGGCCGTTTCTCCAGATTGTGAAATCGCGATAACGACATCCTTCTCCGTTATAATTGGATTTCTGTACCTGAATTCTGAAGCATATTCAACCTCTACAGGGATACGGGCATATTCTTCGATCAGGTATTCTCCAACCAAACCAGCGTGCCACGAAGTTCCACAGGCTACGATGATAATCCGATCTATATTTTTTAATTTCTCTGCAAATTCTTTAATCCCACCAAGCTGCACTTTACCTTCTTCAGGGTAAATACGGCCACGCATACAATCTTTGATTGAACGCGGTTGCTCATAAATCTCCTTCAACATAAAGTGATCGAAACCACCTTTTTCCAGCATTTCGAGTTTTAGCTCTAACTCTTGTATAAGTGGTGTTTGGATAACATTATCCAATTGTTTAATTAGAAGATCCTGCCTGGTCATCAATGCAATTTCACCATCTTTTAGGTAAATTACATTTTTGGTATACTCAATAATAGGTGTAGCATCAGATGCAATAAAGTATTCTCCTTGTCCCACACCAATTACCATCGGACTGCCTTTTCTGGCGGCGATTAAGCGATCTGGATGATCTTTATCCATAATAACAATGGCATAAGCACCATTTACCTCGTGCAAAGCCAATCGAACGGCTTCTAAAAGATCAATCTGTTCAATTTTCTGAATTTCTTCGATCAGGTGGATCAATACCTCTGTATCCGTATCACTTTTAAACTCATGCCCACGGCTGATCAGCTCTTCCTTAAGTGTTGCATAGTTTTCGATGATGCCATTATGTATAATAGAAAGTCTACCGTTATTTGAAGTATGTGGGTGGGAGTTACGGTCAGAAGGAACACCATGAGTAGCCCAACGGGTATGCCCCATACCACTTGTGCCAGATTTGTCCTCGTTTTCAGCAAACTCTTCCAAAACAGCAACTTTTCCTGCTTTTTTATAAATATGCTGACCACTACTATTCATCAGTGCAATACCAGCACTATCATAACCGCGGTATTCTAATCTCTTAAGACCTTTTAATACGATTGGCCAAGCTTCTCTGTAGCCAATGTAGCCTACTATTCCACACATAAATTTTTATTACACATTAATTTGCCAAATATATAAAACAAACGTTTGTTTTATAGCATCAGCGCTAAAAAACTTGTTAAATCAAAAAAGCAGTTACAAATTAATGTAACTGCTTTTTATCAATTTATTTCTACAATTAACTTAGAAACGTTTCTTATTTATAAAGTGGGAAGGCACTTACCAATTGAATAACTTCTGCTTTTACTGTATTTAAGTTAGCTTCATCTTCAGGATTGGTTAAAACCCTATCTATTAATTCAACAATCTGTTCCATTTCAGCTTCTTTTAAACCACGGGTGGTAATTGCAGCAGTACCAACACGGATACCAGAAGTTACAAACGGAGATTTATCATCAAATGGAACCATGTTTTTGTTCACTGTAATTTCTGCTTTTTCTAAAGCATTTTCAGCTACTTTACCAGTGATATTTTTGTTGCGGAGATCGATCAGCATTAAGTGGTTATCTGTACCGCCCGAAATAATACCGTAACCTTTAGCTACAAATGCTTTGGCCATTGCCTGTGCATTAGCAGCAACTTGCTTAATATATATCCCGTACTCTTCGCTTAAAGCTTCACCAAAAGCAATCGCTTTAGCAGCAATAATATGCTCCAAAGGACCACCTTGTGTACCAGGGAAAACTGCCATGTCCAATAAGTTACTCATCAAACGAATTTCACCTTTTGGTGTTTTTAATCCCCATGGATTTTCGAAATCCTGTCCCATCATAATCATACCGCCACGTGGACCACGCAAAGTTTTGTGGGTTGTTGTTGTTACAATATGGCAATGCGGAAGTGGATTGGCCAACAAACCTTTAGCGATTAGGCCTGCAGGGTGAGAAATATCAGCTAAAACCAGCGCACCAATTTTATCAGCTACTGAACGGATAAATGCATAATCCCACTCACGTGAGTAAGCAGATGCGCCGCAGATGATTAATTTTGGTTTTTCAGCTAAAGCTACTTCTTCTAATTTTTTATAATCGATCAATCCGGTTTCTCTTTCAACACCATAAAATAATGGTTGATATAATTTACCCGAAAAGTTAACTGGCGAACCATGCGTTAAGTGACCTCCGTGAGAAAGATCGAAACCTAATATTTTATCGCCTGGCTGTAAAACAGCAAGCATTACTGCTGCATTAGCCTGTGCACCAGAATGCGGCTGAACGTTTACCCAAGCTGCACCGAACAACTCTTTTGCCCTATCGATCGCAATCTGCTCTACCACATCTACTACCTGGCAACCGCCATAGTAACGTTTTCCAGGTAAGCCTTCAGCATATTTATTGGTCAGTACCGATCCGGCAGCTTCCATTACCTGCTTACTTACAAAATTTTCTGATGCAATAAGCTCTAAACCATGCTCTTGGCGGTTTAATTCTTTATCGATAAGTTCAAAAATTTGGTTGTCGCGTGTCATCATTATATGAGGTTTGTATTTTTTTGGCAAAAGTAAGAATTTCAAATTTAATATGTGCCGTATTTAAGATAATGCTTTCACATTAAAGTTATTAAAGCCGCTCCCAATGGTGATCTCTACGATTTGTTGTTGCAGCATTTCTAAAATAGCAAGGAAATTATAAACGAAATGCACTTTATTTTCAGAATTTTTAAGCACTAATGCAAAATCGATCTGCTTATTGATATCGAGTAAATTGGCAATAAAGTGCTTTTGCTGCTCAATGGTATAAGGGTATTGTACCACGGTATGTTTAACTTCCTCACTACGCAACTCATATTTCTGCATCGTTCGGTGATAAACCGTTAGAAGTTTATAAAGATCCAGCGATAAAAGTTCATCCTGATGAGAGGAAGATGCAGCAGCAAGGGTTAAATCGAATGCAATGTTTCCCCGATTATCCTGTTTTAAACGCTCCCCTTCAAAAATCTTCATCTCTTCTGCAGCAGATTTAAACTGTTTATAAGCAATAAGCCTCGCGATCAGGTCCTGTTCGGCATTGATTTCGTTTCCGGCTTCATCAACCTCAATCCTCGGCAAAAGCATTTTAGATTTAATGCGCATCAGGGTTGCAGCCACCAAAATGAACTCGCTGGCTACTTCTACATTTAAGGCAAGGAGTTGATGAATATAGGCCAAAAAGTCGTTTGTAATCTTCGCGATCTCTACATCCTGGATACTAAGTTCGTCGCGTTCAATAAAGAACAACAATAAATCGAAGGGGCCTTCGAATACCGGAAGTTTTATTTCAAAATTCTCTGCCTGCATGTGAAGGCACAAACATAACTAAAAAATCGGGCCTGAAGGATATTTAACCAAAATGTAAATAGATCTTCCCTATTTATCTTCAGGCAATATAAACCGCTAAACATTAACCGCTTAACCATCAATAATAAACCAACATTTTTCTTTTCTATTTTAAAACAAAAATACCTTACTTTGTACCTTGTTTTTTACCATAAATTTCGAATGCAAGTAAAAGCTGGCCCCCTATTATCTAAAATCAACTATCCTGCTGATTTAAAGCAATATAGCGAATCTGACTTAGAACAAATAAGCCAGGAATTACGACAATACATTATTGATGTAGTAAGTGTTAACGGAGGCCATTTCGCTTCCAGTTTAGGTGTTGTTGAACTAACAGTAGCCTTACATTACGCATTGAACACCCCTTACGATAAATTGGTTTGGGATGTAGGACACCAGGCTTACGGCCATAAAATATTAACCGGCCGTAGAGATTTATTCCATACCAACCGTGTATATAAAGGTATTAGCGGTTTCCCGAAAATTTCGGAAAGTGAGTACGACACCTTTGGTGTTGGTCACTCTTCTACTTCAATTTCGGCTGCGCTGGGTATGGCTGTAGCTTCGCAACTAAAAGGCGAAACTGACAGGCAACATGTTGCTATTATTGGAGATGGCGCTATGACAGCGGGTTTGGCCTTTGAGGGATTAAACCACGCCGGAATCGAAAACAGCAATGTGCTCGTTATTCTAAATGATAACTGCATGTCTATCGATCCAAATGTAGGTGCGCTTAAAGAGTATCTAACCAGCATCACTATTTCAAAATCGTACAATCGTTTCCGAGATGATATTTCTCATGTACTGGCCGGACTTTCTAAATTAGGTCCAAATGCACATAAGTATGTTAAGAAAATCGAGAAAAGCATTAAAGGAACACTACTAAAACAAAGTAATTTATTTGAAGCTTTAAATTTTAGGTATTTCGGACCTGTTGACGGGCACGATGTAAAGCGTTTGGCACAAACCATAAAAGACTTATCTGCCATTCCAGGCCCAAAACTTCTTCACTGCATTACAGTGAAAGGAAAAGGTTTCGCCTTAGCAGAGAAAGATCAAACGATATGGCATTCACCCGGACTTTTTGATAAGATTACAGGTGAAATCAAAAAAAGTGTTCCGGATAAGCCACAACCTCCAAAATATCAGGATGTTTTCGGACATACTATGGTAGAATTAGCTGAGGCAAATGATAAAATAGTAGGTATTACGCCTGCGATGCCTTCAGGATCTTCATTAAATATCATGATGAAAGCAATGCCAAAACGTGCCTTTGATGTAGGCATTGCTGAACAGCATGCAGTAACTTTTTCCGCAGGTTTAGCTACTCAAGGATTAGTTCCTTTTTGTAATATCTACTCGAGTTTTATGCAAAGGGCTTATGATCAGGTGATCCATGATGTGGCTATACAAAAACTGAATGTAGTTTTTTGTTTGGACAGGGCAGGTCTGGCTGGTGCTGATGGTGCAACACATCATGGCGCTTATGATATTGCTTATATGCGCTGTATCCCAAATTTAGTAATTTCTTCTCCAATGAATGAAGAGGAGTTACGCAACCTGATGTTTACCGCTCAACAGGAAAATGTTGGCCCATTTGTAATCCGTTATCCCCGTGGTAATGGTGTAATGCCTGACTGGAAAAGACCTTTCAAAGCTTTGGAAATTGGCAAAGGCCGTAAAATCTGCGATGGTGAAGATGTAGCATTATTAACTATTGGCCACGTAGGTAATTTTGCAGTAGAAGCACGTGCTGAATTAAATAGTGAAGGGTTTTATCCGGCACATTACGATTTGCGTTTTATAAAACCGCTAGACGAACAACTTTTACACGAAGTATTTGCTAAATATAAAAATGTAATTACTGTAGAAGATGGATCGTTACCTGGAGGTGTTGGTGCTGCAGTATTGGAGTTTATGGCCGATCATGGTTATCACTCGAACGTAATCCGCTTAGGTATTCCTGATCAGTTTATAGAACATGGTGAACAGGCTGAGCTCTGGGCAGAATGTGGTTATGATAAAAATGCGATTATTGAGGCTGTGAGAAAAGTTGCAGTAAAAAGGACAACTAATACAATGGCTGGTTAATTTTATATTTAGGTTACTAAATAATTAACTTTTTTATTGTTTTTTATAAAAATACCTAATAATAAGTATTGATATATGTCATAACTACTCACAGATGACCAGAATCGATTTTATTCTCGCCATAATCTACTTTGATCTATAAACAATATTTAAGTTACTATGTTTAGTGGTATTATATTTGTTATAATACCACCAAACCTTAATAAAATAGTAATGACAACGTTTAAAAAATCAATCCTATTTACCAAAACTGTTCTTAATTTCTTTGGATATTTATTTAACCAATCTTTAAACAGAGATAAATTAAGCAAAAAGTCTGGATAAAATCCAGTAATGCAAATCTTTAAAAATCGTGGTAGATATTTCTAAATGAGCTCCTTAATCCAATAGTTAATAAACCAGTTTTATTTATACCCAACTCGTTACTTTCTCTTCTATATGTCCCCGCCACTTCTAACCTTAAATTGTATTTAGGGTTTAGTAAATAAGCTATCTGGCCTTTTACATAGTAAAGGTCTGTGCCAATACCTTGCCCTATGTGACTACCATACTGGACAGACCTGGTATCATAACTCTTAAAAATATCGCCCCCATAATTCATCCCAGCAGGATCAAGTCCGTATCTGGAATATAATGCTTCACCCTGAAGATCAAATCTCTTATAACTGTAATTCAGGATCCCTAAGAATTCTCTAAAGTTTGCACCACGAGGATGTGCTAAAGATTGATTATAATTTGCATAATTCGAGATTCTATCGAAGTGAGCATAAGTATAAGGCCTTGCGGTATTAAATTCAGCAAGATAGTTTAAACCCTGTACTTTAAAAAGATCAGATCCCCGTACACCAAACTGAACAGCAAATTTATTTGCCCAATAACCATTTCCTTTAAAAAATTCCTTGGCTGTAAATTCATCAAACATAAATTGACCATATAAGGTTGTTTTTGCTAACAATTCATATTTTAAGTTAATTCCTAAACGCATCTTATCTGGAGAAGTGGTATTGGTGTTTTCGACAGGGCGTAAGAACATGAAGGGATGGATGTAGTTAAAATCAAATCCTCTTTTGCCTTCCACTTCTGCATCAGCCCAGGTAACTGCTTGAAAGAATCCAACAGAAAAACGTTTGGTAGCATTCCAATCCACATAATGTGCAGCCATCCATTTTCCTCGGTCCCCTAATCTTCTGCCGCTTGCCAATTTAGGAGCTCCAGGATCGAGCATATAAGCAAAAATAGTTTGATACTGAACACTTCCTAATGTCGCTCTAACCCTAAAGAAAGAATAATTAGAAGATACATCAGACAGCAGCATAGATCTGTAACCATCACCGATGAAATTCTTATCGTAACCTAAAGCGAAATTTAAGTATTTACTGGGTGTATAAGATAATAAGGCCGTTACATAGGACCAATCTTGTTTATCGACACCTAGTTTACCATAACCCTGACCAGGTACAACCTGATTGGCCACAATAAAGTTATTTACATAGTTAACAAATTTGCCCTGGTTTTCGAAACCATTTAAATAGAATGAAAATTGTTTTCCAACGTTACCACCAACCTGGAAACCACGTGTATTTAACCATGTTGATCTGTTACCACTAAAATCTTTCCCAATTTGAAAATCGGGAAGAAAATCTGCATAGATATTATAATCTTCATTTTTAAACTCTATAAGATGCTCCTGGAATAATTTACGATGCACCCAGCTTCTTCTATTTAAACTATCCGTTCCGGCGTTCATTAATGAATCATAGTGCAGCTGTAAGGCACTGTCATCTCCATAAAAACCTTTAATAGCAGAGTGAAATTTTGATTGTTGATCGTAAACAGCCGGATTTAGTTTTTGATAAAATTGATAATCGTATGGGATAATACGGTTGGGAGTAGGGTTTTGTGCAGCAGCACCTAAAGCAAAAATGGCCATAAAGGCCATTAAAAAGATTCTTTTAATCATATTTTAGTTGTTTATTACCTTATCTAATTCTTCAAATATCGAATTTTTACTCTTAAATTCCGGAACCAGTTTTTTCATATTCATTACTACCTGCCGGTCATTATCAGATTTAGCAGATGTAATCAATTCGTAAATCTGTTTTTCGACGTCAGCAAATACATATTCCCTTACCTTACCAATCATAATTTTCTCATGATGGGTAGGCATGGTATTTTCATTGTCGTTTAATAGTTCTTCGTACAACTTTTCTCCTGGTCGTAAACCAGAATATTCGATTTTAACATCAACATTGGGCTCTAACCCCGCAAGTCTGATCATTTTCTTAGCCAATTCTACAATTTTAACTGACTTACCCATGTCAAAAACGAATATCTCGCCTCCTTTTCCCATACATCCTGCTTCCAATACTAAACGGCAGGCTTCAGGAATAGTCATAAAATAACGGGTAATTTCCGGGTGGGTTACCGTAACCGGACCACCTTTTTCAATCTGCTGCCTGAACCTTGGAATTACAGAGCCATTTGAACCTAATACATTTCCAAATCGTGTAGTAATAAATTTAGTGATAGGTTTAACATTAAGATCGTTGATATATTGTAATCCATTACTGAAGATAAATCCATCAGTGCTCAAAGAATTATTAAGTGATTGAACATATATTTCAGCAATCCGTTTTGAAGCCCCCATAATATTGGTCGGATTTACTGCCTTATCAGTAGAAATCATCACAAATTTCTGGACACCATATTTAACAGATTTATCTGCAATAGTTTTAGTTCCCAATACGTTGGCTTTAATGGCCTCAGCAGGATTATCCTCCATCAAAGGCACATGTTTATAGGCAGCCGCATGATACACATAATGCGGTTTATAAGTTTCAAACAGTTTATCCATCCGCTGTTCATCACGAACATCACCAATAAAGGCGTGAAAGTTTTTATTGCCATTCGTTTCTTCCAACTCTAAATACAATTCATGCAAAGCCGTTTCCGATTGATCGCAAAGAATAATCAAACCAACATTAAACTTAGAAAGCTGACGAACAATTTCACTTCCGATAGATCCTGCCGCCCCTGTAATCAGAATCCGCTTTTTATCCAGCATTTCTCCAATTCCATCAATATCAATTTTAATTGATTTACGGTTTAACAAATCCTCAATATTTAATTTTTGAATCTGGGTAGATTTCAACTGTCCGTTTGTCCATACATCAGCTGGGGGGATGTTTAAGATCTTAATATCGTTTTCCAGACATAAATCGACTATATGGTCTTTTTTCTCATCTGGTATGGTGTAAGATGCAAAAATAATTTCATCCAGTTCATGCTCACCTATCAAATAATCAAGATTAGCGGCATCTAAAATCTTGATTCCATCTATCGTCTTACCCACTTTGCGTGGATCATCATCAACAAATGCAACAATATTTTTATTTACGCTACCATCATGGTCAAAAGTACGTTTGGTGGCTAAGCCTGCTTCACCTGCTCCATAAATAATGACTTTCTTTTTATCAAGATTTAAATTTTTAACATAAATAAAAAAGTATTTAATCAAAACCCGGTAAGTCATTAAAAACAAAAAGCTGGTTAAGCCATTTGTAATTAATATTGTGATTGAAATTAATGGATATTGAAAAAAGGTGAGTGCAATCAGGTTCAATACAAAAAAAGTACCGTTGCCAATTATAACTGCAATTAAAATACGGAATGAATCCTGAGCGCTGGTGTAACGAATGATGCCTGTAAATGTTCTAATATGAAAGAAAACAGCAATGTTGATTGTACCAATAATCAGAAGGTTTCTGGCCAGCTCAGGCAATTCAATTGCTGTTAAATCTAAATTATGCTTAAGGGAGTAAGCAAATATTAAAGAACAGGTGCAAATGGTCAGGTCCAATAGGAAAATGACCCAGCGTGGAACAATATTAATTTGTGTAAACAAAATACAATAGGCTAAATTTTGTTAAATATACGCATTATAACAAGATTAATACAAGTCTAATGCAACTACTTCTTCAGGCTCAAAGGCCTTAGGGATCATCCTAAGTCTGGGAATTGCTGTGCACGCTTCTATGATTGCACCTGTACCAACTCTGGCACCGCCCCCTATATAAGAATTTGGATAGACACAGCAGAAATCTTCAATAATTACATCATGATCTATGGTAACATTCGCATTTACAATTACATGTTTACCGATGATAGCACCTGATTGAATTACTGCTCCAGCTAAAATAACACTTCCTTCTCCTATAACAGCATCAGAAGCAACTATGGCCTTTGGATGAATCACTATTCCGAAATCGTGAACAACATACCTGGCAATATTTCTACGCACTTCATTGTTACCAATTCCGAGAATCATCTTCGCCTGCTGTTCAACATTTTCGTGGTATGGTAATACAGGAATATCGTTAATGAATGATAAATCTTTATTATCATCAAAATAGGTGATTAACCGATCTTCATTTAACTTAATTGCATCACCAATCACTCTTGCGTGGCCTCCGCCACCATAAATTACCCAATCACTCATTTGCTATTGATTTAATCAATCTATCTTTCCCTTCTGTTGTGAAACGTACAACCAGGAAAATAATTCCCGACGTTACAATCAAAAACAGTGCCGTTAGCAAATCTTTTCCTACAAGCGCGATAAGAAGGACATTAATGATCAACTGGATTAATATATAAATACTCACCACCACCAAATGAGGCCATTTTTTTTCATTAGAAAGAAATTGATAAAAATGACTTCTGTGCGCTTCAAAAATATTCTCTTTTCTGATCACCCTAAATACAATTGTAGTTACAGCGTCTAATCCATAAAACAGTAATAACAGAATGTAGTTAAAGTTCTGTGTTTGGATTACCAGCAGTCCTATAAGAAAAACAATGATAAAAGCGATGCTAACACTTCCTACATCACCTGCAAAGCATTTAGCCTTCTTACGGAAATTGAAAAAATTAAATACTAGTAACGATAGCCCAACGATAATCAATAAATCTGAAGAAGTAAATGAAACAACCTGTTCGTTAATATAGTATAAGGTTGCGATTGCCAATAAACTGTAGCCGCCAGTAATTCCATTGATGCCGTCCATAAAGTTATAGGCATTAATTGTTCCGATAACAAAAATCAATGCCACCGGAATCCAATACCAGTTTAAGCTAAACAACTGCCATTGATAGAACATCAGAATCACAGCGAAGAGATGAATACTAAGTCTAATTTTATTATTGAGTGTAAAAATATCATCTAAAAAACTAATCAGGCTAATCAAAAATAAACCCAGAATAAAATAAGGATATTGAAATCCAAAAGTGAAGAAAAAAATCAGGGCAGCTATCGTAAAAATAATTCCTCCACCACGGATAGTAACTGTGGTATGAGAACTTCTGTGATTTGGTTTATCGATGATGTTAAAATGATCGGCAATTTTGAAATAGAATATTTCCAAGGCAAATAAGCCAATTAAAATAATTAAAATAAATGTTGATGCCATGGCATATAGGATAGAAGTTTTGGACTTAAAGTTAAGGCTAATATAATTTCAGTTAAGTTTTAGCGAAAGATTTTGCTGTAATTGCTAATCCATCATTAGTTTTGAGAGGTAAAGGCCTGCCAATTGCTTCTTTTATTTTGATATTGCTTACCACATAATTTTCGGTTAGCTTATCTAATCGCTCCGAATTTAATGGTAGTCTTACAAGATCACCAATTTTAGCTAATCCTTTAATTATTCCAGCAGGAATAGACCATAGCTTAGGCTTTTTATTCAATGATTCTGCTAAAATACTCACAACCTCATTGGTTGATAAAGCATCATCATCTGCAATATTGTAAATTCCAGAAGGAACATCTTTATCCACTAGGTTCGCAATTACAAAACATAAATTTTCCACACTCAAGAATGAGCGTTTGTTTTTAAATGCGGCTAGAGGATAAGGAATGCCCTTTTGGACAAATTTATACAATAGATTTAGGTTCCCTTTATTCCCGGGGCCATGTATCATACATGGTCTAAGGATATAAAAAAATTTCCCTTTGGGTAATGGCAGACTCTTTATGTATTCTTCGGCCATTAGTTTTGATTTACCATAATGCGTTTTTGGATTTGGGATTACATCTTCTGTTAAAATCCCCTCTACTGAATCAGTTACAGCTTTAACAGAACTAATAAAAACAAACTTCCTGCAATCAGATTTTAAAAATTCATCATAAAGTTTTTTTGTAAGTTCAAAATTAACTTGATAGTATTCTTCAGGATTTGATGTTTTTTTAAGATCATGCGCTTTGCCAGCTAAATGAATAATTGCCAATTTATCTGCAATTATCTTATCAGAAATTAAATCGGATCGCTTAAAATACTCTACCTGCATGAGGAATTTATTAAGATAAGAACTTAAATTCTTACCAACAAAACCAGTAGCTCCAGTTATTAAAATTTTAATCATTTAAACTGAGATAATGCTTTATTATTAATGTCTTCTCTTTCTCTATCAAAAAGCCACCCCCACTTATTAAAATAAGTTTTCGCAGAGTGTAAAAAGATTTTAAATAATTTTTTACTTTTATTAGCGCCTGATTCATATTCATGTACGACTGAAACATTAGGAAAATAAATAGTCTTATAGCTTTTATGCATTCTTCTGGATAAATCCCAGTCTTCAAAGTACATAAAAAAAGTGTCATCATACATACCAACTTTTTTTACCGCATCAAGACTTAGCAAAGTAAAACATCCTGAAAGTACCGGAGCATTATAAATTATCTCATTAGACACTTCCCGCAGTTCATATTTATTGATAAATCTCTTATGCGCGATGGGGGGCCATTTAATTTTTCTTCTTATGATACTCAATGGACTAGGAAGAAGTTTCGGTAGATACTGGATAGTTCCATCTTGATTAAGAACCTTAGGCATCAACATTCCGATTGAGAGGTCACCGGCCATATAAGCGACCATGGATCCTACGACATGCTCATCAAAATAGACGTCCGGGTTAATGATAAAATGATATTTTGAACCCAAATTCATGGCCTTTTCTATCCCGATATTATGAGCAGCTCCAAAACCTGGATTTGAAGGGTTATGAATATATTCTAACCTAGAATCCACAGCTAATTTCTTAATCGAATCATTGGGCGAATTATCAATTAAATATAGCTGTACATTCAAGGGTGTATTTAAAAAGCAATCAATAGCCCTTCCTAAAATAGCAATGTCGTTATTATAGGAAACAATAGATGCTGTTATTTTTATATCCATTTTTATTTTAATCACTTAACTTATTAATTGATTTTACGGGAAATACTATTTTTTAATTTTGATTCGAATTCATAGGATTAATTGCGTTAGGATCCTTTAAATGCAACCTATAATCACCAAAAAAACTTTTCCAACTATTTCTTCCATTGTCTAGCAAACATTTACGATCGAAAAAATAAGGTGAGCCGTCTTCTAGAATACAGACTAATTCGTATCCCAAGTCCATTACAATTCTTGACAATTTGATCTCTCCGTACCTAATTAATGCAAGTTTGTGATCAATCCCTTTCCCAGGAAACTTTCTATTTTTAATTACCACCTCTCTCAAAACATCCGTTGTCGTCAAGAGAAAAAACGTTTGCAAGTGTGGATTGAAGTTATTTCTAATGAGGCTTTGATACATTTTAGAATTGAAGGAAATTCCCATCATTCCGATTGATTCATTCGTTTTAAAAAAATCGAGATAAGCATCAATAAAATCAACTTGTTTTCTATTAACTGAGGTATTCGTCAATAGAACATATTGATTTTCCAAATCCTTAATACTATTATAAAACGCTTCATACCCTGAAAAATCCATGCCGGCATTAGGGACTTCTATCGTTTTAAATTCTTTCATATCTTTCTTTAGTAACTCCTTATCAGAAATCGTAATAGTTAAGTCAAGGTCATATCTCCCTTTATAATTATTAAATCTTAATAATTGATAATCCAAGCCGCATTCAAATTCGCTGATATTTTTGATATTTTTAGTTCGCTTTCCATCGTACCCCCCCCATTCGTGAATGCAAACAGCTAACTTATTTGTATATACAGGAGTTCTGATTTTATTTTCTTTAGGTCCTTTTTTAGGCTTTATAAAATACCATTTTATGAAGTTTTTGCCATATTGTATCGGACTAGTGATCATTTCCCAAAAAAGACTTAAATAAAATTTATTTTTACTTGATATGAACATAGAAATAGTTTTAATAATATTTTATTGATACAGTAATTCGGTATAACGCTTAAAAGAAACTGACCCTAGGATATAATTTTTTCACTCTGCGAGATTTCCTTGTAATAATTTAAATGATTGTTTGCCATTATCTCAGCCGTAAAATATAGGTTGGCTCTTGTAAAAGCTAACTTACCTTTTTCCTCAATTCCCATATATGCGCTACTGATCGACTGAATTAATGATTCAGCATTATCAACCTCAAAAAAAGATACCTCCTCATCTGTAAAAATTTCATGAAAAGAAGGTAAGTTTGAGCATACAATTGATTTTTTTGCTAATGCTGCCTCAACCATGGCTAACCCAAATCCTTCAGAGTAGGATGGCATCATGTATATGTCCATAAATTTCAGATATGAGTAAGGAGCTTGGACGTATGGCAAAAATAATACTCTATCTTGCAAGTTAAACTTATCGACTGATTGTTTTAATTTTTTTAAATATGGCCCCTCACCAAATACTACGTAAACATATTCTGGCAACAAATTTAAAACATCGATAATTTGATTAAGACCTTTTCTTTTGCTAATGAAGGCGTAGGAACCAAGAATCCTATATCCCTTTTCCTTATAACCTAAAATTAAATTTTTAATTTCCTCATCTACATATTCATTTTCCCTGATATGACATCCGTTATATATTGTGCGAATTTTGTTAGGGAAAACCTTTTCATATTTATTTTTCAATTGATCTGAAATTGCTACCACACCATCAAATTGTTTTTGAATACGGAACCAGTAATTACTTAGAAAAAAAGCAACAAAACGATTGAATTGAATAGTAAAACTCGTGAATGTATCTTGATGTATAGTACTGATTATTTTGGCTCTGCTTATCTGTTTTCGATTCCTATATACATAAACATCTGCCCATAGTGTATGCGTATGAATTATATCGTATTTATCAAAATCAATTGCCTCAGACTTCGAAATTTGGAAAACATCACAATCAAAGCTCAATGTAGAAGGTGCCTCGTTAAAATAATAAACATCTATTAGGTCAACTTTATCCTTTAAGTATTTTACTATATTGTTTACCACAACGATGGGTCCGGTGTTTACCAAAGATGGCAAAATGTAAGCTATTCTCATTTATTAATTATTTTCTGTTTATTCAAATTACAGAGTACAATAAAATAGACAATAGTTGAAATAAAAGATTGCCTTTTTATTTTATTTTTGATGCAATAAAGAATGATATTTATTTTACTTTTTTTCAAAGCTTTCAAATATCCCTCTAATAATTTCTTATTCTCAATAGTTAGCTCATTAGCCGACGATTGATATAAAGTCATTAACATTAATATTTTTCTCGATTCTATCTCCGCTAGGACGTCAAAGCTAAACAAAAATCGCTTAATCCTCGGCAAGAGGTAGTGATCTTTAAAACTTCCGGTTACGTTATTTGCATGCTGCCGGTATAGCATCAATGCTTCTTTTAAATGGCATATTTTAGCGCCTGTACCCGATGCCACCAATGATATCCAATAATCGTGATTCTCAGCTATATCAGGAATAGGTATACACGACCTGGCAAGGTCATTATTAATGATCATGGTGCAACCATAAACCTGATTTTGAACGATGAGATTTCTAAATAGTGGGAACATAAAGGGGGATTTTGACTTTTGAATTTCAGCTGGCAGCTGTTTTAATTCTGAATCAGCATATAAAAAGTCGGAATAAACCAATTGACTATTGGTCTTTACAATTTCATTAAGCATTAATTCTATTTTGTTTGGAAACCAATAATCGTCCTGATCACAAAACATTATAAAAGATAACTCATTCTGTAGGGCTATTTTCATCAATGCAGAAAAATTTTGACAAGCCCCCTTCCCCTTATTCAAGCCCTCTTCGTCAACCAATTTTATTCTTTGATCAATCCCAATATATTTTTTAATAATGAAAATTGTTGCGTCTGTTGAGCCGTCATCTCTTATCAGCAAACGCCAGTTCTTATATGTCTGATTTATTAAACTCTCCAGTTGCTCCTTTATATACCTTTCCCCATTATAGGAGGCTAATAAAATATAAATCGGTAATTCCATATCTAAGTTGAGTAAAAATTTGTCAGGTAATTAAACCTGACTTATATATATTAATTAGGATTATCGCTAATGACCAAATTAAAATAATTAATCTGGAGAGATATTTAGGGGATAGTATATAATACAGAAGGGGGAATAATATAATTTCAACGATGCCTAACAACTCACTAACCCGGCCGGCCAAAACAGGCATCATTGCCAAGGCTGGGTACATAAATAATGAAATTGCATAGATGTTCAATAAAATAATACTGTATTTGTTATGAAGCATCATTATTTTATGATTATATAAAAAAAAATAAAAAATGAAAATCTTAGCCAAGAAAAGGTAGTTAAATACATTTATATCGGTAAAAAAATCAGCTTCACCTAAATCTTGTAACGCTATATACAAATCCAATTTATCCTGTACGTATGGAATAGGGATGAAATTCAATATTGTTATCTTGAGGAAGTAAATGATATATGCAATAGGTATAATGGGAACAAGAAAATAAAGATTAGCCTTGCTCCTAAATTTCCCCAAAAACCAGAGAGGGATTATCACTAAAGACGAAATGTGAAAAAAGATGGCAAAAAGGGCAAAAAGAAGAAACTTTTTGAGGTTTCTTTCATAAATGGGTTTAATACAAAGTAGCAAAAAACCAGCCGCAACTCCTGCCCTTATCTGGATCATTTCATGCAGTATAAAGAAGTTACTGACGTAAACAGCCATAGATAATAACCATAGGTTTGTCAGCTGTTTGATCGCCCTGAACTTCAAGAAAACACCTATGACAGCGTAAATTATGAATAGGAATAATACATCATCGAATATGAAGTAAACAAATTTTGATATATATAGAAAAGATGGTTCAACAATCGCCTCCCCTGTTTTGATGTCGTCATATAATATTAGGTAGGAGTTATAGTCCGGCAACTGACTTCCATTCCGTAATCCCGCCAAAAGCACTAAAAGGAGAGCTAAGATAATTGAAATAATATTATTCAATTTACCATGCGGATTACCGGGGAGAAAGGCTAGTAATGCCGCGATGAAAAACAAGCTCAGAGTTAATATTATCACTTTGTCTTCACTATTTTTTTAAAACTAATGTACGAATCATCCCATTTATATTTCTGAATGGATTTATTGCCATTCAGGGCTATGCTGTAACGTAAGTTATCGTCATTTATTAATCTGATGATATTTTTCGCCATTGCATGGAAATCACCAGGGTCACACAGGAGAGCAGTACTTTCATGCTCAGCAATGATTGAATACCCGTCAATATTTGTACAGGCAACCGCACTTCCGCAAATCATCGCCTCCCCAATTGTTAGTCCCCACCCCTCTGAATGACTCGTACCAATAAATATAGCTGCCTCATTATATATTTGATTAAGCAACTGTTTATCCGGAGACCTGTAATAATCTATCCATTGGGGTAGATTATCTGGTTTTTTGGGATATCCAAAAAATGATACCTTTAATAACGGGAAAATGCTTTTAACAATATCTAGTGCTTTCAGACCATCCTCACAACCTTTTGCTGGAGATAGATGAAATAACATAGCAAGGTGATACTTATTTCTGACCTTGATATCTATATTTTGCTTAAAATAATTGAAATCGAAACCATTTAGTAGTAATTCTGCTTTTTGTCCACGAGCTTCAACAATTCTCAAAAGATGGGGGGAGATAACAATTTTTTGAAGTGAAAGACTTAGGGTGTTGAGAAAATGTTCTTCGCCATTCCACCATACCTCATATCCTTGGATAAAGTAAATTTTATTACCAGAATGTTCAAATCGGGCAAGACATTCGGCCGTTTCAGCCGATGTAGCAATGAAAACATCTGTTTTAGGCATGTGCTTCTGACTTAAAAAAGGAACCCATAAAGTATTAATGCTTCTATCTAAATCAAACCAATGATAAGGATTATATCGACCACTAATCTTATAGTAGGTATACCGAAGAATTCCTTTAATTTTTTCAAGACTCCATTTAGGATTGGAAAAGACTGTTGAAGGATAAACAATGTTCACAATATATCCATCCTTAACGAAACGATTGGCATATTCATATACAACTTTAAACCCACCAACAGGGTGTTTAGAGTGGCTGGGCATAAGGAATGTTATGGTGATTTTCATTTTAGAATTCTTTTAAAAACATTTTTCTTCAAAATAAATAATTTAGACATAATATTAAGAGCTTTTGTAACACTAATTTCACATGAACTCTATTGATGTTTTTCCTTTTGACAGTAGAATCATTCCGGCTTTTATCTTATATATTACCCTGGAGAAAACATAGTAAGGAAATGGTGCAAGTCTAATAATCAAAGGCGCTTTATACTCACTTAATTTTGAATAGCCTCTCTTAACTAAAATCTCATGAATTAACCACTTTTTTTGAAATGTGGTTAACTCTGCATAAGACGGCGAAAGCGGTCTCTGAACTTCATAGAAATAAGATTGGATACGACAAATTCCCTTGATAAACTCCAACCTTTTAGACAAGGAAGTAGAACGACTTGCAGACTCTAAAGATGAGCTATACGTAATTGTGCTAACAGGAAGATAATGAAAAAGTGTATGAGGCGCAAAAGCAAGCCACATCGCGTGATCTTCTGCAACGAAGTTAAGTTTTAACCAATCTTCGAAATTTGCATATTTTAACAACTCTTTTCTAAAAACTACCGAAATTGCATATATAAAATTTAATCTGAACATTTTTTCCAAAACATCACCTTCGGGGCAATTGCGCGGTCTAGAGGGATGAAAAGTTTTCCTTAGAACGGGATCATAAATATCTGCCTCTGTATGCACAACTCCAAAAGATGGATTTGCTTTCAAAAATTCGATTTGTAGTTCTAATTTATCTGCATTATGCCACCAATCATCCCCGGTGCAAGTTGCAATAAATTCTCCTTTACATTCAGATAGGCAATCATAATAGTTCCTAATTAATCCCTTATTTGAGGCCTTGGGCAAAATACGAATTTTTTCAGGATATTTACGAACATATTCCTCGCACACAGCCCGTGTATTATCATTTGGGGACGCATCTTCTCCGATGATAATTTCAAAGGAATATGTGGTTTTCTGGTTTAATATGCTATCTAGGGCACGACCAATGGTTTGTTCCTGATTATAACAAATTACGACTACTGATATCAGAGGAGATTTATCCATTACCTTTAATTTTGTTTTTTATCATCCCCATTATATCCATTACAAAATCTAAGTGATAAATAGAATATCCCGTAGCAGCAAGCAACGCGATTACAGATAAGAAGATACGATATATTCCTTTAAAATACTCTTGTGAACAAAACGATATAACAAGCAAAAAAAGGAAGATAGCAATTACTTTAAAATTTGAAGCGGTAATATGTATCCCAAATTTTTTATGACTGTAAATGTATGTAAACATGACCGACAAAAACTGGGATATAAAAAATGAAAAGCCAATCCCAAAAAAGCCTAAGTAATCCCAACCTATATACACAATAGACATATAGATAATAGTGTATGAGATGCTATAAAAAACGTACAACTTTCCATGTCCTTTAGCCAGGAAAACAAAACCACAGGGCCACGAAATAATTTTGAAAAAATCACCTAAAATTTGCCACTTAAGAATAGCTATAGCACCAATAAACTTATCGGAATACAATAGTCGGATGGCAAAATCTGCAAAACCAACCATTCCAATTATAATAGGTGATGCCAATAACAGTACTATATATAATTGGGAATTCACTGTTTTATGTAATTTTTCGTTATCCTCATGCATTGAAGATAGTTTTGGATAATAATCGCTTGCCATCGCTCCTAGAACAATCGTTAAATACATTGTCGCAATCGTGTTTGCCGCAGTGTATAGCCCAACCCCTTCAACACTGGATTTTTTTGCGATGAAAGCTCTGAGGCCAAGTCCCATTATCTGATCGAAAACGCTGACAACAATCGTAAACAAGCCGATCGCAATCATACTTTTTGCGCCTGTCCAGGATTCTTTAAGAGGTATCTTGCCAAAATCAACGATATCTAACTTACGATAAAAATAGTAGGCTACTAAATAATTAACTAACCCGGTGATTATCAAAGAAGGTATAATACCATCATCTTTAAACTGTAAATATAGAATTATCGAAAATAATGAACTTATGAAATTTGAAATGATGGCAGATTTGGCCATCATTAACAAGGCTCTTTTCCCTTGCATGACACCCTGAAATCCGGAACTAATAATGGAAAAAAATACTGAAATCGATAAAAAGGCAATTCCAAAAGAATAGCTATCATTGTCGAAAAGAAACTTGCTCAAAGGTAAGCAGCACAGTAAAGTTATAACTGCACCCACAAATGCGGAGATTAATACCCACTTATTAAAAATTTTTACTACCCTTGAAATCGAATAATTATCTTTCTTACCTTCTGCAATAGATATATCTCTTACGCCACTGAAAGGCAGTCCGAGACCAGCAATATTCTTTATCATGTCTGTTGCAGTTGTTAGAACTCCAACAACCCCTACACCGGAAGGACCTAAAATTACTGCTATAATTTTGGTTTTGATTAAGGATATTAAAATATTTATTATCTGTCCGCCCCCAACAGTCCCAGTAGCTTTTAAAGCTGCTTTAGATTCTTGTTCCTCGCCCATTAGTTAATTGAAAATCCAATTTGTTGATATTGACTTTTAAAACGATTTACCCATTTGGTCCATTCACTAACTGAAGCCAAATTGTTTTGATTTTTACTCAATATCTTTTCTATATCACTCTCAAGTATATCCTTAGGATATCCAGACATGGGATTAAAGTCTCCCTCATACCATGCTTTATTTAGTAAATCGTTGTATATAAAAGGATTAAAATTAATTTCCGCAAACATATTCGTGGCTGAGGAGCTAAAGCTTGTACTTAAAATATCTTTAGTAGTAACTCCATAACTAGCAGTCTTTTCAGTGTTATAGAATTCTAAGGCTTTTATTAATTGTTCATTCTCATTTACCGTCCCCGAGAAATCTTTCCAAAGATGGGAGTAATATTTTGTTGAAAATATTGCTCCTGCCACATTATATATCGTATAATAGTTTACCACATGTCTATTTTCTACATTAAATCTTTTTAAGATAGACCAGATCTTCAAGGGATTGCCCAAAACCAATTTCTTGAATAGAAAGACACTATTGGTAAAAAATTTTGGCCTGATTAAATTCACGTTTGGCGATATTTCGACTAGTTTACCAGAAATCAATCTTGGGTTGTCAAAATGAAACAGTTTCAACATACACATATTATTAAGTTTCATCAAACTGGCTATTTCTAAAGTATGAAGTTTTTCAGTAATCCAGATGTCATCTTCCAATAAGAGAAAGTAGTCCTCTTTATTCTCTGCGATATTTGACAACCAAAATTGGGTTGGAATCTCCATTTCCCTGATTACTTCTCCTTCCAAAAGAAATTTCTTGATTTTATTAACCTTCTCAGTGTAAAATGGAGAGAGTCTTATCTCTACACCTGGATATTTTCCTTTTATCTTTTCTAGATATAGCGGGTTTGTCCCATCATCTAAAACTATAATTGACAATTCTGAATCAACTACATTCGACAAAATTGATTGTATGCACCTTTCTAAATAATATGGTCTGTTGAAAGATTTTATATAGACATTCATAATTAATTTATTTCATATTTGTTGCCGATCTCCATATTGTTCTCGGATGGTATTTCCGGCGTCCCGTTAGGGCAAGTATATCTGACTTAACACCGTTAGAATGAGAGCCATCTAACGGTGAATCGGGTGTATAAATCTCGGTACTAACTTTAGTTGGCAAGTTATTTTTGAGGACTTCAATACGCATGCATTAATCAAGTACCATATATAGTGCCAGTTTTAAGATCTCAGCAGTAATGAAGGCAATTGGACCACATCCCGTAATTAGAGAACTGATAATCACCCCTTCCGGAATCATTTATACTTTTGCCTTTGCTAAACTTGATATCCATTCTCAGGTATTTTTATCCTACCGGCATTATTAATATAACAGCTGTACAGATCGATTTATCCTACGTCCCAGAAAGTAGAACCCTCTTTTCTGAGGAAACAGTTACATCTCATTTAAGCATACAACTCAAATTTCATATGAATTTATAACCCTTACAACTTTATCAACCTCTTCCTCACTCATCACAGGACTTATCGGCAAACTGAGTACTTCCTTATGGATTTGATCTGTAATAGGTAAGAAGACATCTGTCATGCCTGAATAACATTCTTGCTTGTATAAAGGTATTGGATAGTGAATTAAAGTTTGGATTTCATTCTTGTCTAGATATAGTTGTAGATGTTCACGGTTAGGAGTTCTAATAACAAAAAGATGCCAGACATTCTCATCAGTTATTGCTGGTGTTGGCAAGATTATATACTGGCTTTTTATATTGTTGATATAATATTTGGCAATATCTTGACGACGACTATTTTCATCATTAACGAATCGCATTTTAACATTTAGAAATCCAGCCTGAATTTCATCCATGCGACTATTCAAACCCTTATATTGATTAACGTACTTTTGCGAAGACCCATAGTTGGCTAAGGTTCGAATGGTTTTAGCCAATTCAGGACTTTTTGCAGTGACAGCGCCAGAATCTCCAAGAGCTCCCAAATTTTTTCCCGGATAGAAACTAAAACCAGCGGCATCACCCAAGTTACCTGTTCGTATTCCCCTCCATCTGGCCCCAATGGCTTGAGCATTATCCTCGATAATCTTCAAATCGTATTTTTTGGCTAACTGTTCTAATTCCAAACTCCAGCAGACCCGACCGTACAGATGAACGACCATGATGGCCTTCGTTTTTACTGTAATCTTGCTTTCAATTAAATTGATATCTAAGTTATAAGTATTTAAGTCGGGTTCAACTAAAATGGGGACTAGTTTATTATCAGTAATAGCCAATACTGAAGCAATGTAGGTATTGGCTGGGACAATAACTTCATCGCCTTCTTGCATCACGCCCAATTCTAGATAGGCTTTAAAGATGAGGCGGAGAGCATCTAAACCATTTGCAACTGAAACTGCATTTCCACCCTCCTGAAATGCTTCCAAATTTGCCTCAAATTTCGTTACTTGATCACCCAACAAGTACCATCCACTATCAATGACTTCAGCTGCTACAGCTTTTAATTCCTCAACGTACTGAGCATTTATCTTTTGTAAATCTAAAAATTTAATCATTTTTTCTCACTGGTTTAAACCCAACTAAATAGTATTCTTCTCCTGTTTGTTTATCAATTAATTCCAAGGTTAGTAAACAAGATTCCTCTGTGATATACCCCCTGTGTTCTGCCGGATTACCATACCAAACTGTGTAAGGCAGAGTATTTTTGGTCAAAACACTTCCAGCTCCAATCAAAGTCTTTGCACCTATTTCAATACCACACAAAATGGTGGAATTTGCACCTATCGAAACGGAATCGTTGATAACGGTCTTCTCATTTTTGTATTCCTTGTTTTTGGATACAGGTATCCTGTCATTGGTAAAAGTGACATTTGGACCTATCATCACTTTATTACCTATCGAAACACCATCCCAGATCTGAACTCCCGATTTTATTGTGACGTCGTCTCCGATTAAAACATCATTTTCAATAAATACGTGGCAGTTGATGTTACAACTATTCCCGATTATAGCGCCAGGTAATATGACGCTGTATTGCCATACTGATGTCCCTTTACCAATTGTTTTAGATTGTACATCCGCCAAGATATGTATGTTATTTTCCATTTTTATAATCAATAAATTTCTTATAATCCCTGATATAGTCTGCCTCATCATAAGGCAAGGAGGCTAAGACGAGCAAAACTGCCCCAGATGAAAAGTTCATCAAATCCCTCCAGATCCCCGGAGTTACAACCAAACCAAAATTAGGTCTATTCAATGTAACGGTTTTTTTATTTTGCCCGTCATCGATTACTACATCGAAACTCCCGCTAGCGGCTACGATGAGTTGCTGCAACTCATAATGAGCATGTCCACCACGAACCTCGCCACCCGGCACATCATATAAATAGTAAATTCTGTTAATTGCGAAAGGTATATCAGAATCGCCTGTGACAGGTGTAATATTTCCGGCTCTGTTGTGAATTTTCTTTAATTCAACGACATTACAATTATATACGCTTCCCATTTTTCTTGAATCTATCAAAATCCCGTTCGTAATCATTTTCATTGAACTCTGTTGAGGCAATTACAAAGGCTAATGAATTTGTTGAGAAGTTGTTCATTTGTCTCCAAATACCAGAAGGTACATATAATCCATAGTAAGATCTATTTAATGTAAAAGTTTTTTGGATTCTCCCATCATCCAAAATTACATCAAAACTTCCCGAAAGGGCGATAATAAACTCCTGATTGGTAAAATAACTGTGTCCTCCTCTTTCTTCACCACCAGGAACATCGTAGATCCAATATGACCGTTTAATTTCGAAAGGTATATGAACATTCCCTTCTAAAAAAGATAAATTACCTCTTTCGTCTAAAATTTTCGGTAAATTTAACCTTACAACATGTTCAATACTCATAATTACTATAAAAAATCTAGTGTTATTGTTTCAAAGCTACAAAAGTGGATATATTCTTTCGTTAAGCAGGTAAAACATAATTACAGAATCCAAAACTTTCAAAAGTGTACGATCAGATTACAATAATCTATAACATCCATTTTAAATTAATAATTGGTCCTATCTTTTGAATAAATTCTCGTACCATTTCTTCGACGAAGCTTCACCATAAGTTCCATACCCATAACCATAGCCATAATATTTACTGACGATATCATTAACGACGATTCCAATATTTTTCATCCTTTTTGTCACATACAAATCCTGCACAATTTTTAACTGATCTTTTTGTGTGATTTTTTGCCGCACTAGATATAACGTTACATCAGCATATTTCGAGAGTAGCTGTGCATCAGCAATAACACCAATAGGCGGCGCGTCCATTATAATGTAATCAAACTCTTTTTTTAATTCCTCAATTAAATCGGGAACATACTTACTCATCAATGTTTCTGCTGGATTCGGCGGAAGGGGACCGGAAGAAATAATGAACATATTTTTATTGATAGCCAGTGGCTTAACGATATTCACAACCTTAATTTCAGGGCTGATTGTAAAATTACTAAATCCCAAATCATTATTTATTCCCAATTTGGCAGAAAGCCCAGGTTTACGTAAGTCCAGTTCCATCAACAATACTTTTTTACCGGCCAAGGCTAAAATATTACCCAAATTAATTGCGGTGAAAGACTTACCTTCACCGCTCATACTTGATGTCAAAAGAATTATTTTTTCTTGTTCTGATTTTAAGTAAAAAGAGAGGTTTGTACGTAAAGCTCTAAATTGTTCAGAAATTGCCGAGCGACTTTGGTTGGCCACAATTAGATTATCATCGCTTGAATTGTGGCTAATTTCACCTATTACAGCCACATCAGTTAAGGAATTTATTTCTTCCTTAGTCTTTATACTGGTATTAAATAGCTCCCGTCCAAAAATTAGAGCAATAGGAATTATTAAACCAATGATTAAACTAATAAGGTATATAATAATTTTCCGGGGACTTACAGGAAAAACATCAGCTTTTGGGGGATCAATGGTTTTAGCAATTGAAATATTCGCAGTTTTCGATATGTTAGTCTCTTCAGCTTTTTGCATTAAAAATATATATAGCTCCTGTTTTATTTGTTGATTACGAGCAAGCTTTAGATAATTTTTCTCTATCTTGGGTACACCCAAAATTTGGCCGTCAGCCGAATTCAGCTGATTACGAAGTTTATCCCTGGTCGTTAATGCTGATTTCTTTGTGCTCTGGATATTTGAGAGCATGTTACCACGTAGTTCAGCAATCTGACGGTCTATATTTTTTATGAAAGGGCTTTCTTCAGTAACGCTTAACAGTTGCCGTTCTCTTTCGATCAATAGTGAATTATACTGAGCCATCAAGTTAGAAAAAACCACATCCTGGGGAACGAGAGAAGAAGGAAATACTCGTTTGTCAATTTTACTCTCTTTCAGATATTTTTCCAAATCATTTATAATGGTAAGTTGAGTTTCTGCTTTCGCCAATTCAGATGAGTATTCACCAGTACTTTGCACTAATAACTTTCCCTGTTCACTCATATCAGCCAGCTGATTTTTCTGTTTAAATGATTCAACCTTATTCTCTACATCACCAAGTTCAGAAGCAATTACATTTAACCTTTCTTTAATAAATCGGTAAGTACTGTCTGCAACGGCATTTTTATCATTCAAATTGGACTGTGTATATTTCTTAATGATAGTATTTAATATGTCCTCTCCCTTATTTGGTAGTGGATATATTAGCTTGAGGTCAATGATGCTCACCTGTTTATTACTTGCAGCTACTGATAGCTGCGCCATTAGAGAGGCTACTTTCGAATCAATTGAACTAATCCTAACATAAAACTCACCATTTCCACTCTTAGTCCCTAAATTTGGTTCTATAGTTAATATTCCGACACCTTCAACATTAAATGCCTCGTTAGAGCCAACTTCTTTATTAAAATCTTTTGCACTTACAGAAAATTTATTTATAGAAAGTTTAACCACCTTTAAATCTACTGTTGATATTGTATCTACACTTTTAATGATATTGATTTTAAATGGTGCCTGATACAACTCCCGGCTTACCAAGCCATTTTTCTTTGAATAAACAATATTTAATTGCATCTCCCTCACAACCTGCTCCATTAAGAATCTCGTCTTCAGGATTTCAATCTCATTATCAACAGAGTTTTTTGATCCCATTATACCATTTAAGTCCATTAGTGCACCCGATTGTTTTGCTATCCCCCCGCCCTTCTGATCATCGTTGACAATTAATTTGGCCTTTATCTGATAGTTAGGTGCCGTGTATCTTCCATACAGGAAGGCAATTAATAAACAGATGAAAACACTGGAAATAAACCATATCCATTTATCAAAAAGTTTACTAAATATATTTTTTAAGTTGATCTCAATTTCTTCCCGATCCTGCACCTTATTCATTTCTAGATTATTCATGTGAATGGCTATACAATTATTTTAAGTTAGAAATTGCCAAAACAATTACCGAAAGAACAGATGCGATAACGCCTATTGTTTGAATTTGTCCAGAATTCGAAGCAGATACCTTGCGCTTGTTCGGTTCTACGTATACCACGTCATTCTGTTTTAAATAATAGAATGGACTGCTAAAAATACTACTTGAATTTAGATCTAATCTCGCGAATTCCTTTTTACCATTATTATCACGAACGATCAATACGTTTTCTCTTTTTCCATAAATGGTCAAATCTCCAGCCAAGCTCAAAGCATCTAAAATAGTCACCTTCTCATTAGGTAAGGTGTAAGCAGAAGGAGAATTTACTTCTCCTAACACACTTACTTTAAAATTAGCGAAACGTAATTGGACATTCGGTTGCTTATAAATATCAGCAGCTCTTTCGCGAATAAGTTCCCGTGCCTGAAAAGTGGTTAATCCTACTACTTTCAATTTGCCAATCAACGAAAGCTCGATTTCCCCATTCTTATCTACCAAAAATCCTGTATTTAAAGTCGAGGCACTACTGTTGGTATTTCCACCGAGCGTTGGAGTTGAGGCAGCTTGATTGATTATGGCACCACTTTGAGGATTGAGAGTAAATATACTGATACTTAAAATATCATCAGGCTGTATCACTGGTTCTGTAAAAACGGTTGCACTATCCAACCTTGCTTGCTTAACAGATTGAATGTCCTGGAAGTATGCGATTTTCTTATTGCTTACGCATGAAGAAAGGGCAGTAACTACAAAAAGAAAAAGCACTAAATATTTACCTTTTCCTAGGTGATTTTGTTTATTCATAGATTTATTCCTGTTAAATGAAATGCACATTTTAACAGTTTGCAAACTTAATCATTTAATTGCAATATCTAAATTTCATAGTTTAATATAAAAACTCTGATTTCTCCTGATATAGTTTAATTAGGCTGTTATTGGAAGTGAAGTTTAAAACTAGACCAAAACAGATCCAAAGATCTCCTGATTCTTAAATGGATAGTTGCCAATTAAATCGTATAACTTTCCAGACCGAATAGATTCAGACAATGTATCAAGATGCTTATCGTGATGAAGATCGGTACCTGCCAGATCATACATTCTCTCCTTTAGCAGTAAGTCAGCAATTTGTTTTACTTCTTTTCCGTAATAACCTAAAACAGACAATAGATTCAGCTGAAATAAACATCCTTTCTCCTTAAAGCGTTTCAAACGTGTTCTATCCTTAAAATAAAAGGTATACCGTTCAGGATGAGCTAAAATTGGTCGCAATCCCATAATCTCTATATCAAATATAGTTTGGCTGATATTTGGGCTTTCAGACAAATAAGACATTTCTATCAGCAAATGTTTTTGATCCAACGTACATAAATCTTCGTTCAGATCAAAGTCCTGATCTATCATATATTCTGCTCCGGCGCTCAATTTTGTTGAAATATTGACCAAATTAAGTGCCGTTTGTAAATCCTGCTTTGCTTTTGTTATGCTTTCTGGTGTATTGGGATATAGTTCTTTCAAAATGTGTGGGGTAGCAATTAATCGTTCAAACCCAAGTTCGGTAAGTGCTTTTACAAATCTGACAGAAGTTGCTACATCAGGAGAACCATCGTCAATTCCTGGCAAAATGTGTGAGTGTATATCAGTACCAAGCCACGAAATATCGGTAACCTTATTTTTTTTACTAAAAAAGCTTAACATATATATTAAATCAATTTACTTATAATTGATATTAAGCATTTCAACTATATCCTGATCCACCTAGGATTGAAAGGAAAAGATGATTACTCAAATTAACTGTATAAATCTAAACCATTTTATACAGGTTTCCTAAAAGGAGTAGATTAAATCAGACGAATAGTTGAAATGATCTACCTTAAAATTTACACTTTAATCCTAACTCCGGAAATGACTTAAGATCACTTCCATAGAATATATATTATTCAAAATAATTCAGTGTCTTAAAACCACCTTCTTTTAAATATTCATCTTTTTTCATTAAATGAAGATCAGAGATTACCATATCTCTTACTAAAGCTGCAAGATCATATCTAGGTTCCCAACCCAATTGTGTTCTAGATTTAGTTGGATCTCCTAGTAATAAATCTACTTCTGTTGGTCTGAAATATTTAGGATCAACCTGTACAATTGTAGTACCTAAAAATAATTTATCGCTTTTTAATCCATTTTGAATCAAAATTTCTTCGTCTAAACCTATAATAACACCCTTTTCATTTTCATCTTTCCCCGAAAATTCTATATCAATACCTAACTCGGCAAAGCTCATACGAACAAAATCGCGAACAGTTGTGGTAATGCCTGTAGCTATAACGAAATCTTCTGGCTTTTCTTGTTGCAGAATTAACCACATGGCTTCGATATAATCTTTGGCATGGCCCCAATCTCTTTGAGCAGAAAGATTACCCAGATAAAGGCACTTTTGCAAACCTAAAGCAATTTTGGCTGCAGCCCTGGTAATTTTACGGGTAACAAAGGTTTCGCCCCTCAACGGACTTTCATGATTAAATAAAATACCGTTACAGGCAAACATATCATATGCTTCACGGTAATTAACCGTAATCCAATAAGCATACATTTTGGCAACGGCATAAGGAGAGCGAGGATAAAAAGGAGTGGTTTCGCTCTGAGGAACAGCTTGTACCAGTCCGTATAATTCAGAAGTGCTGGCTTGATAAACCCGCGTTTTTTTTGTCAAACCTAAAATGCGTACTGCTTCTAATAAACGTAATGTACCGATACCATCTGCATTAGCGGTATACTCAGGCATCTCGAAGCTTACATGTACATGGCTCATTGCCGCGAGATTATAAATTTCATCAGGTTGTATTTCCTGAACTATCCGGATGAGGTTGGTAGAATCTGTTAAATCGCCATAATGCAATTTGAAGTGAACATTTTGTTCATGCTGATCCTGATAAAGGTGATCGATGCGATCGGTATTGAACGATGATGAACGCCGCTTTAATCCATGTACAAAATATCCCTTTTTTAGTAAAAATTCTGCCAAATAAGCTCCGTCCTGTCCTGTAACACCTGTAATTAAAGCAACCTTCATTTTTTATTGATATATTTTATTAGCTACAAACATACTGAATATTTTAAAATAGCAATTGATGAACAATTATAATCTGGCATCCGCCAAATCTCGATCTATAAAAGATTTGGTATCGAAAATCAGAGCACCTTTTTCCCTAAAACTCCCGTAATCTATTTCTAAAAACTGCTGGTGTGCAACAGCCAAAATCAGTACATCATAGTCAATAAAGCAATTTTCGTCTATCAGTTGGATATTATATTCCTCATTTACTTCATCAGCATTCGCCCATGGATCATACACGTCAACCTCGATACTAAAAGATTTTAACTCCTTATAAATATCGATTACCCTTGTGTTTCGGGTATCAGGACAGTTTTCTTTAAAAGCAAACCCTAATATTAAGGCTTTAGCGCCATTGATGACTTTATCTCGGGCTACCAGCATCTTAATTACTTTATTAGCTACAAACATGCCCATGTTATCATTCACCCTTCGTCCAGACAGGATAACTTCGGGCTTGTAGCCTAAAGCTTCTGACTTGTGCGCTAAATAATAAGGATCGACACCAATACAATGCCCACCAACTAAACCTGGTTTATAATTGAGAAAATTCCATTTGGTGGCAGCAGCAGCAAGTACATCAGCTGTATCAATGTTCATGCGATCAAAGATTAGCGCCAGTTCGTTTACAAAAGAAATATTCACATCCCTTTGTGCATTTTCAATGGCTTTTGAAGCTTCTGCAACTTTAATACTGGGCGCCAAATGTGTTCCTGCTGTAATGATCGATGCATAAAGCTGATCAATTTCCACAGCAACAACAGGAGTAGAGCCTGATGTTACCTTTTTAATTTTAGTAAGTGTATTGATCTTATCACCCGGGTTAATCCGTTCCGGAGAATATCCACAGAAAAAATCGACATTATATTTCAGTCCGGAAATTCTCTCCAAAACAGGCACACAATCTTCTTCGGTACAACCTGGATAAACGGTGGATTCATAAATCACAACGTCACCAGCTTTGAGTACAATACCCAACATTTTGCTCGCAGAAAGCAAAGGTTCCAGATCTGGCCTTTTAAGATGGTCGATAGGTGTGGGAACAGTAACAATGTATAAGTTACAAGCTGCTATATCGGCCAGGTTAGCACTTAAAGTTAGTCCACTTTCACAATTTGCTGAATTAAATACACTTTTCAGATCATCCAGATTCGCTTCATGAGTTCGGTCTTCAAGGAGTTTTAGTTCCTCAACACGATTTTCGTTGGTATCGAAGCCAGTTACTTTATATTTTTTAGCAAACTCAATAGCCAAAGGAAGTCCGACGTAACCTAAACCAATAATGGCAATCTGCTTATTTTTATTCATTTCTCTTTCGGTGATTGGGCAAAGATAAGATAAATGGAGGAGGGTTTAATTCGTTTGATTATTACTGGAGGAATTCTTGGGTCACAAAATCTTGAAAAGCAAAATACGAAAAGATGGAATTAGCTAAATAAAGATTTTATATGTTGAAAGATTCTTCGCTTCGCTCAGAATGACAAAGCTATAAAAATAAAATCTCCGGTAAGTACAAGTGTATTTACCGGAGATTAACATGGATATTTTGAATAAAAATTACTTAATCTGTTTTAACAAATAACTACCATAACCACTTTTAACCAATGGGGTAGCAATAGCTTTAAGCTGTTCTGCATTGATAAAGCCCATGCGATAGGCAATCTCTTCAATACATCCGATTTTTAAGCCCTGGCGCTCTTCAATAATTTGCACAAATTGACCTGCCTGCATTAAAGAGGTAAATGTTCCGGTATCTAACCAGGCAGTACCGCGACTTAACACGCCTACTTTTAATTTACCACGCTCTAAATAAACACGGTTTACATCGGTAATTTCATATTCTCCACGCGGCGAGGGTTTAATGTTCTTCGCGATTTCGACTACCTCATTATCGTAGAAATATAATCCTGGCACTGCATAATCAGATTTTGGCTGAACAGGTTTTTCTTCAATTGAAATGGCCTTTTTATCGGCGTCAAACTCAACTACACCATAACGTTCAGGATCTGATACCTGATAAGCAAATACTACACCTCCATCTGGGTCGGAGCTGGCCTGTAATAATTTCGCCATGCCATCACCGTAAAAAATATTATCACCAAGCACCAGTGCTACCTTATCTTTACCGATAAACTCTTCACCAATTACAAAGGCCTGCGCCAGTCCATTAGGTTCTGCCTGCACAGCATAGCTAAATTTACAGCCTAATGAAGCGCCATCACCTAATAATTTCTCGAAATTAGGAAGATCGTGTGGGGTAGAGATAATAAGTATTTCTTTTATCCCAGCCAACATTAATGTAGATAATGGATAATAGATCATCGGTTTATCGTAAACCGGCATCATTTGCTTACTACAAGCCAAAGTTAAAGGGTGTAAACGCGTTCCGCTGCCGCCAGCTAAAATTATACCTTTCATATTAGATTTGAGATTTGAGACATTAGATTGGAGTGAATAGTTCAACCTAATGATCTATATTTTTTATCTGTTATTGTCAATTTGTTTTATACACTCCACCAGGCTATCTCTCCAATAAGGAATATCAAGTTTAAATGTATTTTTTATTTTAGATTTATCCATTACCGAAAAAGCCGGACGGGTTGCTTTAGTTGGATAAGCAGATCCTGGAATAGGATTTACTTTAACTGTTGTTTTACTGATATCAAAAATTGCCCTGGCAAAATCGAACCATGAGGTTACGCCTTCATTGCTATAATGATATATCCCGTAAGCTGAAGATGAAGAAGTAATCACATCAAAAATAGCATTTGCCAGATCGATGGCATAGGTTGGTGTACCTACCTGATCGGCAATGATATTCAATTCATCGCGTTCGGCACCAAACTTCAACATGGTTTTTACGAAATTATTAGCATATTCAGAATATAACCAGCTGGTACGGATAATGAAATGAGCAGGTAATATAGAAGCAACAGCTTTTTCTCCATCAAGTTTCGTCAAACCGTAAACATTGATCGGCTTAGCCTCATCATCTTCTTTAAGCAATTTTACTTCATTTCCTTCGAAAACGAAATCGGTAGAAACGTGTACTAATGTTGCACCATTGGCTAAACAAGCTGAAGCCAGATAAGCTGCGCCAGTTTCATTAATGGCTTTAGCCAAATCAAGTTCATCTTCTGCTTTATCAACGGCAGTATAAGCAGCACAATTGATCACATAAGCAGGTTTTTCTTTTGCTAAAAGATCATTTAAGCCACTTTCATTTAAAATATTTGCGTCTTTTTCGGGCGGAAAAACTATTTCAGTAATTCCTCTTCGCTCTGCAACTACCTTTAAGCACTGGCCTAATTGTCCGCCGGCACCAATTACTAATATTTTACTCATATATGCTGTAGTTCGGCAAATGGTTTTAAAAGTAAATCTTTTTCTGAGACAGCCTGATCTTTTTCCGGTATCAACCAGTCAATATTTAAATCCGAATCATTATAAATCACTCCGGTTTCGGAAGCTTTATTGAAAAAGTTATCACATTTATATAAAAATTCTGCCGTTTCACTTAATACCGAAAAGCCATGTACAAAACCTCTTGGAATATATAATTGCAATTTATTTTCTGCACTTAAACGTACGGCAATATGTTTACCATAAGTTGGTGAGCTTGGGCGTACATCAACGGCAACATCCAGTACTTCGCCTTTAGTTACACGAACCAGTTTTGCCTGAGCAAACTCTCCTGTCTGCGCATGTAAGCCACGGATTACACCATAGGAAGAATAGGATTGATTATCCTGAACAAACCGACCTGATAAACCAGTTTTTTCTTCAAAAGTATTTTGGTTAAAACTTTCGAAAAAATAACCTCTTGGATCTTCGAATACCCTTGGTTTAATAATCAGGCAGTCTTTTAATCCTGTTTGTTCAATTTCCATTATTTATTGCTATACTGTTGTTCGTAGTAAGATTGATAATTTCCAGAGGTTACATTGTTTAACCAGTCTTCGTTTTGCAGATACCAGTCAACCGTTTTCGCTAACCCTTCTTCAAACTGTAAACTTGGTACCCAGTCTAATTGGTTTTGCAACTTACTCGAATCAATGGCATATCGTAAATCATGGCCAGCGCGATCAGTTACATAAGTGATTAGTTTAGCCGATTCCCCAGCTTCGCGACCTAATTTTTGATCCATGATGGTGCAAAGTAAATTGATCAGGTCGATATTTTTCCACTCGTTGTGTCCACCAATATTGTAGGTATCACCAGTTTTTGAATTGTGGAAAATCACATCGATTGCCCTGGCATGGTCTTCTACCCATAACCAATCGCGTACATTTTCTCCTTTACCGTAAACGGGTACAGGCTTATTATTTTTAATATTATTAATGGCTAACGGAATCAGTTTCTCTGGAAAATGATGAGAACCATAATTGTTAGAGCAGTTAGAAATAACGCAATCCATGCCATAGGTATCGTGGTAAGCCCTCACAAAGTGATCTGAACTGGCTTTTGAAGCCGAATATGGACTATGCGGATCGTAAGCAGTGGTTTCAGTGAACATACCTTCTTCACCTAAAGCACCATATACTTCATCGGTACTTACATGGTAAAAACGTTTTTTATCGGAATAGCCTTTCCAATATTCTCGGGCTGCATTCAATAAATTTACTGTGCCAATTACATTGGTAATTACAAAAGCTGTTGGATCAGAGATAGAACGATCTACATGACTTTCTGCGGCAAGATGAATCACTGCATCGAAATTTTCTGTTTTAAACAGGTCAAACATCGCATTTGCATCTGTAATATCTTCTTTTACAAATCTATAGTTTGGCTTGTTTTCAATATCTGTTAAATTAGCAAGATTACCGGCATAGGTAAGTTTATCTAAATTAACAATTTCGTATTGAGGATAGTTATTGACAAAACGGCGGACTACATGGGAGCCTATAAAGCCCGCTCCACCAGTGATTAAGATTTTTTTCACAGTTATTAAATGATTTTCAATTCGCTAAAGTAAGGTAGATTTAATTGATTTACAAGTAATTTTACCTTTCATGGCAGCTATTTTCACATAAAGCAAAATAATAGCAGTCAAACAGTCAAAATATTCAATTTGTTTTCAGCTAAAGTAATTTTTTGTTTCATCATCTAAATTAACCTCTTTCAAAAGAGGTCTTAAAACTCCTTTATAAGGAAGCAACGAATCAATGGCCAGTTTTAACAAAAGCGACTTATTGAATATACTTCTTTTATTTGCTACCCACTTTATCAAAATCCAGCGCCTGTACATCATAATACCGCGAAGAATTAAATTTCGCGATTAAAATTCACAAGATAGGCCATCCTTCGGAAAACGGCATAAAGGAGGGATTTTAAGACAGATCGAGTTTATGTGGGCTTATTTCTTCGCATCACCACTTTTCTATTGGTTCCGGATTGAAGATATCGCTCATGAAATATCCAATTAAAAATACAAAGCTACGTTATAAACCTATGATTAGTTTCATCCTACCTGAATCTAATGCAAAGGTAATATGTTAACCACCAAACAGTCTTAGAGAACTAAAGAATCCAAGAATTTATTGTTTACTTAACCAACCCCGCTATTGATTATGGCTTTCCTGCCTGTTTGGGATAATAAAGGCTAATATTTTTTTATTCCAATTGAAAAAAATTAAGATAAAGATGAAAAACAGAGTGCGTTTCAATAACTAGTAGCTGATGCAATTATGATAAATACATCTAAAGAATATGATGTAGCGTGGGGCGTCAAGGGATTATCTTCCCCTCCCCCGCGTTTTATTTTTTGAATCAAAATCTTCGCTTGAATTCTTAATTGCAAGGTCGGGAACATTATTAGGTTGATATATATTCTGATCGTCATTAACTATTATCCTATTACCCTGAAAAAATCCTTCGGGACGAACTGATGGCCTTACCAAGCGCCTAAAATCAATAATCTCATTTCCGTCATAGACATTTTTTGTACGATGATTAATTAATGTAAACCCGGTAACAGTCGCACCGTTGGTATGATAAATGATATCAATATTTAGCTTCTTACGGAATACCTCAGAAAGATCAGATTTATAGTTTTTCCTCAGATAAGAATGCCAGAAGGCAGGGTGGCGGACCGGTTCACCGGAAACAACCTTTAAGTTCAGCTCGATTGCCTGTTTAATTGCACCAACTTCGATGCTGTCACTTTTATAGTTTTTTATGATTTTATCAATAATGTTCAGATCTACCTTCCAAAGTGTTCTGGAGTGCCTCACCATATACAGGGCTGAAGAACCATTAATGTAGGCTGAATAGCCCATAGTCTTTAATAGAATCTTGAACTGGTCCATTGTTGAGAATTGATAAGTAACTGCTTTTGAATAATCTATCTCGGCCTGAGCAACAGGGTCAAAGCCTATGAGCTGGTGTAATGCCAGAGATGCCCTCATTTTTTCATAGCGGGATTCAACAGATTTCCTATTTTTACACACCCTGACCGAAACTATGTGTATATGATTGTTTGTGTTATCATTATGAAAATAAACCAGATGCGGGTTATCAGCATAGCCCATTTTTTCGAGCCAAAGCCCGGCAATATGCGTTAACTGATGTTTATCATATGAGTGGCCTTTAGCCATTATAACTGCATGAAGCTGCTTGTTTTTAACTTTTGGGTTAAGCACCCCAATCATCTGCAGGTAAGACCTATAATCCGAGGGTTTAGGCTTATCCAATATTGATAGAGATTGGAAGTTTTTAACACACATCAGCTCGGCCTTTCCTGCGGAGACCTTGTCTGCATTATATTTAATTGCCGCAAACCGGCTATTAGATGAAAGAAACTGAACTATCATGATTTCGGATCTAAATAAAAACTAAACTTGTGATTAATTATTGCCAATAAGCTTAATTAACTTTTTCATGCATTTCCCTATATTATATTGTGTTTCATAACACTTGGCGACCAAAGAAATTAATTTATTCATATAATATTTATCGGTCGGTAAATCGATAGCGCATTTTTGCACGAAATTTCGAATGGCCAAGGTCGAGGAAGCCGACTCGACCGCAACGCGATCCAGCCACGCGACCAGATGAGCTGAGTCAAGTAAAAGATGTGCCCTCTTATCAAATAATATTCTCCGGATATATTCGGACATCGTAACGCCGAGCTTTGTGATTTCTTTTTTCATCTCGGTGTACTCTTTATCTGTCATACAGCATATCGCTTTTCGGTTTCGCAATTCATTAACTTTATTTGGTTTCTTCATAACATTTTTTTTCTTTAAGGAGCGAGCCTGAAGTCCGGCCAACGCCGACAAATGCATCGGTCTTAGGGTAAATGTGATCCAGGCAACGAACGTTCCGAAATATTATTTTTTGGGATCGGTGATACGTTATCAAACGCTGACATGAAACCCGCCATTGCCTGCATTATCTATAAACTAGTAAGCACAGGGATGCCTCACCCTACGGTTCTGCCCAGTTCCCTTACCAGATATTCATTGCGGTTCCCTTGCAAATCCTTTCCGTAGCATATCAGATCACCAGCTTTAAAAAAATCAGAGAGCTGATCATCGTGCCGGCAATTTAGGTACCGCTTGGGAACTCCGGCGCATAGCAAAATACTCCGGACGCGAGATGCGTCCAGAGCTTTACGAGCATCTAAAATGCTGGCATTCTTGCTGAGTGTTATTTTAAAGATTTCGGCAAACCCGAGGTTATCGAAAGCTTCCTCTTCTTTTAATCTTGATTTCTGCAAAACCAAATGACTAAAAAGGCATGCTGAATCAATTACCTCAACCTGTGATGGCTCTTTTAGCAAAAACACCGCTGCACCGCCAATAAAGGATCACACTAAAGCACATATGGCGGAATGACCGAAACAATACGTTTGGCCAGCTTTTGTTTACCCCCATAAAAGCTTATGGGCGCTCGTAATTTTTGTTTGGTCATAAATTCTAATACAAGTCGTCAATACTCAAATCAACTTTTTCACCTTCTATCATTACAGAAACCCTACATTTGATGTCAGGGGTGGCCATACTTTCTAAGGGATAGCGCTTGCCGTTTAAGTTTTGTAACGGGTGTCCCTCTTTCAGGTCAAGGGTAACCCATCCGCTTGCGCGGATGTGGTCTATCTTTGCTAAAAGTTTTTTCATTTTTCCTTTGCCGCTCAGAGAGTTTAACGCCCTATTTCCTCACTTGGTGAAATATTATCCTCGCGCTGGTTCTCCCAGGGAAACCGCTCTTCTTGCTTGTTGGGATCGATTTCGCTTAGAGAAGTTTTTTGGATGGCTGAGGCTACATTTTCTTTCTCCTCCTCCCTCTTTGGAAAAATTTCGTCCTGGCGGATAATGGCCATATTCTTATCATAAACGTCAAGACCCTTATACTGAGGATTAGCGGTTACCAATACTGAAACAGCTTTCTTGCCTACCATCATTTCAGCAGGAGCCATATGGCCACTTCTCAACATCTTCATCATACCATCCTTTCCCGGTTCAGTCAGGCCTTTAAACGGATACTTGTCAATCGCATCAGAGAGTTCAAATTTGAATTCCGGATAGAATTTCTTCAGCGGATGATTGCCGTATGCATCCTGCACCTCAAGATTGAGCTTAAACCATACCTTTTTCTTTTCGGGGCTCACACCATTTTCGGATTTAGTGTAAACATCCCGTTCCAGTGAATTCCCTGAAAGCAATTTATAGGCCTGCAATGCCGTGATGCGGTTATCCCTTTCCAAATCAAAGACCTGCCGGATCGGCAAAGCGCTCCCAGCCTTATTCAGGGTCACTTCATAATCGTTGAGAAAATACATATCGCTCTGCTTGGAGCGGTTGAAGTTCAGCATAAACCTGACCTGGTCTGAGCCAAGTGACGGATTCTTTTTCGCCCGTGGCGATGTGTAGCTCTGGGTTACCCCAAGGGTAAAGGCCGGAAGTTCTCTGGAAATCGCCGATTCAAGAACATCGTTAAGTTTTGTTCCAAAGCCCAGGTAATCCAGGCTCTTTTTTAGATACTCTAAATTTTGTTCATTCATATCAATAAGTTTTTAATTAAAATAGGCTGAGCTGTTGCTCAGGCTGAGGAGGCTCATAGCCGTTTTCTCTGGCAAGGTGTTCGCCGAGCGAGACCGCTAGTTCTTCAATGAATCCAAATCCACAGACTTTTAAAAAGGCGCAAAAAAGAAAATGTGACCGGTAACCCGTACTGGATATGATATGGGAATTTGATCGAAACTCCAGGTGCACGACCGTTGGTTCCTTTTCGTCGTTCCTTTTCACTGGCCAGTTGTAGACATCATCCACATTGACATCGAACCCAAAAACCTTAATATCGAGATTGACATCCTGTCTGAAAATTTCCGGAATCATAAAATGGATTTATAACAGATCCGCAAAGACCTCACACTGGTTCTAAATCCGGTGATCTAGCAAAATCGGTTCAGTGAAAAAAGTGATTCCGCGCATGAAAATTCAACAGACTTGAAGCTGAGGATCACTTTATCAGGGAAAGCCAGAAAAGTTGCATCAAGCCCTCTAAGCCAGAGTGAAACCTTGCAAGTCAGCACTTCAGCGGGCAGATCACAATTGAAAAGCGTTCTAAATCTAGAATTCTTAAAAGCTAAAGAGCCTATAGCTTCTATAGATGGAAAAAACCCTATTATCGCTAAAGCAGTGCATTGAAAATTGAAGTGCATACCAGATAGATTTTTTGAGACATCCTTTTTTTTATAAAAAAGATAGACAGTTCGGATACTAACCTGGAGCAACCCTGATGGGGTTAGATAACAAAAACCATTTTGGTTAACCCAATCATCATCCATTTTTATCTCGATACGCTGTGACCATAGCCCCTGGTGTATTCGCTTTTGAATTCTTCAAACTCTCTCTGTTGCAAAATTCCGTCAGATATCGAGCCTTCGGTTTTTTTCATTTCCAGAAACGCAGATTCAAAACCGGCTGAAAGGGGAGTCTTACGAATACTTACATCCATTATCGGAGCAAGATTTTTTATCAAAACACTTGTGGCAGCCCCATCTTTTAATACAGTAAGCATTAGGGCTGTACGGCTGGCCAGGATTCCCCGGGCTTCGCTGGCCCTATGCTGAATTATTGTCCCATCAGTGAGCTGCACAATTCGTCCCAGGGCGAAATCTTTCTTTTTCTTTTCATCCAGTTGCTCTCCATTGACTTGGATTGGAATCTCTACCCTTACAGGATCATAAGAGATAAACTCCCTAATCTCGCTGTCATATTCAAAAACAATGGTCCTGGTTGAGCCATCCGGAAAATCGATGCGTTTTGCGATATTCTTAACTTCTCCTGAAATCAGCTTATCAGTTTCGATATCCGATAAATCCGGAGAGCGTTTAGGCTCTTTGTAGATAGGGTGCAATCTGATTTCGTGAAGACTACCTGCATCGGTATATAAAGATAGTTTTGCATCTAGGCTTTCAATGGTGAAAGATTCGCTTACCAGGTTTTGAAGATTGACCAGTGATGTCCTTCTCCCTGAAAGAAGTGCGGAAAGATCAGTTTCATCCAATAGATACCTGGTTCCATCGTATAGCCCCAGCCTGGAAAACGCTGCAATAGGCAGGGCCTCTTCAATTAGTATATTTTCCATAAATTCCTTTTATCTGTTTAAATCGGGAAAAGACTGCTGGGGATTTTCTCCAAAGTTCTTTTCCGGCTGGATTTGCCATTCGGTGCTGGCTTCGCGTTTGAGGTAAAGAAGCGCTGCATAGAGTTTATCCTCACGGCTCAATGTAAATGCGTTACCATTGAGGCTTTCCTGCATCTTGAGCCTTCCCTGCTTTAAATGCCCAAGAACCTCATAGACCGAGCCATTGTAAGGAATCTTGTCTCCGGTGGTGAGATATCCCGGAGTTTTCAGGGAAGCGGGCTTCATCGGGTTTAGAGACACTTTTTCATTGCTGAGCTCCTGTTTTCTTTCCATATCCATAATATAGCTTAGTATCCGCTCAGCATCCATGGCAGCCGAAAAAATCTCAAAGGGATTGTTTTCCAAAATTGATATCCAGCTTTCTACATATGCATAATGTTGCCCGGGGTCATGGCCGATGCAAAGTTCCTGACCGATTAGCATCGAAGCGATCTCAGCCCTGAGTTCCTCTCTTGCATATAAGGCGTCCCCGAAGCCTTTCCCCATCTCACGGTTTAACCGGTCCGGATGCCCCGTCCAGTGACCCAGTTCATGGAGGAGTGTCGCATAATATTTTCCGCTTTCAGAAAACCAGTCCTTGTAGGGAAGCGTAATAGCATCTTTTTTTGGATCATAAAAGGCATTGCCGGAATACTGGTGAAATATTACTGCGCCGGAGGAAATGACAAGCTTCTCCGCCCTTTCTATTGGCGCCCACTTATTACCTTGCTTTTCCCTTTCCAGCTGGGGCATGCCTTCAATCTGGGCACCATTAAATACATAAGCATTACGAACAATGGCATGGGGAAGTTCCCTGGTTTCCTTTATCGGTTTCCCTAGTTCATCGTGCATTACTTTTCCCGAGGCATCACGCTTTACCTGCTCATCCCTCGTCTTTACAAACTGTATGAGCATGGATTTTTCTCCCTTCCTCACCTGGAGTCCGCTTTCCTCCGCCTGTCTGTAGGTCATCCAACGTGGATCTTCCCTACCTGCCATCAACAGCGAGAGCGCATTGATCCCCCTATATCTCTTGCCGCTTTGAAAATTGTAAGGCATTAACAATGGAATGCCACCGGAATCCCATGGAATCTGCCAGGGCGCAGTTCCGGCGCGAAGCCCCTCAATTACTTTCTCGGCAACCTGAACGTGCAAAGGTTTATGCTCATCTTTTTTATCCATCCTGCTCTTCCTCCGTATCCGCAAAGCCAATTCCGTAAACCCAGGCCTCATCCTGGTTTAGCTCCACTTCTTCTACCATCGCGAGCAGCTCCAGCTTTTGCCTGAGGGTTAAATAGGCTGAATTTTCCATAAAATTTATTTGATTAGTATTGGCCGCTTTATAGTAGCGAAGAATGAAGTTAACCGGATCGATGTAGACTCCACCAGCGAGGAGACTAAAGTGCAGGTGTTCTCCTGTTACCCTACCTGTAGATCCCGAAACCGCTATCAGCTCCCCAGAACACACAGCTTGGCCCTTTCGAACCAGGATTTCCGAAAGGTGGCCATAGATGCTTTCGAGTCCGGAATGATCAATCCTGATAAACTTTCCCAGAACTTGATTAAAGCCCACACCTGATACCTTTCCGGCAAAAAAAGAAAATACAGGCTCATTCTTCGCGCGCAGATCAATGCCCCGATGAAAGTCATTTTCATGTGTTACCGGATGGATCCTGTGACCAAACGCGCTATTTACCTTCATCGAATTGAGTGGCATGGAGATTTGAGAGTGGGCAGATAAAATAGAGGACGCAAAAATGAGAAGTATACCTACCAAGAGCCTACAGCTCATAAGAAACCTCTTCACTAACATCAATAATCTGGTTCCGAGAAATATAATCCTCCAGAAATCATACTCCTTTCCATCACTTCAGGATTTTCTACTGCAATCTTTAGCGCGGCAGAGGTATGGACATAATCGGAATACTCCTGTTTCATATTGATGTCGAGCAAATCCATAAATGTTTCAATATTCATTTCTTTTACCCCGGTCATGATGTCGCGGTATAATTCATTTTTACCCTTTAGTACAAAAAGTGCATCTGAAGAATACTTAACCAACGGCCCACCACCAAAGCCAACACTAATTGTGTCATTTTTGAGGTCAGCCATCGCTATCACGCCTATCTGTCCCTGTCTGAAAAACGGGTCTATGGTAAGCTGTGGATGTACGACCACCAGCCTGCCTGTTAACTCTTCCATAAAATTCATTTTAAGATTAATTGATTAACTATCACTTCACGCCGCCCGACATAGAAGCTTTGGGACTTTCGCTACTTCTTGCACCGGTGTTCTCAGTTCTGAATTTTGTAACCAGCATCTGTATTTCGTTATTGATGCGCGTGAAGTTTTTACGCAGCACCTCTTCTTTCTTACCGGCAAAATCATAATACACAGGCATATCTGGGTAAGCCTTTTCCTCTTTAGCTATTGCTTCCATATCCAGATTCACCCTGCAGTTGATCGCCGATGTCTCATACTTTCCGGTGTATTCTTCTACAGCATCTGCTGCCAGCATACCGACAAGTTCCCCGGCTTTTAATGAGGCAATTTTACCGGCGGGAATCAGTGACTCGAGTTTTTCCGAGAGCGAAAGCGAGGTCTTGGCCCTGTCAATCGACAAGCTTTCGGACTGCTGCTTAACCTTTCCGAAAAGCCGCTCCAGCCATTCGAGCGTTTCCTTATTTCTTACCGATCCGGATAGCACATTCCCAACTACCGAGGTAATCGTGTTTGCGGTATCCTTTCCATACTGCTGCTGAAACTGTGGAAGTTCCTGAAGTCCCATGAGTACCGCAACCTTATTGGATCTGGCGGTGGCGATGAGATTTTCGATACGATGCACGAAAAGAGTTGGCAGCTCATCAATAATCAATGCCGAGGGCTTGTTGCCCTTTGAATTGATAAGCCGGGTCAGTCTGTTAAGCACCACAGAATAGCAGGCAGAGTTGATATTTTGTGTATTGGGATCATTGGCTAACACTAGCATTGAAGGTTCAGCATGCGAAGAAATCTTCAGATTAAAATCATCCCCCGAAAACACCCAGAAAGTTTCCTTTGTAGCAAGGCGGGAGATAAATACTTTTAAGGTTCCAATTTGTCCTTCCAATTGATTGAATGCTTTGGCCTGGTAGGCAGTAGCAAAGGGAGATAGTAGGCTCTTAAGCTCAGGATTGGAGAACAGTACCGAAAATATCTGCTCGTAGCTACGATTTAGAAAGGATAGTACATGAGGAAAAGTAGAATACTTCCCTCCTTCGTATTGAGAAAAGAAATAGATGCAGGAAGCGAGAAAGTTTACCGCACTCTGGGTAAAAAACTGATCGCTGCCCCCGGATTTATCTCCTTTTTTAAGTGCCTCCACCAACGCTTCTGCAGTTTCCCCAGCATCCGCTAACGTGGATATATATTCCGGCCTTAATACATTTATCCGCCTGCTCCGCTCAACCTGGGTTAGGTTGATGACATGAAAATTAAATCCTGAGAGCCTGCCCTGCTTTTTACCAAGCAGGTAGTGATAATAGGCAATCTGGCCTAAATCAGGGAATTTAAAATCATAACAACAGATGCAGAATTCCTTAAAAATCAGCTGCCGGATAAAAGGCATAACCACTCCGAAACTCTTACCAGATCCCGGGGTTCCGATCAGAAGCGTTCCGCGAAAAATATTTTCTATGTTGATGAAACCTGCATGTATTTTCTTCTGGTAATAAAAAAGTGAAGGAATGGTGACCGCAAACGGACCTTTTACCGGCTTTCGCGCCTGTATAAAGGATTCTTCCTCGGTATTCCATTTATCCTTGCCAAGCGAGGAACTGATAATCTTGGACACGTTATCCATTGCGACATGTACCAGGATAGTTCCCGTTAGCAGAAGGAATATATAACCTGCATCCGGCCAGCTGGTCAGGTAAAAAACCGTCTTCCCCTTTTCTCCGAAAAAAAAGATGCTGCTGCACATCGATACCAAACCTGAAATGAGTGGATAAAAGATTGCTGTTTTAGCATTCAGATCTTTATCTTTTTTGCTCAGCGTTCCAATGGAGACCAGTGAAATAAGCAACAGTAAGAAAAACCGGCTATAGAGCGGGTGCTGGTAAACAACAATACGCGACATGCGCAGCAGAAACCTGCTCAATCCAATTTTCTCCGCGATGGAATCTGTTAGCAGTTTAGGTGCATAGACGAACATCATCACATCAAGCAAAAGGGCCAGATAAATGGCAGCCTGGAGGAAGCGGTGCAGGCTCTGTTGTTCCTTGCTTTCTTCCATGGCCAAATCTTAAAAAGTATCTGCTTTTAAAATATCAGAATACCGTAACGAGAGGCGAAGGTTTCTTCCTGAAATCTGCTTTTCCGATAGTTCGATATTGAATACCTTGTCGCCAGGAAATGTGGCTTTTTTGAACACATATATATTGCGATAGGATTTTGTAAACCTTTCAAAAGGATAAAGCTGGAATACAGGCTTGAGCTCAACCGACTGGACGTTGGTCGATTTATTGATCTTTCTGTCCTCGATTTTAAAGCGGAGCTCGTCCACATCAAAGATGAGGTTGGTAGCATTTTTGAAATTAAGGTCTAAAAGAATATACTCTCCCAAGGTATAAATGTGGTTTACGGCCAGAGATATGCCAAAACCTGAAACCTTAACCGCTGAGCCCTCACCTCGCCGTTCTAGCAGGGATAGCGCATTAGCCTGTATGTCGTTTTCCGATAATCCTACTCCCGAAATATCCAGAGGCCTCATTTGCGCCGGCACAATATCTACCATTGATGTGACAGGTTCAGGGCATGATGGGGGAAGAAAAGAAAGCCTGTACTGTGCTATAAAGGTTTCTCCGACAATGGTCACCAGTCCTGCATCACCAGAGGAAATAAGAGAGACAATTGAGTCCGGGACCGCCTTTATCCGCAGAACGTTTTTCTCCGGGAGATCCCCAATCAGCGAACTACTGGAAAGGTCTACATAGGAAATTTTCTCGGGAGAGATGAAGTGCAGCGAAACCGACCCCGATATGGCTATGACTGGAATCTCAGAAACGCTGACCAGGTGCGACTTTTGGGCATTAAGTGCCAGTGAGCTCAAAAAAAAATGAGCCAGTAACAATATTTTTTTCATAAAAATCTAATAGGATTGTTGTTTTCGTTTTAGTTCAGCAGGATCGATGAGATAAACCCGGGTATTGTATTTGACCTTGACCTTGTTCGATCGGATCAGCTTATTTACTGCAGTTGTGGTTGACTGGAACATTTTGGAAAGCACGCCCATAACCAGCTGGTGGTTGTTCTCCGCCATCTGCTGTATGGTAACCCCCTGCGCACCGGAGCTGCCCATGTCCCTGGTAAATTCGCGGAAAGCAGATGATGGGACATAAATCCCTGCCAATCCATCGATATCATAGATCTGAAGGTTTACAGGAAGAATTTCACCTCCATAAAATACTGATGAGATGACCAGCGAAACCCGTTGGGCAGAAAAGCCGGCTATGGTTGCATACAAATAGGTTCCTTTAGAGATGAGAACCTTACCTGCTATGATATCATCGGTTAGCCTAATGCGCAGCCGTGATCCGGAAAAGCCCGTAATGTCCTGATCGATAATTGCAGAGATGGGACGTTCACTTTCTGCTGAAACTATGGTATTGAAAGACGCGGAAGCACTGGCCACTTTTTTGACCGGAATAATCTTTTTGTTTTTGATCTCAGTTTCGGCAGCTTTCAATGCCTGCTCTTTCTCCCTTCTTTCCATTACCGCAGGATCGTTGGCCTTTCCCATACTATCTACCAGAGCCATCTGTGCCCTGAAAAGCTGCATGGGATCGGGCGTATTTCTGGCAGGTTCAACTTCATTATTCCTCTTAAACTCCTGTTGCTTAATCTTGGCTAACGCCGAGGCAAGGGCCAGGTCCTGCTCTGCCTTGGTAGGATTTCGCAGGCTTTGGGAGCCACTCCCTCTAAAAGTGTACCCATGGGCTACATTTCCCTGTCCACCAGCCATACCATATTTTTTCTTCATCACCTGATCAATGGAATCAAGCATCCGCTTTTCCCCGGAATTATAGGATGAGCTTACCTCTGCCTGCTCCTGGCTTTCCTCACCAATGCTGCCAACGGCAGTATATCCATCGGCCTGTTTAAATTTATTTCTAAAGGCATCAAGCTTTCCTGAGAGTTCCTGGTTTTTGACCTGCCGGGAAACATTTGCCACATTGGTCTGCAGTGAATCCTTTCCGGTGACCATTTTACTCTCCTTTCCAAAGCTGCTTTTGTAAACGTAAAAAAAAAGCAAAAGAAAGGGCAAACAGATTATGGGAAGTGCGTAACGCGGCTTTTTGACATCTATTTTTTTCATATTTTAAATTATTTTTTCTGGTGGCTTGCACGCTCAAGCTCAGCGATCATACTGGCCATAAGCAGGCTATCCTGGGTACTAAGCGTGCCCTTCGCCAATAAGACCTTCAACGCTTCCCGGATTTCCAGAGTTCTTCGAAGCCTGCTAACGGTTGTTCCTATTTCATTGAGACCGCCTTCCACCTTTAACAGTGCTTTTTTCTCTTGCGGGGCTTTTTTAGACTCCGTTCTCAGCAGCGTAAAGCATAGAAGTGCAGAAATGCCCATCAGTATAACCAGGAAAGAAAAAACAGCCCTGGGATATTTTTTGATGAATCCGGATAATGAGGCCGAGATCTGCCTGATTAGACCAGAGAACTCATTTTGGAGTGCTGAAAACATGGTTATCTTTTTCATTGGAATGCATTTTTTTCTGTTGTTGAAATATCCCTGTTCTCTAATGTCTTCCATCTGGTAATCAGCACCGCGTGGGGATTATTGTCCGATCGGGTTTCAAGATCTATAAGCCCCCCTTCAGTGATCAGTGAGCGGGTTACGGTGGAGCTTCTCCTGTCTATCTTCTGGGTTCCGTAGTAGCGGAAATACATCCGTTTTTCATCCAGAAAAATAGAATCGGTACGGAGGGTGAGTACAGCAGATGAAGATAGAATAGAAGTGAAAAAACCTTTTTCCTTCAGGTTATTATACTGAAGTGCACCACTTTCATCCACCAGGTACATCGCCTGCTTCATCTGATATTCGATAAACTTATCATCCGGTACAAGGGAGAAGAATAGGGAATGAAATTTTGCAATATGTGCCCGGTATTCTGCAGCCCTGTTTAACTGCACATCGGTCTGCTTTGCCAGGATCGGCGTGCCCGATGGATCCAGAATATAAATGCTTTTTCTGGAATCCCTGACATAGCCATAAGCAAAAAAGGATACGACAGCTACTACAGATAGGCAGAGCAGAAAGCTTCCCAGTGAAAGGAAGGTGGCAAGACGAATTTTGGATTCAATACTTTTTATCATCATCTCGCTATCCCCCTATGATGTGTCCTGCAACCCTTGTCATGCTTGATGCACCCCTTCCCATAGAACTGGCAGCTGATGATACCCCTGATGTCGATACTATCCAAGTTGAGATGCTCGGTACAGTAAGCATGGTTAGGGCACCTATGATGAAGGTTACGATTACCATTCCAAAAGACAATATCCCGTTACCGGCAAACCAGCCAAGTTTTTCAAGGCTTGCTTCTCCCGTTCCTATAAGTTCCTGATAGCGGATAATTTCCGCTTCAAGCGCATAGTGCTGAAAAAGGGACGCCACATACATCACCAGGTAAGCAATCCCGGAATACAGGTTTACAGAAATAAACCTTGCGACCCAGGTTGAAAAGGAGTCCCTGAAAGCAGGTAGAATGGAGACCGCTACTGAAAACGGGCCAAGGATAATCAGAATGGTTGAAAAGATAATCTGGATAATAAATATGATGTAGGTACATATTCTCAATATCCAAATTGCCAATGTCTCCAGTAAGGAAGTCGCAAGGAGCTGAAGGCCGATCTGCAAACGGTTCCGCATTTCAACAACAGGCTTCCAGACCTCGGAGAATCCTTCCTTTACAGAAGAGCTTACCGATTCCCATGCATTTTCATACCAGGTATCCGCCTCTGTCTTTGCTGTTTCTGTTTCGGCCTGAAACTTCAACAACTGATCAGAAACCTCTACCATGAGCTTTGCCCGCTGGAGTCTGAGATCATTGATCTCTGCCTGGCTGCCATCGAACATTGCTGAGGTTTTCTGTTCAACCACATCGGTCGGATAGGCAATTACACGGGTAAAGATGCTCCACCACAAAATGACCATAGTCAGGCCAAAAGGGCGAAGTAGCGGCATGATTTCAAGCTGTTTATCGCCCGAGATCATTTCATAGCTCTTAACGGCGAAAAAAATAAGCATAAAAATCGCTGCCAGCGCCTGTGCATCTGCAATAAAGGCATCGTAATGCGTCCAGATCGTATTCTTCATTTCATGAAGGAAGTGCATCATGCCTTCTTCATAGACACCGTTTCCCTGAAGAAAATTAAATGTGTCCTTGAAAGAATCGGGAACTGATTGCACAAAAAAACCGGCTGTGCCGGTTATCATATTTAAAAAGTACATTAATTAGAGTTTTGATTTTTTAAGGATATCATTGGCAATCTGGATATCGCTCTTTGGGGATGCTGGTTTTGGAACTTCTCCGTTCCTTAGCTTCTGGGCAGAGGAGCGGATGGCGAGATAGGTCTTTGCCCGGGATTTTTTAGTTTCCCAGCGTGCTGAAAGCTTCCTGAATTCTGAGAGCATCCTGTGATAGGCCATAATCCTTGATCCCCTGTCCAAGGTAGTCGACCTCGCCAACTCAAGTCTTTCAAGAAGTGCATGGCTTTCCTCGGTATACCATTGAAGCAATCCGGTCGACACCATATACTGCTTTTCACTGGGTGAAAGGCCTGCAAGCAGATCAGCATCCACCTGGTTTAACAGCCCTTCAAACTCGTTTCGATAGTACATCAGCCACAGGGGATCCGCAAAGGCCAGTGCCGAAGAATAATTGGATGCCTCGCTCAGTGCTGTATTGCGAAGCGTATCGGCGTGCAGTTTATAGAGATTATCGGTGTGCTGCATGGCAGCTGCAAACATCAGTCGCTGCGTTTGAGGACCGACCGGACCCAGTGGCCTTAAATCCGTTTTAGGGTAATTGGGGTGAAGTGCCCAGGTAATCCAGTACTGCGGATTAAGTCCCAGAAATCCCGGCTTGGGTGTAAACTTATCCGCATCCCATTGCTTGAAGACCATACGTTCCTGCTGGTAGGTAATGTGTTTGTCGGTGATCTTCTTCTGAGCCCCCACGATGCCTGAGAGCAAACATAAAAAAATAATCAAACAAGTTTTTTTCATGGTTTTAACAGTTTTGATTTGAATAAAATATCATTGCCAAGGCGCAGATCCTGATTGATAAAGCCCTGATAGGGATTTAGCGAACGGAAGACCCCGTTGATTTTTGCCCAGTACATTGATTTTTTCATGCTGAATACCAGCGCGCGTATCACCCGTAATTCCAGCGCTATTTTCTTAAGCAGTGCATCCCGCTTTTCAAAATCCATCAAAACGTTCTGCCCCTCTTTAAGCACAAAAGATGATACCTCTGAAAAAAGGTTCATGCCCCGGTCCTTTACCTGTCTGGAAACATCCTCTGCAAAAAGCAGTAAATAGGGATCTGATTTGGCTATATCGATCATCCCACCACTTTCCGATGAAATCTCTGCAACGAGCGAACCTATCTCTCTGACCGCGATTGCACTCTTTAGTCCCTCGTCAACTTCTTTTAAGGAAGAGAGGATTAAAGACTGGGCCATTACGACCGCCCCCAGATTGAGGTTAATATCAGAAAGCCGGTTATTGATGGTATTGAGATAACTGCTATAAGTATTTTCAGCTGCCAGCCTTACCGCGCCGTTTTCATTTACGATATTAAAATGCCCCCTGTCAAAAACTATCCTTTGAGCATGACTACGATAATGCCCAATCAGCATTAAAATGATTAAAATAAGCAATTTCATAACATCAGTTTTTGAGGATATCTTTTTTTCGCAGTATGTCATCTTTCAATTTTTTATCGGTATTGATAAATCCTGAAAAAGGGTTCAGGCCCTCTAAGACCTTTTTTCTGGAAGAATACTGAAGGTTTACGGCAAGTCCCCTGGATGCCCCGGCTATCAGACGAAGTTCTGTGAGCACATGAGAAAAAAGTATTTTTCGGTCGCTCTGCTTCATCTGGTTGATGTCTTCCATAGACAGGATGAGTCCATATAAAAAATTCAGCAGCGCATAAGCCCTGTCCCCCATATCCAGTTCGGCCTCTATGGCCAGAACAGAAAGCACGGGATCATCCTTGCATAAACTATAAATCTTTTCCTGGCTTTTGGCAATGTCACTAATTAGCGGATAAGCTTCAAGGCCTATCTGCGTAGCATCAATGGCCAGTCCAAGGGTCTTAAACCTGGAATGAATATCCCTGTACTGTTCCTTTAGCCTTACCATCAAGGTCTTGTTGGCCTCCTCAGAAATAGTAGATTCCGCCTGCCTGTCCCTGGCATCCGACTGCTTTCCGTGTTCAGTTTTGCTGTCTCCAACAAGCTGGTGCAACAGGGCAACATTCAACTGCGCATAGCTATGTCCTGAGAATAAAAGCAAAACAGTAATCACTATTAGACTTTTCATTGCCTGAGCATTTTGGCATTCCTGATAATATCATCGGCAATGCGTTTATCGATATTGATGTAGCCAGCATAAGGATTTAGGGAATTTAAAATTCCGCGCTGTTTGGCCCAATACATCGATCGGTACATCCCGTAAGCCACTCCCCGAAGGATTGTAAGTTCTGTTACAATCCTGTTGAGCAGTTTGGCCCTTTCCCCGGAATCCATCAGGGCATCCTTGCCCTCTTTTAACACAAAAGAGCTGACCTCGGCGGCAAGATTGATAGAACGTGTTTTAAATTCCCTTGCGCCAACTTCGGCGAAGAGCAATAATACCGGATCAGCTGAGGCGATATTTATTGTTTTATTTACGTCAATAACGATATCCTGAGAAATCTCATAGATATCCTTTACTGAAAGCAGAGACCTCATCACCCCAGAAACCTCAGAGAGTCCCCTGTAAATAGTGGACTGTAGATCGTTTACGATTCCAAGCTGACCGGTTACCGCAAGCTGTGCCCTTTGTACCAACGTCAGGTTATCACTTGTTCTGGACAGGCCGCTACTCATCACCCCGGCATGCGCAGCAGTAGCCGCAGCAGTCGTCGGGTCCACGTAAATCTGCGCAGAGGCAGACTGTGATAATAGTCCAAATAAAAAATAGATGAATATTTTCCGCATGACAATAGAGTTAAATAGTGGATGAGTTGACTTTTTTGACAAATTCCCCAAGAGAAAGGAAAGAAGATTTCATATCAGCAACAAAATTTTCAAGTCCCAAAGGATAAGAGCCAAAACGCTTCACATAGGATTCAACGGCAGTTTTTTCAGGCTTTTCGGTAGTGAATGTCAGATATTGAAATATCGAGACTTCAACGCCATATACTTCCCCGGTATTCCCCCGCTTGATATAAACCTCCTTGAATTTTCCACGCCCGGTCTTGTTTTCCAGGGCATTGATGGTAAAGATCTTGCGCTGCTCCACCTCACTTAAGGAAAGAAGTTTGGCAACCTGGGTGTAATCCCCCCTGAACTTCGACTGGTCCATCAGGCAGATGGTATCAGAACTGGCCAGAATTGAATCCTTAATTACCGCATTTCCGATAATATCACCCAGTTCCTGGGTCACTACAATAGGCTCTCCCCAGAATTTCCGCATCGTTTTATACAGGTAAAGAATATAGCTTGCCATTAACGGAGAGGCAATTGCCTTCCATGCTTCCTCTAAAATCAGTGCTTTTCGCTGTCCCGTCCGGTGCCTCATTTTCTGCAGGACGAGATCCATAATCACCAGCGTCACAATTGGAAAAAGAACACGGTTTTCCTTTATGGAGTCAATTTCGTAGACAATGAAACGCTCGGTAAAGTCGGAAGCATCAGCATTTTCGTTGAGTAGCCTGCCATACTCTCCGCCAATACAAAATTTCTTAAGAACGTATGTGTATTCATCGAGGTCGAAGCTGATCTTTTCGTTTTGCTTAATCTCCGAGATCTTTTGAATCGAGTAATAGTAAAAGGAATCAAAACATAGCGCGTAGCTGGCCTTTCCCAAAAAGAAATCCGAATAGTAGGCTGAAAGTACATTTGAAAAAACGGTATCTTCAATCTGCGATACGCTACCCTCTGCCCCCTTTAACAGAAGTCCGATGAGTGTTTTAAGAAAATCCTTTTTCTCTATATTATACTCTTCCCCAGAGATCAAAAAGGGATTCATCGTTATCGGATGCTCTTCAGTATAGGTATAATACTTTCCGCCAAAATAGCTGCAAAGGCCGGAATAAGAATGTCCGACATCAACAATCACGATATCGTAATTGTAGAGCATGTACTGCTCAAGCAGGCTGTTCATAAAAAATGATTTTCCGGTTCCTGAACTGCCAAGAACAAATTTTGAGCGGTTGGTAATCCTTCCGCTATCCATGGGGAGATCCGCAAGGTCGATGCCTACCGGAATGCCCCTACGGTCTGTGAAGCGCATCAGAAACGTAGAAGGCTCGTCACGCATCAATCGCTCTTTATAAAACAGGCAAAGCGCTGCATCCGCTGTAGTCAGGAACCAGTCATATGTTTTCAGTTCCACTGCATTTCCAGGCAAGGCGCTCCTGAAGAGTTCCATCTGGTTATAGGCATTTTTTGAGGGAATGATTCCCTGCTGAAATAGCGAAGCTTCTATAAAGTTACAGCTGGTATCTAAAAGACCCGCTTCAGAGCAGACCAATAAAGAATAATGGGCATTGACCAGAAGCTGATTTTCTCTGGCTACATCAACGAGCAACTTGTCAATATCCTCCACGCAGATTTGATTTGCTGGATCCGGAACACCCGAATGCCGCTTTCTCTTTAGCTGAAGTTTATTCAGCGTTAGGTTCTGCGAGGGAACCTCAATTAATTGATTATAAACAAGGCAGGAGATTCCGGGAACAGAGGATAGAAAGGAAAGGTTGTCTATTGGAAATCCCTGGAGACCTTTCCCGTCACTGGCCAATAGATATGGCCCGATAGATTCGGGCATGTCAATGGAATCGATATTGACCAGGCTCATACAACGGATAGCCCTTCCTCCGATACCAATTTCAGTATCTCCTGCTCTTAAGTTGTTGAGCGAAAAGTGATCTAAAGAGAAATCCATAGCCAGCATCCGCGACACATAGCGTTCTATCTCATTGCGAGACAATAATTTTGGCGATATGGATGCACCTTTTAATAGTTCGCTTACCTTAGAAATATTGGAAACGAAATCCAAAAGGGCTTTCCTGTCATATATATATATCACCTTTCGTCTCACCTGACGGGTAATAATCAAATAGCAAGCATGATCGGTATATTCCCGTCCTGAGAAATGCTGATCATATTTTTGCTGCAGGGGTTCACTATGCACTTTCGCCTGATAAACCTTCCTGGCAAACATGTCCTGCTTTTGGAGGATATACCCATCCCCCAGGATCTTGATTATATTTAGCAGCAGATGATGAAAAGCCTGATAATCAGCCTCGTCTGCAGAATAGATAAGCACCGGGTTTTCGATGGATAGGATGACTGAAAAATCACCGGACTCACCATACAGAATTGAAAGGCCGTTTAGCTCCTCAATCCCTGCATAGGGCAGTTTAAACTCCTGTTTTCCCATAACCCCGACTTAAATAAATATGATGAATGAATATTGTCCTTGATCTGGTCTTATTGTGCAGACCGGATGCCTGTTTAAAATGAGTATATAAAAGCCCGCCTGTGATCGAAATAATTGTAACCAGGCCTCCTATATACATATTGAGGAGCGCACCGCTCAAACCGCCCAGGACCAGCCCAAGACCTAATGAAGAGATCCCGTAAGCAATGAACTTTCCTTTAAAACCTCTGTAAACAAGGGGCTTTTGCAGCCCTTTGTAAACCGGATACATTCTCATGCTATACGCCAAAAAAAGCCTTGATCACTACTGATACCAGGACGAGAAAAAGACAGGAACCACCCCAGCCCATAATTTCTTTATTGATGTCCTGGTCTCCGGAATTCCATTTGATGTAAACACGTACCCCACCGATAATACCAACCACGGCACCAATCGCAAGAGTAAGCGTAGACACTGGATCCACATAAGAAGTCAGCGAAGAAGTCGCTGCATTGATGCCCGTTGTTCCGCCGCCGGCCTGGGCGGAAACGGCCTGCGCAAAAGCCAATAGCGCGGCCAATGACAAAAGTTTTTTGCTTTTTCTTGTCATAAAAAATTAATTAAACTTAAATAAAATTGTGCTTAGAGCCTGAATAGACCACGCAGGAATGTGCTGATGAGCGATAGAAACAGGCAGGAAAAGAACCAACCCATAACCTGAGCATCGATATGGTGCTTGCCCATCTGCCAGTTGGAGTAAACCCTTAATCCCCCAAGGATTCCAGCAATCGCGCCAATGACCAGTATCAGGTCAGAGAGCGAAAAATACCAACCCTTCACTTGCGTGGATGCGGAATAAAACTCCTGGATTCCGGGTTGGGCACTGGCAGGAAAAAAAATTAAGATTAAAAAGAAAGTAGCTGATGCTGCTTTTGAAAGGAATGAAAAAAACCTCATAAGTTTAATACGGGATAGCTCTGGTATGTTCGATGAGGTTGTCCTTGGCAAGCGAAAAAAGTTGCTTTAGACCAACGCCTCCGCTGGAAGATATCGGGCCACTTGAAATAGAAGAAGCCGGCCTGCCCCCTTCGCCTGTATCCGCCGCATCGGCTTGCTCTATTTTCTCTTCCAGGGAAATAAGTTCCGGGGTATAGGTTTCAGTAAGAAAAACCTCATCCTCTTCTGTTTCACTGCCAGCTAGCCTTGGCGATAGAAATAAATCAAAAAGCAGGTTCAATAAATAGTAAACGAGATAAACAATAAAGATGACGATCAAAAAATTAGTCCAGCTCATGGGCCATGTTATTTAGGGTTTGAGAAATATATCAATTTAGCCAGTAATGGCTTGTTAAAAACTGGTGAAGGGAAAAAAAATAACCCGCGTCATATCGATGTTGGAAACGGTTTTTAGTAGTCTAAGCTTACTCATCGTCCGCTTATCAATCCGGATCAGGATTTTCTCCTGCCCATCCATATTAAAATCCTCCAGGAGAGAAAACTTCGAAGGCCCTTAGTATCAACAGCCGGTTTCTTCGCTTTGCGATCATTAGCATCTGTTTTTTCTTCATCCAACTCCGCAGGGAAAGTTCTTCCCGATAATCCCTTTTGCTCTTCAAGTCTTGATTTAAGCTGATCTGCAAGGGACTTAATGTTGCTCATGGTGATTAGCCTTTCCTCATAAAGTTGCTATAGATAAATTCCAGCGCCGGCATAAAAAAAGGGATCAGGGAAGCCGGGATATGAATGGTTCCTACGCGCTGAAAATCGATGCGGTCAGAAATACCGGGAGAAATCCCCCCGAACCGGGACAATACCTTATCAACCTCTTCCCTGGTTTCATATTTTACAGTAGCTCTAATGCGGTTTGGCACATATACTACCGGAGATAAGGTATTGATTTCCCTACAGACAAGCGAAAAGAGCACTGTACTGTCCACAGAGAATTCATCATAATTAAACGGGCAGATAATCAGTTCTGCAGAGCCAATGATGGGAATCAACAGGTCATCATCCATTTTACCCGGAAGATCAATGAGTACAAACTCCTCCCTGTTCTGATTCAATAATTCCAGGAGCGCCGGAAAATATTTTAGATCCGAGGGTATAACTTCATAGATGGGATCGTTCTCGAGTATCTTTGCCTTTTCAAACTTCCCGGAAATCGATGCCTGGTAATCCATATCCAGGACGGTTACTTTCTTTTTTTTGAGCATAGAAAGATAATAGGCCAATAACAGACAGAGCGTGCTTTTACCTGCACCGCCCTTCTGGTTTCCAATGAGTATAACCATAAGCGTAAATTTTAACATGTATTTGCTCCCGCCTTTTTCTGCCGCCTTCTATTTCTTCCCAGGATCTGCTCATCATCAATGTCATCCGAAATATCCAGATTCAAAGAAAAATCCCATAATGAGAATCTATTCTCGTGGCCACCTTGCCAATCATTTAGTTTCATACCACCGGGGTCAGAAAGCAGCATAGCCTCATCCGGAGCAAAATGACTTCGACTGGAAACAATTTTGACATCCTGATTTTCACGAGCAATCCTTCAGCCTGAGCATTCGAAAGAGTTTCCATAAATCTACCCAGCGCCATAATCTCTCCGCACTTAAAAACATTTTTTCCTGAATGATCCAGGAGAGTATAACCATAGGGAGGCTTGTTATCCTTGAAATGGAATACCAACTGAAGACCAAACGAGCTGGAAAGCTTATCGCAGAGAAGAGATGAATACCGCGGCAACCTGCCCTGCCCTCCCCCGGGAAGTTTTTCCCTAATGGGATAAGCTTTAGCATCGGTAATCGCCCCGTATCTCTTAAAAATCTGTTTTAATTGTTATCTGCGATCCTGGGAGAGCTTATCAACCGACATATGCTCAGTTAACCTGGATTGATCAATCGTTCCAAGCTGCGGGCCAAACTTTGAAATCTTAAAAATACCATTTTCCCTAGCTATTATATAGCCTTGTTTTTCAAGAATCATCAGAAACTGTGCAGGTGTAGAAAAGCGGTACTGGAGTGCCCTGGATAAAGACTTTTGAGCACTTATTTTTTCATCTTTGCCAATCAACTTATTTAGTACACGGTATGCACGGATTTTTCCATACCTGTCGGAAATCTTTTTTCCTTCACGGCTTATCCTTGAAGATAGCATGTGGATATGATTGTTGTTGGTATCCTTATGAAAGATGAGCAGATAGGTCTGATTGCCATAGCCCATTCCTTTTAGCCAGTCTTGCGCCAAGGTAACAAGTTTCTCTCTGCCCAGAGATCTTCCCTTAGGAGATATCATGGCATGGAACTGCGGGTAAACGACCCGTTTGTTCCGGGCTGCCATTGAAGACAGGTAATTGATATAATCCTGGGGCTTTACTTCCAACAGCACTTCAAGTGCACCAAACGCGGAAACCTTAATAGCTCCCCCTTGTTCTTTTCTACCTTATTGGTATTGTACCTGTCTGCCCTGAAGGTTTTTGACTTACCTAAGATTTTTACGATCATATCGTTAAGCCTTTAAAAGCCGAAGCAGTAGGAATATTCAAATACTAAACTGTGCTGATATATGAATACAGCTGTATAGATACGCAGCAATGAACTTTCTTGAATTGCTTTATTCAGTAGAGCAATCCATAGCTCCTACTATAACTGCATTTATATTAACAGATAAATAGCTGCACAAATACTACCCCTATTATACGCTTTCACAAACGCGTAAGTAAACCGGCTTAAAAACAAAAAAGGGGCAAATGCCCCTTACTAAATTTATCCCGCCAAAACTCTGAGGCGAAAAATTTTATAATGCGGAACTACTCACGTCAGATCCCCCGATCCGGGCCAATAAGCCTGCCAATGCGCTTTCACCAAGTTGACGTTATCTCAAGGCTTCGCAGAATTTCCGGCTTTCGGCCGGATAATGTTTCATTCCCAAATGTCAAAGACCAATCGTTTTGTTGGTCAAAATTCATGAGGAAAAAACTGGGGATTTGACACTCTGGCTAAAGTGCCTACGATTTTTCTAAAAATTTAAATAGCTCATAAACCCAGAATAATCAGAGGAAACTTACAGCTATTTGATTACACCAACTGGCCTTCTGCCTTTTTGAAATGCAAATTTTGGCACAGTAGAATAAATTCTGCGTGAGAGTTCAATGGCGGAAAGTAACGCGCAGCACTTTGCCACTCCCATACCCTTAAAAGAAGATAATTCAGAAAAACTCATCTCAGAAAGCTTTCCCAGATCACCACCGACGCTGCAGAGCATCTTTTCTGCCAGTTCCACTGCGCTTAGATCCCTACATCCAGATCCGATTAGCAAGGCGATGAGTTCCTTTGCTTCCAGTGCCCCGGACCCAAGCTCGGCTAGTCTTTCTCTTGGACGAGATGCAGGATCCCATCCCTTTATCCCGCTGCTGGATTTCTCCGTTTTACTTTGCGAAAGAAGATCGTGGACGCTGCATTCTTTATCTCCGGCATGAACTGCAGAATGCAGCAGAGAAGAAAACCCGGAAATCAGCCACTCAAAATCATCCATAAAGATAGCCAGCCTCCTGGTGGTGAACGAGCCATCATCCGCTCTGTCTCGTTTGGTAATCTGGATATAGTTGCTGCCAGTGCGGGCGACCATAAAATCTAAAAAGAAACTCCTCTTGCCATAAGAAAAAGCTTCGCTTGCAATTGTTCTTTTTTCCATAACAGATACAATTAAAATTACAGATAAGACCTATCAAGGTCTCTCTAAATATCACAGTTCCAAATTTGCATTTTGAATTTTATTCAGTCGGTTGTATTTTTAGGTATCCGATTTAACCGCTTATAAATCGGATATAAATTTGATTTACAGGCTGATAAATTTTAAGTAATCATGGAAAATCAGATAGATGAACAGAAATACTGCGCCTATAGCAAATGCGGGAGAAGCTTCGGGGGCAGGGCAGATAAGGTTTATTGCGGGGACCAGTGCCGCAACGCAGCACGCAGGGAAAAGAAAAAACGCGAAAAATGGGAAGAGCCCGAACACTTCGGTCAGACCAATAGAATCATCATGCGCAACTACCAAATCTTAAAATCCCTTTGCAACGATAAAGGACACCCAGTAAGTAACTGGAGGCTCAGGGATGAGGGGTTTGAATTCAAGTTTATGACAAGTATTTTCGAAATAGAGGAAGGCCTTAGACTGAACATGTGCTATGACTATGGCTGGTATCAGCTGCCTGACAACCAGGTCAGAATCTATCTTGTCCCGCCGTTAATGGTATTGGGCGTCGCAAAAGCGACAAAACATAAAAAATAAAAACAGTGGCGATCTGGCTTAAAGCAAATAATCTCATCTTATATCTTCCGCTGTTTCCCCTCCTTGCAGCAAGATAGAGTTTGCTCTTTAACCCTCTACCACTAATCTATCTCTCCTAACCTCCAAAGCCATGATCACCATTATAGGAAATACCCGGTCCAACCGGGGTTGGATGTCTCGAACAATATAAGCCATCATCGAGCGATACGTGATACCCATAATCCCTGGTACCATCTCTTGCAATTACAAAAGTCATAGCCGATTGAATGGAAGCCTGCCCGACTCCACTGCAGAAAGTGAAACTGAAAAATTTTCAGTCTAAAAGCTGAAAAAAATTCAGAAAAAATGAAAAAAAATCAGAAAAAAGCACTCGAGAAGCCTTCAAAACATGCTGGCACAAGGCTTGATATATCACGACCGGGGCCTAAAGCATACAAAGTCCCAGCTAAGATTAATTGATTTATAGTCCATTTATTATTAAACCATTAAAAGGAGAACACACTATGACATTGGTTAAATTCAGTCCAGAAAAGAAGAACAGCGCATTATTGCCAGGCTTTAATGACATTTTCGAGTCCGTACTCGGCGACACATTTTTCTCAGATCGCCGAACCGCCAGCGTTCCCGCAGTGAACATTTCAGAATCAGCGGAAGCCTACCAGATTGAACTGGCTGCACCGGGCCTTAAAAAAGAAGACTTTAAGGTTTCTGTAGAAAGGGATATGCTAAGTATTTCTTCTCAGAGTTCCCAAGAGAACAACTCGGAAGGCAAAACCTACAATAGGCGCGAATACAGCTACGCAGCTTTCACCAGATCATTCACCCTGCCCGAAAGCGCAGATGCAGACAGGATTCAGGCCAGTTATACCGACGGTGTATTAAAGCTCTGCCTTCCAAAAAAAGAAGAAGCCAGGGCAGTATCCAGACAGATCGAAATCAGTTAAGCGCTAATGAGAAAAAATGCCGCCCGGGGCGGCATTTTATATATCCCACCAAGATAAAACATTTGCCACCAAAGCTTAAAAGACAAAATTATAGAAACCGCATTTTCGATCACGGTCACGCTCAATCTGAAGAAAAAAAACTTCCCTACGGAAAGTTTAGCCTTGGCTGGGAAAAAGCGTCCTCAGTGGAGATATTCGCCATGCTAAAGGGCAAAAGAGATTCCGACCATGTCTGCTCAATCCAGATGGAGCTTTCTCAGGAAATAGCAGGCCTTCCCGTTCCAATAAACATTATCAATTGCAGCCTTGAAGAGCTAAAGGAAAATGTTGCGGTCATCTCCAGGGAGATCTTCCGTATAGCCCAGCTTGAGGATGGAGACATCATTCCCCTTAAGTGAAGATAGCTCTTCACAACATTACCAACAGGCTGGCATCAAAGCCAACCAACTTCTCTGCTTTGAGGGCCGTTATGCTGGCAATCCTACTTTATTTCCATATCAAGACTACAACAACTGCACTTCAAGGCGACCTCTTGAGCGAGATTATAAACCCTAAATTTAAATTCCTGCAAACATCACCGGCATTTTCCTGTTAAAATAACATTAAGGAAAATTTATACGGAAAAAATTTACATCTAAAGAAGTTATTCTAATGGGCCACAGATATGGGTTTATGAGCAGTGAGGAACTACTGGAGGTATATAGTTTAGCTAAAACAGCCACCTCTGTTCATCGCGGAGCGGACGCCGTTATTGAGAGTGCAAACCAGGCTATGTTAAAAATATGGGGGAAGGACAGCAGCATTATCGGGATGCCCCTATTGGAAGCCCTGCCTGAGCTTAAAGGTCAGCCTTACCCGGAAATGTTCCGCAAAGCATGGCTTGAAGGCGAAACTTACTCCGTGCAGGGGTCGCCTGCCGAACTGGAGATTGACGGAAACATAGGCACCTATTATTTCGACTTTGAGTTCCTGCCGGTTAAAAATAGCCAGGGAGAAGTCATCGCGGTGATGAATAGTGCCATAGATGTCACAGATAGGGTTTTAAAAAACCAGGTCCTTGAAAGAACAGAACAGACCTCAACTTCCCTGCACGAATCTCAACGTATAATCACTGCCCTGGAGGAGGCCAGAAAGGAACTCCATGAGCTCAATGCCGAACTCGAAGAGCGTGTCGAACGTCGGCTTATCGAACTCTCCGAGAGCGAGCAGCGCTTCCGGATCATGGCAGAGGGGACCGAACTATTAATAGCTGTGGGCGATGAGGATAATAACCGGGTATATTTTAACAAACGCTGGGAAAAGGTCACAGGCAGAAATATGGAAGAGCTGCTTCGCAATGGCTGGGTTGACCTTATCCATCCAGAGGAAAAACGGGAATTCATCGATAGCTATATGCAGCGCTTTGAAAAAAGAGAGGTTTTCAATATGGAATTCCGGATGCCTGATAGAAATGGGGAATACCGCTGGTACTTGTGCCAGTGTCCGCCCAGGTTCCGATCTGATGGTTCCTTTGCCGGATACATTGCTTCCTGCATAGATATTACCATGAGAAAGAACGAGGAGATCAGAAAAAATGAGTTCATCGGGATGATCAGCCATGAACTCAGAACCCCACTCACCTCCCTCAACGGTTTTATCCAGATTATGAAGGTAAAGCTGAATTCTTTGAACAGAGATTATTTTGAGCTGGCCCTAAACAAGTCACAGATACAGGTCAACAAAATGTCCAAGATGGTGACAGGCTTTCTGGATATCTCAAGACTGGAATCAGGAACCCTTGAGCTTCACCGGGAATCCTTTTCTCTAGAGGAGCTGCTCAAAGAAGTCATCGAGGAGCTCTCCTTCATGAACACTACACATAAAATCAGCTTTGAATCCACCTGCAGTCTAAAAGTGTACTCCGATCGCAACAAGATTTCTGCGGTGATGTACAACCTGGTCGGCAATGCCATCAAATACGCGCCATGTGGAAGTGAAATCAAAATCCTGTGCAGCAAAGATAAAGCCGGGCTGATGGTCAGGGTAACAGATCAGGGACCTGGAATAAAGGAGGGCGAAACCGAAAAAATCTTCGGGCGCTACTACCGCTCCAAAGGCAGCACTACAATTTCCGGTTTTGGCATAGGGCTTTTTCTGTGCAGGGAAATCATCAACAAACACCAGGGTAACATCTGGGCAGAGCGGACAGACACGGGCGGCGCCACATTCCTTTTTACCCTTCCCGAGCATACTGAATAAAGCATATATATACAAAAGCATGCGACCCAAAGCACTAGCATAAACATCTACAAATTCTGGTAAAGGGCAGTGGAAACAATGACAAGCCACTACTCAATTCCACGTTTGGAAAAGAAAAAACCTTTTCTGAGCCCTGGATGTTTTATGATTAGGATTTATAAAAAAAACAGCATGGACAAGTTAGAATTAAAAGGAAAATGGAATGAGCTGAAAGGCAAAGTAAAACAAGCCTACGGCGATCTCACAGATGATGATCTAAAGCACGAGGAGGGCAAAGATGATGAGCTTTACGGAAGATTGCAAAGCAAAACCGGAAAGACCAGAGAACAGGTTATTGACTGGTTAAAATCACTTTAGAATAATTATCCTCAAACGAGCCATCACAAAAAAAGGCCTTTTTCAAACAGAAGAGAAAAGGGCCTTTTTGCATTTGTAGGCTATAGCTAAAAAGAAATATGATCACTCTCGCCCTCGATTCATAAAGGAAGAACTCATTTTAACGGATCATGGACGATGCAGTTTCGTACGATGATTTTCATAACTTTAAGTGTTAAAGTGCTGAAGATTTCAGTGCTTGTAAACAAGGCCATCTTTAATGATCGTCTTACTGGACAAAAAGTTTTTAGAATCTTCAAATGGACTTTTGTCCCAAATCAGCAGGTCAGCTTTTTTCCCTTTTTCAACTTAACCATATTTACCGTCCAGGTTTAGCGCAACCGCACCGTTTATGGTTGAAATTTGCAAGATGGCAGCCGGCGTAAATCCGTAGGCAGATAATAACAGCTTCTCTGAGATGATAGCCTTACCCCCATTGGTCCAATCAGTTCCGATACGGAGCTTCACTCCCATATCAAACAACTGCTTTACGTAGCCCATACATATAGTAAAATTGACCTTACATTGTACGGGATTCAATAAGGTATCGAGCTGGTTTGAAAAATAGGTCAATCCATAGGGTTCTGCCATCAGGTGGATGGAAGTAGACATGGAAGCTTTGCTATTTTGCCAGCTTTTTTAATCAAAGCATTGATCGATGCCGGCTTTCTATCGTGGATAAAACGGAACATTTCTAACCGCTCCAACCGGCCTCCCCTATCCCCTTTCCATAGTATTTTTGCATTTCCAAATTAAATTCCCCGCCGTCGCCCGAGTTATGCCAAACGCTGTTGACTAGCTTTAAAGTATGTTCATAATTACGCACACCGATATCCACGGCAGTATCGATGTACATTACATTCTGGTCGACATGTGCATAGATGCTCATTCCCAGACTATCAGCAGTTTTAAAAGCCTCTTTAAATTCAGGCTTGCGAAGCTTCCATTATAGTTTAATATGCCTAATACCCAGCTTATGGTATTCGATCACCTTTTGCTTTGCGGCCAAGGGTGAGCTGACAATCACATGGTTAACATAAGGTTTACGACTTTGGTCAGATACTAATACGCCACCTAAGGTATAGATATCCAATTCATTTGGACGGGGCTTATTTTTCCAGCTCAGTATAGGCTTTAGCCACTTTTCAGAATGGCCCATCATCATGGCGGTAGTTACCCCATAAGGCAAAAAAGCATCAGAGATCCGCTTTCAGTACACATCAAAAGAGTCTTCAGGTAAATATCCAGATAATGCGCCATAACTGCGATAAATATCTGTTGGATGAATATGGGTATCAACAAAACCGGGAGTTATTAATTTGCCACCCGCATCTATCGTGCTGATAGCAGCATAACGTAACTGATCACCGGTTATTTTGGTGATCAGACCATCCTTAATCAGAATCGTCTGGTTAGCTTTTAGCGTTCCAGTTCTGGCATTAAAAACATTTGCGTTTTTAATGACCAGATCGGATTTTTGCCCGAAACAGCTAAGTGAGAAAAAAAAGGCCAGTGTGAGCGGGAATAATTTCATGAAGCAAAGAAAGACAATATTAGCAGCTTAAAGCATGTTTATCAGCCGCCAATAAGGCGACAATAAACCGACAAGGCTAGAAAAGGCTCAACCCAAGATCAATACTCAGCCTGTTACACTTGGCGATTGCTGCTGCATTAAAAAGGATAGTAAAAGCGTTCACCAGTAACTACACCACAGGCACCATTTTCAGGTAATTTCCCCCGATGCTAAACATATCGTTCAACACCATAACCACCATGATCAACAGGCCTGCAATTAGTGACCATGCAATCTGAATGGTCAGAATTCTTTTGGTAACAGGAGTGAACTTCTTTTTAGCCAACATGATGAACAGCGGTACTAGAATATTCAATAGAGGGAATATCATAAATGGCAAAGCAGAAATATTGATCCATTTCAACCAGAATGTTCGTTCAAATCAACCACTTCTTCATTTCAAGAAACTTTACCTCTGAAATGCCCAACCCTTGAACAAGCGCTTTCAGTGTGCAGCCTTTGGGAGAAGAGCCAGCTTCGATGCGCTGAATGGTCCGCACGGAAATGCCAGACCTCTCGAACGATTCTTCCTGGGTTAAATTTAACTTTTGTCTGATGGCCAGTAATTTCGATATATATATATATATATATATAGGAACCGCTTATCTTCAATTAGCTAATATGAAATTTGATAATTCTGTAACACCATAATTTTAGACCCGTTATCAGTAAATATAATTATGAAAACATTTATTAGTTTTTTTGAGACTGGCCCTTTTAAATTCCAAAACGTAAAATAAGATTACAGAGTTGATCACCTGAAAGAACAAGCGCCCAAAAGTTGATACCAACGATAATCAAACTATTTTGGCTTGAAAATGTTGCTCATAAAAAATTATTTACATGAAATATAAGTTGTCCCTATTGATCCTGATCTTTTCTGTCCTTTCAAGCAGCTGCAAAAAAGATGCAGCGAACACACCAAAAACCGACGACCTGACAGCACTTAAACAAAAAGTTTTGGGAAACTGGATTACAGAAAAGGTTATCATCGAATATTATGATGCGACTGGAAAATTGGCAAATACAGTAGATCAGTCAGGTACAGCTGAGCAGACTTGGGAGTATTTTGCCAATAACACCGTGAACAGCTATGATAACAGGGGTACAAGGGCCTACACATATAGTTTCTCCAGCAGCAATAATGCTAACTACATCAGCATCACGAATAACCCTACCGAAACCTATAAAGTCAGCATAGAAAACAACAAAATGACATGGTCGGTAGAAGCACCATATAAAAATGACCCCGCGTATGCTACTGCAAAGCTGACCTTTTATTTCAATAGGAAATAAACCACAAGCCTATCCTCTGGATATTACCTACTATCAACTGAGTGTTTTCGGTTTTTCAGACCGCTGGGGATAACAAATGCAAGGATAATAACACTTACCGCATAACAGGCGTAAACACTTATTCCCTTTAGGATCAGTGTTGTTTGATATAATCATATAACAGGTCACTACCCAGCATGAATTAACTAGAGAGGAGCGCACGAATCACCAGCCGATCTTAAGCGTAACAGCAGACCTGCAAGGATCATTATTCATATTCAGCCCGGTATAAAAAACAAACCCCAATAGCCCTAGCTAAATCAGGCCCCATATAGAAAAGGCATAACCAGCAGGCGTAAAATAATTAAAATACCTGTCAGAAATAGTTTCATGCCATTACCATTGAGCAGCCCTGCATTAGACAGGTAATTCACGGCAACCATTAAGATGAATACATTCCCGTTGGCAAAGACAAGATTTTTTTGGCGTTGTTCATTCGATATCTAGTTTGAGGAAATCAAGGTAATGATTTATTTGCAAAGCTTATCATTGGTGGCCAGAAGGATTTCCTTAATTCTCATATCTGTTTGTTTAGTAAAAATATACAAACTATTAATTTTAATTTGTACATTTGTACTAAAATGAAGCTTTCTCTAAATATATTTGGGATGGGGACAAGGAAAAGATATTAGAAACCGCCTTACGGCTGTTAATGAACACGGAACTGATGTGATCACTTTAAGACATATTGCCAGGAAAATGAGCATCAGTCACAGTAATATTCAATATTATTTTAAAAATGCTGATGATATCATTGCCACTATTTACAGCAATCATCTTAAGGAATTAAATAAAGAAGTGTCTTTTCCAGATGACCATCAATATTCCTTATTTGATATGCTGCGATCAGTAGAAATCATTTTTGCCCATATCTATCAATATCGTTTCATTTATACCGATCCAATCTCCTTTGCGAGGCGTATTCCCCAAGTCAGAAATAACCACAATGAAAGATACCGGTTCAGAAGCAAACAACTGGTAAATATTTCTGATCATCTCAGAGAAAAGGTGATTTTCAGAAAAGATATACCAACGCCGGTATGGGAAAGTCTGATTAAACAAATATATACTATTGGTGATTTCTGGATATCTGCAAATGAATTTATCAATGAGCATAAAGGAGAAACTGTAATTCGCGCGTTTACCAATCTCGTCCAGAATATGCTATATCCTTATCTAACAGCGAAAGGTGTAACAACTGAGATTACATTTTCTTATCATAACATCAAATAAATATTAATGAAAAAAAATAGGATTGGTTGGGGGAATAAGCTGGACATCTACCATTGATTATTACAAACTCATCAATGAATATACCAATGAAATACTTGGCGGATTACATTCTGCCGAAATTATAATTTATTCAATAGCTTTTGATGTATTTGAAAATCTGCTGATAGCATATGATTGGGATGAACTCGAAAAATATTTTTCCAAAATCATCCAAAATCTAATTAATGCCGGAGCCAAAATCATTATGCTGGGCGCTAATACAGCTCACATTATTGCATATAGGATAGCAGAGAATTTTCCGCAGATTGAATTCATACATTTAGCTGACGCAACGGGAGAAAAAATAATAAGTCAAAATCTAAAAACAGTGGGGCTTTTAGGAACTAAATACACAATGGAGCTGGATTTTTACAAAAACAGGCTCATCGATATGGGGATAAATGTGGCCGTTCCTAAATCAAAAAAAAATCAGAGATTATATAGACTATACCTTAGGACACGAACTTGGAAAAGGTATTTTCAGGCAAGAAACAAAAGAAGACTACATTAGAATAATTAATAAATTGATAGAGGAAGAAGATGTTAAAGGATTTATTTTGGGATGTACAGAAATTCTATTAATAATTAACGAAGAAGATTTAAAAATTCATTCACAAATGGTTGTTCAAAGGGCCATTATATAAGTTAATGCGGGTAATCAATCCGATAACTAACAAAATATTTTTTTATGAAAAAAATTGGATTAGTCGGTGGAATAAGTTGGGTATCAACGATGGGGTAAACGCAAGACTTGGTGGACTGAATTTTGCAGAATGCATCATCTACTCGTTGAATTTTGGGGATATTCAATCTAAAAGCTGGGACAATTCTTTTGAATTATTGTTAGGTGCCTGTGAAAGTCTTAAAAAAACAGGCATAGAAAGTATTGTTTTGTGTGCAAATACAGCTCACCTTTTTGCAGATAGACTTCAGGATACAATCGGATTACCCATCATCCACATTGTTGAAGAGACGGCCAAAGCTGTTAATAAAAAAGGCTACAAAAAAGTGGGGTTGTTGGGTACAAAATACACGATGGAAATGAACTTTTACAGGAACAAACTGGAAAAGTACGGTCTTGAGGTTCTCATACCTGAAAAACAGGAAACCAAGGATTACATTCAAAGAACTTTAAAAGAAGAACTGGGAATAGGTTTTATCAATCCGGAAACAAAGACTAATTACATCTCTATTGTAAAAGAACTTGCAGACTGCGGAGCTGAATGTATTATTTTAGGTTGTACAGAGATACCCATGCTGATAAGCCAGGAAGACTTAAGTATCCATGTTTTTGATACAACAAGGATACATTGTCAAGCAATTGTTGATTATATAGTCTATTAAACAGAGTGACCGGGACCGAAAAAATGTTGCTTAGGTAGCAGATATTTAAGCTCTTAGGAAGAAAACAAAAGCAGCCCATCCGCTTCGTGCTGTGGGCATTAGCTAGGGAGCCGTTGCGCCCGTATCCTCTGGTTTTATGATTTCATAGTTTACCTTATTTTTAATAACGCCGTCTTGATGAAAGTGCAAAAGCATTTTTTCCCACAATGGCTTTATTAGGTTGAACTGGGGTTACGCATCATTCTAGACACCATACGACTTAAGGAATAAAGTTTGGTTTTGTCCACATCAATTTTAACAGGAAGGTTATTCTTAACGCGTGAAGCGATAACAACCTCTTCATCAATGCCCGCTGGATAAAACTAACCTGGCGTAATCGGAGTAATGGTACTTTCAATTGTAGCTGCACTGATTATCTTGGTAGCAGGAAAAACGTTTCCCAAGTTCAGTTATCTTGGAGCTTTCCGGTTCTATTGATTTCTCCAAAGCCTTGCCTGATATTATGTTAGGTTTACTACTATTTGCCAGTGCCATGCATTTTGATATCGACAAGCTCAAGAAAATCTCAAAGGCGTTCTGATCATTAGCACAATAGGCGTATTGCTATCTACTCTAATCTTTGGGGGCTACTGTTTTATATTTCTGGCTGGGTAGGTATGCCCATCCCGCTTATCTATTATATAGTGTTTGGCGCATTGATCTGCCCAACTGATGCTGTAGCTTTAGCCGCACTAATTGAAAAAATCCAGAATGCCAAAAAGATTGGAAACTATCATATCTGGAGAATCGCTATTCAATGATGGGATTGGTCTAGTACTTTTTATTACTTTTTTAGAGGTCGCTGAAAGCCCAGGGAAAGGCTTTCCATTACCTGATGCCATTGCTCTTTTCAGTAAAGAAGTTTTTGGTGGTTTGGCACTTGGCTCACTCGCTGGTTGGGAAGCCTATAGAATGATCTGTTCTGTAGATTATTTTCCAAACCATTGTAATGATTTCTTTTTCCTTGGTAATGGGGATTTCTGTTATCGGAAGCCTGATGCATGTCAATCCCCTTGTCTGTAGTGGCAGCTGGTTTATTAGTGGGTAGCCGTTCTTTTAGTAAAGATCCCACACATAAGTCGTAAGAATACCTCGACCGTGTATGGGGCTTAATGGACGAATTGCTCACACCATTTTGTTTGTTCTAATCGGTCTTCAAATGGTGCTAATTCCTTTCAGCGTTAACCACTTATTAATTGGCTTATTCGCTATTATCACATTACTCATTGCAAGGATGATGAGCATTTTTCTTCCTATATTTCTAGGTTTAAGGGGAGGGATTTCCGTCGCCTTGGCATTATCTCTGCCAGTTTCTGCCTACAGGGAACTTGTATTAGCTGGTTGCTTTTTTGTCGTAGTATTTTCTATCGTTGTTCAGGGTCTAACCTTAAATAAAGTGATTGACAGCCTTTTGTAAGTAACCTACAGCGAACAACTAGGACCTTTGTTATAAAAGAAAAGAAATTCACGATACTTAGGATATTGGCAAGCAATAGTCAAATTCCCGGATCTTACCGCTTCGACTCTATTATCCAAATAATCGTGTTTCCGCCTACTTGACTCAAAAAATATTGATAATGACATGACGATCGCAATAGAAAACTACAGCAAGTAACAATACCAGTTGTGCACATTATTATTTAGAGACTCCATAATATATTATAACTTGGGAAAATGAAAAACAAATATGCATGTCGGTGATTCCTTTAATTCTCAAAGACCCAGATTTAATGTATAAACTTGCATAAATAGCCGATTAACTTAGAACAAAGTTCCTATAAACAGCCGCAAATCAGTATTCTGGCTCGGATCTACCCAATATACAACTTTGTAGCCTTCAGCCTATAAATGTTAGCATAATTAGAAGAAAGATCCCCCGTCCCACCTGCATTATTTTCTCGACTGGCCATTTTTGCGTATCTCTCGAAAATACCATATCAGTTGTAATATTTTTGGGGAAAAGTAAATCAGTCTAACCCATACCGGAATACTTTACCATTTAACAATTTTAAATTCAGTTCTTCTATTCAACTGATGTACTGTTTCCGTGCATTCTGTCCTACTTGAGCAGGCATTGAGCAATTGCGTTTCTCCATAACCTCGAGCGGTAATACGGTTTTTATCGATTCCTTTTAAGATGATATAATTTACTGCAGATTCTGCTCTTTTTTGTGATAATTTTAGGTTATAAGCACCTTTACCTCTGCTATCCGTATGTGAACCAAGCTCTATCCAGATGGTTGGATTATCTTTTAAAATTTTAATCAATTTATCCAGTTCTATTGCAGCATCGTCACGGATATCCCACATATCGAAATCATAATAAATGTTTTCCAGTCTGATCCCCTTATTAAGTTCTATTTCTTCAAGATATAGGTTTTGCTCTAATACCTTCGAAGAAGTTAAGCCTATAGTAGCGAGGCTTTCAAAATCTGACCGGTATGCCGTTTTTTCAGCACTTACATTATATTCCGCATCTTTGGCAAGATTAAAATGATAACTCCCGTTTTCATCGGTTTCCACCTTAAGCTCAGTACCGTTTACTTTTGCCAATGTTACCATTGCACCACTGATGATCTGGCTAGTCTTTTTGTCATAGACTTTTCCTTCCAGTTTAAAAGCCAGAATCATTTTCCGATCAATAGCGTAAATATCGTCGCTACCTATACCACCATTGCGATTGGAAGACAAATAGGCAATACCATCTTCTTCATTCAAGCTAAAGCCAAAATCATCATGTGGTGAATTAAAAGGATAACCCATATTTTCTATCTGCCTAATACCGTCTCTGGTCCTTAATACACGAAAAATATCAAGTGCGCCCATACCTATGCGGCCATCGCTGGCAAAAAAGAAGTCGTTTTTAGCATCAAGAGCAGGACTACGTTCGTTGCCTTCTGTATTAATTTCTTCGAGATTTATCGGTTTTCCCCATTCCCCTGTATCAGTTTTCATACAAACGTAAATGTCATCACCGCCTTTACCGCCGGGCATATTCGAAGAAAAATATAGGCTCTGTCCATCGGTTGAAATAAAAGGATCGCCAACAGAATAGTTATTTACGTCATTATATTTAAAAGATACCGGTTCACTCCAGTAGCCTTGAGCATTTTGAGTACTACTATAAATTTCAACGTTAACGGTGCTAGGCCTGTTTTTTATCTTTTCTAAATCTGCCGGAATTTTTGTCATGGTAAAATACATGGTTTTTCCATCGGCAGTAAAACTTGCAGCCCCTACATGGTAGTCGGTTCCGGTGTTGATGGGAAAAACCTGCAAGCTATCTTTGTTAGGTTTGATGTAAAGTTTTAAATAACCATTACCCGTCCAGCCGTACACTTTTTTATCGGGCCGTTTGGCTCCGTCAAATTTCAGAAAGGCTTTACCTCCTTTTAAAGTTGCTACATGATTTCTATCAGAAGTAAAAACAACAGCATCCCGATAATTTACTGCTCCCCAATCAGATTGGTCACTGTTTAAGGATTTTTGATTAATCAGTTCTACCTGTTTCGGGTTTTTCATCCATTTTATGGCAGAATCACAAGATGCCAGCCAAACACTAAGCTGCTTTTGTGAAACTTTTTTGTCCTGACCGGCGTAATTGAGGTACTGAACTTTTGCTTCCGTATATTTTGAATTGCTTTGTAAAGCCTTAGCGTAACCCAATGTATTTTTGGCATTACTATTTGGCATTTTAGTTGCAATGGCATACCAGCTTTCGGCCTGAACATAGTTATTCGCAAAACTATAAGCGTTACCTAAACGCGTCGCGGCATGCAGCGTTGGTTTCTTTTTATAGGCTTGTTCGTAAAGATCAATCGCCTTGATGTAGTTGTAAAGATCGTAAGCTTTATCAGCCTTTTTAATAACATATTGTGCCATAGCCGGGCAATTAAAAGCCAGTATACCAGATGCCGACAATGTTATACTTAAGATAATTTTTTTCATTATTTGGGGATGTAAATAAAACGGATTGCGGTTAACCATGTGTTCTTTTAGCAAGTTTTCTTTTTTCAGCAAGTTCAATTACGTTGGAAATTTTCAACATTCTGAACATTATATTTTTAAAGGTGCTTATCGTATTGGTTTGCAGGTTCATGGTATCAGCAATTTCAAATACTCCATGTCCTGCTGTAAGGTAGTCGGCCACAATTAATTCTTTAATAGAAAGTTTTGAGGATCCGATTTCGTCGCTGCCTTTAAGGATACCATCAAACATGGCTTCTTTAATTCTTTGGTTCAGATACTTTCCACCGGCCAGCAAAAGGGTAACAGCAATGATAATATCTGATTCGATAGCCAGTTTCGGCAAAAAGCCATCGGCTCCTGACTTTAACAATGGTACTACGTAAATCATTTCGTTAAGGGATGAAAAGATCAGGATTCTGGCACTATTGTTTATTGTTTTTAAATCGTTGATAAAGTTTTTTACATCAAGGCTGTTAAGTTGCGGGTCTATAAAAACCAGCATTGGATTGTTGCGAAGCTGAACCATCAGGCTTTCCATATTATTGAAATGAACAAGCTCGCATGGTTTCCAAAATGAAGCGATTAAACTCGTCAACCCGCGAGAAACAATCCCCTGTGGATCAGCAATTAAAAACCTGATATTATTTCTCTGGGCCCTATTTTTCATATCAACATTTTCAATTGTGATTAGCAAGTATTACCATTAGAAAACCCTGGGGGTGGCCAGCCTGACATCGGATCTTATGAAAGAAAATGCGACAGAAATTTCGTGCGTACCGCCACTATAACCCTGCAACGGACCGATTGAAAAATCATATCCATATCCAATCCGTATTTTATTTGACGGGAACAATTGTATTGCGGCAACGGCAGAATTGCGGGTAGAAAGATCTTTTTGGAGATAGCTTTTATTGTACAATTTTATTCCGGTGCGGTAAGAACCACCGATCCATATTGCATCTTTAATCATTAAAAAGGCATTAAGATCTAAACTGGTAGGTCCTCCTCTATCATCTTTAATGAGAAAGGAAGGTTTTACCTGAAAATCTTCGTTTAGCGGAAATAAAGCGCCGGCTGTTAAATAATAATGCGGTTTTGGTTGCGGAATGAAAGCATATTTATCGATATTGATGTACTGGGCAATCAGGTTATCAGCAGAGAAGCCTGCATAAAACCTATCGTTCGAAAAGTAGACTCCTGCCCTTGCATCGGGTACGATGGTACTTTGTGTACCCACAGGCTGGTTTACTTCAACATCGTTAGGGTTAAGCATTGAACCATCTATGGCCAAATTAACCATACCCACACCTAAACCGAGCGCCAAACGCGAGCTGCCATCATCGTTCATCCGAATCCGGTAAGCATAATTTCCATATACACTTAAATTGGTTTGTGCACCAAGCTTATCACTTGCTACCTGAAGCGCTAAACCAACGTTTCCATCATTAGCAATGGCATCTACGGCAAGTGACATACTTTTTGGTGCGCCGGTAATACCTGTCCACTGACTGCGGTAAAAGCTATGCACATTTAACACTTCTTTATATCCTGCATAGGCCGGATTGATGTAGATTCCGTTGAACATGTACTGGCTGTACTGGGCATCCTGCTGGGCAATTACCTGACTGCCGAGCAGCACCAGAGAAAGCGCAATGAATAATCGTATTTTTTTCATGGAAAATTTCATTTTAATATCTACTGATCGAAATGGGATGCTGCGTTTTTAAGGGAGCATCCCGGATCCTTTTTACTTTTTAAATGCTCTGATCAGCGTGATGTATCCTTTTTTAATTTCGAATTCGGTACTGCCAATCCGCTTAACTTTCAACAGATAGAAATAAGTTCCTTCATTTAAGCCCTCACCCGACCAGTTGTTCTGATAATTTTTAGCACGGAATACTTCATTCCCATACCGGTTTACAACTGTGAGCTCACTCTCCTGGTATTGATCTATACCTCTTATTTCGAAAGTATCATTAATGCCATCGCCGTTTGGCGTGAAGAGTGTTGGCACAGCAATATCAAAGAAATTAATCTGTATTGCCGCAGAAGCTACATTGGTATAATAACCGTAGGCATCTTTAACCCTATAACTCAACACATCTGTACCAGTATATCCCGGGTTTGGTGTATAGGTAAGGGTTCCATCTGCATTTACTTTTACCGTTCCGTGCTTCGGCTGTTCAGTAATTTCGATTGTCAGTTTATCCAAAGTAGAATTGCCTGGATCATCGTTTTCCAATACTTTTATTATAATTGGCGCATTGGCTTTAGTTTCAACCTTATCGTTATTGGCAACAGGCGATTTAGGAACCGTAATCACAGTTGGGTTATGGTTTCCATCTGCCGTTCCGGAAACAGCCTGCACCGTTGAACCAGACGGAGTTTTGGCTTTTACTGTTGCGGTATTGCTTACGCTGCCTAAATCTTTATCTGCCTGTGTTAGTGTGTATCCTTCGTTAACCGTTATGACTGCACCCGGCAATAATCCGCCAGGTATATTCACCGATTTGTTGGCAATACCCAATTTGGCATCTGTTAATTCGACAGCATCCAATGTTACATTACCCAGGTTTTTAATGGTGAAGCTATAAGTTATCTGATTTCCACTGAAACTTGCAGTTTTAACAAGTGAAATGGCTTCTTTTTCTGGTACAATGGTTACCGTTGGCGTGTTGTTGTTTTCTGCGGTTCCGGAAATATCGCTTACCGGTTGTCCGTTAGGGGCCTTTGCGATAACATTTGCGCTATTGGTTACGTTGCCGGCATTTTTATCTGCCTGCATTAAGGTATAAACAGCCGTTTCAACTGTTGATGCACCAGGCGTCAAAGAAGCAGACAAGGTTCTGTTTAAACCAATTTTAGCATCTGTAAGTGCAATAGATGATATGGTTACATTTCCTGTATTTTTAATGGTAAAGGTGTAGGTAACGCTATTTCCATCTGCACTTAATACACCAGTTTTTACTAGCGTAATGGCTGGATTGGTCACAATGGTGTTCACTGTTGCATCATCAACAGCTGGCGTATTCGGATCATCTGATTTAGGGTTAGCAACTGTATTGCCTTTCGGATCAGTACCCGAAACTGATGCCTGGTTGCTGTAACTTCCGTTATCAATTTCAGCCTGTGTTAATGTATGTTTTGCCGTAACGGTTGCCGAAGCATTTGGCGCTAAGCTTGCCATACTTGCCGGAAGGATTGATCCAGCATCTGCACCTGCATCGCTTACTGCTACATTTGCTAAAGTTACGTTACCGGTATTCTTCACCACGATGGTATAATTGATCACATCGCCCGCTTTGCTACCCGTATTATCAGCTACTTTGGTTAAAGCCATAGCAGCATTTGGAGCAATGGTTACAATTGTTGCATCGTCAACAGCTGGTGTAGCCGGATCATCTGATTTAGGGTTTATAACTGTATTTCCTTTTGGATCTTTACCTGCTACCGATGCCTGGTTGCTGTAACTTCCGTTATCAATTTCAGCCTGTGTTAAAGTATGTTTTGCCGTAACAGTTGTCGAAGCATTTGGCGCTAAGCTTGCAATACTTGAAGGAAGGATTGACCCTGCATCTGCACCTGCATCGCTTACTGCTACATTTGCTAAAGTTACGTTACCAGTGTTCTTCACCACGATGGTATAATTGATCACATCGCCCGCTTTGCTACCCGTATTATCAGCTACTTTGGTTAAAGCCATAGCAGCATTTGGAGCAATGGTTACAATTGTTGCATCGTCAACAGCTGGTGTAGTCGGATCATCTGATTTAGGGTTAGTAACTGTATTGCCTTTCGGATCAGTTCCTGAAACTGATGCCTGGTTGCTGTAACTTCCGTTATCAATTTCAGCCTGTGTTAAAGTATGTTTTGCCGTTACAGTTGCCAAAGCATTTGGCGCTAAGCTTGAAATACTTGCCGGAAGGATTGATCCAGCATTTGCACCTGCATCGCTTACTGCTACATTTGCTAAAGTTACGTTACCTGTATTCTTCACCACGATGGTATAATTGATCACATCGCCCGCTTTGCTACCCGTATTATCAGCTACTTTGGTTAAAGCCATAGCAGCATTTGGAGCAATGGTTACAATTGTTGCATCGTCAACAGCTGGTGTAGCCGGATCATCTGATTTAGGGTTTATAACTGTATTTCCTTTTGGATCTTTACCTGCTACCGATGCCTGGTTGCTGTAACTTCCGTTATCAATTTCAGCCTGTGTTAAAGTATGTTTTGCCGTAACAGTTGTCGAAGCATTTGGCGCTAAGCTTGCAATACTTGAAGGAAGGATTGACCCTGCATCTGCACCTGCATCGCTTACTGCTACATTTGCTAAAGTTACGTTACCAGTGTTCTTCACCACGATGGTATAATTGATTACATCGCCCGCTTTGCTGCCTATATTATCAGCTACTTTGGTTAAAGCCATAGCAGCGTTTGACATGATCGTTACTACCGTTGCATCATCAACCGCTGGCGTAGTTGGATCGTCTGATTTAGGGTTAGTAACTGTATTGCCTTTCGGATCTGTACCCGAAACTGATGCCTGGTTGCTGTAACTTCCGTTATCGATTTCAACCTGTGTTAAAGTATGTTTAGCCGTTACAGTCGCTGTTGCATTTGGCGCTAAGCTTGCAATACTTGAAGGAAGGATTGATCCAGCATCTGCACCTGCATCGCTTACTGCTACATTTGCTAAAGTTACGTTACCAGTGTTCTTCACCACGATGGTATAATTGATTACATCGCCAGCTTTGCTTCCCGTATTATCGGCTACTTTGGTTAAAGCCATAGCAGCATTTGGCGTAATCGTCACCACCGTTGCATCATCAACAGCTGGCGTATTCGGATCATCTGATTTAGGGTTTATAACTGTATTGCCTTTCGGATCAGCACCTGCTACCGAAGCCTGGTTGCTGTAACTTCCATTATCGATTTCAGCTTGTGTTAAAGTATGTTTAGCCGTTATAGTTGCCAAAGCATTTGGCGCTAAGCTTACAATACTTGCAGGAATGATTGATCCACCATCTGCACCTGCATCGCTTACTGCTACATTTGCTAAAGTTACGTTACCAGTGTTCTTCACCACGATGGTATAATTGATCACATCGCCCGCTTTGCTACCTGTATTGTCGGCTACTTTGGTTAAAGCCATAGCAGCATTTGGAGCAATGGTTACAATTGTTGCATCGTCAACAGCTGGTGTAGTCGGATCATCTGATTTAGGGTTAGTAACTGTATTGCCTTTCGGATCAGTTCCTGAAACTGATGCCTGGTTGCTGTAACTTCCGTTATCAATTTCAGCCTGTGTTAAAGTATGTTTTGCCGTAACAGTTGCCGAAGCATTTGGCGCTAAGCTTGAAATACTTGCAGGAAGGATTGATCCAGCATCTGCACCTGCATCGCTTACTGCTACATTTGCTAAAGTTATGTTACCAGTGTTCTTCACAACGATGGTATAATTGATCACATCGCCCACTTTGCTGCCTGTATTATCAGCTACTTTGGTTAAAGCCATAGCAGCATTTGGCGTAATCGTTACCACCGTTGCATCATCAACCGCTGGTGTAGTCGGATCATCTGATTTAGGGTTAGAAACCGTATTTCCTTTTGGATCTGTACCCGAAACTGATGCCTGGTTGCTGTAACTTCCGTTGTCAATTTCAGCTTGTGTTAAAGTATGTTTTGCCGTAACGGTTGCCGAAGCATTTGGCGCTAAGCTTGCAATACTTGCAGGAAGGATTGATCCAGCATCTGCACCTGCATCGCTTACTGCTACATTTGCTAAAGTTACGTTACCAGTGTTCTTCACCACGATGGTATAATTGATCACATCGCCAGCTTTGCTGCCTGTATTGTCGGCTACTTTGGTTAAAGCCATAGCAGCATTTGGCGTAATCGTTACCACCGTTGCATCATCAACAGCTGGTGTAGTCGGATCATCTGATTTAGGGTTTATAACTGTATTGCCTTTCGGATCAGCAC